>JADEYI010001778.1_pt1 | contig 13727 bp, 14 predicted proteins | sample 8542331 | NCBI WGS metagenome assembly JADEYI01 (sample SAMN16510988, study PRJNA670497) | mine drainage metagenome | isolation source: biofilm near Copperflume 1 | place: Germany: Marsberg coppermine Kilianstollen | collected 2018-02 | reverse complement strand
CTCCTGTTCCTCAAGCAGCTCGATGAGCGCGAGCAGGACGCCGAGCGGGCCGCGAAGGCACGCGGCGTCGCGTTCACGCCGCTCTTTCCGCACACGCCGGAAGGGCGCAAGCTGCGCTGGTCGCACTGGAGCCAGCTCCCCGCCGCCGACGCCCTAGCCGAGGTCAAAGAGAAAGTGTTTCCCTTCCTCAAGAAGCTCGGCGCGACGGCCGGTTCGTTCGGCGAGCACATGGCCAACGCCGAGTTCAAGATCAACAAGCCCGCCTTGCTCATCGAGGCGTGCAAGGCGATCGAGGCGATGGAGATCAGCTCTCAGAACCAGGACGTGCAGGGCGATCTCTACGAGTACCTCCTCAGCAAGCTGAACACCGCCGGAACGAACGGTCAGTTCCGCACACCCCGCCACATCATCCGCATGATGGTGCAGATGGTCGACCCCAGACCGGGCGAGCGCGTCTGCGACCCCGCGGCCGGCACCTGCGGTTTCCTCGTCAACGCCTACCAGCACCTGCTGGAGAAGCACACGGACACCCGCGACCTCACGTTCGATGAAGAGGGCTGGCCGCACTGCATCACCGGCGCGCGCCTGAAGCCCGATGAGTACACGTTCGCGCAAGAGCGCGGCTTCACCGGCTATGACTCCGACTCCGGCATGACCATGCTCCGCCTCGGCAGCATGAACCTCATGCTGCACGGGCTCACCTCGCCGCGCTTTCACTACGCCGACACGCTCTCGAAGGGCTTCGAGGAAGAGCGCGCCTACGACGTCGTCCTTGCCAATCCGCCCTTCAAGGGCGCGATCGACGCGACCGACGTGAACCCCACCCTCCCCTCGAAGGTGAGGAAGAGCGAGATCCTCTTCTTGCACCTGTTCCTGCGGCTGCTGGAAAACGGCGGGCGCGCCGCCGTCATCGTCCCCGATGGCGTGCTCTTCGGCTCATCCAACGCGCACGTTGCCATCCGCAAACTCCTCATCGAGGAGCATCGGCTCGACGGCGTGGTCTCGATGCCATCTGGTGTCTTCAGGCCGTACGCCGGCGTCTCCACGGCCGTGCTCCTCTTCACCAAGGGCGCGACGACGGACCGCATCTGGTTCTACGACATGGAGCATGATGGCTTCTCGCTCGACGACAAGCGGCAGCGCGTCCCCGAGAACGACATACTCGATGTCCGGCTCTGCTGGGGGAACCGCCACGACACCGCGTTCCAAGAGCAGCGCGCCGCGCGTCTGGCCGAACTGCGCGACCTGGTGGCGCCGCTCAAAGCGGACCGCATGGCACACAACGCCACGATCCACCGACTGCGGTTCGAGGAGGTGACCGCCGATGACGCCGCCGCAGCACGGGCCGCGCGGGAAGCGGCCGAGGCTGAGCTGGCTGAACTGCAGGCACGCATCGCGCCGCTCCAGGCCGAGATCAACCAGCTCACCCGCCAATTCTGGGTGACGAAAGAGCAGGCGGTCGCCAACAAGTACGACCTGTCGGCCAGCCGCTACCGCGAGGTTGAGCACGACGACGTGTTCTACGAGGAGCCGGAAGTCACGCTCGAACGATTGCGTGCACTTGAGAGTGCCACGACGAGTCTTCTAGACACGCTTGAGGGATCGCTTGTCGAAACACGCTGAGACCGTGCGCCTCGGCGAAGTGGTGAAGGTCGTTTCTGGATCGACGCCCAGTACCGCCAACCCTGATTACTGGACCGGGGACATTCCTTGGGTGACGCCCGCTGACCTATCGAGCCATTCCGGCATCTACTTTCGCGGTACACCGAAGCGGATCACTGTCGCCGGCCTCTCCGCGTGCTCGGCGCAGATGCTCCCGCCCGGATCGATTCTCTTTAGTAGCCGAGCGCCCATTGGCCACATCGCCCTTACCGACTATCCGCTTTGCACAAATCAGGGCTTCAAGAACCTCGTCCCGAGCCCGAAGCTCGATGCGCTGTACGGCTTTTTCGCTTTGAAGTTCGTCACGCCTCGCATCATCGCAATGGGGCGTGGTGCCACCTTCGCCGAGGTGTCCAAGGAGATCGTCGAACAAATACGCATTCCGTTTTGCGAGTTGCCCGAACAGCGCCGCATCGCCGCGCAGCTCGCCGAAGCCGACCGCCTTCGCCGCATGCGCCGCGACGCCCTCGGTCTCAGCGATGCGTTCCTTCCGGCCGCGTTCATCCGCATGTTCGGAGATCCCGCGACGAACCCATATGGTTGGCCGACATCCACCATCGGGGACCAGCTGTCGTCCTCAGACTATGGGACGTCTCAACGCTCGTCCGACAACGGATTCGGGTACGTCATGCTGGGAATGTCGAATATCACCTTCGACGGGGAACTCGACCTCAGCGTTGTAAGTCGTGTCGAACTGGCGCCCAAGGAGTTCCAGTCGTTGAGGCTGCGGCCCGGCGACATCATCTACAACCGGACAAACTCGACCGAGCTTGTAGGCAAGACCGCGTGTTGGGAGTCCGAACGGGATGCCGTCCTCGCGTCTTACCTCGTGCGGCTGCGATTGCGTGAGGCGCTGCTGCCACGGTTCTTCGTGGCACTACTCAATAGCCCGTACTTCAAGAAAGTGTTCCAGAGCCGCTGTAAGCGGGCGGTGGGGCAGTCGAACTTCAACCCGACTCTGCTACGTGAACTGCCACTCTACGTGCCACCGACCGCATTGCAGCAACAGTACGTCAATCTCTTCACCCAGCACGCCCGCCTGCGCGCCCAACAGCGCGAAGCGCTGCGCCAGGCGGAGCACCTCTTCCAGACGCTCCTGCACCGGGCGTTCAGTTAGTCCGCAAACGCGAGCATGAATCAAGAACCGACACAACGCGAATATGGTGTGCGGGCCAGACCGACCGACGGAGCGCCCGACCTACTCCCCCGGCCATCGCCGCGCCCCCACCATACTGGGACGCCTTTCAAGAAAAGCTCGCGCGCGCCGTCAACTCCGGCGCACCGGCCATCCGGCCGTTCACCCAGCGCGTCGGGCGTGATATGCAGGGTGCATCATATCCCGAGTTCAAGGAGTGACAGCGGACACATGAACAGCATTACCTGCGTCAAGGCGGGCACCGGCAAAGTCGAGATGAAGCAAGTGCCCCTGGGCGAAGCGGGGCCGGGCGAGGTCACCGTCCGTACGCTGATGGCCACCGTCTGCGGCAGCGACATGCACTTTGTGGACGAGATGGAGTTCCTGCCGGCCGGCACGCCGATGGGCCACGAGGCGGTGGGCATCGTCGAGGAAGTCGGACCGGGGGTCACCCGCTTCAAGCAGGGCGACCGTGTCGCCGCTTCCTGCCTGGTGGGCTGCGGCTCCTGCGACCGCTGCATGGAGGGAGACATCCAGCTCTGCCAGACCTTCGGCTCGCCGCTCAACCTGCTCTTTGGCTGCCAGGGCCAGTACTTCAAGGTGCGGGGCGCCGACGTCTCGATGGCCGTGGTGCCGGACGGAGTCGACAACGAGCACGCCGTCCTGGCGACGGACATCCTCTCGACGGGGCTGGGTGCGCTGGAGCGGGCCGGCATGAAGGCGGGCGACACGGTGGCGATCTTCGCCCAGGGCCCGGTCGGCCTCTGCGCCACCGCCTCCGCCCGCATGCTGGGGGCCGGCAAGATCATCGCCGTGGAGTCGGTACCGGAGCGGGTGGCGATGGCGAAGCAGTTCGGCGCCGACGTCGTGCTGGAGCCGGCCGAGGTCGTGCTCCGCATTATGGGCATGACCAACAACCGCGGCGTGGACCTCGCCGTCGAGGCGCTGGGCCACCAGACCACCTTCGAGAACTGCTGCATGGTCACGCGCGCGGGTGGCACCGTCAGCAGCAATTGGCGTCTACGGCGCCTTCCCCACGCTCACCCTCCCCACCGGCGGCAGCTTCATCCACCGCCAGTTGGTCACCACGCTCTGTCCCTCCGGGCCGGCCGCGCCTGGAGAAGCTCTTCGCACTCGTGGCGGGCGGCAAGATGAACCTGAAGCCGCTGTTCACGCACCGCCTGAAGCTGTCGGAGACTCCCGCCGCCTACGACATGTTCCGCGAGCGCAAGGGCGGCGTCCTCAAGATCGCGCTGGAACCCTAGGAGCGGGACAGACATCCGGGCTTGAATCCATGTTCCGCCGGGGATACATTCGGCGGAAGTACGCGTGGTCGCGGAATGGCAGGCGCGTCATGCGTCATTGAACCCCGGGTCCTGCCACCGAAATCCTGGCAGGGCATGTCACCCATAGCGACGTGCCAGCGGCGGGGCATGCTCGACGGACTGCCGCCGTTGACGGCGGCGGCACGGTACGCCTCTGTAGGAGTACGTCAAGACGAGATGTGCGTTGAGACCACGTCGCCCACTTGACTTCGTCGCACACGACGCAATCATGGTGACGCCTTCGAGGAGGGGGCGCCACCATGCAGACCACGATCACCACGTTCGACCGGAGCGCCGAGGGCTGGGAGCGCGCGCTCTACGCTTTCCTCGCGGAGAAGGAGCGCCGCTCCGGCAGCCGCCGCACCGTCGAGGGCTACAGCCGCATGCTCCAGCACTTCTTCGCCGGCAACGGCAAGCCGCCCGACCGCGTCACCAGCCCGGAGGTCTTCGCCTGGGCCTACGGCGTCGGACTCTCCGGCAAGCAGCCGTCGTCCGTCACCATCGGCGCCCGGCTCGCCTGCCTCAGCAGCTTCTTCCATTTCTTGATCCGCATGGGCGTCGTCACGTCGAACCCCTGCGACGCCCTCGAGCGGCCGCGCCTGCAAGTCGCGCCGCCGCGCGGCCTCAACCGACTGACGAAAGAACTCCTCGAACACGTCGTTACCGAAGCGCGCCCGTGCCTTCGAGAGCACGCTGTGGTCTGGCGCCGGCAGATCGAAGTCGTAGCCCAGGAACCAGTGGTAGCCCAAGTGCAGGCGCACCTCCTCGGCCAGGCGCCGTTCGGACGTGATGCCGTAGAGGTAGCCCAGCAGCAGCATCTTGAAGATGACGACCGGATCGACGGATGGCTGACCGGTGTGGCTGTAGTAGGAGCGGCAGAGGGGCCGGACGAAGGAGAAGTCGACGGCGCCAGCGACGCGCCGCAGCAGATGGTCCTGGGGGTGCCGGCGGCCGGACATGATGTGAACCGCGTGTCTGAGCCTTGGATGAAGTTGGGCTTTAGGCTCTGCGCTGATGAACCACGGAGCCGATGACGCGAAACATATCTGCCCACGGCTGATGTCTTGACCACTTATAACAGAGCGTTGAGGTCGGTGAAGAGTTTCTCGAAACGAGCGAGGGCTCCGGCGATGTCCGGCAGAGCGGTCTGCAACGTCCCACCTTCCATGTACAGGTACTGAGCGGGCGTAAAGTGATCGAACTGAGGGACCTCGGGCGGCAAGGTTGCGAAATGATCTTGAACCTGACGGAGGACCCTGACCGGGGTGCCCGCGGAAGTCGTCGACGGGAGGGCCGACGCCCCTGTCAGTCCGTAGCAACGGTTGACGAGTGAGAGGTAATTCGAATGCCCGATGATGTCTTCGATATCGGCTTCGCTCTGCGGCGTGTAATTCTCAGCAGTGAATACGTGCCCTTGCCGCAGGAGTTGCGACTCGCGAAGTGATCTAACCTTCGCCTTTTGACCTTCGGCGTAGTCAGTCAGGACGGCGACGTGCAACTTGTTCCCCCCAAACAGCGTGAGGAACGCCCCTACCTTGTCTACACCTCCGCATGGCGTGATAACCCACCGCGCATCCAGGTGCGTTCTACCCTTTTGACGGAGCAGCTCCGAGAACCACTTCAGGTAGAGGAAATCAGACGGGCCTTCGACGAGGAGCGCGTCCTTCCCGATGAATAGCGACTGGGTGATCTCGTACCCTAGCGCCGCTTGCAACGGGAAGAGGGTATCGGCGTCGGTGCTGAAGACTTTGTCACCGACCCTCGTACCGAGAACCTCGCCATCCGACCCCACGTCTTCGACCGTCCGGGTGTCGAGGAGGTTCTCCGGGTTAATCATGAATGGAGAGTGCGTCGTGTAGATGACTTGGTAGTTCGGCCGCAACCGCTCATCAATGTAGCGAAGGAGATCCGCCTGCGCTTTCGCGTGGAGGCTCAGTCCCGGTTCATCCAGCAGGATGATTAGCCGGTCTCCAAAGTTTTTCCGCATCTGTGAGGACCAGACGAGGAACGAAAAGAACCACACGAACCCTGCGCTACGCTCATCGAAACCGACGGTAACTGCGTGGCGCTTGTTTCGGATCCGTGTTCGAAATACTTGACCGCTGTTATACGGCGACAGGTCGCCTGCCAACCCGGGCCCGAACGAGAACTCGACTTCAAGATGTTTGTTTTGGCTCCAGTACGTGAAGATCTCTTGGGTCAGACGATTGGACACCGCCTCGAGCTCAGCCTTCAGTTGATCGAATTGCGTAATGTTTGCCAACTCGTCTGGCGTCGTGCCAACAAGGTCGAGCAGAGCTAGGAAGACTCGCTCTCTTTCGTCGAGGTTTCCGCCTGCCACGTGTTGACGCAGTTGATCGATCGACACGTTTCCCGACATTCGGCTGTACTGAGTGAAGTACAAGAACTTCGGGTGATGCGGCGCCAACGCGTCTATCGCGGCCAGCGTAGGCCGCTGTTCGCGTATCCCTTCAATCATGACCTTGAGTGCCTGTTCTCGCTCCGATGGCGTCTCGATCGCCGCGAGCTGCTGAGCGACCTCCTTAACTGTTTCGGCTTCCTTCACGGTGCTAGATCCGTCACGCGGGAGCTTCGCGGTCTTGATGAGATGGGCGACGACCGCCTTCTCATCAACATCAACTACCCACGTCGGCAGATTCGAGTATCCTCGGGAGATCTTCACCACGTCCGACCGCAGCGACTTCGGACCGAGCCGGTCCGCGACGGCCTTTTTCTCGGTGTCGTCCAACTGCCACTCTGTGACGATCGCGACGGCGGGAGCCTTGTCTCGTCGCTCCTTATATTCAGACCATTTGCGGCGGGGGTAGTCAGTTTGCTGAAAGCTGCCGTCGCTGGCCGTCACGGGATTGGTCTTGTACATGGCCTCCAACAGGGCGCTCTTGCCGGACTCGTTCTTGCCAACAAGGGCAGTCACGTCGGCGATTGAGAACTGACCGGAGTCCTCGATGCACTTGTAGTTGGTGACCCGTACGGACGTTAACTTCAACTCGGTCTCCCCCGGCGAATAGCGCCGGCGAACGCCCACGATGGTCCAGCGAGCCGGGCGCGGACTCATGCTAGCAGACAAGACGTAGTATACGCTCCTAAGCCTGCGGATGCCGGCCAACTGGGCTTCCGCGAGATTCGGGCGTTGCTCGCCTTTAGGAATGGCCGCTCAATAACTCCGCCGGGCGCGAGCCCTTGTGAGTTCGAACGCTACCCCGCCGGGGCGCCAGGCACACCGCGCGCCACGCGGCCGGCGTCTGGAGGGTGGCCTGACGCTTTACGAAGGCGCGATGGTGGGCAGCGGCGGGGGCCGGCGCCCCACCACACCCGGCATCTGAACGAAGCAGCACCCAATGCCTGATCGCGACAGGCCCGGCGGGGGGCGCCGGCAGGGGGCGCTTCGGGGCCGGGCGGACGGGCACACCGCTCGTTGCGAACTTCGCAGCGCGGGCAGAGCGCGATCGGTCCCGGTGCCGGCAAGATGTCCGCCCGGGCCCGTCGCAACGCCTCCAGCATGGTGCCACCCTCCGACGCTGCGCTGGCGACGCGCGGGGTGGCGCCCCGATCCCGGTGTAAAGTGGCGATGGGCGTAGACTCCGAGAATACAGAAACGAGGCGACCGATCCGCCGCACGCGCTGTCAAGTCAGCGTAGTTTGGGACATGATGAACCATCATTCGCGAGCACCCGTGCGCTACTTCATCCGCAACTTTCGTCGGAGCGTATTGAGCGCAAGCGCTAGGTAGACGAGGTACGCCGCTAAGATCGCCGCCAACAGCGTGACGGCGAGCAGGGCAGCCCGCACGGCGTCGTAGTCCGCGACCGCATGGATTCCCGACGCCGCTAAGTCCTGAATGGCCTCGACCACGATGCTAACCGTATCGGGGAGAAACAGGAGGGCCACGACGATGTCGGCCGCGGCAAGGGGCAATGTCTTGAGGAGGAAAGCGTCCTTTACCGTCAAGCGCTGCGCGTCGGCGTCTTCGAGGTGCTCCGGTACCACCGTCTCGAGGGCTTTACTGATCTCTGGATACCACACGCTGAAAATAACCCCGAGAACCGTGAACAGCAGGCTCTCCGAAGCGAGAAGGTCACTGGCGTTCGTCACGCCTTCTTCCTTTCTCTCGGCTGCACTTCGTAATGTTCACATAGCTTCACGTAAGCCGAAGGCTTCAGGACAAAGCTCGAAACGGTTCCCTGCCTCTTGGTCACTTGGGGGAGCGATCCGTCGATGGTCGCCAGCATCCGGTTCATCGTCTCGACGACGTTTTCGGAGTTCACGATGACTGACCAACCTTCCTCGTCCTCGGCGACGGCCCTCAGAGTGTCCGTCATGGTGGCAGCGATCTCATCGCCAAGCTCGTATTGGTACTTGGCCAGAACGGCGCGAATGAGCGAACGACTCGGCCACGTCCCGTCAAGTGGTGTAAATCGCTGGCATCATCCTCGCTCTGAGCGCGGCGATCTAGACCGCGAGGGGCAGTTGTTCGAGGGGGTCCTCCTGTTCTGTCCCTTGAGGGGGAAGGGTTGGGGGAGGGTCGCTGGCGATGAGGCGGAGCGACTCCTCCGCGAGGTAGCGGCGGCCGACTGCCCACTCGTCGTGTTGCTCGGCGAGGACCATGCCGACGAGGCGTACGCTCGCCTGGCGGTTGGGGAAGATGCCGACGACATCGGTGCGGCGGCGGATCTCCAGGTTGAGGCGCTCCTGGGGGTTGTTGGAGCGGATCTGCCGCCAGTGCGGCTGCGGGAAGGCGATGAAGGCGAGGACCTCCTCGGCCGCATCGGCGAGCATGCGGGCGGCGTCCGGGAAGCGCGGCGCAAGCTGCTCGACGACGCGCGCGTGCTGCAGGCGGACGTGCTCGGCGGACGGCTGGTCGAAGATGCTGCGGACGAGCGTCGCGACGAAGGGCTGCGCGCTCTTCGGCACGCGGCTGAGCAGGTTGCGGGCGAAGTGCGTGCGGCAGCGCTGCCAGGCGGCGCCGGTGAAGACCGCGGCGATGGCGTCCTTGAGGCCCTGGTGCGCGTCGGAGATGACGAGCTGCACACCGGAGAGGCCGCGGGCGCGGAGCGAGCGGAGGAAGGCGATCCAGAAGGCGCCTTCCTCGCTGGCGCCGACATCGAAGCCGAGCACCTCGCGGCGTCCCTGACCGTTGACCGCGGTGGCGACGACGACGGCGACGTTGACCACGCGGCCGCCCTCCCGCACCTTCTGCGTGAGCGCATCGAGCCAGACGTACGGGTAGGGGCCCTGGTCGAGCGGACGTTCCCGGAAGGCCTGCACCTGCTGGTCGAGCGCCCCGCAGATGCGGGAGACCTCGCTCTTGGAGATGCCCGAGCAGCCGAGTGCCTGCACGAGATCCTCGACGCGGCGGGTCGAGACGCCCTCGACGTAGGCCTGCTGGATGACCGCGAGCAGCGCCTGCTCAGAGCGGCGGCGCGGCTCGAGGAAGGCAGGCAGGTAGGAGCCCTGGCGCAGCTTGGGGATGCGCAGGTCGAGCGTGCCGACGCGCGTGTCCCAGCGGCGCGGGCGGTAGCCGTTGCGGTAGGCCGAGCGGTCGGGCGTGTGCTCGTGGAGCTGGGCGCCGATCTGCCGGCCCACGTCGGCACGCATGACGTCCTGGACCAACACCTGCAGCGCCTGCCGCAGGAAGTCGACGTCGCCGTCCTCGATCCCGTTGCGGATGATGTCCAGAACGTCCATGGTGGGGGTGGTCACAGTGGTCCTCCTTCGTGCGCAGCGATGCTTGACAACACGAGGATGATGCTGTGGCCTCCTGCTATCCAGTTGACCGATTACTTACACCACGTCCTGGGACTCTACTAACGACTCCCGGTAACCGACCGCTGAAACAGCGCACACACGCGCTGCTCGTCGGGCAGACGCCCTTGGAATGCTTCCTTCGTAAGTAACAGCAATCGGTACTCCACGATGTCAGAGCCACGGGTGAAAACACGTTGCCCGAGGAACATTCGTAGGTATTCTTCGAGCGCTGCAGTGGCGTAGGAGCCCAGCTTGTCGTCCAGCTCGGCCTCGCCGCAGCCGAGGATCCGAGCGAGCTGCGCTCGCTCGGTGGTATTGAGGTTCAGCTCAACGATCACGGACATAATTCCCCACCCTACCTGTGGCCGCTAGTCGAGGTCTCGGGCACGCGCACTCGGCCGTCGCCTCACTGTCACGCAGTCGCCCAACGAATGACCCTGGCCTGCCTATGCGGGAGGCCCCCATGTGCTCCGAAGCGAATCTTCGACCTGAGCAACCGCCTACTGTGGCTACGCAGCCCGACGACGAGCAGCAATTGAACTGCCGGATCATACACCTGCGGGAGTTCTCGTCAAGCAGTGATTCGGCCCCCGAATCCGTGGGTTGGGGCTGGGAGGGCACCACCAGTGTCCGGCGCCATGCAAAAGGACCCACCAGACGACACTGAAAGTCCCCACTGAGGACGGGATGAGCGAAGCTCCCACCTACGGGCCAATCGTGCGCGGAGGACGGACGCCGGGACCAGCGCGAAGCCCTGGTTGTCGCCCCGACCGCCGCGCCGGGCGGGGCGTCCGTGCCGAGCCAGGTCGCCAGCCGCGACGGGTCGCCGAAGGCCTCGGGCACGAGCACGGCCGTCGCGTACGGGCCGCTGTGGTACGACGCCCTCAGATAGCCGTTGCGGCCGCGGAACGCCTTCTCGTACGCGCCGTCGAACGGCCGGGCCGCCCGGCCCCAGCGCATGAAGACGTCGATGCCCATGGAAGGCGCTCCTGTCTATTACTCGGCGCGGACCGTGCCGTCGAAGTCGATCGTGGCGTCGCCGAACAGGATCGCCGCCCACGCCTCGCTGTCGGCGCGGAGATCACCGAACGTCGTGCAGTGCTCGGCGCAGTAGTTGACGAGGTCGTGGCGCTTCTGGTCGCTGCAGGGAACGGAGGCCGCGCGGCGCGAGCGCACGGCGACGCCGGCCAAGGCGAAAGAGCCGTCGGCCGCGCGCAAGGACGGGAAGAAGAGGCTCGCGGCCAAGAAGCCCGCCAACGCCAGGAAGCCGAAGGCCGCGCAGTCGGCGGCGTCGGGCGAGAGCTACCTCTGCGGCATCTGCGGCGAGGCGTTCCCGACGATGAAGGCGGCGACCGCGCACGCCGGGACGCACATCGCCCGGCTGATGGCCCTCGCCACTGCGCGCCCCCTGTCACCTTGAGTATTGAAGGTTCGTCATTACACCGACGAAGCGTGCCCGGTGGCGCAGGACAGCCTATCAGCCGGACACGTACCGCATCGCACCGGCCTCCGGCGGGCCTACCGCCGTCGTCGTCCCGGAGGACCTGCCTGGCGTCGGGGGCTCAGACCACCTCGACGTACTCTTGGACGAGCGCGAGCACCTCGTCGTAGCTGCGGCACCGGAACGCGCGCTCCACGAACTCCGCCGCCGCGCGCTCCTGCCCGGCCCCCCGCAGCGCCGCGCGCACCGGGCCGATGACGTTGAAGACGTTGCCGTCCTCGCCGACGAGCGTGCACGGACGTGCCTGTCGGCAGCGTGGCTTCCCAGACGGGCCGTCCGGCTCCATCGCCCCTCCTCTAGATGTGCAGGTCGCAGCCGACGGCGAGCGCCCGCCGGTGCTCCAGCAGCAGGGCCGCCACCTCGCGGCGCCACGCGTCCTCCGGCTTCTCGTCGTGGACGATCCCCCACCAGCCCATCCGTCCCCGCTCGTGCCAGGCGCCGTCCGGGGTCACGATCGCCTGCACGTAGGCGGGGATGTTCTCCCGGAGCTCCGCCACCGGGGCGGCGTCGTCGGCCAGGGCACCCCCCCCGCGGAACGCGCCGTGGCGGACGATGCCGTGCCAGCGGCCGCCGACCACCCACCAGTCCCACCTGCTGCGCGGGTTGTAGGTCGTCGTGCGGACGCCCGCGCCGTGGCACGTCGCGCAGTCCGGGCTCGGCCGCGCGAAGAGCGGGTGCGCCCGCGCCGCCGCGCGCTCCGCCGCCTCGTGCGCCGCCCGGAACGCCGCGGTGGACGCCCGCCACGCCGCCTCCCGCTGCCGCCGCGTGACGGCCGTCTCGCCGGGCTCGGGCGTGAGCGCCGGCGCCACCTCCGCGTCGAACCGCCGGCGCTGCTCGTCCCAGGTGCCGACGCGCTCGTCGGCGTGGGTGCGGCTGGCGCGCTCCGCCTCCCGCCCGACGCAGGGACAGCGGTCCTCGTACGGCGCCACCGCGGTGTTCTCGTCGTAGGGCGCGAGCAGATGGTCGAGCAGCGCCGGCACGTCGACCAGGACGAGCGTGAGAAAGTGCGACATCGTGTATCACCTCCGGGACTCCCACCCTCCCGACGCTAGGGCTCCGCGTGCACGCTCGCGACGTGCGCCTGCGCGTCCTCCAGGGAGGGGAAGGTCGCGGCGCAGCGCCCGCAGCCGAAGGCCCCATCGCCCTCGGTGGTCTGACCGCGCGCGTGCGCGGCCTTCGCACGCGACCGCCCCTGCTTCGCCGTCTTCCGCCCCTGCTTCGGGGTCGTCTGCTTCGACGTCTTCGCGCGTCGCGGCGGCCGGACGGCCCGGCTGGGCTCCGCGACGTCCGCGCCGGCGACGGACCAGAAGCGCCAACCGTTGCAGGCGTGGCCGATCACCGCCCGGCCCGCCCCCGACGGGCTCGCGAACTCCCGCCCGTCCGCCAGCCGGTAGCGCAGGGCCGACGCCCCGTCTGGGCCGCCGTCCGTCCGCACGACCTCGCAGACGTGCGCCCCGCCCTTGTACCGCGCCACCAGGCGCGTCCCCTCGCTCAGCTCCCTGTCCTCGATCGGCATCGCCGTCCTCCTTCCGCCGTCCTCCGGCTTCGTGGTGCACATCCATCGCTCATGCACCCGGGCAAGTCAACGGGGCGACACGGCGTGTCGTGTCCGGAAGCGCGCCGGCGGCTGCGTTTCGAAGGCGACGGGGCGCACACGGCCCGAACGTGCGCCCGCGGGCGTGGGGTACGGCCATCTGCGGCATGACGCCGCGTGTCGGGCGCCGTGTGCCCAACGGGGGGCGATCGTGCGCCGACGCCCGGCTGCAGTGGCGCTGCTGGTCGGTCCCCTGAACGGGACCGGGCGGGATGGTCACCGAACTCGCTTCTTGACGCGACAGCTTGACTTGTCGTCCCACCAGAGCGGTGATGTGACGCCGGCTGGCGCCCGCAGTCGATGATCTCGACGTGGGGCATCGTGTCCGGCGGGGGTAGTGCGAAGGAGTGACGCGGATGGCGCAGAAGCGCGCGAATGGCGAGGGGTCGATCTACCTGCGCGCAGATGGACGCTGGGAGGCCGGCGTCACGCTCGACGCGTCCGGGCGCAGGCGCTGGTTCATCGGCCGCACGAGGCGCGATGTCGAGCAAAAACTCCATGCCGCACTCGCGACGCGGCGCGCGGCACGGACGGTGGCCGCGGACGGGCCGCCGCTCGCACAGTTCCTCGAAACATGGCTCGACAGCGCCCGGCCGTCGCTCCGCCCCAGAACGTACACGCGGTACGAGCAGTACGTCCGCCTCCACATCGTCCCCAGCCTCGGCACCACGCCGATCACGCAGCTGGCTCCGCAGCACTTGCAGCAGATGTACGCCGAGCGCCTCAACGCTGGACTCTCGGCCA
>JADEYI010001777.1_pt1 | contig 13730 bp, 10 predicted proteins | sample 8542331 | NCBI WGS metagenome assembly JADEYI01 (sample SAMN16510988, study PRJNA670497) | mine drainage metagenome | isolation source: biofilm near Copperflume 1 | place: Germany: Marsberg coppermine Kilianstollen | collected 2018-02 | reverse complement strand
ACGGCACATTCAGACCTAATAACCAGGTGACCAGAGGACAGATTGCTAAGATAGTAGCTCTCTCCGCTGGCCTTGAGGATACCTCTCCCTCCCAACTCTTTGAAGATGTACCCAGTAACTCACCTTTCTACCGCTACATCAATGCACTTACTATGAGAGGATACATGGGAGGGTACGCCTGTGGGAGTATACCTCAAGAGCCATGTGACACTCAGAACAGGCCATACTTCAGACCAGGAGCACAGGCTACAAGAGGGCAGATCTCCAAGATCATCAGTAATGCAGCAGGGATAGCTGATGACCCAGGGCCACAGATATACACAGATGTGCCTTCAGGCAATCCATTCTACGACTACATCAACCGTCTCACACGAAGAGGAGTAATGGGAGGGTACGCCTGTGGGAGTATCCCACAGGAGCCATGTGACACAGAGAACAGGCCATACTTCAGGTGGGGGAACAACACCACACGTGGGCAGGCTTCCAAGATTGACGCCAACACTTTCTTCCCTAACTGCCTCACTACTCCTGAGAGATAACGTCCTTAGCAGAGGTTAGCTGCTCCATCGGGCAGCTTAGAGACAAAGAACGATGCAGCCTCCGGGCTGCATCGTTCTTTGTCTGTATCCCACTTTCAAAAAGAGGGTAAGAAGATGGTCACTTTGCGGAAGATATTGAAAAGGCTACACAGGGGCACGTAGCAGCAAGCCAATGAAGTAAGTAACTACGCCCGCTATGATGCCAACCACGGCCATTTCTGTGCCTGAGGCGACCCAGCTTCGGCCCGTTATAAATGTCTTCGATGCTCCCATCACAAAGTGAGCCACGATACTGACAACACCGGCAGTGATAATCGCGGGCAAGCCGCCAAAGAAGAAGAAGGGGACAACAGGAATAAACGCCCCCAGCGCGGTAGAGATAGATGAAGCGAGCGCCGAGCGCACAGGATCAGGAAAGCTCTCCTCCGCGAGACCCAGCTCTTCCGAAGCCATCGTGCGCAGCATCTGGTCAGGGTTGGTGGTGAGGCGGTCGGTCAGCAGCCTGGCTTCCTCGGGTGAGAAGCCTTTTAGCTGGTAAAATAGCTCAAGCTCCTCACGCTCGGACTCCGGATCGGTTTCGATTTCGAGCCGTTCACGGCTTAGCTCAGCCTCATAGACCTCACGCTCCGATTTTGCCGCCAGGTAAGCGCCCGACCCCATCGAGATAGCCGAGGCCAACATGCCCGCTATGCCTGCGATGAGGACGAAGTTTTCGGCCCCGGCCGTAGCACCCGACACTCCTGAAACTATGCCGAAAACCGACCCTAGCCCGTCGTTAGCTCCGTAGATAGCATCACCCAACCAGCCTGAGTTGCGGGTATGCCACCTCTCACGCTTGAGTATCAAATCGAGAGCGTTGCGCGGTCCGGCGGCGCGTGTCATCGAGCGCAGCACACGCGCGTGCGCCTCTTCTTCTGTCTCCATGCTTCGCAGCATCTGGTGAAAATCCACGTCGGGTATATCGGCTGCCTGAGCCTGGTAGCGTGCGGCAGCCTTGTCTTCTTCTGCCTCTAACCTGCTCACAGCGGCATCCAGTCCGCCCTGCCGGAGCGCCCAGGCGCGCAGGCGGGTGACCCAGTTCTCGCGCAGCTCAGGCACACCTGAGCCAAGCTTCACCAGGCGAGCCTCCAGCGAGTGCGCGTGGCGTTCCTCTGTATCAGCCAGGCGCAGGAGTATAGCACGCCTCTCCTTATCCGCCTCGGCTTTGGCAAGCTCGCGGTAGGCGTTCATGCTTTCGATTTCTTTCAGCCAGCCTTCACGCAGAGCCGCAATCAGCTTCTGCTTGACCATCGGGTCCTCCGGTGGCGTGGGCGTGAAGGCCCCAGGCGGGGGCAATCCCTGTACATCCTGTATATCTACATCTTTCATATGCGCCGTCTCATTATTCTCAGATAAAAGAGTGCGAGCCGGCGTGTGCCGCGCCCACGCCCACACCCGATTATAGCATGACACAAAGACAAGGGGCTGAAGCTGCTGCTACCTTAGTTTTGGTAAAGAAGAAAGCCTTTCCCGCCCAGGAGAGGTGCTGAGGAGAGGCCTTGCCTTAGCATAGTATCGGTTTACATTTAAGATAGAGAAGATGCTTCTGAGCGTTCTATCCCGGCGGCCAGCTCAGCTTCCTACCGCCCAGCACGTGAAAGTGTAGATGGTCTACGCTTTGCCCTGCATCAGGGCCTGCGTTGGTTACAACGCGGTAGCCGCTTTCTGCTATCCCCATCTGCTGGGCTACTTCGTTGCAAGCCAGCAGGAGCCTGCTGAGGAGCACCGTGTGTGTCTCGTCTACCTCCCACAGAGCCGTGATATGCTGCGCCGGTATGACCAGCACATGCACAGGCGCTTGCGGGTGTATATCTTTAAAGGCCACCACACCCTCGCGCTCATACACAATGTCGGCGCGAACCAACCCCTTTGCCACCTTGCAAAAGACACATGTATCTACATAGCCTTGACTGTTCACAGCTGCCTCCGATGGTTATACTGAGCGAGATTATACGCTCTTTTGGCCTTTCGAGCCAGGAGCGCGAAGGAAGTAAGGGTTCAGAGTTGGGGTGTAGCAATCTTGAAGGAGTAGCTGTGGAGGCGTACCCTCACCTAGCCTCACGCACCCTCACCCCATGCCCCTCTCCCATGAAGGGAGAGGGGGCTTTATTGCTGGGGAGTATATCTCCCATGAAGGGAGAGGGGGCATGGGGTGAGTGGAGGGGAGGGACGCCCCTCCACCCTGAATCTGAACAGTTACCGAAGGAATAGAGACCGGGGGCTCAGGGCTGTCCCTTTGGCCCTTTCATCAGGCTCCTACGCTTTGCACAGACAATGGAGTTTGTCTAACGGTCGTTTTTCTTCCCCTTGTTGCCGTTATCTTTCTTGCCGTTGTCACCGCGGGAAGGATTCGGTGGGGCTACAGTAGGCCGGGCAGGTGGGCGGGGCGCTGCGGTAGGTGCCGGAGGTCTGGGTGTCGAGGTGGGCGTCGCTTCGGGGCCAATGCTCAGGCTTACTGTTATAAGGCTGTTGGCCTGAATCTGTGCGCCAGGATCAGGCGACTGGCTCGCCACTGTATCCGTAGGGTAGGCAGCGCTATAAATGGAGTCAGCTTGAGCCAGGTTTAGCCCTGCATCACCCGCTGCTTTCCTGGCATCATCGAGAGACTTGCCGCGCAGGTCAGGCGCTGCAACTACACTCGGCGTTAATCTCCTCATGGGGGCGGGTGAGGTAGCACCGCCTGCGAGCCTGGGCAGCAGCGGCACCAGCAACAGACTCGCAAGGAGAAGCACGCCCAGGGCAACAAGCAGTAGTCGTTTGCGCCTGTCCGCTGTAGGAACTGTGAGGTTCTCTGTGGCTTGCACAGGTGGTGCGTAAGTTGCGTTGGGCAAATCAACGCCGGGAGAGAGCGAAGGGAGAGCGACCGCTACTGCTGCCAACGTGGGCGCATCGGCAGACCCTGCATAGGCTTCCCCAGAGGAGATCACCTGGGGGCCTCTTGCTTCGGCGGCGCTCGCGGGCGGCGCATCATAAGCCTGCGTAGCTTGCGACAATGCGCTTTCTAGCGTGGAGATCGCCTGTGCCACCTCCCCCGCTCTCGACAAGCTCGCCTCTTTGCCTGGGGACATTCTGCCAAGCAAGGCCATAACAGGCGCTGGGAGAGGAAGCAACGGCTGCATTGTAGCTGTAGCACTAGCGGCAGGAGCGAGGTTGCCTTGCAGCATGATTCTGAGGAGCGCGCCCAGGGCAGTGGGATCGGTAGCAGGCGTTGAGGAGATAGCAAGGTTGCGCCCGCCCGTGCTCTGAAAGCCTTCGAGCAAAGCAAGGCGTGCGTTGCCCTGCTCATCTATACGCACAACGTCGGGTGAGAAGGCCCAATCGCTCAAGCCGGCATCGCGGCAGCATTGAAGCGCCTCGGCAGACTGACGTGTAATCGCCAATGCGTGCCCTACATCAGGAGGCTTATCGCTTCCATGATGAATCGGAAGGGCCGGAGAGCCGGTGTTCCTCTCCATGACAGAGAATGGCCGCCCCTCCCAACTGCCCGCGTCGTAGACGGCGAAGATTGAGCAGTGGTGTATGTCCGAGGCAATCTGCTGGTGGCGCAGAAAAAGCTCCGACAGAGCTCTATCCTGAGCGCCTTCCGCTGATAGAATCTGCACTGTAACAGCGCGTTGAAGTTGCTCGTCGAGACCGTCGAAAAGCTGTACAGGGCCATTCTGCCGGAGTGACCCCTGCAACAGATAGCGGTCAGCGATGAGGTTGCGGTTTTGTACTTTCATAGCATTTATAACGTTGGCAGGCTCATTGCCGTTGCTCTCTTGCCCGGCGCAATCTCGATGCCAGGGTATCATCAGCAGGCGCATCATCTCTTTCTGCCTGCACGAGTGGCGTTTCGGGGCGCGGCGCGGCGGCGGCAGTTGAGCGTCCGGGGCGCCCCGTGAGTTGCAGCTCTTCGGCTGGGAAGGGCACAGCGGGTTCAACGTTACGAACAGCTTTGTCACCAGGAGCGATGCGGTGGCGGCTGCGATTCTTTGCTCCAAAGAGGGCGGCGATTTCCGGCGTGCTTGCATGAGGCACAGCAGCTGCCAACCTGGGACGCAGGCCGGCCCTCTGGCGCAACAGCCCTAGGGCGCGCACCAGCTCTCCACGGGGAACGACCACGCGCCGCACGCCCACATCGAAGGGGAGGAGTAAAATGGCGACAAGCAACAACAAAGGCCACAAGTCGGTAGAGATACTGGCAGCAGCAAGGTTGTGGTCGAATGGGGCGTCTACCGCGTCTGTGGAGAGCACCCTGCCGCCGGTCAGGGCGGCTATGCGCGCCAGCAGGCCCGTGTCGCTATCTCCACCCTTATACTCAGGCGAATAAGGCACCACCGCACCCAATGTCTGACGCATATTAGCTGTATCTTTGCCTGAAGCCTCTATCTGAAGCAGGTAGGCGCCTTCCTCCGTAGCCGGGAAGGCACCTTCATAGCGCCCCGCTGCGCTCTGCTGTAGAGGTACGGTCGTGGTTATCAGACCAGGAGAAACTACAACTGCGCTGGCTGATAGATTGTTGAGATAAGAGCCATCCGGCGCGGCAGCATCCACTGTCACACGGGCAACACCGCCCTCTATGGCGACGCGAGGCTGCAAGAGATTAGAAGTCTCCGCTCCTGTGCTCCAGGTTACAGCTTGCGACCAGAAGCGCGGGAAATCCTGCCAGCCAACCCAACTCTTTGCCCACTGTGCCTTCGCATCCGAGGTCCAGGCCACCACCCTGCCGAGGCCATATTGCCATTGAGCAAGAATCGGGTCTCCCGCGTCGGAAACGAGCGATACCTGCCCGCCAGGCCTGGGGGTTGTGCCCACATAGCCCTGCAATTGCGGCAATCCTCCTAATCGATCAAGGATGGGCGAAGGGGATGTGCGCTCCGGGCTGAATGGGCGCTCAATTATGTAGGAGCGGGCGGCGAAGTGGCTCTCCTGCGCGAATATCTGCGGCAAGGCGTTGCCATCCTCTGTATAGTAATAACGCCCTTTGCCCGCAGCCGCCAGGCTCTTCATCAACTCGGTGTTGGCGTCTGAGCCGACCGCCACTGTGGAGAGGGTAATGCCATTGTCAGCTATCTTCCTGGTGAGCCCGGCGTAGTCACCTGGCTCGGAGTCGCCATCTGTGAGTAGGACAATATGCTTGCTCTTGGCCTTGCTCGCGATAAGAGCGTCCACGGCGGGGGCGAGGCCGGCGTATATATTGGTGCCGCCACCCGCAGTGATGCTGCCGATGCGGCCTTTGAACTGCGAAGGGTCGCCAAGCGCTTGCATAGGCACTACCCAGTCTGCCGAGCTGTCAAAGGTGATTACCCCTGCATAGTCTTTGGCACTCAACTGAGCCACTGCGCGATAAGCCGCCTCTTTAGCTAGCTCAATCTTCTTGACGCCTGCACCGTCGGCGGTGTGGCCTGCTTCCATGCTGCCGGAGCGGTCAATGACGAGCGCCATACCTACGCTTGGGATCTCCAGCTTTGAGGGGAGGTTCAGGTCAACTGGGAGCATTGCTTCGAGCGGAGTGCGGAAGTAGCCGCCCACGGCGTAGCTCTCATCACCCCCTACTACTATTAGCCCTTTGCCCAGGTCGCGTACAGCTACTTGCAAATTATCCATGCTCTTACTGGAGAGGGAAGAAGCTGGCACGTTCACCAGCACAACGCCATCATATGCCGCCAGCGATTTCAGATCAGAGGGCATAGCATCTGGAGCTATAACGTCGGCCTCCAGGGATGGATCGAGCGCGCTCTTGAGCGCAGCTGCCTCGCCCGCGCGACCCTCGACCATCAGGATGCGCGGCTTGCCAATTACATTCGTAAAGGCGCTGTAGCGGTTATTTTCCCCCCTGGTATCCGTCCCCACCTGTGGCACAATCTGCGCTGTGTAGGTGTGGAAACCTTTAGCCGCATGGGCGATGTTTTGCACGAAGCTGTTTGCCCCACGCGTGAGACTCACGCTTTGCGTGTTGAGCGCCTCGCCATCCATAAAGAGCATAAGGGTCGCAGTAGTATCTGTGCTACTCTGCACGCTTACTTGCAGAGAGATCTGATTGTTCTCGCGCGCAGTGGAAGGCGCACTCAGGCCATCCAGATATATTTCAGGGCCGTTGAGGCTGGAGAGCGGCACGACGTCAACCGGCACCCCGTTGGCAGCAGCCAGGCGAGCCGCCAGCTCCGCGCTGCCCGCATTCTCTCTACCATCAGAAAGGAGCACCAACCGCCGTGCTGTATCTCGCGGCGCGGAAGCAAGGCCCAGGCGAATAGCATCGCCGATGTTGCTGAAAGTAGTGGAAGGGGCGCTTGTCAGATCGGGCGGCGATTTATCAGGGAGGACAGGGCGGTCCACGAGCGCATCGGCCCCGAAAACCACCACGCCGGCCTGGTCGGTGTCGCCCATGCCGGTGATGGCATTGCGAAGATAGCCGGCCTGAAGCGCCTTTTGCGCTGCGGCGATGCTGTCAGAGTGATCTACCAGAAAGACCACAGAAAGACGATCAGCAGCGCGCACCACACTCACTCCAGAGAGCGCCAGCACCAGCAACACTATCAATGCAACACGTAGCCCCAGGCTAAAGCGCCGCATGCCTGGCCTCAGGAGCGACCGTCCGGTGCGCGACAGGTATACCGCGAGCGGCACCAATAGCAGCAGGAGTAGCAGCGCCTCCGGTCGTAAGAAGGACAAGCCCACATTGGCATTCATACCAGATTATATCACTTGCTGGGGTCGCGGAGTGGCAGGTGACCGGTGACAGATGGCGGCCACACGGACGGGCCACTGCGCGGTCACTTGCATATTCAAAGGTGGAGTTGCGCAGCGGCACACCAGGAAAGTTACCCTTTTCCTACCGGCGCCTGGACCAAAGTCCTCTTAACAAGCCGGATACGAGAGGGTATAATCGGATTCGTGGCGTTGGTGGTAGCTCTAAATCGAGTATCTATAACTCCCAATTCGTAACTCACCTTACGCAGCCTGGGCCAGTTCAAAGTGGGCCTTTGGCAAATGAACTCTACTTTGTCATTCTGAACGCAGTGAGGAATGACAAAGTAGAGATGGCGCACTGAAAGCCGGCTTTGTTGTATGGAGATGAGAGCGCATCTGCTATCTGTTATCATGAGTTACATGAGGTCACAAGTCACAAGTCACAAATTCGGTCAGGGGTATTAGCTTATGTTCCAACTGAAGGATCTACCCTGGCAGCGTGTAGTTACCTGGGCGCTGGCGCTTGGGGTTGTTGTTAGCATCATAAGTGATTGGGGCAGGTGGGATCGCTTGCCCATCAATCTGCTTTTGCGCGTACTGATAGTGGCTGCGAGCGGGGTTATCGGCCTGGTTCTGGACTACTTCGCGAGCACCTACGTGCGCATGGGCACCAATGTTATAGAGAGCATGGGCGTCTTCAAGTTCAGCAACGAAACCGAGCAGAAGATAACAAATGGCTTCATCTTCATCACGTCGCTGGTCGGGGCAATAGCAGGGCTGCTCTTTATTCGCTGAGGCTTCCATGCTCGAAAGTGGTTAGCGAGGCAGCTCTCTGACTACCCGAATGTGAGGCATAACTGAGCTTCCCGCAAAGGCTACCCTCGTAAGAGAAATCGAGAGATGTTTTGGTTGTGCCCAGGTGAGATGCGGCTTTTCCGCATCTAGGCAGCACGTGTGACCATGAGCGCAACCACCAGCAAAGCTACAACCCCTCCTGCGCCATATAGCAAACCGAATATAAGCCCACGTATACCCACAACGCTGTAGAAATCATAGCTGGCCTCTCGGTGAAGCAATGCCAGGATTCCGTTGTAAATACCGGCAATCCCTACAAGGAGCAAAGCCAGTGCAGTTACCCACTCTACAAAGCTCATCACTGCGCCTCAGCCAGGATTGGCAGGTGTTTCAGGTGATTCAAGCAGCCCCAGCACCTCGCTCAGCCGCTTTATGTCAACCCCGAAGCGGCAAAACCCTGTGCCCATCCGCGCACACTGGCCCCTATAAATGTCCCAGGGGTCATCATCTACCAGTATAAGGTCGCCTGCGCTCAGCTTGTGCCCGTCCTTACGGGCTTCTTCCAGCATCCTGGCAAGCATGGCATCTTTGTTGGTGTGCCACTCAGCCGCTATATAGTCAACAAGATTGAGCAGGCCAAAGGCGTGCAGAACGCGCCGGATATTGCCCTCATGGTTGTAGCTTACTACGCCGATCAGCAGCCTGCGCTCTTTGAGGGCGTAGAAAAGCGCCTGCGCCTCCGGCTCAAGGACAAAGCGAGCGCCGTCATCGCGCTGCACGACCAACGGGTCGTCTGTGGCCTTATAGGTGAAGTTGGGCCAGCCAATATCGTCTGTGGGCGTGCGGTCAGAGAGATTAACGCCGCTGAGAGGCTGCCAGAGGGTGTTATCTCCATCAAATGCTATGAGCTTCATCTATCAGGTATTTCTGGGAGGTGAGCGAAGGATAATTATGCCGCAATAGAGGCATGGAAAGAGGGTAAGTTAGAGTTAGCTACGCCCTGGCCCGGGTTGAGTAAGCTGTAGGCGAGCAAGTAACTCCTTACCTGTAGCGGAAAGTGATGCGGCCCTTCGTCAAGTCGTAAGGCGACAGTTCGACCAGAACGCGGTCGCCGGGGACGATTTTGATGTAGTTCGTGCGCATCTTACCCGATATGTGCCCCAGCACCTTGTGTCCATTCTCTAGCTCTACGTTAAAGAGGGCATTAGGCAGCGCATCTACTACAGTGCCGTCCATTGTAATCACGTCGTCGCGAGAGCGGCGTGGGCCTGCGGGCGTGGTGGTGACGGGCGGGCGGTTCTGCTGTTTCTTAGGATAATGTTGTTGTTTCTTCATGCGGTAAGCAATAGCTCCTTTACTGTGTGTGCGGTGCAACATGGATAGATGCACCTCTCAATGACAATCCGGGCCAATCCGGGCAGCAAATGGCCGGAGTAGCATCTCCGGCCTTGCCTTACCGTTGCCTCATCTTTACTGCCACAGGTCATGCCAACAGGCAGCTTGGATTCCAATTCAAAAAAGGCAAAGGTCTCAAGGCTCTCTCCTCCATCCTCTACAGAAGTGAGATCATAGCACTACGTGTAAATTATACACCTTCCATGCTCGGAATACAATGGGCAGGGCCGGTGTAAGCGTTCAGATGTAGGATAGAACCAAGTTCAAGGGGTATCTGTACGGGCGTACCCTTACGCACCCTTACGTACCCTTACGTACCCTCACCCCCAAACCCCCTCTCCCATGAAGGGAGAGGGGGCTTTCTCCCTCGCCCCATGCCCCTCTCCCTTCATGGGAGAGGGGGCTTTGTGCATGGGAAGAGCGGGGGGACACCGCTGTGACCCCCGTCAGGGGCTATATACCCCTGCACCCTTATTCTTCTGAAAATAGCCCGCTGAGGGCGTATTTTCATTGTCGGTTGGTGGCCCGTAGGGTCATGGGATATTCTGAAGGCTTACGGTCGGCCGCTACAGGGCGCTTGCATACAAACATCCGCAAACGCCGACATACTCGCCACCTATGGGGTATAATTTTCCTATGCATAGCTACGAATCCGACCCCTTATGGGGAGAGATTAGCCTTGATGAGTCGGTGCTTGCGGAGCTGGCGCACTCCGCACCGATGCAGAGGCTGAAAGGGGTACACCAGGCGGGAGCCAGCTTTTATTTGCTGCCTGAGCAGCGCCGGAATACCCGCTATGAGCATAGCCTGGGGGTAATGCACCTCCTTACTCGGCTGGGGGCGTCGCTTGAGGAACAAGTAGCAGGGTTGCTTCACGACGTACCGCACACCGCCTTCTCGCATACTATAGACATAGTATTTCCCAGCGATGAGCACAACTTTCACGAAGGCTTCCAGCGCCAGGTGATCCTCGCCTCAGGCATACCCGATATACTGAGCCGCCACGACATCCCTCTGCAAGCCGCCCTTGAACCTGACAGCTATCCACTCCTTGAGCAGCCACTCCCCAGCCTCTGCGCTGACCGTGTAGACTACTCACTGCGTGACATGAAAACCGCAGGCAAGATAACGAGTAAAGACGCTTACAAATTCCTGAGCCATCTTGTAGCCACACCACGTGGCATCATAGTAAACGATGTAGATATAGCCCGCTGGTACGTCGCTCTTTTCGAGGAAGCCAATGCCCTTTTGTGGACAGGTCCCGATGAAGCGGGAGCCTACTGGGCTTTGGCCGGAGCCATCAAGAGGGCGTATAAGATGGGGTCCTTCACTGACTTGGACCTTTTTGCCACTGACGATGAGGCTATGCAGAAACTGCGCGGCCTGGACGACCCTGGTGTGAACGCTTATCTGCATCTTCTCCAACCCGGCACCCACTTCTATGAGGTCGAGGGGCCTGGACCATTCTTCACAACGCGCATGAAAAATCGCGCGGTTGACCCCTTCGTTCTATCGCCCGGCTCGGCGCAACCCCTACGCCTTTCTGAAATCCCCGGCGGCCACGCAGGGCAGCTACAGCGTGCACCACAGCCGCGTAATGTGGCTTACAAGCTCTGGTCTGACAGCATATCTCCTTCATTAGAGGCGCAGTTGTGATCAAGACAGCAACCCCAGCGCAAGGAGCAACAACCGACGAAGAGGGCTTCACAGCGAGGGGCGCTAAGGAAAGTGCAACACGAAGGCGCGTATGGCGAGGCTCAACGCTCTGGGCGCTACTTGGCTCTATATCACTGGGGGCGCTCTACGGCAGGGTAGCCCTCTTCAATTTGACAACCGCCCTGGTCGGGGGCTACACAGACGGTTACGAAAACCTCTGGGATAACTACTGGGTCAAGACGGCCCTGCTGGACCTGCACACCAGCCCTTTCTACACTAATTACATCTACTATCCTACAGGCATCAGCCTGCGCTTCCATACGCTCAACCCTTTTAATGGCATCATTACGATGCCTTTCAATATGATCCTGGGCTACCTCCCCACTACTAACCTCTTCTTCGTCTTTGCTCTCTCGATTACCGTCTTCTTTGCTTTCTTGCTGTTGCGCGACCTCACAGGCAACTCATGGGCAGCCTTCTCTGGAGCCGCGACTTACACGTTCGCCCACCAGTATCTTATTGGCTTCTTTGCGAGCGGGCAATCAGAGAAGCTATCGGCGGAATGGCTCCCTTTGTACCTTCTCTTTGTCCTTCGTGCCTTGTATGGGAAGCCTGTATGGAAAGATGGTGAGCTAACAGAGAGGGACCTCCGGCGCTGGCCTTTGTACGTCGCCGTGTCTATATTGACGTTGCTGATACTGTCGCTTACTGATTGGCAGTACTTGATGTACGCGGTGCTGATCACTCTGCTGTACGGCGCATTTCTGCTGCTCACGCACCGCAGCTGGCGCGAGAAGTGGAGGCTCTTGTCAAGACTGGCGATTATTGGTGCAGCTTATACTGCTATAGCTTTTCCGCTGCTGGTTTTCCCGATGATAACCGAGGCAGCGGCAAACGGCTGGCTTGTTGTGACCGACCAATCGAGGCTGCACTCTGTTGACATCGCCGACTTTCTGGGCCCTGGGCTCGGCAACCCCGGCTATCTGGCTATTGCTGTCGCGCTCGTGGGCATAGCATCGCTGCTTAGAGGAGAGAGAAGGCAGCGGGAGCTAGCGACCTTCTGGGGAGTGGCCTGGCTGGTTTTCTTCGTTATGGCCCTTGGCCCCGGCCTTATTGTGAACGGCCAACAAACGGGCTTTGCATTACCCTATTCAATCTTTCAAGACCTGCCGGTCTTCGATGTGGGGCGTGATCCACGCCGCTTTTATAGCGTGGATATGCTGGTCTTTGGGATATTCACAGCCTTTGGCCTGAAAGCCCTTATTGACTGTTTGCGCTTGACTCCGAGGTGGAAGGGCGTAGGCTTCTGGTGGGGGAAAGGCAAGTTGCCTGTGGCTCTGATGACAGTTGTCTTTCTTACGGTGACGCTGGCGGGTTTCGTGCAAGCTTCAGGCAATGCTACCGCAGATAAACCTGAGTGGCCGCCATTCTACAGCAGTCTCGCCGGAGACAAAGAGAGCTATGCGATCCTGGAGTTGCCCTCTTTCACCCAAAAGGGCAAGGGCGAGAACACCCACATGGCTTATCAGACCCTGCATAACAAACCTATCTTTGGGGGACGCTGGGCACGCGACCATAAGCTCTCTAACCCCAACAACTTTATGAAAACCTCCAGCCTCTTTCATGAGCTCTTTCTGGTAGACTACCCACAAGACCAGCAAACGCTCTTTTACCCCAAGCAAGACTTCCTCGCCCGCACAGATTACAGTACGCAAGGTGTGCCTATTCTCAACTATTATAATGTGCGCTATATCGTGTTGTATAAAGATGCTATTACCCCTCAAGAGCGGCTTTTGTATGACAGCACCCTGACACGTGTCTTCGGCGCAGGGGCGAAACCATATTATGAGGATAACCTGATGTGGGTTTATCGTGTGCCTGAAAGCCCACCTCCCGCCAATCCTTTGACACTGGATGTCGGCACGGGCTGGTTCGTCAGCGCGGTAGGGCAGGAGGGCTACATCAACCGATGGGCTGACAGCACAGACGGGCAGCCTTCTGAGCTCTACTCGATGAATCTGACAAAAGCTCCTCTGCGCGCCGAGCTCGACTTCACAGCATACACTTATAAGCGAGCACGCACCCTCAACGTGGCAATAGATGGGCGCAACATTGCCGCAATACAGTTGAAGCCCGAAGAGGGTGCAAGAGCTTATTCAGTAGAAGTAGAAATGCCGTCCGGGAATAATATTATTACTTTCAGCAGCCCCGAAGCGCCAATCCGCGTAGACGCACCGCATGACTCCAGGCCGTTGTCGTTCGGCATGTACAGCGTGCGACTTACCGAGAAGAAGTAGGAAAAGAGATTAGCAGATCGAAAGTGCAAGCAAAGGTAGAACGGTGTGTCACGCGGCCTATCACCGACCGCCGTAAATATTCAGAGTAAGCCATGACCCTGCGGGCCACCATTACGAATGAAAATACGAGCGATTCTGCACCGCCCCTACTACTACCGTTCGCATTTTTAGAGGAGTTGAGGTGGAGCGATTTTCTTGGGCTAACTGTGGAAGCGTACCCTCACCTACCCGCCCTCACCCCATGCCCCTCTCCCTTCATGGGAGAGGGAGCTTTCTCTCTGCTGAGGGCACAGGGGATACAGTTGTTCTCCCATGAAGGGAGAGGGGGTTTTATTGC
>JADEYI010001776.1_pt1 | contig 13731 bp, 15 predicted proteins | sample 8542331 | NCBI WGS metagenome assembly JADEYI01 (sample SAMN16510988, study PRJNA670497) | mine drainage metagenome | isolation source: biofilm near Copperflume 1 | place: Germany: Marsberg coppermine Kilianstollen | collected 2018-02 | reverse complement strand
GCAGACAAGCTGCAGTTAAAGGCTGCCACAATCCTACCCTTGTTGGACTCGCCAGGTCCAAGCAAGACCCAATCAACCGTGGGCATTTGTGTATATTGTTTTGATAATTCTTCGAATTCTCTTGTGGATCACATTGTTATAACTAGTGTTGTGCGCAAGGCATTTGTTCCGGCGCACAACGAACCCTGTATTAGTAATGTAGAAAATTGATCAGGTGAAAATGGCCATGCCAGAAGCACAACTCTGCTGACATCAATTGTACAGAGCTGGCAGCAATGTATCTTGTAGGGTGATCACTTCATGGAGGCAAGTGTTATCTACACAAAGGCTAACTTGACTTTTCTTGTTTGAAAGCTACACCCGTCGTGGTCACCTTTGGGTATCTGGTTTGACACTCAACGTTCCACAGCTAGATTTGGCAGTGAGCAGGCGAACTAAACGTGATGTTTTATGTTTTTATGTCAACACGCCGCAATCAGAGATCTTCAGATGGTCCTTGGGCTTTGAGAAGAAGTCAACTGGAAGATACTGCAGCTTCTGGACTAGGTCGAAGCCTTCCAGTACCTGAGCCATCCAAGACAAGTAGCTGATGTCATTGACATCTATCTTTATGATATTGCAGACACAGGACTTGTAATAATGAACACATGGTCATAAAGCATGTTATGATATCTTTGATGGGGCCACTTAGGGAGTAGACCTACCTCTCCAAGTACCACATGCTTGCCGTCTAGCCATGGAGTAGGTGCGGTTGTGATGAAGAACTGCAGCACACCCACACACGATTACAGCAGATGCAGGCAGCTTTTCGGCGGGCAGCTGTTCTTTCTGCATGTATCATACTATGTATGGCACAGGGGTTGGCAGCACCTGAGAGCCATTGGTGTTGGGTCCAGCGTTTGCCATTGACACCGCTCCCGGGCGGTGGGGAATGCTGAAATTTTCATCCACAAACTTGCGACCGTAAATGCTGTATCCACCAGTCCTGCAAGGCCAACACTGTATTAAACACCAGTGTCGCAGTGTACTGGCTTGCTACAGCAGTGCTATCATCATAATAACGTAGACGATGTATCAATGACTCCTTGACAAGAGCCAGGGTGAAGGGAACACGCACCCATTTCCCCTCTCAAAGTCACCGCCTGCAAATGAGATAATTCACAGTCTTACAGATCTGCTTCACATGAGGGGTCCAGGCAGAAGGGGTGCTTCTCACATGTCGATATGCGTACCTTGCAGCACAAAGTCTTTCACGACGCGGTGGAACTCTGTGTTCTTGTACCCAAACCCCTTCTCGCCCGTGGCTGCAAACAGAGTGAGGGCATCCAGAAGTTGCATATTGTCCATGCACAGATCCCAGGTGTACTAAAGTGTCCAGAGGCATTACGGTGTCCCATGGCAGCAGCATATTGAAGACGGCAGACAGCTGTTCCTGCTGACCCTTCAGGCACTGCATGCACTGATACAGTGGTGCGGCAAGCTCACCTAGAGCCACAAAGTTGGCGACTGTCTTGGGAACGGCCTCCCCGTAGAGCCCCAGAACTACCCGTCCTGCTGGCTTGTCGCCCACTGTGAGATCAAAGAACACCTTCTGCGTGATCTGAGGATCAGCTCCTGCCCTGCAACAATCAGTCCAGGTCCAGTTACATGCTGATGTCTGGAATGATCTGAAATGCGATGCATGCAATCATTGATGCAACAATCATCAACAATCAACATCGTTAATAGTGCTTCGAAGGATTGCTGGGTCACCTGTTTGCAGACACTAGCCAGGTAGAAGCTATCATTCCCATGGTGGCATGCCTCCTGGTGACGTCTGGCCTGACAGCATCCGCTGATTCCGCCTTGTGGTGCAGAGCCTTCACGACAATACGTTTAGGGGATCTTTGGGACTTCCCAGCAATGGTGAAGAAAGGCACCGACGACCGAGTGAAGGTGGGCTGAGTGAGTGCATGTTGCTGGGTTGTAATGTTGCCAAGCATCCCCATACTGTTATTATAACGATGATAATGATGAGAACAACTTTCTGTCGTGGTCTGGAGATGGATGTCTTCTGAAAATCTAAAACTAAGGCTGGCTGGACAGTCAAGAGGTTGGGTGCCCCATGTGGGTCAAGCGGGCAGCCCAAACGGAGACCAACCGGGTCTCAAGCGGCGAGAAGGGCTTCGTCCGCATTCGTGGGCATGAACACTTGCATTTGGGCCGTGGCAGATTTGACGCAGATAGTGGTAACAATGCATGTCATATGATCATGGTTGGGCTGCACCAGCTGCAATTTCTTTGCAGCACCATGCCGGGGCTCTGTTGTTGTTCAGACTGAATATTGGACGATGGGGATCCAACGTGGGCAGGCCTTATTGGCACTGTCTTCTGGCACAGGCAGACTGCTTTTAGTCTGTACGGCGTGTCTGCTGGGCGCTGTGGCCATTTCGGAATTGTTCAGGTGAGCAAGGATAGCCTGCGTTGCCCTGTAGGATCTCCCTTGTACGGAATCGATCGCCTGAGCACAAACCCATATGCTACTCATTGGATTGAAGAGTGTGAATTACTTCAAATAGCATTGCTGTACACAGCCTGTACGTGCCCTGTCCTAGCGTGCTGTGTGCTTGTCAGCTGACATGGCCTGCCTTCTTGTTGCTCAGGCCCACGCTCTTGCTCGTTGGCGATGTGACAGTGGATGTGGTGGATGGTAAAAGGGCCTTGGTAAGTCACCATTCCCTCTAGGTCGTTCGCTGGAGCCCTTGCTCTGTACTCTTGGCTACTAGGCTAGGTGTTAAAGCGCTCAGGTATGAAAACGCTGTGCGCAGAGGAAACAGAGGAACCCTTCTTAAGCAAAATCAAGACGACCCTGAAGTTCAATCTGTGCCTGGATTACAGGGAGGTGCTATTTCTTATGCAGCAGCAGTAGCCAGTGCGTATGGCATTCGCGCATGCGTGGTGACAGCTGCAGGACCGGATGCAGATCTGTCAGTATTCCGGGGCCATGATCTGCATGTGATCCCTACAAACAACACCCTCACCTTTGAGCACTCCTACACTTGGTGGGGTGAGGTTCTCACCCGCATGCAGACTGATTTTTTACATAGGATGCACAAATGCATGGCGAGCTGAAAGGTACTCTGCCTTCCATGTCAGTGCCGCCAATTGTAGGGATTGCTGCTCTTCTCCCTGTATGATTGAACCACATATCTGGAGCCATGCGCACTTAAGCACAATTGTGTTTCCATTGCTACCCTGCACTGGCAGCTTGTCTTGCCAGTCAGTACAATGAGCAAGTATCATGGGTGTTTGTAGCCCCATGAATGTCTTTTGCTACTATTGAGAGGCCAGAATTAAGCTCTGGCCACAAGAGGCTTGAGAGGTTCCCTTCGCAACTTGCGCCGCATTTGTGGCAGGCCCTCCGCTGAGATAGAGTGTGTTGCTGCACTGGGCAGGCAACAAGCGGAAGCTGCGCGTGACGGCGATGCCTAATGTGACGCTGAGGGTGGAGCATGTTCCGCCGCACTGCCGCCGCGCGCGCACCGTGCTGCTCGGGCCGCTCACCCCCAATGACCTGGATGCCGCCAGCTTCATCCGGCACCGCCAGGGTCAGCCCCTCTCTTCCAGTCCTCCAATAACAATTTGGTGCAATGTGCAGAAACGCAGAATGCGTCGCTTTCGCACAAAATGTTTTATGGTGCTAGCGGGGCGTTACCATGCATGGGGTGCCTCTCTCCAGAAGCACCAGGTGTCATTCTGCCTGTTCAAAGTGTCTAGCTCATGAAAGATGTGCTCCTGGGAAGGCTTGCAAGCATGCATCATGAGGCTGTGCACATTAAAAAGAACTGTGTGTAGGATCGATTTACTTTTGCCTGAGGAGGGTTTACAAGGGTGGATGTTGGTGGGCAGCAGGGGTGTGGGATCGCGCGACGGGGTTCCGGCAGGCGGTGGGGCTCATGGCGCAGGGGCAGCAGCGAAGCCTGGACGCCTCCGGCCGCGTCTCTCCTTCCAAGGAGCCCAGCCCCCAGCTCCTGGTGCGCACAGCCCCTAAATACACCTGTCAGTCAGACTGCAGCGGTGCATGGCAGTGTCTCTTTCATGACCTGGCTCACAATCTTGTGTGCTTCTGCTGCTCATCCCGAAGAAGATTCGCTTCGTTTGCAAGAGCCATGGCCAGAGACCATGATGAATGGCAGTGCTTCGCACAAGCTTCTCCTCCTGTCAGCATGCCAGGCGCTGCTACTTCTTCGCTTCAGTTGCTGCATTTGGACGATCCTGCAGTCATTAAGGGAACTGCACCGGGAACGCCTTTCTGCAGCAAATAACGTGCAGGAGTGGCAGTTTCAGACTTTCCTAAGTTGTTTCAGCAAGGTGTCATGCAAGGAGCTGGGCTGTGGCAGGAGGCGCTGGGCCCGCGGACGTCGGTATTTCTGTCGGATGTGGAGACTGATGTGTGGCCGCCGGGGCTAGTCAACGAGCTGGCCAGCGGGTCCGCGCGCTGGCTCATCACCCGCGGCGAGTTTGGCGCTGATGAAGTCGTCGGCAACTCCTCTGTGCACCTCCCACCGGAGAAGGTATGCAGCGCTCAGCCATTCGCTGTCAAATTGCTGCCATTTCTTCGACTGTCACTTTCGGCCCACAATGAGCGGCTTTGAGCTGCACGTTAGACACGTTTCTACTTCTGCGTGGACACGGCTGACCTCAGTGTCCCTAAACTGTGTCTCTGAGTCATATGCCCCCTTGCGCTTGACTCACGGCGAACTTCACTACCCAACTGAGCCATTGCAGCGTTTGCCTCCTTGAGGGTGAATCGCACTGGAGTGATCTTTCTGCTCCTGCGCCCTGGGAGGGGTATCTGGACCTGCAAATCCTCTTCAAATACAATAACGGAATCTCGACTTTTTAAAATAAGAGTTTGGGTGTGGTGTGCGCGCAGGTGGCGGCGGTGGACACGAATGGGGCGGGAGACACGTTTGCGACGGCGTACATGCTGGCGCTGGCGCGGCGCGCGGGCAGCCCGGGGGCGGTGGCCAACTGGGTGGCCAGCCGCGCGGTGATGCAGGCGCAGGCCTGCAAGCCCCAGTGCGTCCTAGATGGCATCGTGCTCGGATCCTCCTACGCGCAGTACCGGCAGTGGGTCCGCACGCAGGTGACCAGCTGCTTTATTCTTATCTGTATCTTATTGGCTTTATGTGATTGGCAGCCCATGTGATTGATTGATGTAGTCTGAGCTTTGTGTGTTTGGTCGCTGGCCCCCTGAGTGGATGCATGCAAACCAATCTTTACCCATTTGGTGGGACTGCAAGCTACTTGTTCAGAATTCTGTCATTTGCTATCTAATGTTGGTAGGTTTAAAACACTGGCGCATTGTTTGTGTGAAGTCTACATGAGACAATAGGTTGTGCTGTGGGCTATTGTCTGAATATGCCAAGATTTGTGCTTGCAGGCTGATAGAGCGTCGCGTACAGTAATCACACCAGTGACATTTGCCCTGCGGCCTGTGACACAGCGGGTGCAGGGTGGCTTTGCAGCCTTTGTCAGCAAGTATTCTGCTGGCAAGAGCGGCGCTTTTTCTGCCGGGGAGACAGGCCTCAACGCAGCTCCCTCTGCATTGGGCGGGTATGCGGCAGCATTCAATGGGACCCAGCTGTTTCTGCGGGGTATCGTAGAGAGTTTTGGGGCCAATGGCATGAATGGCCTCCTGCAGAATGCGCTCAGCAAAATCAAGGCCATTCTGCATGTCTGAAAACGGGCACCTCAGTGGTCAGGAGTCATTACTCTATGTCCGTCCAGTAGGCCCTAGCTGTAACGATGGCGCAAGTGTTCTGGTGCTGAAGTGAGGGCGTCATTGCCATGTGAGAGCGGTGAGGAGCAATCTCATTGCCTGCTTGAACCGTGCCTGTGTCTGTCTTGCTGCTTCACCAATCGCTCAGCGCTACTCCCATGTACCACCATAAGAGCAATGCAGGCTCACCTGGCCGCATGTCGGGTCCGTAGAAGTCCTTTCCTTCTACAGACCCAGATTCGTGCCATTTCAAGACTAGTTCAAGATAAGTAGCATAGTTTGTAGGTAGACAGAAGGTTTTCATGCGTAAGCCACAAGTGTGCAGCGTCCGTGGATGAGAGAAGGGATTTGCAGACATGGTGTAGTCACCATGCATGCTTCCTTATGTGGCAGATTGAATGTGTGCCTGCTTCTGACTCAGGGTCAATCTCAGATGGAACTCTATGTGGTCAAATAAAGCTCAGAAAAAGGCTGACCCATTGAAACAAGATGCAACCATGGATATAAATAGCTTCAAGCCAAGGCCACCATTATTAAACCCATCGTATTTGCTGTGGCATAAATTGACATTGGATGCTCACATGTGCACAGCAGGTGGGGAAGTATCCAGCCCTACATTAATCACTTGCCTGCTCCATTGCTTAAATGACACATGGTCACCAGTCTTGCATACAAATTGTGCAACATCTCTGCGCTGTACTAAACCTCATGGCAATCTGTTATTCAACAGAACGCAAATCATGCATTACTACACTGCAAAACAGCAATGGCAACTCCTTTGAGTTGCAGCCCTTTAACTTGCCCATAATATTATCAGACATCTGATGTACATCTCCTGCTCTTTCCTACCAAAGGAAGGTACATCATGTGATGCAAACACCTGCCAATCATTGGAATCATATCTTGTCTCTATTATACAAGCTTCAATCTTGGGTATGCTTCCTGCCAGCCCTGACCAAACCATATATGCATAACAAAAAGTGCCACCGGAAACAAAGGCATGCAAATCACAGCACTTGCGGAACCACACCGTTCTGTGCAACAGCACCCCTCACACTGCCGATAGAGCAGATGGATACAGTCAGCAATCATCATCAACGTGGCCTCAGCATCTTATACAAGGCCAGCTTTGCTGACAGCAGGGTGACTCAAATCTGGCAGGGCGGCTGGGGAAACTGCTCCTGGTGCACCAGAGAGGCCACCTCCCTCTGCACGCCCCTATCAGACAGCGCCTGACGGAGGTACGCCGCGTCCCTGTTGAGGATCCCTCGGACCCCCCGCAGCACGGACCCCCCGGCCTCCCGGTTTCCCCGCTCCAATTCTTGATGGAGGGTGGAAGCCTGGGGTTGGCTCTCCAGTGCCTCGGCAGCCAGAGGTGTGCTAGTGGCGTTGTTGCACCAAGCACCGGGGCACGGCTGCGTCTGCGGCTGCGGCTGCAGCAGCGGTGTCAGATTCAGCCCGGCAAACAGCGGCGATCGCAGCATGGGGGGGTCCCGAAGAATCACATTGTCCACCTGCTCAGCATTAAATACAATGTTAAGGCACATCACATTTGATGCCACACAAGCCTGATGATGCTCTTGGAACACTAACATCAGCAAATGTAGCCCATGCGTACAGAGGGAGCCCAAGCATTGCATGTGTGGCCATGAGGACCCCCGGTCACGCACCTGGTGCTCATAGATCTTCCCCTGGCGGTCCAACTTGAAGGTAGAGACACCATCGAATATGCCCTCTGCTTTCCATGGGACTCGGGGAATGCCATGAACTGTCCAACGCATCCTGCAGCATGGGATTCAAAGGTCAGTATGCGCCTGAAGTTGTGGCACCTGAAAGTGTATTGCGAGAACATGATTGTCAAAGAAGACTGCTCTGTGCTCCAAAATTTGGCAGCTGAGATCATGATTAGTTCCCTTGCCTGATCTGAGCGTCATCCGGTTGCCAGATTCTCTGCACGTCCACATACAGCCTAGAGAAGAAGAGCCTCCCATGAAAGCGCAAGCTCCAGAAGATGGTCTTGTAGTTCTTCAGGCCCTTGAAAGTATTCCTTGGGTCCCGGAAGACGATATCCTCCCTGTAGATGTCATCTGCAGGAGAATATACATCTCAGCGGTGGGACAGTGAGCACAGAACAAAATGAGGACAACAGTTGCACAGCAGCACCCTAACGACACAAATAAATTACTATACTGAAGGGATCGACTTGCGGTATCTAATACAGCCAGTCAGAGAGGCGCCCTCACATGTGAAGTCCTGCTGGAAGAGGAGTGGTATCTCTTCTCTGAGCGTCCTGATGGCATTTCCAACGTTGGCGTAAAACTCATCATTCTTGCCGTTTCCACCCCCTGGACTCTGCGAGCTGCGCGGAGGTGGCGTGCTGAGCTGCACTGACAAGTTGAGCACGTGGTAAAACTGCTCTAGGTCCCCAAAGTGTACAGGCGGTTCCGCGAGCAGAGCTGGCTCTGTAGTGCTTGTAAGTGTCTCTGACAGCGTCACTGTATCTCTCTGCATTGTCTTTGGGCCAGCTTCCAGCCTGAGACCAGCTGGCTGAGCCTTCACATGACTTCTTCTGCGTTGTCTTCTTTGCGGCAGTTGAGCGACATTGGTGATAGAGGACTGAAACGGCAAATGCGCACGCTCGCTGAAAGATGCTGGACGAGCGCTCGACGAGCAGATGGGGCTATCAAGCTGTGTCATACTCGATGCAACAGTGGGAAAATGCATATTAGGCAAACACTACTGCAGCTGCGCGCCACCGGCGAGTGGATTCAGTCGACAGCAGCTCGGCATGCAATTGTTGTCGATGTTCAATCTGAGAGACTGAGTTTCACGATTGCGAGAACCTGTGCAAGAAAGATCTCTTCACATTCTTGGATCCTGAAGGGCCCACGTCGGACGTCTTGTCACGAGGCGTTCCTGTGCTCATGCAGAGCCCTTGCAAGTCTGAGATGTTTCCAACTAAAACCGCAGGTGCATGGGCAGGAAGATTGTGCAGAGACACAAGCAAACATTGGGTACAGCGCAGGACTTGCTACGCATCACTGTCACATTCGCACAAATAATCTCAGCTGCAGCTGCGGCTGCGGCGCCGGCCGGCTCCGCCATTGTGATTCAATTGAGGCTATAGATTTCCTACCAGCTAGGAAATCAAAGTTCAGCTAGGCTTGTCCAGCCCGATGCAGCCCTGCTGGCCACTGTACCAACAGCTAGTAGCCCCAGGGCCTGTGCGCACTGTGATCCGGGCCCGGGGTCGTGCCAGTAGCCAACTGCAGTGGCATGCGGAGGGCTGCACAGCGTCTGGACTACAGGTCTTATCAGTATTATCATGAGGTTTATGATGACAGCATGTCTGTGTGAGCAAAGACTCCATGAGCGTGCCCCAAAGCAGCTGTTAAATGCCCGGAGCATTTGTGCACTCATGAGTGATCACATGCTAGCGGCTTCCGCATTGCGGAATCCGCAGTACCATCACGGCCAGCGCTGCTAGCAATTGCAAGCACGACTACATACAGTGCATGTAACATCAGAACCCCGGGCCGCTGGGTTCACAGCTATTGACTTGTGTGGCAATTACAAGACAGGCACCTTCAAGTGCACCGTGTGACACCTCCGATCGCGAGCCAACAAGGCACCAGAGCAAGCAATCAAACAATCCAAACAACCAGCCGCGACCTCTTCTGCAAAACACCAGTACTGCTCAGGAGCAGGCATATCATTTACTGTATCATGCAACACTGCTTCTCCACCCACAGCAAATCAGACTCACTGCAATCAAACAACCCCAAGACCGCAGGTCGTGCATTGTATAAAACTGCGCATTTGCGCAGGCATGACACAATCTGGTCCTAAGAAACCCTTCCAGCAGCAGCTTTGTTCCGAGAAGCTAAAGGTTATCATGCGAGATAGCCACACTGATTTGGCTGGAGGACAATTGTGAGAAAGAATGATCAAATGCCACACACTGCTTGATGGCTTCGACCACATCTCACCCCGGCCGTTGCTGCCAAGCATCACACCATCAATAGAATGTACAGAGCTTTATTTTGACATGATATGATACAGTCTGCAGACATCCCTCTTCTAGCACTTGCCTACCATTGTGACATGCGTTTGTCTTGCCTACCTAAAAGAATCACCATATAGCACAGAATGCTCCTCTCCCAACATCTCTCCACAGGAACAAGCATATCCACCGTTTTGTAGTCCTCTCACACACCCTCGTACAGTGTCAGCTAGCTACATTGCGCTCTCCAGAGTTCTATCTCCCAATGTAATTGCTGCCCCTGCACAAAAGACACTCAGGTCAGCAACAAGTTCCTCCAGCACTGCAACCAACTGCCCATATTTAACCAGCAAATCTAAGAAGCAGCAGCTATCCTTGGTGGTCACAGTAATTCAGGTAACGATCAGGCACCAGGTCACAGCAAGCAGGTCATCTGCCTCACCTTCGGGCAACGATCTTCGCTGTTGCAGGCACTGCTGTGCCTCCACCTCCACAGCTTCTGCATGCCATCCTGGAAGAGCCATTGCAGGTTGCGCAGCCCACATCATTGTCACTCCACCTCGTGCATATGCACTCCTCGAACCCGGAGCCGCTGCACCTGGGGCACTCGCCAGTTTCATCTTCCCTCTGCTCAGGTGCCTGTTCAACCCCACAAACCCCAAGCTGTCAGGACTCAAAGCACCACACACATTGTGGCAAGGTATAGATCTTAATTCGCCTTTGCATGTGCCAGCCCATAACATGACGAAGGGATCCTTACACCATATTCGCAAAAGTGTTGAAGCAAAGCAGATTCTTGAACAGCTACCTGCCCACGATAGCCTATGTGCTATATTTGGCACTTACATCTCAGTCCGCTTTCACAGATGTCCACAAAAGAAACAGAAAACAACTGGCCAGAGGCACCGCCTAAGCAGCTTCCAAGCTTTGCTGACAACACGCGTTTTCACATACCTGGTCAACCAGGCGGGCGGTAAACCATGCAACCACCCCGATGGCTGCGAAAGTGGCGGCCTGGGATAGTATGTTGACGGCAGAAGAGCCGGACGTGAGCCCAAAATCGTCTGCGACACCCCCCACAGACAGCGCCTGGGGAGACGTGGAGCTGCGCCTGTTATTGCGACGAATAGCGCAGTGAGCCAGGCTGGGCAGCGCCGTTTGCTGCCTGTAAGCCTCTCGTCTGCTTACTGAGTGAATAGAGCACATCGTGGAGTTGCTCAGTGCCTGCGCCATCCTTGTAAGCTTTCACTCGAGATTAAACGCGCGTTTTTGGGATAGGTTGATAACCCCGCTTTGGCGAAGAGGATCTCAACGACGTATATGCACAGCTTGCAAACGAGGATCTCTACTCTGTAAACTTCGCTCTCAACGCCTTTCTTTACGCGAAGCAAGTCTTCAGCGTGAAGCCAGACTCGGTTGTGTCGTTAGGGGCGTTCCTACACAGAGCGTGGAAGCCAGGCGAAAGGCACAGTGGCAGTGCCACTGTGGCACAGATTTTCTACGTGACATCATAAATTCCAAGTTAGTTCTGGAATACCTTCCTCCGACATCAGGACAGCTCATGCGTTACATGTTGCAGCTCAGCAGCATTGATCATGACCACATACATACATATACATGCGCATGTGGCCCCGGCTGGCGGGGGCGGTACTGCTAGTGAGCACCGTGCCCATGGTTGATTGGGTCTTGCTTGGATCTGGCGAGTCCAACAAGGGGTAGGATTGTGGCAGCCTTTAACTGCAGCTTGTCTGCAGGACGCACCCCACCTCTTGGCAGGAAAAGCGTGTAATAATAATGATAATAATTATGTATTATAATACATGCGCATGCACTGCCAGTGGCGGCCGCGACGGGCGCCCGCGCGCGTGGTTGGCCCGGAGTCAACCAGCAAGTTGCGGCTGCTTGTGTTATTCATGAGACATGATTATATTCATTAATGCCAGTCACTAATCACTGATGAGCCCGATGGTCATCATGATGCATCACATGTGCGCAAGCTCATGACTTATCATCGATGTTGTCAATTGGTAGGCGCTAATCAGTGGCACTAAGCTGGCAATTGGGGTAACCATCATGACGACGGCGGCTGACACTGCCAGTCTGCCAGACTCAGGATCTCCCAGTGCAGATCTCGGGCAGCACTGGGAGATACCTTGAGGTTACATCATGCAGTGCACTCGATGATGCAGCCTCAATATTACTTGAATTTGATCGTGATGCAATTTAGAATGAATCATGCGCGCAGACACCAGCGGCAGTCGCTCACCAAACACACAGACACACTTTTCTCTGCAAGAAGTACAGCACCTACCTACACACTGTGGCACTTGTCTGGCAGAACAAGCACTCACGACAGCCTGCCTGAGGCAAGGACATTTGACCAAAAGGTACGCCAACAACTTGCAGTTACCCTCAACTTAAGGGCCACAACAACCTCAAATGGAGATCAGACTTTTTGAGAGTCAATAGAGCGTCCAAAAAATTTGGCGCCACAGCAGAGCCTAGCACATCAGCGGATGGACAAAGCACCCACATGAAAGCAGCATGACTTCCGCTAAGAATGCAATGCCATTCAATCCTAGAGGGCCCCCTCAACCGGCCCCCTCTCATAGCTGCAGCAACTTCTGCGCAGGTTGCATGAAACGACGCACCACCCTTCACACATGGTAAGAACACATTTAATATCTGGTGCACCAGACCCTTCACTCTTCTGAAGCCACTCTTCTGAAGCACGCTGCTGACGCATTGTGGTTCAGGATCCAGCGCATCACAGGATTGCGTGACAGAACAGAACTTCTCTCACTGCTGTCAACCCACGTACTTCCCAGGCAAACGACCTTTGATGGGCAGAATTGCCTTATGAGTCATTCACAATCTCCCCAGAAGCACGCATGTGGAATGACATGCTCTATGAGGATCATTTGAGGGCACGAGGAGCCCAACATGCAGCGCTTGCTTGCTTGCCATTCAAAAACCGACAATTTTGGCTGTGCTTGAAATTGTTGCCCAAAACCCCAAACCCCCAAAAAGAATTTGCAGCTCAGCAGTCTCTGCTCCTCTGCTGGGAGATTCATGAACATACTTGTGGCTGAGCAAAACTTATAGTCCGACCGAGTTCCTGCCGCGCTTGAGTGTCTCATTCTCACACAACATGTTGAACACTGATGGTCAGAGCAAACACGGTGAGATCAGAACGGTGATGTGAGCCTTCTACCCCTGCTGGTGCAACCCTGCAGGCCCATCGATCTTTTCCTGAGTAACAATTATTCCCTGAGCGAACGTGGTGGGGAACCCAATCAAATGAGCTGTGCAACTGCAAACAAACACGACCAGACCAGTGCTGATCTGTAATAAATCGTCGTTTGAGCTTCGCAGCGCACCTGGCAGCACAACCGCAGCACACTGCTGAGTGTTGCAGTCGCAGTGTGCAAAAAATGCTGGGCATGCTGCACGCAGATGAAGAGTGCCAGAGCTCTTCTAGTAAAGCATGTTGCCAACAGCAGACGCTGCCAATACAAGCGCAATCAAATATAAGGCCGGTCCACATTTGACCTCCGCCAATTGGGGGTCCGGGAGAAACGTCCTTTGTAACTCGCCCTATGTATTGTAGCTTGAGCCCCTTGGGCCAGCTGTTATTGGGTGAGCTCATGCTCTCAAAGCTGCCTCCTGCCTGTCCCTATGCAAATCCGCCTCTTCTCCAGAGATAGGTGTGCAGCAGGATTATTCAATTTAATGCGCACGGCGGAGTCATCGATTTATTGCTAAGCGCCCTCTTCGTTCTCTTCAGCGTTGGCCTGCCTCCTGGCCTGCTCAATGACCTGCACCACCCAACGCACCATCCATCATCACGGTGTCCTGTTGTTATTATTATTATTATTATTATTATTATTATTATTATTATTATTATTATTATTATTACACGCTTTTCCTGCCAGGCAGTGCCGAAGGCAAGGTGCGTCTGCAG
>JADEYI010001774.1_pt1 | contig 13770 bp, 14 predicted proteins | sample 8542331 | NCBI WGS metagenome assembly JADEYI01 (sample SAMN16510988, study PRJNA670497) | mine drainage metagenome | isolation source: biofilm near Copperflume 1 | place: Germany: Marsberg coppermine Kilianstollen | collected 2018-02 | reverse complement strand
GCCTATCTGATATTTTGCCGCCCATGGCGGCAGCAAAATTCAGAGAACCGCGATAGAGCGGCTTATGCCAAGTTATTGATACTTGTGGCCCCAAAGGGGCGAATGAAATATTCTTTATCTGAAGTCGGTATGTTTCATGAAAACCGCTCTAATACACGTCCTCGGGCTTTTTTTCCATCTTTCCAGTGAGCCAGTAGAGGATGCGCTCGGAGATATTCTCGAGGTGGTCACCAAGACGCTCGTAGCTGCGGGCCACCCGCATCAGGGTCAGGGCTTTGGAAATGGTGCGGGGGTCTTCTAGCATGTAGGTCAGCAGTTCGCGGGTAACTTCCTCGTAGAGGCCGTCTACTTCGTCATCTCGACGTAAAACTTCCTTAGCCGCTTCTTGGTCGCGTTCGGCTAGGGCCTTGGAAACCAAGTCCAGCATGGTAGTCAGGCGGCGACCCATGTCGGGCAGGGTGATGTAGTTTTTGAGGGGGGGTTCTTGGGCCAGCACGATTACATCCTCGGCGATGTGGGCGGCATAATCACCGGCTCGCTCGAGGTCGGTCAAGCCTTTGATTACTGTAAAAATAAAGCGTAGGTCAGAAGCCACCGGCTGCTGCCGGGCCATCAGGGTAACGGCCTCGCTCTCGATTTTCAGCTCGAGCGTGTCTACTTCCTTGTCCTGGCTGATGATTTGCTGCGCCACTCGGGGGTCTTGGTCGGCCAGGGCCTTGACGCTGTTGTCTACCATCTCCCGCACCATCGAGATCATGCGGATGGTCTCTTCGGTGAGGTGATTGAGTTCGCGGTCTAAGGTTTCTCGCATAGCTTTCTCCTTATCAAGCTGGCATACCCTGAGCTTGCAGGTTCACCTTGGCCCCAGGATATCGCGGAAAGGTGAGTCCAAACGCATTGCCCTGCTCAGCATGCCGCCCATAGGCTTCGCCGCCCCAACCCGAAGCCAGACGGCGCACCAAGGCCAACCCCAGGCCAGTTCCCCGCACATTGGCGGCGTGCATCCCACGCTGACCGGCCTGGAACAAACGCTCGAAGTCGCTGAGGGGTTTGCCGCCATCCCTTACCTCGAGCCAGACTCCGTCTCGGGTTTCACCGCTAATCACCCTGACCTCGCCGCCGGGGCCATATTTCAGGGCATTATCCAACAAGTTGAGCAGGGCCTGGTACACCGCGTCGGGGTTGGCCCGCACCGTATGGGGTATTTCCCAATGAATCCAGGCCGAACGTTCGGCCAATAAGGGTGAGAGAAACCGCTCGAGCCTGGTCTGAAGCTCTTCCAGAGCAAAGGTGCGCTCCTGTGAGGGGAGGCGGTTGAGCGGCAGGTCTTCGACCAGCCGCTTGAGTCGCTGGGTTTCCTGGTACAACAGGGCCAGGGCCTCATCGCGCTCGCTGCCAGAAAGGCCGCTCTGGAGGGCCTCCAGCAGCGAGAGCATACCGGCTACGGGGGTGCGAAACTCGTGGGCCAGCACCCGGCTAGAAGCCTCGAGGGCTTCCACACGGGTGTGCTCCTCGGTCTGATCCCATAGCAGCAACACCCCCTCGACGGCCTTAGCCCACAGCGTCCGGCCCCTGGCTTCTACGGTGGCCTCGCCCCCCAGTCGGCACAGGGCCTCGAGCTTGTGGTCGCGCAGGGCCAGCAGCAAAGGCCGACCCAACACCTTTTCCCGCTCGATGCCCAAGAGCTGGGCTGCCACCGGGTTGAGATACACCACCCGCTCCTCAGAAAAAACCAACAGACCTTCGCGGGCCGCTTCCCAGGCAATCTCTAATAAGTGGCGGGAAGTGTTCATATATTTCTAGAGTAGAGCGGTTTTCGCAAAGAACCTTGGAGTAGCCTGGGCATATTGACTGGGCTCATCGGATATTTTGCCGCCACGGGCGGTAAAAATCAGAGAACTGCGATAGGTTGATACACCAGCCCCAAGCAATGCGCCAAAAACGCCTTCACTCATCGCTCGCTGTGCATCGCTCATAGGCATAACCTTACTCCCGAAAGCGATACCCCACACCCCGCAAAGTCTCCAGGAAACGCGGTGTTTTGGGGTCTTCGCTCAGCTTGTCGCGCAACTGAGCTACATGCTGGTCTACGGTGCGGGCGGTGCCCAGAAACTCTTGTCCCCAAACCCGCTCCAAAAGCTCCTCACGGGTGTATACCCGCCCCGGATGACGGGCCAGAAAAGCCAGCAGGTCGAACTCACGTCGGGTGAGTTCCAGGCTGTGTCCATCCAAGAAAGCCTGATGACGCTCGAGGTCGAGTTCCAGTGCCCCCCGCTCGAGCCGCCCGCTTTTGCCGACCCGCCGCAGCAGAGCCTGCACCCGCGCGACCAACTCGGGGGTGGAGAAGGGTTTGGTCAGGTAATCGTCAGCTCCCCTCGAGAGCCCTTCCACCCGGTCGGCCTCGCCTGCTCTGGCGGTGAGCATCAGCACCGGCATGGACTCGAAGCGTCCATCGCGCCGCAGCCGCTCCAAAAGGCGCACCCCTGGCTCATCGGGAAGCATCCAGTCCAGGATGAGCAAGTCGGCTCCGGCCAGCCTTTCCCATCCCTCGGCAGCCGTAGCCGCCTCGAGCACCTGATGACCGGCCTTGGAGAGTGAAAGGCGCAGCCCCATACGCACCGCGGGTTCGTCCTCGACCAAGAGCAGCTTTGACATTGAATATCAGTCTAGACGCAAGTAGGTCAGGGAAATGTCAAGCCCGCTCGCCGCCAAGTAAAACCGGGTTTTTGTGGGCTGGGGCACAAGTCCCGCCCACAGAGGCTTAAGGTTAGGGCAACAGCCAAGGCCAGTGCTTTTGCAGAGCTTCTGGCAAGGAGGCAGCTATGTTCAAGCGAATCTTGATTCCTACCGACGGCAGTGAATTCGGGGAGAAGGCCCTAGCCCAGGGGCTAGACCTGGCTAAAGTGTCCGGGGGAGAGGTGACTTTGCTCTACGCCCTGGAAGACCCCACTGCTCCCTACCGGGCCTATACCGCACCGCCCCCGGAGTATTCCGAGCTACTGCGAAGCGAACTGCGCTCCGAAGCCGAAACCACCCTCAAGCATCTATCCGCACGGGCTAAATCCCAGGGGGTATGCGCCAAAACCCTGATTATCGAAGAGCATCCCGTGACCGCAATCCTCGAGGCCGCCAAGAACTACGACCTGGTGGTCATGGCGACCCACAACCGCAAAGGCATAGACCGGGTGATGATGGGCAGCGTGACCGATAAGGTGCTGCATAACTGCTCCACACCGGTATTGGTAGTGCGGGGATAGCCAGACTTGAGCAGCTAACCAAACCGCTCCCACCAAAGCTGTAGCTCTTTTTCCGGCACGCTGGCCCCGGCTACCGTGCAGGCCAGCGCAGCTAAGTGGCAGGCTGCCGAGAGGATGACCGGCAGTTGAATTCCGTCCCAGGTCAGGAGTTCGATGCGGCTGGTGAGGTCTTGTTTGAGCATCCCGTAGATCAGGGCGGCAGTAAAGGTATCGCCCGCTCCAATGGTATCTACCACCTTTACCTTGACTCCGGGAACTCGAAGCATACGGGTGCGAAAGGTAGCCATAGCCCCCTGTGCGCCCAGGGTCAGCACGGTCACTGGAGCCCCCAGCCCGGCCAATTGTTCCATCAAGAGGTGGGGTTCGGGCGGCGTTGAGGGAAATAGACCTTGGGCATCCTCGAGGCTGGCTTTGAATAGCGATATATAAGGCAGATACGCCCTGAGCTGGGCAAAATAGGCTTCATCTGGGATAGCTCGCAGGTTGGGGTCGAAACTCACCGGGATTTGGTACTCCTGGGCCACCTCGAGCAGGCCCATGATGCCTTCGATATTGCGCTTCTGAAAGGCCGAGAGCGAGCCAAAGTGCAGCCACCTGGCCCGCGCCAGCGCCCCTTTATCCGGCTGGAAGGGGAAATCGCGGAACATCCGATAGAAGCTGTAAGCAGCATTGCCCGCAAGGTCTATCTCCGCCAGGGCCAACACGGTAGGAATGCCCGGGAGCCTTATCACAAAGCGCGACTCAATGCGGCGCTCCTCGAGGCGCTGGATGGCCCATTCCCCCAAACTGTCCTGCCCTACCTCGCCCACGAAGCGGGTGGGAGTGCCCAGGCGGGCCAGCAGCGAGGCGGTATTGAGGGCCGAGCCTCCCAATGTCCCCCGATACTCGAGCTGGGCGGCACTCCGGGCGTTGTGACCAATCAGGTCTACGAGGATCTCGCCGGTCAATACCACCATAAGTGGCTTATTCTAGCGCGGTCTATTCAGTTTTTCTGCTCTATCACTGCATTTCACCAAGCCCGCGCCGCTGTCAAGCTCGGATAACGCTGCGATAAGATACCCCTATGCCGCAAATGAATTTTTACCAGCTACAGCAGGAAAGCCTGGTATCCACGCTGGGGATTCGGGTGCTCGAGGCCACCCCTGAGCGGGTAGTGGCCGAGATGGACGTGACCCCCAAAATCCACCAGCCCTTCGGCTTCCTACACGGCGGAGCCTCGGTTTCGCTGGCCGAGACCGTCGCCAGCATCGGGGCTTTTTTGGCGGCACCAGAAGGCCACACCTCATTTGGGCTCGAGATCAATGCCAACCATCTGCGTTCGATGCGCGAGGGCAAGCTCACGGCCACCGCAACCCCGCTGCATTCGGGTCGCACCACGGCGGTCTGGAACATCGAAATCCGCGATGAACAAGGGCGCTTGGTCTGCATCTCGCGCTGCACGCTGGCAATTACGCCGGTACGGTAAATGGCTGGGGTCGAAAAAGCGGAGAGCTAAAGGCCGTCGCAGGTCTAACGTCCAACGACTAACGCTAAAAACTAAAGGCAAAACACAGAGAGCCTTAAAGCTACACCAGGACGACATAATTGCCCCATAAAAGAACATCGTCTGGGACGCGGTCTGTGTTTTTAGGTTTTTGACTTTAAGCCTTAAGCTCTCGGCCTTCGACGTTGTTGCCCTTGGCGTTGGACGTTAGTCGTTTGACGTTTGGCTCTTTGTTCTCGGCTCTCTGCCCTATCCAAGTACCCCAGATGCAACCTGGCTCATTGTGAACAGTTACGCCTAAACCGTAAACTGTTGCCATGTTGGAATGGCTGGAAGTCCAGAATTTGGCCGTATTGGAGCGGGTAGCCCTCGAGCTTGGCCCTGGTCTGACCGTCCTGACCGGCGAAACCGGGGCTGGGAAAAGCGTATTGGTGGACGCGCTGGCGCTGCTTTTGGGCGAGAAACCCGAGGGGCTGATTCGGGCTGGAGCCGAGACCTTGCTGGTGACAGCGTTTTTTGGTGGCAAGAGCCTCTCGCGCCGGGTTTCCACTGGTCGTAGCACCCCCCGCATCGAGGGTGAGGTGGTGAGCTTGAAAGAACTCGCTGAGGAGGCCAGTCAATACCTGGCTATTCATGCCCAGCACGCGGCACTCACCCTTTCCAGCCGAAAGGCCCAGCGAGGGCTCTTGGACGCTCTGCTCGACCCCAGTCTGCTCGAGACCTACCGGGCAGCCTATGCCCACCACCAGGCCGTTTTGAGCGAAACCGAGCGCCTCGAGGCCGCCGCCCGCGAACGCGAACGCAAGCTCGACGTGCTGCGTTTTCAACTCGAGGAAATTGATGGGGCCAAGCTGGCTATTGGCGAAGATCAACAACTGCGGGCTGAAGCCGAGCGGCTGCGCCACCTCGAGACCCTGCGCGAGCGGGTTGCAGCAGCCTCGGTTTCACTCGCTGGGGACGGCGATGCCATCGGATTGGTGGGAGCAGCTCAGCGTGAGATTAAGGCCGCCGGGAAATACGATGCCCAGCTCGACAACCTCAGCGCCGACCTGGAAACCGCCCTGAACTCCCTCAAGGCAGTCTCACGCGAGCTAGAGGACTACCTCGAAGCTCTCGAGGCCGACTCTGGGGCCCTGGAAGAGGTGGAAACCCGGCTGGCCCTGATTGAGCGCCTGGAACGCAAATATGGCGAGGGCATTGCGGCGGTGCTGGAGTTTGCCCAGGCTTCGCGGCTGGAACTGCGCGAACTCGAGGGGGCCGAAGATCGTCTGAGCGAGCTAAGGGTCGAGCAGGAGAAGGCCTGGAAAACCTTGTTTGGCGCAGGCCAGGAGCTTTCCGAGGCCAGAAACAAAACCGCCACCTCCCTTTCCAAAAAAGTAGGGGCGGAAATTCGCGGCTTGGGTATGCCTTCAGCTCGCTTCTCGGTGGAACTATCCAAGCTCCCGCAGCCGGGGCCGGAGGGCCTCGAGGAGGTTCAGCTTTTGTTTTCTGCCAACCCCGGCACACCCCTCACTCCCCTGGATAAAGCGGCCTCCGGTGGCGAACTCTCGAGGGTAATGCTGGCTCTGGCTTTGCTCACCGGCTCCGAGGCCGATACGGTGGTGTTCGATGAGGTGGATGCTGGGGTGGGTGGCGAGGCCGCCTGGCAGGTTGCAGACCGCCTCGCCAAGCTGGCCGAGCAGCGGCAGGTGTTGGTCGTGACCCACCTGCCGCAAATTGCCGCTCGAGCCCAAACCCATTACCAGGTAGTGAAGCAAGGAAACTCGGTGCAGATACAACGGGTGCATCAGGAAGAGCGGGTGCGGGAGCTGGCCCGGATGCTATCTGGAAGCTACTCTGAAGCAGCCCTCGAGCACGCTAAAGAGCTGCTGCATAGTGCCTCTTAGCCCCTCCTGGAATGATTGTCAAAACTTTGTCAGGGCCTTACACTAGTAGGGATAAAAGCCCCCTTATATGGAACCCACCGGCCAGGAGGCGCTATTCGAGTCAGAAACCTATCAGTGGCTGGTGAGTTTGCCTTTGGCGGTGGTATGGCTCGACGAGCGGGGTCGTTTGGGCTGGCTCAATCCGGTGGCTAGCACCTGCATCCCTGATACGCAGCCTCTGGGCAAGCGGCTGGAAAGCTGGTTCCAACCTACCCATCTCGAGACCCGCGTCCTCGAGGCGGCAGCCGGGCCTTGGTGGCATAGCACGCCCTCCAGCGGTCTGGTGGGCATGGCCGGGCGACGCTGGCGCTGGTTTCAGGTGTACACCACGCCCCACCGGGGGGGCCAGCTCTGCTTGCTCACCGAAGTCACCCAGCAATACAACCAGGCTCTGGCCTACCAATCCAGCCTCGAGGTGCTCTCGAGCCTGCTCACCCAGGAAGACAACCTCGATGCCCTGATGCAGCGGGTGCTCGAGGCTGCAGTGGAGGTAGTGCCCGGTGCTGAAGCCGGAAGCCTGCTGTTGCTGGAGGAGAGGCGCTTTCGCTTCGCGGCGCACATTGGCTTTGGCGAGACTCTGAAAGCGCACCTTCTCGACCAGGAATACGAGCGGCTCTGGTATGGCCTGAGCGAGCAAGACTGGTGTTTGGGCAGGCCCCGGCTGCTGGTGAGCCCTCAACTGCAAGAGCGGTCTCAACTCCTGGCTGGCGACCAGCGTAATTTTTTCATCAAAGCTGCCCAGACCGCCGAAATTCAAGCCAACATCTGCACCCCGGTGGTGTTGCAGGGCCAGGTGATGGCGACCCTCAACCTGGATTCTTTTACCTCTACTGAGGCTTTTCCACCGGAGGCCCTCTCCATCGCTCAAACCTTCGCCCTGCAAGCGGCAACCGTGCTACACGGGCTGCTCTCGAGGCGCTCGCTTTCCGAACTGGCCCTCACCGACTCCCTCACCGGCCTGGGCAACCGCCGCGCCCTGGAAGATACTTATCCCAAACTGCAAGCCCAGGCCCACCGCCTGGGCCTGCCCCTGGCCCTGATTTATTGGGATATGGACGGACTCAAAAAGCTCAACGACCATCTGGGCCACGCCGCCGGAGACCGTGCTCTACAAACTCTGGCCGCCGCCCTGGGCAAGATGGCCCGCCAAAGCGACCAGGCTTTCCGCATTGGTGGCGACGAGTTCGTGAGCTTGCACCTGGGCCTCGAGCTGACCGAAGTGTACGAGTTGGTGCGCCGAGTGCGACAGGATTCGGGACAGAAAGTCAGTGCAGGGGGAGTCGAGGTCAGGGCCGAGAAATCTCTGGCCACCACCCTGCACGAAGCCGACGCAGCCATGTATCAAGACAAGCACGGGCATTAGCCATCCCTGCTAATACCAACTTCACCTGGATGGTCTTCAGCCTGTAGCCGGTGGCCCCAAGGGGCCAAGGAAATATTTTCTATATGAAGGCGGTATCAGTAGCTCCACGAACACGATGTTCCTCAGGGTTGACACGGGCTCGAGGATGCATATACACTCCAGGGCATATGCAGAACTCGGGGACGAACCATCAAAACACCCGCTTTTTTGGGTATTTTTATTGGCCTACTCCCCTGAGGTCGGCATAGTCGCATAGGCTCGCTTTGATGATCTCCGGGGAATCCACCCCGGAGGTTTTTCTTTCACCCCATCGAACCTCAGGCCAGGTCTAGGCGGCAAATCAAAGCAGGTGTTTTTCACAAGGCAATGAGGATTTGACAAGAACCCCTAAGCAAAGCAGATGCAGTGTTAGAAAGGAGAAACCCATGTTGATTATTCTCAAACACGGCGCAGGCCCGCAGGAAATCGAGTCGGTAGTGGCGGAAATCAAGCGGGTCGGCTACCGCCCTCATGTCTCCGAGGGTGAGAACACCACCTTGGTAGGGGCCATCGGGGGAGGCCCCACGCCCGATTTGCTCGAGCACTTCCGGGCCTTGCCAGAGGTAGCGGAGGTGATTCCCATCAGCAAACCCTATAAGCTAGCGAGCCTCGAGGTCTCCCCCAAGCCCACCATTCTCGAGTGGAGCAGTGGCCTGACCGGCGGCGGCGAGGTGATGGTGGCTGCCGGGCCATGCGGGGTGGAAAGCCGCGAGCAGACCCTCAGCACGGCCCGCTTCGTGAAGAAATACGGGGCCCAGATGCTGCGGGGTGGGGCCTTCAAACCTCGCACCAGCCCCTATTCCTATCAGGGCATGGGCCAGGAGGGCTTGCAGATTCTGGCTGAGGCCAGGGCCGAGACTGGCCTGCCCATCGTTACCGAGGTGATGAGCCCCGAGCAGGTCGAGCTAGTGGCCTCCTACGCCGATGTCTTGCAGATTGGGGCCAGGAACGCCCAGAACTTCGCCCTTCTCAAAGAAGTTGGGCAGCAGAAAAAAGCGGCGGTGATGCTCAAGCGTGGCATGAGCATGACCCTCGAGGAGTTCTTGATGAGCGCCGAGTACGTGCTGGCGCAGGGCAATATGCGGGTGATTCTGGTCGAGCGCGGCATCCGCACCTTCGAGAAAGCCACCCGCTTCACCCTGGATGTGGCCGCCGTGCCGGTGCTCAAGTCCTGGACGCACTTGCCAATCTGGATTGATCCCTCGCACCCAGCAGGCAAGCGCGACTGGGTGAGTGCCTTGGCCCTGGCAGGCCTGGCTGCTGGAGCCGACGGCATCATTGTAGAAACCCATCCCGAGCCCGAAAAAGCCCTTTCCGATGCCGCCCAGCAGCTCCACGAACACGAGTTCGCCGCACTGATGGACAAAATTAGAGCAATTCTGCCCGCTTTAGGCCAACGGCTAACGGGAGAGATGGAGACCGTCTAAACCATCGTTCTACACCGCCCAGCCCCCGCTCCTACCAGGGGGGGGACACCGCGATTGAGCACGTATTGGGCGGTGAAAAGACCGTCTCGAGCAGTCATGACACAGCGAAGCTGGGACACCTTCACCCCAGCCCTCTCCCAGCGAGGGAGAGGGGGCAGCAGGTATGCTTCTTTTTGGCATGATGTCTCCGGTTTTTGGCAAAGTTGGCATTTTTGGCATCGGGTTGCTCGGCGGCAGTGTGGCACTGGGGCTGCGGGAGCGCTTTCTGGCCGAGGAAATCCACGCCTACGACCCCGACCCCCAGGCCCTCGAGGATGCCCTGGCGCTCCAGGTGGCAGACCGCACCCACACCAGTCTGGGCCAGTGGATTGGTGAGCTAGATTTGGGCGTGCTGGCCGCGCCGGTGGGGGTACTGGCGGAGGAAGGCCAGCGCTTGGCCCAGTTCGCTCGGCCCGATTCGGTCTGGACGGATGTGGGCAGTGTGAAAGCCCCGGTGGTGAAGGCTCTATCCGGGGTTTTGCCCAATTTCGTGGGTGGACATCCGATGGCCGGGAGTGAAAAGGCCGGGGTCGAGGCAGCCCACGCTGGGCTGCTCGAGAACGCCGTCTGGGTACTGACCCCCAGCCCACAAACCCCACCTGAGGCCTTGAGCAAGCTGCGGAAGCTGGTAGGAGATTTGGGAGCCTATGCGCTCGAGGTCGCCCCCGAACTACACGACCGGCTGGTGGCCCGCATCTCGCATCTGCCTTATCTGCTAGCGGTGGGCCTCAATCAGTTGATGGCTGGGGACGAGCACCACGACTTGCTGATGTTCCTGGCAGCGGGTGGTTTCCGCGACCTCACACGGGTGGCCTCGGGTTCGCCCCGGATGAGCCGGGACATGGTGGTCGCCAACCGCGAGGCGCTTAGGGACGCGGTGGAAGACCTACGCGAGGTGTTGAAGGGCCTCGAGGACGCGCTCGAGAGCCCCGAGCGGCTGCTCGAGGTGGCCCAGGAGGCCAAGCGCACCCGCGACTCCCTCCCCATCGTCAAGCGCAGCTTGCTGCCGGTGATGAACGAGCTAGTGGTGCAGGTTCCTGACAAGCCAGGTCAGATTTCCACCGTCTCCACCGCGCTAGGCGAGGCTGGAATCAACATCAAAAACTTCGAGGTGCTGGCAATCCGCGACGAAGGCGGGGCAATTCGCATGGGGTTTGCGACAAGAGAGGAACAAGAGGCTGCTCGGCATGTTTTGCAAGACATTGGCTATAAGGTGCGTTGATAGGCAGGATACTGATGCTTGATCCCAGGTATATCTCCCCAAACGGCTCTAGTGGGCCTTAGATTCGGCATCGGGCAAAACTTTGCCGGGATTGAGCAGGTTTTGGGGGTCGAAGGCGGTCTTGACTGCGCGCAGTGCCCCCAGCGTTTCGCCGTCCACTGCCTCTTTCATAAAATCGCGCTTCATCAGACCGATGCCGTGCTCTCCGGAGAGCACCCCGCCGTGGTGCAGGGCTACCCTGGCGACCTCGTGCAGCAGCTCCCAGACCTTGGCCTCGTCATCGGTTTTGGGGTCGAACATTACGTTGGGGTGCAGGTTGCCATCCCCAATGTGCCCGAACTGCACTAGCGGGAAGCCGTACTTCTTCCCCAGAGCTTCGGTCTGTCGCACCACTTCGGGCAGGGCGGATCTAGGAACCGCGATGTCCTCGTTGAGCCGTTTGGGGCGCAATCGCCCGATGGCGGGCGAGACCGAACGGCGAGCCTTCCACAAGGCCTCGCTCTCGGCGCTGTCCTTGGCGATACTCACCACTCCACCGTGCTCGCGGCAGGATTCAGCCACCCAGGAAAGCTCTTCCTCCACCACCGCTGGGTCGTCGCCATCGGTGTCTACGAGCAAGATAGCGGCAGCTTCCACCGGCAGGCCCATCTGCAAATAGGTTTCCACCGCGCGGATGCAGCCGTTGTCCATGAACTCCAATTTTGCTGGAACTGCCCCCGAAGCAATCGCCTGGGAGACGGCCTCGGCAGCCTGCCCGACCTCAGCGAAGCTGGCCATCAGGGTGCGGGTGTAGCGGGGAATGGGCTCGAGGCGCAGCCGCACCTCGGTAATCAGGCCCAAAGTGCCCTCAGAGCCAATGAGTAGGCCCGCTAGATCGTAAGCACCGCGCTCCAGGCGGCGAACTTGGCCGGTATCATCCACGAACTCCAAGGCCACCACGTAGTCGCCGGTCACGCCCTTTTTGAAGCACATCGGCCCCCCGGCATTCTCGGCCAGGTTGCCCCCAATGGTACTGGTACGAAAAGAGGCCGGATCGGGCGGGTACATCAGGCCAAAGGGTTTGGCCCGTTCGCTGATGAGGGCGGTCACGACTCCAGGTTGGGCCGTGGCGGTGCGGGCCTGGGGGTCTATGGAAAGGCCGGTCATGCGGGTAAAAGCCAGCACCATGGATTCCTGAACGGGCACAGCCCCACCCGACAGCCCACTGGCAGCACCTCGAGCCACCACCGGCAGCCCCACCACAGCGGCAAAGCGCATGGCTTCCACCACGTCCAAGGTGCTCTGAGGCAATACCACCAGGGCTGGCGTAACCCCAAAGGCGATGCCGTCGTAGGTATAGTTGCGGCGCTGAGAAGGCTCGAGCAGGACTTTATCCCTGCCCAGCCTGGCCTGAAGCTCCTGGATGCTAACAGCAGGCGAGCGGTAGCTATCCCGCACCAAAGGTTTGACCGGGCTTTTACCTAAGTTGAGACCTCTCACAACTCCAGGGTACACAAAACCCTGCACCGGTAGAATAGCGCCATGCCCTATTGGCTGCTGAAATCCGAACCCCACGAATACAGCCTTGCCGACTTGCAGCGCGACCGAACCTCTCTTTGGGAGGGAGTTCGCAACTATCAGGCCAGGAACTACCTGCAGGCCATGCAAAAGGGGGATTTCGCTTTCTTCTATCATTCCAGCACCCAAGCGCTCGGAATCGCCGGTCTAGCCAGAGTCCAGCACACCAACTTGGTGGACTCGAGCCAGTTCGAGCCCAGCTCACCTTATTTCGACCCCAAGAGCACCAAAGAAAACCCTCGCTGGTGGACGGTGGAACTCGAGTTCGTACAAGCCTTTCCGCGAGTTATCGCCCTGGACACGCTGCGCGAACACTTCAGTTCAGAAGAGCTAATACTGCTACGGCGGGGCAACCGCCTGTCGGTAATGCCCGTAGAAGAAGCCGTCGCCAAGCGCATCCTGCGGTTGAAATAGTCGTCTGAGCCTGCCCTCAATCTGCGGTAGGGGTTTTGTACTCTGGAGGACACGGTTTTTAGGCTACGCAGCCTTCTCGAGTTGTCGTCTCGGACGCAGCTATTGGCTATGCGCTATCCGCGACCTCTGCAAGAAGTCTGTTGACGGCTATTCAGGAGCCAACGTCAATAAAGGCGGCAATATGAAGAGCGCTACGATCTACGTCTAGCATATATTTTTTTGATTTATCAGAAAACTGCTTCCACACGCACTTCATCGCGGTTTGCGCTACTGTTGCCCCGACTCATAGCGGCAAAAGGGAGCTAAGTACGGTCTTTCTAACTCAGTGGAGGGTTCTATTTTTTCTGCAAACTGCTCGGGGCCACAGCTCAAGAGGGTTGGTAGCGCTGGCTGTAGGTTTTGGCGGCCTCGCCTGCGGCGGGTTCCTCTTCCCACTTGCCACAAGCACTACCCCCACTCACCAACAGGGAAAACTCGACCAGTGCGGGGTGCAAGCAAACCGCTACTCGAGCCACCTGGCTTTCGTCGCGCTTTACATCGTCGGCATCCCAGTAGGTGCAGGCCAGACAAGCTCCGATGCGGTTTTCCTCGGCGACCAGGGGAATGTGCTGCTTGAGCTGCTGGAAATGGTCAAAGGTGGGCATAGACTCTCCTTTGCTTCTGAGCATAGCACCGCAATGGCTCCAGGTCAGCTTTCTAACTGCTCGATCTGGCGCTCGAGGCCCTCGAGATATTCAAAGAAAAGCGGGCCGTAGTGGGCCAGTTGGTCGCCCTCATTGACCACCAGCGGCTGCGTCCAACCTCGAGACTGCATCAGGGCCCTGGCCCGCTCGGCCTGGCGCATCCGGTGGGGCTTGGGTTCATAGATGATGAGTTCGGGCTCCAGCTGCAACACCTCTTCCAGGTCGGGGGTGAAATAGCTCTGTGGATGGTGGGCCAGCACGTTGATCAACCCTAACTGGCGCAGGGCCTCGCTCACGTAACTGCCGCGTCCCACGCTGATGGGGCCCCCCAGGTCGAACTCGAGGTAGACCCGCATTGGGG
>JADEYI010001773.1_pt1 | contig 13771 bp, 14 predicted proteins | sample 8542331 | NCBI WGS metagenome assembly JADEYI01 (sample SAMN16510988, study PRJNA670497) | mine drainage metagenome | isolation source: biofilm near Copperflume 1 | place: Germany: Marsberg coppermine Kilianstollen | collected 2018-02 | reverse complement strand
CCTCCCACTGTCATCCTCGCCTCCCACTGTCATCCTCGCCTCCCACTGTCATCCTCGCCTCCCACTGTCATCCTGAGCGCAGCGAAGGATCTCTCGCCAGCCCCACGCAGATCCTTCGCTGCGCTCAGGATGACACGACACATAGCGGGCGGCGGCTCCACCCGTATCCTGGTTCGTGTTAGCGAGAGAGAGAAGACTTTGGCCGGTTGACAAGCGCGATAAGAATGCCAACCACAGCCAGTGCAAAGAAGGCAATAGCGTGCTTAATGTGCGGCTGCGGCTGGGCGTCGGTGATGACATGATTGACATTAGGAATGAGGAAAAACACTGCCAGGGCCACACCAATGATTGCCACCAGTATTCCCAGGTAGAAGATTGCCGGGTTCTTCATAGTTGATTCAGTACCTTTCTTTTACAGACAAATTGTATATCCACTTGGACTCATCCATTATAACAAAAACATGAAACTCAGCAAAAGGAATAGCCAACATGGATACGCCCACCAGTAGAGCCACCAGCAAGGGACATGGCGACCGCGAGGGTCGCCATGTCCCTTATGACTTCCACTATACCAGACTAGCTGGCGACTGCCTTCGAGCGAGTCATGAAGGTACCGGCGATACCAGCGATGAGCAAAACCACGCCAGCGCCCAGCGCCGCGTACTCGCGTACCGGATGACCACCCTTAACCAGATAATAGCCACCCACACCCAGAGCGATCACACCAATTGCAATAACAAGATAAAAAATGACCGGGTTTTTCATTGTTCTAGTTCCTACCTCTTCATTAAGGACGACTTTCTACTTGCGTCCAAATTATGCGCTCTAACCATCAAGAGCGTGCATCTATTGTATCAAACGTATGAACCCTGTTAAGCTGCATATGCTATCAGAACATAGCCATTTTGGATATGCCCGATCTATTGCACTACGTTTCGCAATACAGTAGCAAACAAGATGAGCGCGAACAGCCCAAAGCCCCAGCAATAGTAAGAAAAAGGGATAAGGTTGCCCTTCTCAAAATACTTCATCAGGAATTTCGTACTCAGGTAAGCCGCGACTCCTGAGAGTACCATCCCCATGAAAACAAGTACCAATGTCTGGGATGTCTGATTGATTAACTGCGGTATTTCAAGCGCGCCCGCCAGGAAAATAAGTGGCGTACCCAGTAGGAAGGAAAAGCGGGCCGCGTCTTCGTGGTTGAGACGCACGCCTAATCCCCCGACCATCGTTGCGCCGGAGCGCGAAATACCGGGAATGAGAGCCAGCGATTGCATCAGACCGACAATAATCGCTTCTTTCCAGCTCAACGATGATAACTGGCGGAAGGTGGCCTTCCCCTCTATGGTACTGGCAAACCGCGCGTCTTCGATAGTGCGCCGGCGCATTCGCTCGCCAGCGAAAAGGATAGAACCATTCACCACCAGGAAAGCTGCGGCAATCACCGGGGAGGCAATGAGTTGCTTCAGGGGCTTCTCCAGCGTTACTCCGATCAAACCCGCTGGCACCACACCGATGATGATCAGAAAACTGACCCATTCATCCGTGCCGGTGCGAACTTCTCCCTCTTTAATGCTTTTTAGCAAGGTTTGTATTACTTGCCACCAGTCGCGCCAGAAATAGACCACGAGCGCGATACTGGTGCCGAGATGTAAAGCGGTAATGATAGGCAAAAAACAGCTCTGCCCGCCGCAGCTTGTATCGGTCTGTAAATTAGCCGGGCCGAAGAAACCAGGCAGCAGGCCGGGTAAAATCACTGTATGGCCCAGGCTACTGACCGGTAACAGCTCGGTCAACCCCTGTAACAGGGATAGGGCGATAGTTTGCCAGATATTCAAGTGCAATGTCGTCATGGATGGTTACTCTCTCAGCGTAGATATTTCTGTACGTCCAATTGAAATTCAGCATTTGTTTTCTCATATACGTTGCGACCATCAGGTTTCGACAGGAAAAAGTAAAATCCTGTTTGCGCCGGTGAGGCAGCCGCCTTTAAGCTGGCGAGACCTGGACTGCAGATGGGCGTAGGTGGGAAGCCTTGATGGGTATACGTATTCCAGAGACTGGTTGGCGCGATTAGCCGCCCGCTATCATTCAGCGGCGTCCAGTATGTTTTGGTGCCGGGCGCTGAGTCACGCGCATATTGCACGGTGGGGTCGGCGTCAAGCGTGCTCACCGTTTCAGCATTCGGCTTATAGATGCGGTTCCAGTACACACTGGCTACCAACGGGCGGTCATTATCAAACAATGCCTCGCGCTGCACAATCGAGGCCAGAATGACCATCTGGTAGAGCGAGAGCTTATTTTGCTTCGCCAGCGTATCCAGGCGATTTTGCTGCACCCTGGCGTTAAACTCGGTCAGCATGATATTGACCACATCGCGGGCGGTCGCATTGACCGGCACGAGGTAGGTATCGGGGAAAAGAAAGCCTTCCATGCCACTCCCTGCCGGTATCGACTTCAGGAAGGGATACTTAGCATAATCCGGGAACTGCGTCGGACGCAACGTTTCGTTCAGGAAATCCTGTTTGTTAAACTTCAAGAGCGGCGGATAGGCGGCATCATTACGCGCGAACTTGTTGGCAATCTGCTCAATGCGCCACCCTTCCAGGATTGTTACCGGTATGGAATCGGGTTGTCCGTGGAGCAATTGAGTAATGACCTGATCGATCGTCATGCTGGGGCTGAGATTGTACGCTCCCGCCTGTAACTGGGTATCCAGCCCCTTTATCCTGGCCCAGACGCGAAAAGCCAGGGAGTTGCGAATCAAACCTTTAGACTGGAGAGCATCCGCGATCTGCGCGCCACTTTCACCACTTGAAATCACAAAAGCAACGGTTTTGGGCTGGCTGGCATTGGAAGGCTGAAATACATCCGTAACGGTAGTCCAGGCAAAGTAGACGCCTCCGAAAATGAGCAAGCCCAACAGTAGTACCGATAGAATCGCAGTGCGTGGCCCACGTCTCTTCATGTTGTTTTATCCTCGAATGTGTTTGATCCAGAATCCAGGTATTCTTGCAGAATCACAGCCGCCGCCAGCGCGTCTATCCCCTGGCGTTTACGCTTGCGCCGCCCGCACCCGCCCGCGCGCGACCTTCCCCCGCGCGTCTCTTGCTCATACTCCGCGCGCAGGCGATGCGCTTCAACCGTGGATAATCGCTCATCCCAGAAGCTCACGGGAATGTCGATATGCTGTTTCAACCGTTCTACAAAAGCCTCTACGCGCGCACCCTGGGCATGTATCTCTCCATCCAGACTGATAGGAAGCCCGACCACAAGGCCATCCGCCTCTGTTTCGCGGATCAGGCGTTGGATAGCTTCCCATGTCTGGTTTTCATCGCGGGAGACGCGCAATATGGTATAGGGTGTAGCCAGGAAGCCCGAAGCATCGCTCAGGGCAACACCTATTCTGACGCTGCCAACATCGAGTGCCATCAACCGTGTCATCGCTGCTCTCTCCATGCGAAAAGATACTATCCTATCGCATTCTAACGAAGGAGAGGCCATTTGTCCAGCCATTCACCCAAAAGACTCTCTTTTCCACACAGTAGCGACACCCTTTGCGGGTGTCCTGTCCGCGTATTCGTTGAAGATGGAATACGCCGAGACGGCGACACCCCTTGCGGGTGTCGTTACCATCTAACCTTTTGGCAATGGAGTACCCGGCAAAACATCAATGTGAATGCGCTCTGAACGGAAAGGCATAATGCTCAGAAAAGAGGGGGAAAATTCAATACGAACAGTCTCCACTCCTCGCGGACCGGCATCTCCACCGCTAATGGCATTGATGGCCTGATCTTTGGTTTTCCCTGTCAAAAACGTGCTCAATGCACGTGTATCCACCCGTAGCATCGACAACCCGCTGGCCGACAGGGTAATAGTGATGGTCGTACCATCATTCGATGAAGAACTGGACACTCCGCTCAAAGTGATGGGAAATTGCGTCGCAAGGACATACGGATTCGGGCGTGTAGCCAGGGCAGCCGCGTTGAGATGGCTCTCCGCCGCCGCTATCAGACTGCTGCGGCGCACAACCAGCAGGCTTACCTTCACACTCAACGTACCCGTAAACGTTTTGCTTGAGAGCGGCGACCCCACTGTAGGAACCTGCGTCAATTGTTCTTGCGACAACGGCTGCGCGTTTCCCACGACATCCGGGAAGGGTTTTCCCGTCATATCGCCCCGGGACACCTGCCCCTGTATCCAGGTGGTAATCAGAGCCTGTAATTGTTTGTGCAACGAGTTCTTTAAGGCTTGTAAGTCGTTCCGGGTCACGGATGGCACCTGCGTCGCGCCCCCACCCGTGAGCGCGCCGGGATTAGTCACGCTCAAATTAATCTGCGCAGTGGAAAGGTTGTTGGCCTGCGCAATCGTTGCAATGCTCGTATCTGGGACGACCGTGATCGTATTAGGACCGGCATTCCCGCTATTACCCGTATTCTGCGCCTGGACCGGTATCGGCACAATTGAGTTGCCGCTCGGAACAATCGCCGAAGCGGTCGTAACAAACTGTATGGTCCCGGCCCCTGCGTCGGTAGTAATCACGGTGCCGGTAGGAATCGTAATATATTGTTGTCCTTTATTGATGAAATTGACCGTGCCGCTGGCCTTTGCATTGCCCTGTTGCGTAGAGCCGCTGGCCGTTCCCGTTCCTGACGCGCTTACAGCATGGGTCAGGAGTTGCGATGCTACTGAGTTAGGAAACTTGCTCTGCGTTTTGGTTGAAGCGACCAGCTTGAACGATGTCAGGCTGAGGGGTTTTGACGGCACGGTAATCGTGACGGTCGCCGCTGTGCCATAGTAGAAAAAGCCGACGCCAACCAGCAAGAGGAGCACGAGCACGACAACAACTACAATCGTCGTTGCCCTGCCGCGACGCCGGGATGCCTGGATGCTCTGGCGGCGAGTTGGCGGAGGGGGTAGCGCGGCTGGTATCCTGTTCCTGGTTATGGGCCTGGATTGAGCCTGTGATTGTTGAGACTGATCAACCGGTCTGGGAGTCACATTGCGCGCAGGAGGCTGAGTCACCGGGGGCAAGGGCGACGGGGGTGGCACTTGCGCGCCACGGCCACCAACCCTCGGGATACCCGCTGAGCCTGGGGATACTGCTCTCTTCGGGTTCGGACGAACAAGTGTAGATTGATCTGCCGGGGGCAAGTAATCATCATCATAATCATCGGGCCTGCGTTGAAGCTTTCCTGACCGTCTGCCACCTCGCGCCCGTGGATCATCGACAGGGGCAGGAAAACTCTCATCTGAATGACTGAGGAATTCGTTATCCCACTGGCCTACCGGGAAATCCTGCGAGCCACCAGGCTCTGGCACATCCTCGATTTTATGCACATCGGTAGGGATATCGGCCACATCGGGCGCAATATCATGCACGTCTGGCGAAAAGGTGGCGCCGCGCTGCTCAGAAATGAGCGAGGGAGAAAGTTCCTCGATATCATTCTCGAATGGATCAGCGTGTATGGGTTCGGGCGGCGTGCTGTAATGTGAGAGAGGGAAAGAGCTGGTTGGTTCTTGCTCGCGCAGGGGCGGATTGCTTTCGCCGCCTGGCGTACCCTCTTGCGCCGCCTCGCGAATGCGCCGGGCGGTATCATAATCTTGAGTATATGGGTCTTCCAGCTCTTCTTCATGCGGGCGCGCCGCAAGCGGACGCGCCGAGTGCGCCTGCGCCTCATCGATGCGAAACTCGAAAGGCTGGTCAAAAGCGTCATCCTCGATGATCTCCATTGGAGGATACGACTCTTCTTTTTCCTGCCTGCTCGCCGGTTCTCCCGGTTCTTCCCGCCGCGCGGACGCATTTTCCTGTGGAAGCCAGGTGCTTTGCGGCGGCCGGGTCTCGGTTTGGGAGCTGGTCGGCGGCTCTTCACGTAAGGAAGGGGGCACAAGCGGTTCCCGCTGGCGCGCGGCTCGACTATCAGTAGGCCCCCGGTTGACAGGCCCGCGCTGGCGCAGTATACCTTTTCTCCCAGGTACGCCGCGTTGGGACGGGGGAGGCTGAGTTTGAGGAACGCGCATTTTGCCGCTTGAGGAGCCTTCGCGTGGCTGGCTCACGCGAAAACCCGCGGCCTTAGCCACTGCCCGCACCTGCCGGTCAGGGCTGATGACCTGTATTTCTTTTCTTAATTCGCTCGCGCGGGCGTGCAGTAATCGCCAGCCAACGTTGCTGCGCAGTTGTGTCTGCTGCGGCACCACCATAATGATGCGCCGTGCTGGGACCCCCTCAATCTTTTCCCGCACCCTGGTCAGCTCATCGTTCGGATCTAGATAAATGATATGCTCGTCAGGCATTGCCCTACTCTCCCACTACAAATGTATTCATTCGGCTGCATTTAGATATGCATTTTGTGAATAACCCGGCTGAGCGCGTGTTCAAGCACGTTGCTGTCATCCTGCAATTCGATTGCCTGGTACGCCAGCGCCATTGGTGTGATATCCTGAGCATTCCTCAGCAGGTTCCTGGGGTCGGAAATCGTGTTGACCATACCCGGCTGGATAATTTCAATAAGTGGATCGCGCGAAAATGGCAGGTGGTCTTTCCACGGGAAGTTCTCCAGCCGCTCGCGCAGATCAGGTAAGGCGGAGCCGCCACCCACCAGATAAATGGCCGGCGGCAAGAGTTCATCCTTTGCCAGTTCGTCCACCAGTAATTCGATGCTGTCCATCCAGGTTTGCGTCTCAGGCGCGAGAATTGCGCGCACTTCTTCAAGCTCAGCGCCCTTGAGTCCGCCAGTGCTGTAGAGTATTTTGAGATTTTCGGCCTCTTTGAGCGATATCCCCTTGCTGGATGCCAGTCGCCGCGTAAATGTGCGCCCGCCCAGCGCGAACATACGCGTCTCTTCGATACCACCCTGGCGCACCAGCGCGATGTCGGTAGTCCCACCACCAATATCGATGAAAATGGCTCCACTGTCCGGGCCAGCATCCACGCTCAAACAACGCGCCAGCGCGTATGGCTCGGCCACAATCGAAATCAAGGTCAGGTCAAGCCCTTTAGCAACCGTTTCGAGCGCCCCAAGCTGCATGAGAGGCGCGAACGAGCTAAAAACAGTCAGCTGGAAGTGACGACCGCGAAAACCGATAGGGTTATGCACCGTCTGCCCGTCGATACGCACCGAGATAACCGCTGCATTGGTCAGGCGCACCTCGATGTTGGAATAGCCGATATCGCTGGCGATACGCTCTTTAGCCAGCTTATGCAGCTTTGACTGCGCGCTGGAAATGGCGCTCTCCAGTTCATCCGGCGTGATCTCTTTATTCGGGTCCTGCCTCTGTTTGTTGACGGTGATCGAACTTCCCTTGACCAGTTCGCCCGCAATGCCGATTACCGTCGGCGGAGCAATGATGCCCCCCGCCGATTGCTCAGCTTTTACTAACGCCTCGTTGCAGTTCGCTATCACGCCCGGAATATCAATCACCATGCCATCAGACATGTGCGTGTAGCTCTGCTGGTTGCGTCCAACCCCCAGCACTTCCCCGATGCCATCTTCCTGCACTTCGATAATCAGCGCTTTAGCGTATGCCGTCCCGATGTCAAGAGCGGTGTACAGCTGGCGCTGGTTATCGCCTCCTGAACGTAATGGCGCATACACACCACCATCACGGTCATAGTCGTTCCCGTTCTCTTTATAGCGTCCGAAAATCAAATCGCGAATACGTCGCAAGGGATTGATCATAGAATATTTCCTGGTCTATGCCTGTTACCGGATATCATTTCTCGCCTGTCGAGTACGTTATAGCACATAAGTCATGCTATGTAAAATGGATGCCATCATGAATGATACCAGGGCGGCGAAGCCCTGCCTTTCGCTGGGATGGGAGGTGTCTTGAAACGCCCCGGAAGAGCCTGTCATCCTGAGCGCAGCGAAGGATCTCTCGCCGCCAGCGCGCAGATACTTCGCTGCGCTCAGGATGACAGGCTCCCACTCGCTGGTCCCTTTCCTAAAAAACCGACCAGTGAAGGGCAAGCCCCGCCCTGGTACGCTACGCTCTCAGCGATCCTTTTACCAGCCCGGCGACCATATCCAGGGCCGCGCCCAGCTCGGCCTTGTTTTTGCCGCCACCCTGGGCCGATTCGGGTCTGCCGCCGCCTTTTCCGCCCAGGCGGTCTCCTATAGCTCCGGCAATCTTGCCCGCGTGCAGGCCGCGTTTCGTCAGTTCGGGCGAGACGCTTACCTGCAAGCCCACGCGCTCGTCGAAGGTGCCAGCCAGCACCACCACGCCAGGCTTGCCCAGCTTATGCAGTACTACATCGCCTATTTCCCGTAATACACGGTCGTCAGGCACGTTGGCGGTAACTGCCACAACGGGAACCCCCGCTACATCTTGCGCCGCGCGGGCCAGCGTTTCCGTTTGCTCGATGGCGGCCTCGCGCTGGAATTGCGCGATCTGCTTTTTGGCGGCAGTTAGTTCTTGCGCCAACTGCTCTACACGCCCCTCAAGCTGGTCGGGCTGCGTTTGCAGGGTCGCGCTAATGGCGTCTACCGTGGCAGAGCGGCGGCGCAGGTAGGCTTCCGCGCCGCGCCCCGTCAGGGCCTCAATACGGCGAATACCGGCGGCGATGCTCGTCTCCTGCACGGTCACATACATGCCGATTTGACCGGTAGAGGCGCAGTGGGTGCCGCCACATAACTCGGTACTGCTGCCCATCGAGACGACGCGCACCTTGTCATCGTATTTTTCGCCGAACAGCGCCATTGCGCCGGTTTGTAACGCCTCCTGTAACAGCATGATAGCGGTATGAACAGGAAAATTGGCGCGAATCCAGCGATTGATCTGTTCGTCCAGCTGCGCCACATCCGGCGCGGTCAGCGCGCGCGGGCTGGCGAAGTCGAAGCGCAGGCGTTCCGGTTCGACCAGCGAGCCGCGCTGCTCCACCTGCGGGCCGAGCAGATCGCGCAGCGCCCTGTGCAGCAAGTGGGTGGCGCTGTGATTGCGTATGGTATCTTCGCGGCGCTGCGCAATAACGTTTGCCTGCGTGCTGTCGCCCACGCGCATATAGCCCTCGCCAATCTCGCCATAGTGAACGATCAGCCCCTTGAGCGGGCGGCGTGTATCCTGCACCGTGAAGACACCCATCGAACCCGTGATTTCGCCATGATCGCCAACCTGCCCGCCGCTTTCCGCGTAGAACGGCGTGGAGTCGAGGATCACCAGCGCGGATTGCGGCGCGCTGATCTCATCAACCTCGACGCCATCCACCACCAGCCCGACCACTTTTCCAGCGCCGTTGATGCCCTGATAGCCCGTGAACCCGGTCGGGCCAACGCGCTTGAGGATGCCGGTCAGCGCGGACTCGTCTTTGACCTGCCCAAAAACTGCGGTGGCGCGGCTGCGCTCCTGTTGCTGCTGCATGGACTGCTCGAAGCCGGAAACGTCGATGGTGAAACCATGTTCAGCCGCGACCTCCTGCGTCAATTCGAGCGGGAAGCCGTGCGTATCATACAGTTTGAAGGCCTGGTCGCCCGGAATGGCCGTGTGACCGCGCTGCTTCAAATCCTCGAGCAGGTTATTGAGCAGGAACAGGCCAGCATTCAGGGTCTGGCTAAACTTCTTCTCTTCCAGGCTCAGAATCTCAACGATACGGTCGCGCTGCACCCCCAGTTCAACATAATGACTCTTCATCAAATTGATTACGGTATCCGCCGCTTCGGACAGGAACGGCTTATCCAGCCCCAGCAGCTTGCCATGCCGCACGGCGCGGCGCAGGATGCGGCGGAAGATGTAGCCGCGCCCCTCGTTGCCGGGCAGCACACCATCAGCCGCCAGGAAGACCAGCGCGCGTCCGTGATCGGCAATTACGCGCAGGGACATGTCTGTTTTCGCATCTTTACCATAGCTGGTATTGGCAAGCGCGGCGAACGTATCGATAATCGGGCGGAACAGGTCGGTATCAAAAACCGATTCTTTGCCCTGCAAAACCATACTGACGCGCTCAAGACCCAGCCCTGTATCGATATTCTTCTTTGGCAGGGGCGTTCTGGTACCGTCGAGTTCCTGGTAGAACTGCATAAACACCAGGTTCCAGATTTCCAGGAAACGCTCGCATTCGCAGCCCGGCTTGCAATCGGCTCTGCCACAACCATGCTCAACACCGCGATCATAATAGATTTCCGAATCGGGTCCGCACGGCCCCGACGCTCCCGGCGGTCCCCACCAGTTATCTTCGAGGCGCACAATAGCCTCGTCGGGGTAGCCCGCAATCTCGCTCCACCAGCGCGGCGCCTCGTCATCCTCAGGATGCACCGTCGGGTACAGCAGAGTAGCGGGTATTTTGAATACTCCGGTCAGCAATTCCCACGCGAACGCGATGGCATCCCGTTTGAAATAGTCGCCAACCGAGAAGTTGCCCATCATTTCAAAGAAAGTGAGAGAGCGTTCGTTGCCCACTTTGTCGATATCAGTGGTGCGGAAGCACTTCTGCGCCGAAGTCAGGCGAATAGCAGGAGGCGTCTCGCGCCCCAGGAAGTAGGGGATCATCTGCTGCATTCCGGCAGTAGTCAGCAACACGGTGGGGTCGTTGCGCGGCACCAGCGACGAACTGGGTACCCTCATATGCCCCTTGCTGGCAAAAAAATCAAGGTAGCGTTCGCGAATTTCAGTACCGGTCAATTTCATCTCAACAGACACGTTAGCCTCCATCTCTCTAGCGGGCGTTATATATGTACATGTGCAAAGAATATCTATATCTTTATGGCCTGCCTGTGCAGGGCTATTATATCAAAGGCGGGAAGGTCTCGCAATGCTTCTCAAATGGTAGTGATATGGATTTTCGCTGGCTGCGCCAGCGAAAATCCATATCACTACCGAAACCATGTTCTCACAGCGATTGACATATGTTCAACAGGCTTGTACACTTGCACTAGAAGAAAACGTGGGGTTGGACAGACCTTGAATCGGCGAGCTGGACTGCATCAGGTAAAGCGAAAGGACAAAGGAAATGGCCCGGCACATTGAAGACGAGGTAATATACTACTACGATTCCCACTCCACCGAGGAGGACCTGATGGGGGAAACGGCCTTCCATGCCGCGCTCGTGCGCTATCTTGTTGATGTGCTGACCTGGTTGTTCCAGGGTCGCCTGTGCGCCATTTACGACAATCTCAATTTCTATCAGACCGCCAATCCGCGTGAGTATCCGCTGGCCCCAGATATAGCGGTCATCAAAGGCGTGGTCTATCAACCAACCACCAGAAGTTGGCGCGTGGGCAAAAGCGGACCTGCGCCCCAGGTGGTCTTCGAGATTGCCTCGGATGAAACCTGGAAGAAGGACCTGACAGAAAAACCCGCGAAGTATGCCCACATGGGAGTACAAGAATACTTCGCCTACGATCCTCACGAATTTCCGCTGCCGCTCAGTCAAAATCGGCGCTTGTTTGGCTGGCGGCTCGACCAGAATAGACAGGTAATGGTGGAAATGTCGCCCCGTCCCGATGGTTCCCTGTGGAGTCCAAACCTGGATAGCTGGCTAGTGCCTGATGAAGCACTGGTACGTCTCTACGATCACGACGGTCAGTTGAGACTTACTCGCGTCGAGTCTGCGGATCAGCGTGCAAACATGGCCGTTCAGCAAGCCGAAGCCGAAGCCCGGCAGCGACGGGCCGAGGCTCAACGCGCGCGAGCCGCCATTCAGCAAGCACAGGCATTAGCCGAAAAATTGCGCTCGCTCGGCATAGACCCCGACCAACTTCTATAGAGCGCCATGACGGTTAAAATTATCGTTCCACGGAGAACGCTGCTGGTGCTCTGCGGCCCGGCAGGCTCTGGCAAAAGCGCCTTCGCCGCGCAGCGTTTCACACCCACCAGCATCGTCTCGTCCGATTACTGCCGCGCCTTGATCTGTGACGACGAGAACAACCAGCAGGTCAACCGCGACACCTTTGACCTCTTCTACTTTATCATCCAGAAACGCATGTACCTGGGCCGTTTCACCGTCGCCGATAGCACCGCGCTGCATTCCGCTACTCGCCGCAGGCTGCGCGCTCAATCTCGCCAATCCGGGTACTATGGCTGCCTGCTCATCTTCAACACGCCCCCGGAAATCTGCCTGGCGCGCAACAGCCTGCGCTCCCGCAATGTAGAAGAGCAGGTAATCCCCTACCACGCCGGTCTCCTGCAACAAACGCTCCTCGACGCTCCCTCCGAAGGCTGGGATCAGGTGCATGTGTTAGGCATAGACGATACGGACGCCCTGATTGAAGTGGAACCGTGAAATACCTCATTTAAAATAGGCCTGTTTCCGCGCAAAAAATGCCTGTCAGCAGCGTTTATATCTCATAGGGGTATTTTCTGTCCGCATATCAGGAATGCTAGAGAGGGCAAGCAAACGCCTATGGGTCGTCGTCAGAAAGCGAAACGTTACGCCTTTTATAACGAAATGACGGAGCCGTTCTTACCCGCCATTACGACCCCCATACCGCGTTACCTGCTCCCCGGCCAGACCCGCGCGCGCCGGCGCCGCTCAAGAAGCGCAATTGGCGCGTTCTTCGCCGCCATCATCACCGCCATCAACTTCCTGCTGGCCCTCGCCCTCGTGCTGCTGCTCTTGCTACTCTTCGCGCGTTTCATCATCGATACCGCCCATCTCACCTTCGGCCAGTACACCTACTGGCTCACGCGCCTCAGCGCGCCCATCGTCGCGCCCTTTGCCCGCTACCTGCCCACCCTGCCATTCGCGCGCTACACCATAGACCTGCCCACCCTGGCCGCCATGCCTGCCTACCTGATCGCCATTTTGCTGGTGCGCGGCATCTTGAAGCGACTCGTTTAGTTGACCAGGGCAAGGTCGTCCCGCCAGCTGTCATCCTGAGCGCAGCGAAGGATCTCTCGTCGGCAGCGCGCAGATCCTTCGCTGCGCTCAGGATGACAGGACCGGTTTTGGTTGACGGATACGCCACAGCTTTTCTCAAAAAACCTACCAGTGAAAGAGATAGGGGCTACCTATCCACCTCAATCTCCCCGGGCAGCCACGTATGCGCCGCTAAAAACCCGCGTTGGAAGCAGTGCATAACATCGTCTTCCCCAATCGTCAGCTTGCCCTCTTTTACCAGGCGTCGCGCGATCTCCCATGCTTCTTGCTCGGAGGCAGCGTAGATGAGTTTCCCCTCGGAACCTTCTCCTGAACCGGGTATATGAACGCGATGTTCGTGAAGATACAGGTATTTTTTCATGGGCCCGTCTCAATGAGAAGTGGGATATGAAGAATAGTACCGGGCAGCGGCGTACTCAGCGCGATGGTGAGCTTGAGACGAACGTTCATCGCCTCGTCAGGCTTGACCGGCCTGCCTGTGTCAATACGCTCAATCGTAGATAGCGCTACCCCGGTGATCTGCGCGATATCCTCCAATGACAAACCATCCTCCAATGACAAACCGTAATATCCCCGCAATTCTCGCAGCGTCATGCTCAAGTTCTCCTTATCATTAACCGATATGGACAAGTAAGGGTACCCTATTATGACTCCCCTGTACATAATCCCATAAACAGGGTAGTTCTGTCAAGGGGGTTCTGTTGGTACAATGGAACAAAACAAGCGAGAGGAAAATCATGATACGCCTGCGTGTGAAAGAAATAGCCAGACAAAAGGGAATTAGCATGGGAAAGCTCTCGCGTGTCGCGGATGTATCCTATAAGACAGTAAAGAGGATTTACGACGACCCAACCTATAGTGCAACCCTTCCTGTTCTTGAGCGACTTGCTAAGGCTCTTGAAGTAGCAACGGCGGATTTAATCGAGGACGTGCCGGATAATAGCGGCAGACAGCAATAAT
>JADEYI010001772.1_pt1 | contig 13787 bp, 17 predicted proteins | sample 8542331 | NCBI WGS metagenome assembly JADEYI01 (sample SAMN16510988, study PRJNA670497) | mine drainage metagenome | isolation source: biofilm near Copperflume 1 | place: Germany: Marsberg coppermine Kilianstollen | collected 2018-02 | reverse complement strand
TCGGAGTCGCGCCTTTCTCTACCTGCACGGGGAAGGCGAACGGGTAGTGCAGGGCACTGGTGGCGTCATACATATCCTTGCGCTCATAACCCACTGCCGGTGGGGGCGGGCAGCGGTACGGTTTATCATAGCGATACCCCAGAGCGTACTCCCCCTGCAACACTGTGTGTACCTCGCGGGTCCCTTCATAGATTACCGCGCCCCGGCTGTTACGCAGATAACGTTCGGCAGGATACTCCGAGGAATAGCCGTACGCGCCATGCACCTCAATCGCATCGTTGGCGCTCTCAAAGGCCACATTGCACGCTTGCCACTTGGCGAGCGAGGTTTCACGGGTGGTTTTCATACCGTAGTTTTTCATCCAGCCTACGCGGTAACAAAGCAGACGCGAAGTTTCGATCCCCGCCACCATCTTGGCGATCATCTGCTCAACGAGTTGGAACTTACCGATAGGGCGGCCAAACGCCTGCCGTTCATTGGCATATTTGACCGATGCGTCGAGACAGGCTTGTGCCAGCCCCACCGCGCCTGTGGCTACTGTAAAGCGGCCCCAGTCGAGGGCCGACATGGCTATAGCGAAACCTTCTCCCGGCTCGCCCACCATATTCTCTTTGGGCACGCGCACGTCCTGCATTACTATCTCGCCTGTGTTGCCCGCGCGCACCCCCAGCTTGCCATGTATCGTGCCTGTGGAGAGGCCCTCCATGCCCCGCTCAAGGATGAATGCCGCCATACCGTGATGCTTCTTCGAGCGGTCGAGTGAGGCAAATACCAGAAAGTGATCGGCTATATCCGCAAGGCTGATCCAGAGCTTCGAGCCGTTGAGTATGTAGCTGTCGCCGTCTTTGCGGGCGGTGGTCGCCACGTTGCCCGCGTCTGACCCCGCGCCCGGCTCGGTGAGGCCAAAGGTGGCGAGCTTTTCGCCTCTGGCTTGCGGCACCAGATACTTCTGCTTTTGTTCCTCCGTGCCCCACTGCAACAACGTTAGCGAGTTGAGGCCGACATGCACGCTCTGTATGACGCGGAAAGCTGTTTCGGCTCTCTCCAGTTCTTCGCAAATAATCCCAAAGGAGATATAATCGAAGCCAGACCCGCCGTACTCTTCCGGGATTGGACCTCCAAGCAGGCCGAGGGGCCCCATCTTCTTGAGCGCCTCCCAGTTGATCGTGCCCTGTTCGTCGTGCTCGCGTGCGCTGGGAGCTATCTCTTTTTGCGCGAAGTCGTATGTCAGTTTCTGTACTGACCTCTGCTCCTCGTTAAGAAGAAAGTCCATCCTTCTATCTATCCTCCTGGAAATCACGGGAATAATATAAGCAGGGTATCCTGTTTGCTTGATCCAATCTTTGGTACAGGGGCCTCTTTTGCGCGGAGTATTATAATGTACATAATACTGCGCTAATTTACGAAGGTAGCCATTTGGAGCGCACACCCCCACACTTTACGCTGCCAGTCTATCATAGGGGTATTTGGGTGTCAACCGGCTCCCAGCAGCCATAGAGGGAGACAAATCATGCATGCAATACGTGTGTACAAGACAGGCGGCCCAGAGGTTTTGTCCTACGAAGAGATAGATATACCTGTGCCTGCCGAAGGTGAAGCCCTTGTAAAAGTAGAAGCCTCAGGGGTCAACTTCATAGATGTTTACAATCGCAGCGGGCTATACGAGAAGGAGCTTCCTTTTACGCCGGGGGGAGAGGCAGCGGGCATTGTGGAGGCACTTGGGCCTGGGGTCTCCACCCCCCGCGTCGGCGAGCGCGTGGCTTACGCGGCTCGACTCGGCTCAGGCTCTTACGCCGATTACGCCACTGTGCCCGCGCAGATGCTGGTTCCAATCCCTGAAGGTATGGACTCCCAGCAGGCGGCAGCCGCGATGTTGCAGGGAATGACCGCTCATTACCTGACGCACACGACATATCCCGTAAAGCGCGGAGACCGCGTGCTGGTTCATGCCGCAGCGGGGGGTGCTGGGTCGCTGCTGGTGCAAATGGCAAAGCAACTGGGCGCAACGGTGTACGGCACCGTTTCAACAGACGAGAAAGCTGCCCTTGCTCGTGAGGCAGGAGCTGATGAGGTCATTCTCTACACTCAGCAGGACTTCGAGGTGGAGGTAAAGCGGCTCACCGATGGGGAAGGTGTAAACGTAGTCTACGACTCCGTCGGTAAGGACACTTTCACCAAAAGCCTCAACTCCCTTGCTATGCTCGGTTACATGGTCAGCTTTGGGCAGTCAAGCGGCCCTGTTCCAACTGTGGAGATGGCTCCTATCGCCCGCTCATCCCTCTTCCTGACGCGTCCAACCCTCTTCCACTACATCGCCAGACGCGAAGAACTGCTGATGCACGCCGATGCTGTGCTCAATATGGTAGCTTCGGGCGCGCTCAAGCTGCGGATTGACCGCGTGCTTCCCCTTTCCCAGGCAGCCGAAGCGCACCGCCTTCTGGAAGGTCGCGCCACCGCCGGCAAGCTCCTTCTCATACCGGGGTAGAGAGTGGATTCGCTTTACATTCCTTTCGTTATCCTCGTTATTGTTATCGCGGCGCTGAGCCTCGTCTGGCGCTCACGCCGTTCGCTCGCTATGCTTCAGGAATGGGCATCCAGGAATGGGTACAGCTTACTACGGTACAATAACGCATACTTTTTTCGCGGACCATTCTTCTGGACCTCATCTAAAGGCCAGGTTGTCTATCGAGTAGTCGTAGCTGATGGGGCGGGCAACACGCGTTCCGGCTGGGTCCGGCTTGGAAGTTGGTGGCTCGGCCTTTTGAGCGATGAGGCTGAGGCGCGTTGGGACGCGTAGAGGGCTCGGGGATGGAGCCTATGTATATATATGATGAAGTAATAGCTGAGCTACGCAATTCTTATGATCGCACCGCTGAAGAGCGCGAGCAAAGCCCCGTTGCTGCCTGGAAAACGGAGGAGAGAAAGTACTTCCTGCGAATGCTCCAGAAAGAGGGCAAAACGTCACTGCTGGAGGTAGGCGCGGGCACAGGCAAGGACAGCAAGTTCTTTCAGGACAATGGGCTGCGGGTCATCAGCACCGACCTTTCACCTGAGATGGTGAAGCTCTGCCAGGCGAAGGGGCTGACTGCTTATACAATGGACTTCCTTCACCTCGATTTTGCGGAGGGCACCTTCGATGCGGTTTACGCCCTCAACTGCCTGCTGCACGTTCCGGGGCGTGATATGCCCTCAGTCCTGGCGCGGATTCGGTCTTTACTAAAAGCTGGAGGCCTTTTTTACCTGGGTCTCTATGGAGGTCTGGACCGTGAGGGACCCTGGCCTGGTGACCACCATGACCCGAAGCGCTTCTTCTCCTATCACACCGATGAGCACCTACAAGAGATAGTCGCCTCATTCTTTGAGCTACTTTACTTCAGGGCGATCCCGCTTGAGCGTGAGCCAGACGTGCATTTTCAGTCGCTTGTTCTACGGCGGGATTCGTTGCCTCAACGGTAGTTCTCCAGGGCGCGACGTCACCCTTTTGTGATACAATGTAGCTACACCCCTCGAACCGCATTGGAGGATCAATATGGCTCGGCTCCCGATAATAGACCCGGATGACGCCACGCCCGAAGTGCGCAAGGTCTTCGACAGATTTATGCGAACGCGCGGCAACATACCTAATATGTTCCGCACCCTTGCTGTTCGCCCGGAGATTATGCTGACCGCAGAGGCGCACATGGCCGCTATCCTCGGCACAGGCACATTGGCCCCTTCTTTCAAGGAGATGCTAATTGTTCGCACCAGCGCCCTCAACAGGTGTGCATATTGACTGGCTTCGCACACCGCCGCGTTGCGGCGTCACAAGGTGCCGGAGGAGAAAATTGCCGGCTTGCAAAACGCTATACTCGACACTGCTCTCTTCTCAGAGAAAGAGTTGGTTGCTTTGGAGTTTGCCGACCGGATCACCGAGTCGGGCCATGCAGTGAGTGACGAGCTTTGGGGGCGATTGAAAGGCTCCTTCGACGGCGGCCAGATCGTCGAAATGACCTGCGCCATAGGTCTGTTCAACTACTTCAACCGTGTAAGCGACGCGCTGCGGCTGGATATCACTCGCTAAATGGATAATAAGCAACATCTCCCTCCTACCTTACTGCTCACGGGCTTTGAACCGTTCGGCAAGTGGTCTACCAACCCTTCCTGGGAGGTTGCACGCGCCTTGGATAATAAGCAAATTGGTGGCCTGCACGTTATATCCAGGCAGCTTCCTGTAGATTGGCAACAGGCGTGGCCTGCTCTGCGCGCCGCTATCGAGCAGATGCGCCCGCAGTGGCTGTTGATGCTGGGGCAAGCGGCCCGCCGCCCTTACATCTCCGTTGAAAGCCGGGCTTGTAACGCCTGCGACAACCGCCCCGACAACTCCGGTGGCTCACCAGGTATCCTGCACATTGACGCCAATGGGCCAGACGAACTGCCCAGCACACTGCCTGTGGAGATTATAGTCGCTAGAATCATCTCTACGGGCTTGCCGGTTGAACTGTCGTTGAGTGCGGGCGAATATTTGTGCAACCACACTCTTTACATGGCGCTGGCCTGGGCAAAAAGCCTGCCTGACGCGCCGCGCATAGGCTTCATACATGTTCCTGGCTTGCCGGGTGATGATCCTGTGGCGCCCGGAATGCTCTTATCCGACATGGAGCGAGGTGTGTTGGCCGCGTTAGAGGCTATAGCAGAAGCCATCCCAGCAGCCACTAACGGCTAGCTCATAGGGCAGGGCGGCAGATAGCAGGTAGCCAAAGCCGAGGCGCGCCTCTCGTCGTTTTGTCCTTTCCTCACCGCAGGATGCTCTATAATAGATCAAGCCTTAGAGAGGCTTCTACCCTTTGTTCTTATGGAGATAGAATGAAACTTGGCGCTCACATGTCGGCTGCGGGCGGCTATTACAAGGCGCTTGAGCGCGCAGAGGAAATCGGCTGTACGGCTGTGCAGCTTTTCAGCAAGAATGCTAACCAATGGGCCGCGAAGCCGATCAGCGAAGGAGAGGCCGATTTATTCAAGCGCACGCGTGAGCAGTCTTGCCTCGATGCATCGGCTCTGATTGTTCACGACTCCTACCTGATCAACCTTGCCAGCCCTGACGACCTTCTCTGGGAGAAGTCGCTGCAAGCCTTCGGCCATGAGCTTGACCGCTGCGCCACTCTTGCTATTCCGGCGCTCGTTACTCACGCGGGAGCGCACATGGGTTCGGGCGAGGAAGTCGGCCTTGAGCGGATAGCACGCGGTATCGACCGTGTGCTGGCCGAACGCCCAGGCCAGCAGGTTACGGTGCTACTGGAGACTACGGCCGGACAGGGCACTTGCCTTTGTTACTGCTTTGAGCACTTCGCCACTATACTTGGCTCGCTCAGCGCTGAAAATAAGCCGCGAGTAGCTGTTTGCTGGGATACATGCCATCTTTTTGCCGCAGGCATAGACTTCACAGAGCCTCTGACATACGAGCGCATGGTAGAGTCGTTTGACAGAATAGTAGGTCTCGACAAGCTGCGTGCCATTCACCTGAACGACTCGAAGAAGGGCCTCGGCTCTCACCTTGACCGCCACGAGCATATTGGCAAGGGCGCGCTGGGGGTTGAGCCGTTCCGCATGATAATGAACGATCCACGCCTGGCATCTCTCCCCAAGGTGCTGGAGACCCCCAAAGGCCCCGACATGGCGGAGGATAAAGAGAACCTCGCCCTGCTGCGCAGCCTGGTCCAGGGGCAAGAAGGTTAAAGTATGCCCGGCATAGAGCATCTCGCAATAGAGAATAGCGGGCCTTCAACCTGTGGATATCACCTCGATCCACCCTTCTCCACCCTTATTGAGTTGAACACCCGCATGCGCGCCTGCCGCCACTGTCACCTGGCAGGGTACCTCAGCGAGCGCGAGTCAACGCCTATCGCCCGCGACCCTGAGCCGGATGCTCCTCTGCCGCGCATCCTGCTGATAGGGCAAGCGCCCGGCTTGCGCGCCACATGCGAAAACCGCCCCTTCGCCGGGATAGCAGGCGAAAAGCTGCGGGCCTGGTTTGAGATGGGCGGCATACCGCGTGACGACTTCTGGCGCAAGATTCACTTTAGCGCGGTCACCAAGTGCTATCCAGGCCGTCTCCCCGGCGCGAGAGGCGACCGACTGCCCACCCTCACCGAGCAGTTGCTTTGCAGGCCCTGGCTCGACGACCAGCTGCGCCTGCTCCAGCCTGAGATAATTTTGTTGGTCGGCATGCTGGCGATCCAGACCTTTCTCGGCAGAGCGCCTTCCTTGAGCGCGGTGGTGGGTACAGCCGTAAAGAAGGAGGGCGTTTGCTATCTCCCATTGCCCCACCCATCAGGTGTTAGCCGTTGGCTGAACGACCGTGAGAATGTAGAAGCTGTGGCTCGGGCTATGGGTATACTGCGCGAGTGGGTGGTGGAGTTGGGGATATGAAAGCAATCGGGCTGAGGCAGTTATGATGGAGCGACACATTTATGGACCAATCTTACAGACAGCGGAATGACGCAGAGCGGGCAAGGCTGACCAGGCTGGTAGCGAGCCTCAGCGACGAGCAACTGGCTCGCGATGTGAGGGATGATGGGTGGACGGTCGCCGCGATGCTGGCGCACCTTGCATTCTGGGACCGTATGCGCTTTGCCTGCTGGGAGTTATGGGAGCAAGGCGACACTAACAGGCACTTCAGCACAGATGTAGAGCAAGATATGATCAACAGCGCGGGCTTCGCCCAGTGGCTTGCTCTACCCCCGCGTGAGGCCGCTCGCCAGGCTGTTGAAGCAGCCGAGGCTGTAGACCGCAAAATAGCAAGCTTGCCCGCAGACCGTCTGGACGCTTACATGAAGGGCGGAGGCAAACACGAGCACCGTATGGTAGACCGCTCAATCCACCGCAAAGCGCATATTGACGAGATAGCGGGAGCTTTGTGATAAGCATTCCGTAACGCGCGATAGTCAGATGTGGAGACCGGGCAGCATATGCGCGCGGAGTTAAACCCAGCCATCATCTCCCTTGTGTAAATCAGCTAGGTAGCTGGCCTGCATGTAGTAGGGAATGCGCTGCCACTCCTTCAGAGCGCGCTTGCGTGATGCCTCGTGCAACCACCATTGTGTGAGTGGTATTCCTTCTGGCTCAAAGCACTTCGTGAAATAGTGGATACCCTCAGGCCAGCTCCTTTTGAGGGTCATCATAGCACGGCGGCAATGATACCACTTTGTTATTACCACAACCCGCTTTATGCTTGCCAGCTCTACTTGAGCACTCAACCTGGGTAATGTCCATAGCGCGTTTTCATAAGTGTTGGTGGACTCGTTTTCTACAATGATGTGGTCTCTTGGAACTCCCTCTTGCAAGACGATAGCAAGATGTGTCTCTGCCTCGTTCCCCCCTGTAATTCTATTCACGCCACCACTCAACAATATGTATTTGACCACGCCTTGCTTGAACAGGTCAGCAGCGATATAGGCTGGCTCAGTAAACCTACCTCCGAAAACAAAAGCCAGGTCGGCTTTATCCGTTGGGGCATCAACATCCAGGTAACTGGTGATGTGATGCACATCTTCCTCAGTAAGTTCTACATTCTTGTCCACTATGTTAGACCCTCTGGTTATTACACGTAACCCGCCACGCTTTACAAGTGCCTACCTGTCTTCGTCTTGCCAGGGACTACTTCATAATGTGACCCGCGATTACCATCCTCTGCACCTGGTTCGTCCCCTCGTAGATTTGCGTCACTTTGGCATCGCGCATATAGCGCTCTACCGGGCTTGCCTTGGTCACGCCGAAGCCGCCCAGGATTTGCACAGCGTCGGTTGTCACTTTCATCGCGGTGTCAGTCGCCAGGAGCTTTGCCATAGCCGCTTCTTTCGCGTAAGGCTTCCCCTCATCGTAGGAGAGCGCGGCTCTGTAAGTGAGGAAGCGGGCAGCCTCCGTAGCCACGTACATATCAGCGAGCATGAAGCTGACCGCCTGGTTCTGCCCTATCGCCTGTCCGAATTGCTGTCGCGCCTTCGCATGGTTGAGAGCGGCATCATATCCGGCCTGTGATAGCCCGATCCCCTGGGCCGCTATTTCGATACGTCCAACATCGAGCGCAGCCAGCGCGATCCTTATCCCCTGGCCTTCATGCCCAAGCAAGTTTTCCGCAGGCACTCTGCAATCTTCCAGATAAATCTCACGCTGCACCGATGTGCGCACCCCCATCTTCTGAATCGGCTCGCCAAAAGACAACCCAGGCGTATCTCGCGGGATGATGAAGGCGCTCACGCCCTTTCCGCCCGCTTCAGGCTCTGTTGAGGCAAAGAGGACGTAAATATCCGCCGCTCCTGAGTTGGTGGCGAAGGTCTTGCGCCCGTTGATCACGTAGCTGTTGCCCTCTTTCACTGCATGCGATTTCATTGATGCAGGGTCAGAGCCTGCCCCCGGCTCTGTGATGCTGAAGCAGGCCAGCGCTTCGCCTTTGCACATCGGCACCAGCCAGCGCTCTTTCTGCTTCGCGCTGCCATGTTGCAGCAAGCAGGTCATAGGCGCCAGGTGTGAGGCGAGCACCAACACCTGCGCCGACTCTACCCTGCCTATCTCCTCCAAAGCGATTATGTAGTCAAGAAGGCTGCCTCCGCCCCCGCAATATTCCTTGGAGAAAGGCAGCCCCGCTAACCCCGCCTCCACGCAAGCATCAAAGACCCACCTGTCGAATGTGCCCGCTTCATCTCGTGCTGACACAGTGGGCGCGAGCTTCATCTCAGCAAAGCTTCGTATCCTGCTGCGCAACTCTTTTTGTTGCGGCGTCAAGTTAAAATCCATCTTCTAATTGTTGCTCCATTATATGGGTGATGCGTCAGCGATTAGTAAGTAATTTGCTACTGCTCCACCCTTCGAGCCGTTCGCCAGCAGCGTTGAGCGTTTCATGCCGCTTGGCGAAGCACCACCGAGCCAGATTTGCCCCTCCTGCCGGGTTGTGGTAGAAGGCTGAGGGCGGTATACAGGCCACGCCCACCTCAGTGGTCATGTACCTGGCGAACTCGACATCATCCTTGAAGCCCAGCCCCGATATATCCGACATAACGAAGAAGGCGCCCTGTGGGCGTATCGGCTTGAGTTCTGCCCTTTGCAGCGCCTCCAGCAGCATATCGCGGCGTGTGACGTAACCGGCCTGAAGGTCTCTGTAATAGCTGCTGCTCCCTGCCCTCTCCATACCGATAGCTACTGCTTCCTGGAATGGAGCCGCGCTGCAAAAGACCACGAACTGGTGCAATCGCCTGACCGCTTCCGTGAGGTCAGGCGCGGCAAGCATGTACCCTATCTTCCAGCCTGTAACGGAAAAGGTCTTTGAGGCCGAGTTGATCGTTACTGTGCGGTTACGCATCCCAGGCAGGCTGGCTATGGATATATGGCGGTTGTCGTCGTAGACTAGATATTCGTATACCTCGTCGGTGATCGCCAGCACGTCATGCTTTTTGCAAAGATCAGCTATTAGCTCAAGCTCCTCCATCCCGAAGACCTTGCCGGTCGGGTTGTGGGGGGTGTTGATGAGGATGGCACGCGTCCGGTCGTTAAAGCTGGCGATGAGGTCGCCAAAGTCGAAGCTCCAATGCGGCGCATGCAGCGTTAAGAAGCTGGGCACCCCGCCCGCGAGCTCGATGGCAGGCACGTACGAATCGTAGAATGGCTCGAAAACTATCACCTCATCTCCTGGGTTCACCAGCGCCTGTATCGCGTCGTAAACGGCCTCCGTAGCCCCGCTGGTGACGGTAATCTCGAGATTCTCGTCATAGCCGGTGCCCATTCGCTCTTCAACTTTGGCGGCAATCGCCTTCCTCAGCCTGGCCGAACCCTGGCTTGGGGCATACTGGTTAACGTCGCGCTCTATAGCTTCCTGGGCTGCGTCCTTCAGCCAATCGGGGGCAGGGAAATCAGGGAAGCCTTGCGAGAGATTTACCGCGTTGTGTTCCTGGGCGAGGCGGCTCATCTCCGAGAATACCGAAACGCCAATGGGTTGGACGCGGCGCGCCATGCGCGTGAGACCGTTAGGAGAATAATGCGCGCTAGAAGACATAGTTGGGCCTCCTGGCCGTCGAAGATATGGGGTATTGTATTATAACACAGATCGACGGCACGGCCTTTGCATACTCACTTTTCTGTGAAATGGACCCGTACTGCGTACTGCATGAGGCATTGAAGGCACTTCATCCATGCTTGCTCACGCAGTACGTAATACGCCACCAGGAGAGATAGCTTGAAAAAAGCGTATAAGCTAACGGAGAATGAGAGCGACTGGCCTTTGCTAGCTGTCACGGCGCTCACCAGCTTTGCCGCCGCACTGGGGGTATCGGGCGGCACAAACCTCTGGATGCTTGCGACGGGCAACGAATTGATAAAGAAGCATCGTCCCACCCTGACATTCAGGTCGGCGATCTTCGGCGACGGCATGATCCTGCCGTTCATCAACACGGTGATGGTCAGGTCGCTCCAGAGGTGGCGGCCTCGCCTCGGTTCGGGGGGCACAATTGTGCCAATAGCCGGTGGCAGCGTTATCTCGCTCATTTTCCACATCGCCCAGGGTCGCGGCGGCATGGTGAACTGGACAATGACAAAGCCCTGGCGCTGGAACCTTCTCGGCTATTATCACTTCGTCTACATGTCCACTCAGTTCTCATACATGCTGCTCTACTTCATGCAGCTTGCTCAGCACTGGGCGGACGAAGAGCACGCCGGAAGGCAGAAGAAAGACCTCGCCTTGATCGCGGCCAACCTGCTGGCCTTCGGCCTACTCCTCTACACCGACTATTACTAACTCACCTTACGTGAGGGTGTAGCTGGGGCTTACGTCAACCTGGCACTGCTAGCCCCTAGCCCCTAGCCCCTAACCCCTATTTATCGCAGCACTTTAGCTCGAAGTTGAGTATTCGCCAGCCGGGGCCGCGCATCACGATACGGGCTGTGATTACGTCAGTCTGCTGCCAGCCTGAGCTTGGGTCGGGGGTGGGTTGTCCGGCGGGTGTTTTCAGGCGCACACGCGCCGAGATTGTCTCTTGTAGTTCGCCATTGCCGAGGTCCACGCTCGTTGCCTTTTGGTCCTCAATCTCATAGCGGCGCACCCGTGCCGATGCATCCTTGATAGATTGGTCCAGCGTAGCGGAAGGGGTGACAAGCCCCGGGGCCATGTAGGCGCGGGCATCGTCCAGCTCGCCCTGCCTCAGATGCAGTAGGAAGTTGGAGAGAGCGCCGGATGGAAGGCGTGAGGTTTGCACTTGCTCCAGACAGCCGCTCAAGGCCAGTGGTATCACGATGAGACAGCAGAAAGCCGTTATAATATACTTGAGCCTGAAGCGGCAAGGGTTAGTATAGTTCATCATTTAGAGGGAGTTAAGAATCATGCCTTATGACCAGCTTGGTAAGCTGCTTATTATCGCGGGCGGCACCCTTTTGGTGGTGGGCCTCGCCTTCCTGGTGTTTGGGCGCACACTCTTTGGACGCTTACCCGGTGATATAACTTTCATCAGTGGCAACTTTAGCTGTGTAGCTCCACTGGTGACAATGTTACTCCTTAGCTTGCTGCTGACTCTCGTTGTGAATATAGTGTTGAGGCTATTCAGAGGTCCTTGACAGCCGCCTGGTAGTCTGTCAACGATGAATCGTGTAGTAGCTGGGCGCAGGTGCATAACTCCTGACGGGGTCACAGGGGTGTCCCCTGTTCGTCTTCAAACCTACAAATCAGGGTTGACGCCCCACTAAGCATCATCGTGGCGTTCTGATTGGCTGATTGACGGCTCCCCCACCTGTGCGCCTGAGCCGGTCCCACGACGTCGTAGCTCCGCATTCTTGAGGGCGTAGAGGACAAACCCCGTTATCGCTGTGGTGAATACCGCCAGCCATAGCATGCCAAGCCCCGACATCATCCCTATTGCGGCGGTGATCCATATACTTGAAGCTGTAGTAAGCCCCCGCACCGTTGAGCCTGTTCGGAATATTGCCCCTGCGCCCAGGAAGCCGACGCCTGACACTATTTGCGCCACTATCCTCGTCAGGTCATTATTGCCAGGTATCCCCTGGTATCCATATATCGACGCAAGGGTGAAGCAGGCCGCCCCCGCTGACACGAGCATGTGAGTACGCAGCCCGGCGGGTCGCTGCACTCGCTCTCGCTCGAAACCCACAAGGCCCCCAAGAATAAAGGCCAGTGAGACTCGGACGATCGTAATGAGGTCTGTCTCTCTAAAGACAAAAAGTTGATCCATGTCGCCCCCTGAGGAGAGAATTATATGCCCAAACGCCACGCGTGGCAAGTTGTGCATAAGGGAGGGGGCTACGAAGGTGGGTGTGGCTATTTGTAATGCAAAGAGGTTTCACCTCTCCGTCCTGGAGAGGCAACAGGCATGCATACTAACTTGCTGGAAGCTGGAATGTGAGCAGGGAAACGATTCTTCTGCGGAAGCGCGCCGCCGCGCAGCGACCGCGCTTCATTTGGGTTGCAGGGTGCGTACGTAGGCTATGAGGTCCCATAGCTCTTGCTCGTTGTGCGGGCCGCCGTAATCCTTGCCAAAGGCGGGCATACCTGAGAGGTTGATGCCGTGAGCTAGGAACCAGTAGAGCTGGCCGTCGGTTTTGCTTTGTGCGCGCGTTGAAGTCAGGTCGATTGCCGGGGGGTACATTGTTGCGCCATATACACCATCGCCTTTCCCCACAGGGCCGTGACAGACCGCGCACTCTACGCCGAACAACTCTCTACCTCTGCCTGCGGCGGCTGTATCGTTGATAGACGGGTTCCGCAGGTTGGCAAAGTCTCCGGGTACCGCCACGTATCTGAGACCCAGGTCTGTAATAGCCACTTCGCCCGGCAGCGGCTTCTCTTCCCGTGTGATGATCATGCCCATGAACCATCCTGATAGCGCTGCCCCTCCCACCAGAACAATCAGGACCATAATCCAGCAACCGCAGCCGCCGCGCTGCTTCTTTGTATCTTCTGTATCCATACTGCCTGCGCTATCAGGCAGGGCGTCTTGATTAGTCTCCAACTCTAACCTCCTGCTAAGGCTATTCGCTTGGGTCCTAATTCACTACGCCTGTGGTTACAGATTGGTACTGCGTGTTGCGTAACAGGTTACATAGGGAGTAGCTCCAATCTCGCCCACTTACTCAGTACGCAATAGTCATCCCATCTTATTCATGGAATATCTTCTCGCCCGCTTTGATCTCTACAGGCAAATTGTTCTCCCCAGGGGGAAGGGGGCATGAATAGTAGGGGCTGTACGCGCAATAAGGGTTGTAGGCCCTATTGAAGTCGAGCACATACTCTTCGCCGGGGCGTTTATTCAGGTCAATGTAGCGGCCCGCTCCATAAGTCTCCTTACCTGCCGTTTTGTCCCGGAAAGGCACAAAGAGCCTGTTGCCATGCAATGGCTCGTCGGCGGGTGGCATGAAGGTTGTCAGCCTCAACTGCTGTCCGTCTATCTCGAACTCAAGCCGCCCGATCCTCGTATATTCCTTGTGGTCGCCTGTGGTGGTTTGCACCTTGAAGATACCGGGGTGCGGCTCAGGCACCAGCGTGGCAATCACACGGTATTTGAGATCAACGGGGTAATAGTTGCTCCCCCTGAACTCTTCTTTGTCCTCCGCCAGGATTGGCGACTCCGGGTGCTCCAATAGAAACTTATCTTTTTGTTTGCGAAATGCCTCTATCTGCCGTCTATGCTCGTCCTCATTTGGGGCTTGCTGTGCGGATTTGTCTATATTTGTTTGGTCGGTCATCTTTAAACTCCTATGCCTGGCGCTTGTATCTGATTTGCGCCTCCAATTAAGCATAACACAGGCGTCAATAGGAC
>JADEYI010001771.1_pt1 | contig 13799 bp, 10 predicted proteins | sample 8542331 | NCBI WGS metagenome assembly JADEYI01 (sample SAMN16510988, study PRJNA670497) | mine drainage metagenome | isolation source: biofilm near Copperflume 1 | place: Germany: Marsberg coppermine Kilianstollen | collected 2018-02 | reverse complement strand
AGAAAGAAGTAGTTCTTGAAAATTCTTTTCCAGGAACAATTACGGACATGGTATGGACGCCTGATGGTAAGAGCCTCTACCTTAAAGGCGTGTTGGCCGCTCATACCGTCGTGCTGAAAGCTGATGCAATCTCAGGCGCGTCCGCTCTTGTTAAAACAATTACGACTGCTAACGAATACGGGCCTTTGACAGTGAGCCGCGATGGAAAAACGCTGGCCTTTCTCGGACAAACTCCATTAGAGCCTGACGAGGTATGGGAATTTATCAACGGACACGCAGAGGCAGTTACAAGAACAAATCCGCAGGTAGAACATTGGGCTACTGGCACGGAAGAAGAATTGCAGTGGAAGAGTTCGAAAGATGGCCGCAGAATCTATGGCGTACTTATGCTGCCTCCTGATTATCAGAAGGGTAAGAAATATAAGACCATTGTTCATATCCACGGCGGCCCTGAAGAGGCATGGACAATCGGCTGGCATGGTAACTGGTATAACTACGGAGCCATGCTGGCCTCACATGGATACGTTGTGCTTTTGCCAAACCCTCGCGGCTCCGATGGACAAGGTCCAGCTTTTACCGAGGCGAATTATCAGGATTGGGGCGGTGGCGACTACCAGGATATTATGGATGGCGTCGACGACCTGATTGCGAAGGGGATTTCCGATCCTGACCGTATGGTTGTTGGCGGCTGGAGCTATGGAGGTTTCATGACGGCATGGATTGCAACTCACACGAACCGCTTTAAAGCAGCTATGGTCGGCGCTGGGGTGACAGATCTTTTTAGCATGGCCACCACTACAGATATCTCTCCAAGTTTTGAGAATGAATATTTTGGAGAACTAGCGAATAATAGAGCACTGTATGATGCACACTCGCCCATCCGTTATTTAAGCAACTGCCAGACTCCGGTCGAAGTTTTACATGGCGAGGCTGATCCGAGAGTGCCTATCTCCCAAGGTGAAGAGTTCTACAACGGACTCCGATTCCTCGGAAAAGATGTTTTGATGGTGCGCTATCCGAGAGAACCCCACATATTCACGGAACGGGAGCATCAGATCGACTCTCTACAGCGCATACTCTCCTGGTATGACTCACACATACCGCAATAAGCAGGATTTACTTCTAGCAATTCCGGCTATACCGGCGCATGGTTTGCTGCTACACACCGGATGCCGGAGACAGGTCACTTATCTTGCAGGAAACGAGCGGGCCTTGATCGGTCTGGTCCAAGCCCGGATCGTTTGCGATGCTGCTCTTTCATTTCAAATCACAAACGAACTTAACCCTGACCGGGAAGAGGCCGAACATGAGAATGTTCGGCCTCTTCCCGGTCATTTTGCTGTGTAGTGCTTTTTAGAATAGCAACCTTCCCTGCACCACCAGCACGCGGCCAGCGACGATCGGCTCCTGAGGCGAACCATACGGACTGGTCGGTGCGCTGATGTCCGTGAAGATATGGCCCAGTGAACTGGGATTGGATGCGTTGTTGTTCGGCTGCTGGAAGTTGACGTGGTTGAGCACGTTGTATGCTTGTGCACCCACCTGGAATGCGAAGTCTTTCTTTTTATAGATGTCTTTGTATAGATTCACATCGACATCCGAATAATGCGGGCCATAGAAAGCGTTCCGTGGCACATTGCCAAAGTTGGTTTGCGATGTAGTCCCGTTGAAAATTCCCGGCGTCTGGAAGCAGGGGCTGGAATATGAAGTGCAATGATGGTTGAAATTGCTGTTCAGAACCTGGGCCAATACGGTCGATCCTCCGGTTCCATTCGCGCCAAGGGATGCTCCCGCACTGCTGTTGAGAACGCTAAAAGGTTGTCCTCCGCGCCAATATGCCTTGGCGCCCAGTGTCCAGCCTGCGGCCCCGAAGTCAACAAACTTGTTGGCGAAGTGATAGGGCTCGACATACACCAGGTCCATGACAAAGTTGTGCCGGATATCGTAGTCGGAATTGGAGTACATCAGTTTGGATGGTCCGTCCGGGGTGAGCTGGCTGGCAATGGAGACATTCCCGTTATAAGGCAGCTGGTTATTGCCGCCGTTGGAAACATCGTCAAGGGAATGGGAGTAAGTGTAGGAGATATCGGCATTCAGACCGCGATGGTCGGCATGCTTGTACTGGACAGAGATACCGTTGTAGTTGGAGATGGCATTGTTGGTGAAAGTCTGCACCGTCCCAAAACGCTGATCGGGCGATGCGGCGGGCAAGCCGCCGAAGCCGGAGTTTGCATAGATCGTGCCAGCAACAGACTGGTTCAAATGACTGTTCGATATGTACAGGTCAAACCCATGGTTGCCAGCATAGGAAACGATTACAGCGTCCGACGGTGTAATCGCCCGCTGGAGCTGCATACTGTATTCCATGTACCGCGGACTGTGAAAGGTGTGCGCTGTGGTCCTGTAGTTCGGTGCTGAGAAGGGGATTCCGAGTGCAGCCAATTGAGCGGTGAGGGAGTTGAACGTGGCTCCCTGGGAAAATCCTTTCAGCACTGCGGCGCCGGAAGCGGCCTCAAACGCATGAGCGCTGCCCGGCCCCGTGCCAATGTTCCCGGCAGGAACAAATGCAGCAAAGGTGTTCGGGAATGACTCGAAGGTCTGCTCCACGATCAAGCCCGGAGCGCCATCGGAAAACAATCCCACGCCGCCTCGGACGACTGTCTTTCCGTCCCCATGCGTGTCCCAGTTGAAGCCGACCCGCGGCTGGACGACTGCCTTTTCAATGGCAGGGAAAACGCTGTTGTGCCCGGCCGAAAGAGTGGCGTTATAGGGAGTATTCAAATTCGCGGAAGTGCTGGGAAATCCTCCAAGGTATTGCGAAAAGCACCCATCGTGACAAATGGGATCTCCGGTGCGATCCACACGGACACCGTAGTCAATGACGAGGTTCGGGGTGGCGCGCCACTCGTCCTGAGCATAGAGTCCCAGGTTATATGTGGCGGTGTGAATATTGCCTAATGCAGGGATGGTCTGGATAAATACGGACGCCTGGTCCGGTCCGGGGAGGCTGCCGCCGAATTCGTCCGCGATCGAGCCCAGCAGGTAGTCGCCGCCATAGGAGTTGGTCAAGAGACTTACATCGGTGGTCAGATATCGCCTGAAGTCAAACCCAAATTTGAAGTTGTGGTTCCCTTTCAGCCAGGTAAGACCGTCGGTGAATTGATACTGGGTGGAGTTGACTCCCCCAGGAAAATCGACCCACGGGGTACCGAGTGTGGTGGACGCGGTAAAGAATGTCGGCTGGCCGACACCCGGTGTCGCGTTGGTCCCGCCGTTGTTGGGCTGGTCGAACTCCGTCGGGGAAGCGGCGAGCCCGGCGGGTATGCTTACCGGCTCGAAAATCGAGCTGGAATAAAGCGCGGCCATGACGAAGTTGTTGGTCAGGTTGGGAGTGAAGGTGTAGGTGTCATTGAGCTGACCCGTATAGGATGGCTGGTTGCTGACCTGGTCGTAAGCGGAATTAATCAGGCTGATAAAAGAGGATTGAAAGCCCTGGTCGTCGGTGACCCGCACGAAGATCCGCTGCTTGTCGCTGACGTTCCAGTCGAACCGCCCCGCCGCAAACCACTCCCGATTGAGCCCGCCGCGATTGACGAATGCCGAATCGATACAGCTTTCCGCGGGACTGGTGCCCAGGGTACCGCCAGTTGCATAATCCGGCGTGCCGCCCAGTCCGGATACAGTGCCACCCGGCTGCGTCGGTCCGAGACCGCAGCCATAGCTTCCGCTGGAATCCTGCTGCGCCCCTGGACCTGTTATCACCGGAATGGCGCTTTTGACAGCCGGGGATGCGTTGGCTCCGGCAAACATGGCTTTATACAGAGCCACGCTATCGGCGCTGAGATTCGGATTGGCCAAAACGCTGGCCTGCAATGCAGGGGAAGGAAGGTTGACAAAACCGCTGCTGGGTTGAATGAATCGAATTCCTTCGGTATCTACAAAAAAGAACATCTTGTCATGCCTGATGGGTCCGCCGATCTGGGCGGCGTACTGGTTGGAGACTGCTTTCGGTCTGCCATTTCCGGCCTGTTTGGTAAAAAAATCGTTGGCGTTCAATCCGGCGCTGTTGTAGTCCCACTGCGCTAATCCATGTACGCGGTTGCCGCCGGATTTGGTGGTGTAGGTTTCGATGATTCCGGCCTGGCGTCCATACTGCGTGCTATAGCCGTTCTGCACCACGGATGCCTGGTCTATCTCCTGCTGGCCGATGGTCAGGTTGGAGGAACCGGAGAAATTAATGCCGCCATATAAGGGAACGGAGTAGTCGGCGCCGTTGACGATGACAAGGTTTGAAAGACCGGGAAGCCCGTCGGAAACGATGGCGCCAAAGCCCGCGGTGCCCGCGCCCACAACTACTCCCGGTATGGTGTAGGCAATGGTGGTGATATCACCGCCCGGCGCCGGCAGGTTTTGAAATTGCTGCGTGGTGAACGTGGTGACCGTATTCGAAGTCTGCGTGTCGATTAACTGGGCGTTGTTCGCGCTCACCTGCACCGTCTGGCTGCTGGCGCTTGGGGTCACTGTCACGGTCACGCCCGCTTCCTGGGCCGTCAAAACCTGGACAGTCGTGGTCACCGATTGCAGTCCGGGAGAGGTCGCCGTGACATCGTACTTGTCCGGCTTCAGGTATGAAGCGGAAAAACGTCCATCTCCATTGGTGGTCAGGTTAACGGTGGCGCCGGTGGCTTCATCTTTCAGCGTCACCATAGCGCCTGAGACCACCGCTCCGGTTGAATCCACAACCGTGCCGTTGATGGCTCCGGTCACGGATGTCTGCGCCCATGCCGCCGGCTGAGAAACCTGAATGACCGCGATAAAACCTAGAATGATTGCGAAGAACGCCGCAGTCCGAACCCATCTCTTAAGACAAAATTGCATCACTTCCCCCTGAGTTTTTTTCATATAGGTTTTGCTCTTCGTCTGAACCCACCACATAGCCTGCGCGGGAGGAGGTCACTTATCATTCCCGCCGGCGCGAATCTTCATCACCGGACTCCACAAAAAAATGAGACTGCTGGGCGTCATGCCACACAAAAAATAGGCGATGCGAATGGCGCACACGTATCCGTGCGTACCACCCGTTCCTGCATGTCAATTTGCAATTGACCAACCAAAAGCGCAATTGATGAACGCACATCGATACATGACGAACAGCTTTTATATGGGACGAATGGAAATCGTGGCGGCCATCTACGCTTTTGCGTACTTTCCGGCTACATGGTTTTGAAGGAACGGAAATGAATTTTTCGGGAAGAGGCCGCGCGATAAAGTGGTCGGAACGAGTGCCCACTTGACCGGATTCAGACATAACCATTACTCTGCTTGGAAATGAAGAAAGTTGCCTCCGGATTCTTTCCGATGATTGCGATCGACAGAAAGGTCCCCAAGGCCCTGCACAAGCAGATTTTCGACGCATACCGGTCCGCTATTGTCGACGGAAAGCTGCGCGCGGGCCAGAGAATACCCTCCACCCGCGAGCTTGCATCCGAACTGAAGGTCTCACGATTTCCGGTTCTCAATGCTTATGCCCAGCTACTTGCGGAGGGTTATTTTGAAAGCCGCGTCGGCGCCGGCACTATCATTTCCAAATCTCTTCCGGACCGGTTTATATCGAGCGAATCAAACCGTCGGGCATCATTCCGTCAGAGACCGCCGACGGCGCGCACCGGGGCCAGGCCGATCGCTCGGCGGACTTCCATTCTTCCGCATTTCGAAACTCATCCCTGGTTGAAAGGGGCCGGAGCGTTCGGTGTCGGACAGGTGGCGTTCGATCAATTTCCACTTGAGGTATGGTCAAGCCTGATTGCCCGCCGCTGCCGCAGTATGAATGCGAAATCATTTCGCTATGGCGACCGGAGGGGATCCCCGTTGCTTCGGGAAATGATCGCAACTTATTTGAGGACGGCGCGCTCGATCCGCTGCGAGCCGGAGCAGATCATGATCGTCAGCGGCTCGCAGCAGGCGCTGGAAATCTCCGGCCGTGTTCTGCTGGATCCTGAAAGTTCCGTGTGGGTGGAAGAGCCGGGTTATTCTTTCGCGCGACTGGCTCTGGCGCTCTCCGGCTGTACGTTGGTGCCCGTTCCGGTTGACAACAGCGGCATGAATGTCGCGGCCGGCATCAGTCGCTGTCGAAAGGCGCGGGCGGCCGTCGTTACACCCTCCCATCAATTTCCGCTGGGCGTGACCATGAGCGCCGCACGGCGTCTCCAGTTACTGGAGTGGGCTGCGGAGACCGGGTCCTGGATCATCGAGGACGACTACGACAGCGAGTTTCGCTATGAGAGCGCGCCGATCGCCTCATTGCAGGGCCTGGACGCAAACGCGCGGGTCATCTATATCGGGACATTCAGCAAGGTTGTGTTTCCCTCATTGCGCCTGGGTTACGTGGTTATTCCACCAGACCTGGTTGAACGTTTTGTAACGATACGAAGCGCCATGGACCTGGGGCCGTCCACGCTTTATCAGGAAGCGCTCGCGGACTTTATTGCCGAGGGCCACTTCGCGCGGCACATTCGAAGGATGCGGGTCCTGTACCGCGAGCGCAGAAGCGCGCTGGTGGAAAGCCTGCAGGAGGAACTTGGGTCGATGGTAGAGGTGCTGGGAGGTGCTGCCGGCCTGCAATTGACAGTAACCTTGCCAAAAGGCACCAACGATCTGGAAATCTCTGAACGAGCCGCGCGCCAGAAACTTTGGCTCTGGCCATTGTCTACCTCCTATTTAGGCGGAGCGGCCAGCCCGGGCTTCATCCTGGGATTCGGCAGTACGGCTGCGCGAGATATTCCCCGCTCTGTACGCAAGCTCCGCGATCTGCTCCGTGACAAGTGATGAAAGCGCCTCGCCGCAGAAACATTTAATGCAGAACATTTAGGCGTCGTTACCAACTGCATGGAACGCCCTATGAGCGGGCGCCCGTCTATGGATTTGCCATGCAACCCTGCCGCATGGCAGAACGGCATGGTCAGCACGCGACCTGATCAAGTGGCTATGGCCGTCAAAATCTTCACGTCTGACAATAAACCTGTGTTGATTTTGCCTGCCCCAAAGCCGTCCAGTTTTTTCTGTGGGGTTCTGTTCCCAGCTTCTGCAAAGCGGATCCGGGGCATCACGCATATGGAAAGCAAGTGCCTTTCCGGGGTGACATCGCTTGAATAAAGCTGCCTGGAACGCGTCTGTTTCGCAAAGCAACGACCGCGAAATTGAAGAAGTCACCCATGCCGGGATGTTTCCGTTCACGCTCCACGTGACAGCGCATTCCACACTGGAAGACGAAGAGCCAAACTCAGCAAATTCTTTTTACTCAGAGCCACCCCCAATGGAGAATCGAAGCAGCAGCGAAGAGCCAATCAGCAGAATGCCGGTGAGAGTCGGCGACAGAGTTGTTCTTTTATCTCTTCGAGACATTTTCTGGATCCAGAGCAAGGGAAATTGGATATGTCTCCATTCCTGCGATGCGCAGTACGAATGCAGAATGACGATGGTGGATATTCTGCGCAAACTCGATCCAGCCGGCTTTCTTCGTGTTCACCGCAACGCGATCGTGAATCTGACCCACGTGCTGGAATTCAGTCTTCCCCGCGCGGGAAACGCATTCGTTCATCTTCGCAACGGAACTGCTCTGCCCATCAGCAAGACAGGACGGTCAGCACTGAGAAAATACTTGCTTTCCGCAGTCACGCCTCGATCGCGCCCGCCACTGGTTTCCTCCGGTTCGCACGCGGTTATTGACGTTTCTTAAAGTTCCACGGAGGAGCGCCATGCTTGGCGTTGTTCTTCTTGCGCTTTCGATGGTATCTCTTCCATTTTCATCCGCGCGCAGCAGCAACTCTCCGCAGGTTTCCGCCGATCGATTCAACCCGGTCAATGTACCCTTTGAATATTTTGGCCGCCATATCTTCGTCACGCTCAGCCTGAACGGCGCACCGGGCATGGTTTTCCTGCTTGATACTGGATCGCCCAGCAACATTCTGAACATGCGCACCTCCGTTGCCATGGGATTGAAATCGCTCAGCATCCAGCAACAAAAGGGACTGGGACTGGGCCCGGGAAAGGTTTATGTCGCGGCGGCGAAAGACATCGACGCCCGCATTGGCAACATCCAGGTGGCGGACCAGATGGCCATCATCGATCTGTGCGGGCTCGAAGGAAACTTCGGCCACCGCGTGGATGGAATTCTCGGCTTTCCATTTCTACAGAAGTTTGTGGTGGTGCTTGACTTCGATGAACATGCGCTAACGCTGCTTCCAGCCAGGAAATACCACTATCACGGAGATGGAGACATGCTTTCCCTGCTGAACAAGGCCACCTCCGCTTCAATTCCCATCACGTTGGATGACTCCGGACACAAGCGGCATCGGGCGCATGTGCAACTCGACACAGGAAGCGATACGACGCTGCTGCTTTATCCCCAATATGTCCAGGACGCCCATCTGGAAAGTGCCTTCCTGTCCAACCCTGTCGAGCAGGCTTACGGCCTCGGCGGATTCTTCCCCATACAATTGGGGCTGCTGAAATCTTTGTCGATGGGGCGCACTGAGGCCAGTCGGCTGCCGATTTTTCAGTTGCAAAACAATTCCGGCATCAATGTCGACAAGGGCCTGGTCGGCATTATTGGAAATTCTTTTTTAGGGCGCTTTCGTAAAATCATCTTCGACGTGCATCGCGGTCATGTCATTTTCGAACCGATGCCGACCAGCCAGGTATCCGCCAACCGGCATACATTCCCTGCGGTGAATGTGCCGACACAATAATCGCTGGCGCAAACCGAACGTCTGAGCCTGTTGCCAATCCAGCACCTAACTTTTCCTCAGCCCCTTCATTGCGTGCTGGAAAATTTCATCAATATAGGTGTCCGACAACGGACCCGTTCCCATCTGCAGGCGGTAATAAATTGGAGCATATAACAGGTCGACGATTGCATTCGGTTCCGCATCCGCGCGCAGATACCCTTTCCGGATGCCATCCTGAAGGTAAGCGATCGCCATCCTGCGCCGGGGCATCGTCCACCGCTCTTGAAGAGCGGCAGCCAGTTCCGGATCAAACTGGGCCTCGGCGAGCAAAGCGCGGATCAGCACTCCGTCCCTCCCCCGGAACGCCTTCGCCATCGTCCGCATTTGCAGCCGAATGCTATCGAGATATGTTCGGGCAGGCAGGAAAAGAGTTCCGGGATCGACCCGCGCCACAAAAGCGTCCATGACAATTGCGGCTTTGTTGGGCCAGCGGCGGTAAATTGTCATGCGCCCGACTCGGGCCCGGGCGGCGATCGCGTCCATGCTGAGCGCTTTGAATCCGCATTCCAGCACAAGGTCGGCGGCAGCTTTCAGGATTGCCTGCTGAATCCGCGGGCTTCGAGGCCTGCCGCCGTTTGCCCTTCCCACCCGTGTTGGCCGTTTCTTCAATTTCATGATTTCCACAGAAGCTAAATTTCCTGAATCGTAATGATACAGGGCGTATCTTATAGGGCATGGCTGATATGAGATGTATCGTATCGATTATAAAGAAATCAACACCCAGGGAGAATTACCATGTCGAAGAAATTAGAGGGTAAGGCCGCACTCGTCACGGGCGGCTCGCGCGGCATTGGCGCCGCAATCGCAAAACGTCTGGCTGCGGATGGGGCCAGCGTGGCCATTACTTACGCAAAAGACGCAGGGGCGGCCTCGTCAGTTGTCAAAGCGATTGAACTCGCAGGCGGGAAAGCAATTGCGATTAAGGCTGATGCCGCCGACACGATAGCAGTCAAGGCCTCTGTTGAAGAAACCGTCAAGACTTTCGGGCGGCTGGATATCCTTGTGAACAACGCCGGTACGGCCATCCCGAAGCCGTTTGAGGAGACGTCACTGGAAGACATGGATCATGTCCTCAATCTGAATGTACGCGGTGTAATGGTCGCAACGCAGGCAGCGTTGAAGCACATGAAGAGCGGCGCACGCATCATTATGATTGGCTCATGCGTTGGTGAGCGCGTCATAGCGCCCGGGTTAGTCGCCTACTCGGCCACCAAGGGAGCCGTGAAGATATTTACTCAAGGGCTGGCGCGGGAGATCGGAGGCCGTGGCATTACGGTAAACAATGTTCAGCCGGGCCCTATTGATACAGACTTGAATCCCGCAGGCGGTGATTGGGCAGTGTCCCAGAAGGCCGCCACAGCTCTCGGCCGGTATGGACACGTTGATGAAATCGCCGCGCTGGTGGCATTTATTGCCGGGCCTGAATCCAGCTACATCACTGGTTCGAATTTGACCATCGACGGCGGGACGAACGCCTGACCCTGGGGATGGGAACCACCCGCTTTCTCAACAGATAGTTGCATCCGGTTTTTACCGTTTGTCATCGTACCAGCCAGGCGGGCGCCCGAAGGCCCGCCTGGGGCCTGTCGAAATGGTCCCGACTTCGAGACCCGGGCTGGCAGAAAATACAGGAGAGCAGAGATGAGCGATTTGAAAAACAAAGTTGCGCTAGTGACGGGGGCGTCGCGCGGAATTGGACGCGCTACAGCAGAGGCCCTTGCCGGCGCGGGGGCGCGCGTTATTCTTCACTATGGCCGAGGGGCTGCGGAGGCCGATGCGCTGGCCACGAAAATTCGCGCAGCCGGGGGACGCGCCGATGCGGTCCAGGCAGACCTGTCGCTTCCGGAGGGAGCGGCCACACTGGCAAAACAGGTACGCGCCCTCGCCGGTGAACATCTGGACATCTTTGTCTCCAATGCCGGCATCTCGAAGGCTGCCGCAATCGAAGACCATACCATTGAAGACTTCGACAATCTCTTCGCCACGAATGTCCGCAGCCCGTTCTTTCTGATAAAGGAACTTCTGCCGCTCTTCGGAGAGGGATCGAGCATCATCGTCGTATCGTCTCTGGCGGCGCACAGGGTGCCCGGCGATCCTGGACGACCAGGGGCTCCGTCGCTGCCTGCGTATGCCGCCACAAAAGGTGCGCTGGATACGCTGGTCAAACATTGGGCTTCCCTGCTCGGCCCGCGCGGGGTCCGCGTCAATGCCGTTGCTCCAGGGATCATCGAAACGGACATGTCGAATTTCACCAAGACCGAAGCGGGCCGAAACTTCACCGTTTCGATGCAGGCGCTCAAACGCATCGGGCAGCCATCCGACGTGGCCGATGTGATTGCGTTCCTGGCATCCGGCAACGCGCGGTGGATCACCGGCGTGAGTGTCCCGGTGGACGGCGGATCAAAACTGTAAGACAGCAGGGAGCAGCGAGCGAACCTCAACGCAGCAGCCAGGAAGCAATGAGGAAATGTTTATGATTCAAACGGTACAGGAACGGAACAAGGAACTGGTGCTCAAGGCCTTCGACACACTGTTCAACAAACGCGATTATGCAGCAGCGGAAAAATTCTGGTCGCCGAACTATATACAGCACAGCGCGCATATCGAACCCGGCAGAGAAGGCCTGTTCAACCTGGTCAAAGCATCTGCGCCAACGCTGAAATATGAAGCAGGAATCATTGTCGCAGAGGGCGATTTCGTCATCGTGCATGGCCGCTTCAGCAAATTCGGGCCACCGGTGAATTGGATTGCCGCCGACATTCTGCGTATCGAGGATGGCATCCTTGTCGAACACTGGGATGTACTCCAGGACGAAGCCACCGAGGAGCAATCGAAGAGCAAGGCTCCCATGTTCGGCAGCGTCTTTCCGGTGTATCCGTGAATTTGAATCTGTGAATTGATGCGGAGATTGCATTTCATGGTGGACATTCCGGCTTTGTATATCTGATAGATAGAGTAATTGTCGTGCTTGGCAGCTTCAGCGCATCCAGCTACGCAGGCATCGGCGAATGCCGGGTTCGCAGTAAACATCATGGCTGCGCAAACAAGAAAAATCCCTGAGTACCAACCTGCCCGCTTTTCCATCGTATCCACTCTTATGCCGCCGAACGTATCTGCACTGAATTTGATGGTTTCCACTAGTTCCTATTGATGAGGGGGAGCCAGCGTTGGAGGTTGACTGCGTGGGCTTCCAGTTCCTTTTTCTGCATAGCGTCCAGCGGATAGGCAGGCTCCCGGCAACAGGCAGAGCCAAGAACGCCACGATGCACCAGCAGTTCTTTTTCGACGGTGATGAGGAACTCGATCGATTGCATCATAAAATTCAGCAGCGGGAGCAAATCGCGGTGCAGGTCTCTCGCTCTTTCCTGGTCCTTCCCCAGCAGCCGCCATAATTCCACGAACGCAGAGCAAAGGGAAACCGTCGGCATGACTCCGTCAACGCCGCGAAGAAAATCCTGAGGCAAATGCAGCCCCATATAGCCAACCAGGGATTTCACCCTGCTGGAATGGAGGCTGGAAATCATCGGGCCGGAGGGGACCATGTCCACCTTCACATGGCTGAGATTCGGGAGTTCCTGAAATAATTTCGCAAATGCCCCGGCATCGATCGAGCGCCCGGTTTGCAGCGGTGCGTACTGCACAATGATGGGAACCGTAACCGCAGCGGCGATCCGCTGAATATGCCGCATGACCGCGTCGTGGGAAGGGGCCAGAAAGAATGGTGGCAATACCATCAGCGCATCCGCTCCGGCCTGGACGGCAGCCAGGGCCTCCGCCACGGCAACCGTCGTCGCATGGGAAACAATGGAGATGATCACGGGACATCGTCCGGCAGCCTGCCGAACCAGCACTTTTACCAGATGACTTCGCTCCGTTTCAGAAAGTTTGTAGTATTCGCTCGCCAGTCCGAACATCGCCAGGCCATTCGCTCCGCTATTGATGGCCAGTTCGATGACTCGGGAAAATCCTATGTCATCGATAGCCCCGTCCGCGGTAAAAGGCGTCGGCAGCACTGGAACAACACCGTGAATCGTCCTGCTCACTTCTATTTCCCTCATCTCCCCAGCCGCAACACCGATGATTTTCATTTTCGCGCTTCGAACGCCTCTGGAGGTCTCGCCTGCATCTCCACCGGCATGCTCAAAATGTCCATCCATAGCTATAGGCAGGACATTCCCGTCCGTCAAGGGTAGCGTCCTGGTTTCCCTTTGTTTCGATATGCGAAACATACTACGGTGCCTGACAAACCGTGTGCGTAGTGCCTGTTTCGTTCGCCAGCTTCAGATTTCCTGATATTTCCCCTGGAAAAAAGTTCGATTTCAGAACTTTCCTACCGAGACGCTGAGTGGATTGACGACACAGGTTTGGACTGTTATTTTCCAGCCCGGTGAATGCTGACGCATTCTTACGTAGCAAAATTGAAATCGGGCCCTGCCTGAGTAATGAACTGAACCATGAAGAGACGCGAATTTCTGAAAGCCCCCAGTGACGCACTCGCCACCCAGGTGACCGCTCGACGCGGGGCCGCACAAGCCAAGCTGGACACGCATCCGGAAGTGAAGGCGGTCTACGTCGTTGCCGTGTGTCATCTGGATCTTGGCCTCACCGATTGGCGCGGTCCTGAAGGCGCGCAGTTGACGGTGCTGTATCACAAGCGGAATTACGGCGGCACGGCGGCAATTCCGGGAACGGATGTGGCGGTTTCGATACCGCCGGAACTGCGGCTACAGGCGCAGCATCGCACCAACAAACAGTTTCATGCGGGAAAGAACTTTGAAACTCACCACTTCATTCTCGCAATCGACACGAAGACAGGATCGATCGTGCGGTTGCTGGACAAGAAATCTAATTGCGAATGGGCATCCGCGGACCCTCCGCTGGCGCTCTTCCGTTACCGGATATTCAGCAGCGCGAGTGCCTGCGCTACACCAACCAGTATGGAACCTTTACAACAACCTGAGGAACACAGCGTTCGCCCAATGGCACTCGGACGACATGCGTTTTCTTGTGTCT
>JADEYI010001770.1_pt1 | contig 13807 bp, 9 predicted proteins | sample 8542331 | NCBI WGS metagenome assembly JADEYI01 (sample SAMN16510988, study PRJNA670497) | mine drainage metagenome | isolation source: biofilm near Copperflume 1 | place: Germany: Marsberg coppermine Kilianstollen | collected 2018-02 | reverse complement strand
CAGGTCTCGACAAGTCAGGTCTCGACAAGTCAGGTCTCGACAAGTCAGGTCTCGACAAGTCAGGTCTCGAAATGTCGAGCGCGGCTATGACCCGGCCGAAAGACTTCTCGGTCGATAAGAGCGATGACCAGACAAGACCAAGCCAGTCGCCGAGTTGCCGGAACCTCGTTGGCCGCCCCGGGCGTTCGCGGCCTGTTCTGCTCAGCCTCGCGTGGCTGCTTGCGCTGCTCGGCGTTGGAGCCTTTTCCGGACCAGCATGCGCGGCCAAAAAACCGCTACCCAATATCCTGTTAATCGTCATGGACGATATCGGCATCGACCAATGGCAATTGTTCGGATATGGCGGCACCACTCCCGCGGCGATGCCGAACATTGCTGCGATCGCCAACGCCGGAATCAAATTCCACAACCTCTGGGCGATGCCGGCCTGCTCGAACGGGCGCGCCGCGCTTTTCACCGGCCGCTACCCGTTCCGCACTCACGTCTACACCGCGATCGGTAACAACGATCTCGCGAACTTCATGGTCAATCCGAATGAGGTAACGGTACCGCAATTGCTCAAGCAACGCGGTTACAAGAGCGCGCTATTCGGTAAATTCCATTTAGGGATTCAGAGCAACGATCCTTATGGTTACGGCATGGTACGGGCGCTGGGCTGGGATTACTTCTTCGGCTGGCTGGACGCCACCGGCGATCCGTCGTCGATCGATTCGACGGCCGGCGGCGTGTCCCCGGCGGGCACCTGGTCGTGCGGCTTCGTCCGGGACGCCAGCCACGGCGGCGCAGATACCGGCGCCTGCTACGCCGGCGACAATACCTGCACAGTGATGACCAAATCCGGGACGGAAGCGCCCGGTCGTATCTGCCGGGACGCGGGCGGCATCTTTGATCCAAACCAACCGTGCAGCAATCCAGTCCCGAGCTATATCGACTTTGCAACCCTCAGTGGACATTACGTGTCGCCGCTCGTCATCAACAATGAAGACGGGTCGATCGAGCAGGTGCCATCGACCGACATCCGGGCGCGGACTTATCGCGGTACGGTGCCGATCGATGCCGCGATCGACTGGATCAACCAGCAGCCCAAGGATCAGCCGTGGATGGTAAGTCTGGCCGTCGCGACGGCGCATACCCCGGTCATGCAACCACCTATTCAATTACTACCTTCAGGGGAGCCGGACACCAGCAACCTCGACTGCTCCAGCACCATCGACCAGAGAGTCTTGACGAACCAGATGGAAGAGGCGCTCGACAGTGAAGTCGGGCGGCTCCTGATAGCCACCGGACTGGCCAGCCGGGGCCAGAATAACCAGCTACTCTATAATCCCCGAGCGACCAACACGGTTATCGTCATGGTCACCGACAATGGAAGCCTGGGGAGCGTGGTGAAATTACCTTTCGATGGCAGCCGCTCGAAATCCACGGTTTATCAAACCGGCGTATGGTGTCCGGGGATCGTTGCGGGCCCACAAGTGAAGCGGCCCGGCCGGCAGGTAAATGCGATGGTTAACATCGCGGACCTCTATCAGCTATTCGGCGAGCTCGCCGGAATCGACGTACATAAGAGCGTCCGATGGACCGTCGACGCGCAACCTGTTCTTCCGTATCTTACCAACCCCGCCCAGCCGAGCATTCGCAAAACTAACTATACGGAGATTGGCACGAACCTGCACGCCAATGGCGAGATCAATGGGCCCTGTCAATACAACACTACCACGTGTACTCAGATCGCACCGTCGAAAAGCGTATGCGAGGACAATAACGGAATTTGGTGGGGCCCGGGCGCTACGGACCCCAGCACCGCCGGCATCCCGGCGGACGGGTTGAAGCTGTGCTGTGAGGTGGCCGTATGGCAGGCGGACCACACCCAGACAATTTTAACCGACATCTATCCGTTGGAAGCGTTCGCCATTCGTAACCCGCGCTACAAGCTGGTGGTCAATAGCTACGAAGCCTACGACGCAACCGCCAACTCGTGCGCGGCAACGACCTCGACGGAGTTTTACCAAATCAACGAGCAAGTCCCTGTCCCTAAGCTCGACACGGCGAATTCCGACCTGTTAGCCAACGGAGCAACGCTCAACCGTCAGCAGCAAAAGAACTACAACGACTTGACGGCGCAGCTTACCAAGCTCCTGGCCTCGCAGCCTGCCTGCCCTGGGGACATTAACCTCGATGGGATCGTGAACTACCTGGATGTCGCGGACTGGGATTTGTACCAAAGCCTTTCGCTGGGAAATTCCAGCTGGGCAGACGTAAATCTGGACGGACTGACGGACTCTGCCGATCTGGCAATCATCCTGCAAAACTTCGGCTCATGTCCTGCGGGCCAAGGAGCGCAGGCGTTGGCGGCTCGTCTGCGACCGTTGCCGGCGGCGCCACGATAATCGTGCGCATCGACTCGAATGAAAAAATTTCCGCCGCATTCACCTGATTCGACTCATTTAATGATCGTAGTAGTCGCGAGAAGGGCGGTACGACATTACTTCAGCCCGGAGTTCATTTTCTTAAGACCAAGTTAGATAAAATGCTGGAAAGCCCATCATTAGGCAAAACCGCCTGAAAAACTCGGGGTCGTCCGGCCCGTGTGAGAGTCGGAATCAGAGAGTCGAAATGGAAAGCACGCTTAAATATAGAGGGATATCCATGTCACAAAGCCAACGGCTATCGCGCAATAACATTATCGGCGGTACATGGCTCCCGGCGTTGCTGGTAGCCTTTATGTTTCTGGCGGCCGGATGCGGCGGCGACAGCGGTGGCAATCGATCGACGCCAAATCCTACCGCTACCATTCGTCCAACTCCAACACCTACACCAACTCCCACACCGACACCAACGCCGATAGTTGTTTCGGCAATTCCGGCTATTCCAGGCTGTGGAGGCCAGGGGGTGCCGATTAATCGTGCGATCGTCGTGAGTTTCAATCAGGCGATGGACCCCACCACTATCGACAGTAGTACATTTACTGTGACAGGGCCGGGCCTGACTCCTGTGACAGGAAGTGTGAGCTACGACGCGATCAACAACATCGCGATCTTTACGCCCACGTCCGCGCTTGCGGTTAGCACTACATTCACCGGAACGATTACCACTGGAGCCATGAGCGCCGCCGGCGTTGCGCTTGCTAGTGATTTTGTATGGACCTTCACCACAGGTGCGAGCGCGGACACGACCGCTCCATCTGTCGTCTCGACCAATCCCGCTGACCTTGCCTCCAGCGTCGCTACCAATCAGAAAGTTATCGCAACCTTCAGCGAAGCGATGGACTCCACGACCATCACCGGGACGACCTTTACAGTCGCGGGGCCGGGCCTTACGCCGGTTCCAGGCACGGTTACCTATTCGATGATCGGCACGACTGCGACGTTTACACCGAGCAGCGCGCTGACGGCCAGCACGCTGTATACGGCGACGATTACGACCGGGGCCCGGGACCTCGGCGGAAATCCGCTCGCGGCCGCCTTCGTCTTTACCTTCACCACCGGTACGGGGCCGGACGGCAGCGCACCCGCGGTCACCTTGGAGAAGCCCGCCAATGGAGCCTCGTCCGTGACTACCACCGCCGCGGTCAATGCAACGTTCAGTAAGGCGATGAACCCTTCAACGCTCACTCCGGTCACTTTTACCCTGAGCGGGCCCGGTCCGACTTCTGTAGCGGGGAAAGTCACCTATGATGTGACCAACCAGATCGCGACATTTACTCCAGCGAGTGCTCTGGCAACCGGCACGCTATATAATGCCACGATTACGACCGGAGCCCAGGATCTGGAAGGCAATGCAATAGCCACCAACGTTTCATGGAGCTTTACCACCGGTTCGACGGCGGGTCTTTCGCCAATAGATCTTGGTGCCGGCTCTAGTTTCGAGATATTCGCTGAAGCCGCCGTCACTAACACCGGCTCGAACGTGATCGACGGGGATCTTGGCTTGACGCCAAACACACTCACCTCGATTACTGGATTCCCGCCTGGAATAGTAAACGGCGGGATTTATGCTGACAGCGATGCGCAGGCAATCGCGGCGCTATCCTCTTTGAGCGCCGCCTACCTTGACGCCAGCCCCGCCACGCTGCCGGGGGCGACAGTGATCGCCGAGAACCTGGCCGGACTTACTGTATTCCCCGGACTTTATACATCTCTGGCGACCACATTTGAGATAACCGGTGGGAATCTCACTCTCGACGCCCAGGGTGACTCGAATGCGGTCTGGATCTTCCAGATGCCCTCGACCGGGACCGGCCTGACACTGACTAATCCGACCTGCAATGTGATCCTGGCCAACGGTGCCCAGGCGGCCAACGTCTTCTGGTGGACGCCCGGTTCAGCGACGATCGGAGGAGGCTGCGCCATGATCGGAAATATACTGGCCGGAACGTCGATTACGTTTTCGTCGACCGGTGCAACGCTGAACGGCAGAGCATTGGCAGGGCTGGGCGGCCCTGTGCCACTGACTGGCGCGGTCACAATCGCCGGGACCCTGGGAGGCGCTATCGGTATCCCTGGAGCCTGTAGTCAATAAATGTTTGCCGTGATACAGGCTACAAAAATCGAACTTCGGCTACCGAGTTGTGTCCTCCCTGTGACCTACCGGAACACCTGACCGGATTGGCTGCCGATGTTGACAATGGATGGTAGCTTTGGGGCTGATATGGAGCCCATGCGACGTAAGCTATCTACATATCCGGTTTGATCGTGGTAATATTGAATTAGACCCTGGGAGAGAACGCCATGCACCGATTGGTCAGAATTATTTCGCTCCTGGCAGCGATCCAGATGTTTACCGCAATATCGGCGTTTGGTTTTCATCTGGATCCCTTGCCGGATCCAGAGCCGCCCTTCGTGGTTTGCAAGGACCAGCGTTACGCGCTCTGCGCCGAGGCGAGTTGCTTCGTTTATGACGGAGTCGCCTATTGCAAGTGCGATATCAAGCACGGCGAAAGTATCAGTCTGCAGCTCAGCTACTCGAGCCCTGCCGGCGAGCAGAATGTCTGCGATGTGAACCGGCAGGGCACGACCAATGGCTATATGGTGAGTACCTTCAGCCTTCCGAAAGATGTGATGAAAGGTGGTAGCGCAGCAGTTTACACTTGTCCCGGATCGGCTGATGCGGGAAGTGGGGTGGTCGCGCCCGTAGCCTATGGCCAATGTGATGGCGGCTTTTGCTTCAAGAGCACCCGGGGCCGGAGGATCCCAGGCTTTACTGGCCACCTGCGCGCTGATCAGATCATTTGCTCGTGCCCAATCTCAACTGACGCGACACCGGGCAGCTCTGATAGTTTCGGATTTCAGGTATTTGGCCCGTACAATCCGGATGCTTCGATTGGGAGCAGATGTTCTGCTAGCGCATGCGCCGCGTGTAGCGTCCCGAACCCTACTGCCAATGGAACCACCATCCCGGTCGGCGCTCCAACCGGAGGCGGGAAATTTCTTGCGTTAAGGCTCGATGGACCGCCAATTCCGGATATCAATGAGTGTCTATGCTCGTGCCAGGCTTCGGGTACGAACGGCGCCGTTTCCTGCTCGGTGGGAGAAGACCGGACGCCTTAGCCGGTCGCGTAGCGCTCCAATCATCGTCAATTCGCGGGCGTTCAATTTTCCCGCTTCCACGCTATTTTAGTTCCTTTAATCCCGATAAATGGCGTGCCGATGGCACTGCGGCTATCCGCCCGTGGATCGCCGCGACGATCGCCTGGCGGTCCGCGGATTGACGGATCTTTTCGATATCGAACGCAAAATATAATCGCCAGATCATCATGATAAGTTGCGACAACATGATAAGTTGCGACGACCGCCTGCGAGAACCTCCGTGGACGCTGCGTATGCAAAAATCTGGAATTAATTCGGCCGGCGAGCGTCTAATAAAACATGATTGGCAGCAGCGCTTCAAACGGTAACAAGCCCGGCAAGATTACCTCGGATCGATTCGATCGGCTGTTTTGGACGCGCCTATGGCGGCTGACGCGTCCCTATTGGGTCTCGGAGCGGCGCCGCAAGGCTATCTTATTCATCACTGTGATGATCGTGCTGAGTTTGGCGACGACTGGGATGCAGGCGATGTTCAGTTACGTCTCACGCGACGTGATGAATGCGTTACAGGCTAAAAATTCGGCCCGCTTCTATCATCTGATGGTGTTGTTTGTAATCTGGATCATGGTGTTCGTTCCGATCGCCGCAGTCTACCCTTATCTCACAGGATTACTCGGAATTGATTGGCGCGACTGGATGACCGAAAATTTCGTCCATCGGATGCTCCATAGAAACGCCCTTTACCATATTATGCGCGACCGCACCGTCGACAATCCCGACCAGCGGATCAGCGAAGATCTCAACAGCTTCACCGCCGGCGCGCTCAACTACTCAATGATTACATTGCAGGCGATCGCGACCGCCGCAACGTTCTTCGGCATCCTGTGGCTTATTTCACACTGGCTGGCGGTCTGCCTGATCGGCTACGCCGTGCTGGGTACGTGGCTGGCCGCGGTGATCGGCCGGCGCCTGGTGCTAATCAACTTTAATCAGCAGCGCTACGAGGCGGATTATCGCTTCGCATTGGTCCATGCACGGGACAATGCTGAAGCGATCGCGCTATACAACGGCGCACGCGACGAAACCCGTCAACTTTCCGGACGCTTTGCGAAAGTCATCGAAAATTTCAAATTACTGATTCTCTGGCAACGGCATTTATCATTATTCACCACCGCTTATGACAATGCAGCCGGCCTGGTGCCATATTTTGTACTTGCCGGGGCGTACTTCTCAGGTCAGTTCAAGCTGGGAGAGTTCACTCAGGCGGCGTATGCATTTTCGGTGCTGCAGGGTTCGCTGTCGCTGGTCGTCGATCAATTCCCGGCGCTCACTGAGTATGCGTCGGTAGTCAATCGGCTCGCGGCGTTTGAAGAGCGCTGCGACACGGCCGGAGTCGGCGAAACCGAGCGCGCAACGCATATCGAAGTGATCGAAGCCGCCGGAGGAATATCGGTCGAGAAGGTGACCTTGATGACGCCCGACTGGAAGCGCGAACTGCAGCAGGATGTCTCGATCAAGCTTGGCGATGGCGACACTTTGCTGCTCTCGGGACCAAGCGGCGCGGGCAAAACCTCACTGATGAGAGCCGTCGCGGGATTGTGGTCGTTCGGCAGCGGACGGATATCGCGTCCTCCGTCCGAAGAAATCATGTTCATGCCGCAAAAGCCCTATATGATTCTGGGCTCGCTGCGCGATCAGATTCAGTATCCGCGCTTCAGCGGAGTTAGCGATGATCGGCTGCTGGATATATTGTGCAGCGTTGGTTTAGCGCATCTGCCGGAACAGTTCGGCGGTCTGGATGCGGAGCTTCACTGGGCGGACGTGCTCTCAGGAGGTGAACAACAGCGGCTGGCGTTCGCACGCCTGCTGCTCAACGGGCCGCGCTTTGCCTTTCTTGACGAAGCGACCAGCGCGCTCGATATGGCAGCCGAGCAGAGTCTTTACGCGCGGCTGACGCAGTCGCCGACCGCCTTCATCAGCATTGGACATCGCCCGAGCCTGCGCCAATTCCATCAGCGGGTGATTGAGTTGCCCGGTGGCCTGGAATCGACGCTCGCGTCCGACGGTCGTATTGCCAACTCCTCGTCGAGCTAATCCGTGGAGCGGCGGACTGGTTTTCATGCCGCTGATGGGCGGGTTGCCGCGCGCGCTTGCACGACGGAGAATAGCAACAACACTTACGTGGAATGCGTCAGCGATCGTTCGCATCGTTCGCATCGTAGAGAATATTCCGCGCGACCGAGGGGATCGTAAACCTCGCACTGGAGATTAAATCATGAAAGCTACCCAAGCGCTGCATAACCTGGGGCAAAGCATCTGGCTCGATAATATCACGCGCGACCTGCTCGATAGCGGCACGCTCCAACGCTACATCGACGAACTCTCGGTGAGCGGACTGACCTCCAATCCAACGATCTTCGATCACGCCATCGCCCACAGCAAATCGTACGACGGGGAGATTCACCGGTTGGTGGATAGCGGCCATTCCGGCGAAGCGCTCTTTTTTGAACTGGCGATTCAGGATCTGACGCGCGCCGCCGATCTGTTCGCGCCGATTCACGATCGCACCGCGGGGGTTGACGGATTCGTCTCGCTTGAAGTCTCGCCGCTGCTCGCCTACGACACCACGGCCACCGTGGCCGCAGCCAAGGCACTTCATCGGAAGGCCAATCGGCGCAACCTCTTCATCAAAATTCCCGGCACCAAAGAGGGCGCGCCGGCGATCGAGGAGGCAATCTTTTCTGGTGTGCCGGTGAACGTGACTCTGCTGTTTACCCGCGACCATTACGTGGCCGCGGCCGACGCCTATATGCGCGGACTCGAACGGCGCGTCGCCGCCGGCTTGCGCCCCGACGTCTGTTCAGTGGCCTCGCTATTCGTCAGCCGTTGGGACAAGTCGACGATGGATAAAGTCCCCGAGCGCGATCGCGATCGGCTGGGTATCGCGATCGGCCAGCAGACTTATGCGGCCTATCGCGCGACGCTCGCGTCGGATCGCTGGCAGCGCCTGGCCAACTGCGGCGCGCGCGCGCAACGGTTACTGTTTGCCAGCACGGGCACCAAGGATCCCAAGGCTTCCGACGTCCTTTATGTGGGCGCGCTGGCCGCTCCCAACACGGTCGACACCATGCCGGAGGAGACCTTGTTTGCGTTTGGCAATCACGGCCAGTTGAATGGCGTCATTCCAGCGGACGGCGGTGATTGCGAGCAGGTGATTGCCGAGTTCGGCAACGTGGGTATCGATGTCGCCAAGCTGGGCGTCGATTTGCAGACCGAGGGCGCCAAATCCTTTGACGATTCCTGGCAGGATTTGCTGAAGGCGATCGAGACCAAAAGTAAGGCTCTGAAGTAGTCAGTACGAAGCAACTGATTACATCAGGGAAGGAGCACCGCGTCACCTGCGGGTCCGCCGCGGGACCGTTCGCCGTGGCGAACGATTGCGTGGTCGATGCCGCACTGGGCGATTGCATCCGAGGTGCGAGTGGTTCGATGCCGCCCGGAGATTACACATTTTTGCGTCCGTCGTCCGGGCTGAACGACCGGCAAAAGCGGATCTTGAGTCAGTGGGCCGCGCGGCAAATGACGCTCCCAGCTCATTGACCGGCGAGCCGGTAGATGCGCGCGGAGCTCGCGATCCCGATCGCGAGAAACGCCAGACCGATCGCGAACGTTATCGCCGCCGGCCCGGCCGCGCTAGTCCAACCGAGCCCGCGAATCATCACGTTGTTGAACGCCGTCATGGTCCAGGTCGTCGGCATCGCAAGCGCGCCGGCGCGCAGCCATGCGGGCTCGAAGTCCAGCGGCCACCAGCATCCGCCGATCGCCGACATCGCCAGCGCGGCCATCGCACCGATCGGCAGCACCGCGTCGCGCGTCCTGGCGACGCAGGCGATCACCAGGCTGAAAGCCGCGGCCGCGAATGAAATCGCCGCGGCGGGCATCAGCAGCGCCCATGAATCGCGTCCCAGCGTGATGCCGAAGAGCACCCAGCCGGCGCCGAACAGCAGGATCATCTGGCCCAGCCCGATGAGAAAGCGCGCGGTTAGCTTGCCGAGCATCAGGCCTGCGGCCGGTGCGCCGCTGATCCGCATGCGCGCGAGCGTACCCCAGTCGCGTTCGTCGATCAGGCCCACGCCCACACCCCAAAGCATATCTATCAGGAGAAAAGTGATGCCGAAGCCGGGCACGTACTGGTCGAACGTATTTACGTGCGCGTCGCCACCGCCGATCGCCCGCTCGTGCCATCCGAGGATTCCCGGTATTGGCGCCGCGGTCCGCGCGATTGCGCTGGAAAAGTCGGGTAATGTGCCGCGCCCGCGAAGTTCCGGGATCGGCGGCAGCCTGATCGCGATATTCGCCGGTGCGATCGACGGTGCCGCGTCGAGCCGCGCGGCGGGAAGCTCGAACGGCTTCGCGAGTTCGGCCATCACGGCGGCGTCGGGCGGCGTCGGCCATTGTGGGGGCGGCGGGATTTGGCTCGCATGGGAGCCGGCGGCGGTCTTGAGTGCGGCGAGCCACGCGGTGAAGTCATGGCGGCTCGCCTCGAGCTGGGCGAGATAGCGGCCGACGACCCGCAATGCGTCCTGCCGCACGGCCAGGTCGTGCGCGACGGCCGTCCGGCTCGCCTCGAGCGATTGATTGATCTGCGCCGTGATCTGCGCGCTGACCCGCTCGATAGTCCGATGGGTCTGCGCGGTCACTTCCGCCTGGGCGGTGGCGCGCGCGCTCTCGAATTGTCGGCGAAGCTGATCGAGTTGGGCGGCCGCGGCCTTCATCTGCGCGGCAGCCTGGGTGAGCTGAGCGCGCAATTGAGTGGCCTGCGCGGCGATCTGCTGTTGCGCAATCGCATGGGCCTGCGAGGTGATCGCGCGGCACAGGCGATCGAGGTCCAGTTCGATTGCCCCGGCCTCCAGCCGCTTCACCGGATCGATATATATAGCCAGGTGAACGTCGCGCCCCGTGGCGAAGGCGGCGCTGGTGCCCGCGGGAATCACGATGCATAGCGGCGCGCGAGCGCGTCCGCCGATAATTGCGCGGGCCGCGTCGAGGCTCGCAGCCGGCACGACCGCGATCGCATGGTCACGGCCGAGCGCATCGACCAGCGCGTGCGCGAGCGATCCGCGATCGTTGTCCACCACGACGATTGCATAGGGTTCTGAGCCCGGCTGCGCGCCATAGATGTTGCCCAGTGAAAAGCCGGCCACGGTGATGATCACCAGCGGCGCCACCATCAGCATGAATAGCGACGCCCGATCCCGCGCGAGCAGGCGAAATTCGTTCTGGAAGACGATCCAGGTTGCGCGCAGCACTGCCGAGCCCCGCTAATTCTCAGCGGCCTTGTCGCGCAGCGCGCGGCCGGTCAAGGCGATAAAGGCATCGGACAGGTTGGGGCTATGCACGGCGAATTCCAGCAGTTGCGCGCCGGAATTGCGCGCCCGCTCGAGCAATTCGCCGATCTGGCCCAGGTTCGCGAGTTCCAGGAGAACCCGGCCGTCCGCAAGCGTCGCGGCGATCGCGGCGACGCCGGCGATCCCGTCGTGCCATCCGGGCCGCGGCACCCGGTCGAAGGTAAGCTCCATGCGCGGATGGCGTCCGCCGAGCTCGATAAGCTGTGCGACGGTGCCTTGGGCGAGCAGCTTGCCGCCGTCGATCAAGAGCGCGCGGTCGCACATCCGTTCGACCTCTTCCATGTAATGGGTACTGTAGAGCACGGCGACTCCGGATTCGGCCATCGCGCGGATGGTGGTGAAAATCCGTTCGCGCGATTGCGGATCGACGCCGACCGTCGGTTCGTCGAGCAGCAGTGCTTCCGGCCGATGGACCATGCCGCAGGCTAGATTGAGCCGCCGCTGCATTCCACCCGAGAGCGACCACACCGGATCATCCGCGCGATCGCCAAGGCCGACCGCTTCGAGCGCTTCGCTCGAGCGGGCTTGCGCGATCGGCCGCGTGAGCCCCTGCAAGCGCGCGAATACCTCGACGTTCTGAAACGCGCTCAGCGGCGGATAGAGCGCGATCGATTGCGGAACAAAGCCGAGCCGGCGGCGCAATCGATCGGGCGCCACGCGCGAATCGAAGCCGGCGATCCGGACTTCGCCGGCGTCGGGAGCGATCAGGGTCGCCAACATCGACAGGGTAGTGGTCTTGCCGGCGCCGTTGGGCCCGAGCAGGCCGACCACTTCGCCGGCCTTCACGCTGAAGGTCAGATCGTCGACGGCCAGACGCGCGCCATAGCTTTTACGCAGGTGAGCGGCTTCAACCAGGGCGGTAGGCGGCATAGGGCGGGACTTTCCTCCGACGCTCAGCCCGTGACCGTTCTGATGTTGTGCTTGCCCAACTTGTACGAAACGTCGCTGCGCGACAGTCCGAGCCGCCGTGCGGCCTCGGCTTGAGCGCCATTGGTGGCGTTGAGCGCGCGCTGGATTATCGCCTTTTCTCGCGCGGCCAGGAACTCGCGCAGATCGAGCGTCTCCGGCGTCATCTCGGCGACTTCAATTGGCGTAAGCGGATGGCCGCGGCCCGGCGGCCTTGGCGGCGGCGCGGGTCTGCGTCGCGACGGGGAAATTCTCAGCCGTGATTTCATCGTTGGTCGAAAGAATACACGCACGCTCAACCAAATTCCTCAATTCATGGATATTACCAGGAAAGTCGTAGGCCACGAGCATGCTCATCGCGGCGGCACTGATGGTGCGCCGCGGCACTTTGAGGTCACGTGCCGCATGGATTTCAGGAAATGCTCGCAGAGTACCGGGATATCGTCGCGGCGCTCGCGCAGCGGGGAACCTGCAGCGGTACGACGGCCAGCCGGTAATACAGATCGTCGCGGAAGTGGCCTTCGCGTGCCCGCTGCTCGAGATCGCGACCAGCGGCTTGGGCACCAATGCAACCGTGCTCATCACCGGGGAGACCGGAACCGGCAAGGAACTCGTTGCCCGCGCGGTCCATCACAGCAGCGATCGCGCTCCAGCAGGCGCTATTGAACCTGGTGCTGAACGCCATCGACGCGTGCCGCGGCGGCGACTCGGTTAACCTCAAGGCCGGCCGCAATGGAGGCGCCGCGATCCGGATCGATGTGATTTATTACTCCGCTTCGGTAATCTGTCGTGCGTGGAGCCGACGGGAACGTTCGCCGCTTTCGTTATCTTTTGGACACAAACAGATCGCATGCCGTTGCCAAGCTTGCCTGAAGGCTCATTTTACTCCAACAACAAACGCCTCGTGCGACTTCAGGGTCTGATGAGCGATCTGGATGTTCAACAATTCGAACGGCAACATTCAAAATCTCGGACAAATCATAATCCTAATCAATCGCGAGTATGGCGGAATGCCACAGTCCACCGCGCTTTAATGCGGCAGCAATCGATGGCAAGAAGCTTGCTCTCAGAGTCTCGGTCGTCTCCAGAGTGATTGCGCCCAACCGAACGATAATCAGGATCAGAGTAAGTATTTGGCTTTCCGGGCGTTGCCGGTCACGGGCTCGGCATCCGCCGCCGTTTGCTCCATCAGAGGTTGGTCGATCGGGCCGACGAGATTGGCATAGCCTCGCGTAGCGTCCGGATTTGGCTAAAACTTTCAGGAAGAAATTCTAATGAAGGGACGTTCATGAAGATTCGGTGGGCCGGCCTGCGCGCACTAATCCTGGCGGCGACTCTGATTGCGATCGCTAACCCACCCGCGATCGCGGTCGAGCGAGCGCCCTCCGCGAAGGTCGCCGTGCTGGAACTCGACCCGGCAAAGACCACCATCGCCTACTCTGTGGAAGGCTGGCCGCATCACACGCAGGGGACCTTCGCACTCAAGCACGGCGTAATCCGGATCGACCCGCAAAGCGGCAAGATGGACGGTGTCATCGTCATCGACGCGGCCAGCGGCAACAGTGGACACTCGATTCGCGACGATCACATGAACTCCAGTGTCCTTGAGGTCTCGCGATTTCCCGAGATCAGCTTTGCGCCGCGGCAGGTGATTAGTCACGGCGATCCGCATGGGACCTTTCCGGCCAAGGTCCGCGGCCTCTTTATGCTCCATGGCGTTGCGCATGATTTCACGATTGACGCGTCGGTCACCCGTGGTACTGACGAGGCGACGATTCACTGCCGCTTTGGCGTCCCGTATGTGGAATGGGGCCTCGAGGATCCCAGCATCCTGATGTTCAAGGTCGCCAAGACCGTCGACGTCGAGGTGACCACCATCGCGCGCATTAGGGAACCTCCGCACAAGGCTCTGGTGTCACCCTGAGCGAAGCGAATGGGTCCCGGATCCGGGATTCTTCGCTGCGCTCA
>JADEYI010001769.1_pt1 | contig 13823 bp, 10 predicted proteins | sample 8542331 | NCBI WGS metagenome assembly JADEYI01 (sample SAMN16510988, study PRJNA670497) | mine drainage metagenome | isolation source: biofilm near Copperflume 1 | place: Germany: Marsberg coppermine Kilianstollen | collected 2018-02 | reverse complement strand
AGGGGATACAGTTGTTCTCCCACGTGTGGGAAAGGGGCATGGGGTGAGGGTGCGTGAGGGCGGGTGAGGGCGGGAGAGCGCGTGAGGGTGCGTGAGGGTGCGTGAGGGTGCGTGAGGGTGCGCCTCCACAGTTACCCCAAGAAGAGTGCTCCACCTCAACTCCTCTAGAAATGAGAAGGGTAGTAGTATAGAGGGGTGCTAAATCACTCGTATTTTCATCGGTAATGGTGGCCCATAGGGTCATGGCTTACTCTGAACAGTTACTTAGCTCAGTAACTCTTCGGAACAAGCTACGTATGAACCCCCATGAGCAGCTTAAAGTAACGAAGCGACCTCAGGTGGGTCGCTTCATTGCTAACATAACATACTAAGCTAAATCTCTTCGTTCACGTCAATTTGGGCGCGCTGCAGCTTGCCGCTGTAGTCTATGTAGAGGGTCTTCCACTCGGTGAATACATCCAACCCCGCCTGGCCTGCTTCACGATGGCCGTTGCCGGTGCCGCGTGTGCCGCCGAAGGGTAGCTGTATCTCAGCCCCAATTGTGCCCGCATTGACATAAACAATGCCTGTGGTTATATCCCGCATGGCGCGGAAGGCGTTGTTCACATCGGCTGTAAAGATGGAGGAGGAGAGGCCATACTTGGTGTTATTATTCACCTCGATGGCTTCTTCAAGGCTGTCTACTGGGATGAGGGCCGTCACAGGCCCGAAGATCTCTTCCTGTGCGACCATCGAATCAGCCTTAACATTTGTGAAGAGGGTCGGCTTGTAGAAGCTGCCTTTGCCCAGTTCTCCCTCGGTCGCTATCTCGCCGCCGATCACCATATCCGTCCCTTCCGCTTTGCCCTCTTGTACGATGCTGTCTATTCTCTCAACCTGCGATCTGTTGATAACCGGGCCGATATCCACTTGCTCGTCGAGGCCGTTTCCAAGCCTGAACTTGCTTATGCGATCAACGAGGAGCTTCTGTAGCTGATCGTGCACGCCGCGCTGCACGATCACACGCGAGGCTGCGGTGCAACGCTGGCCCGTCGTGCCGAATGCGCTCCACAGGATGCCTTCAACCGCCAGCTCTAAATCGGCGTCATCAAGCACAATGATGGCGTTCTTGCCTCCCATCTCCAGCGACACGCGCTTGAGGGTCCTGGCCGCGCTCATCGCTACCTGCTGTCCCGCCGCCGTGGAGCCGGTGAAGGAGATCAGCTTGACGCCAGGGTGCTCCAGAATCGCCTCGCCCACGCTGCCGCCGGGGCCCAGCACCACGTTGACCACGCCCGCGGGCAGCCCGGCTTCTTCAAGTATCTTCACAAGCTCGATTGCGAGAAGCGGTGTATCTGAAGCAGGCTTGAAGACAACAGTGTTCCCGGCTATTATCGCGGGCATCAACTTCCACGACGGGATAGCGATAGGGAAGTTCCAGGGGGTGATTGCGCCCACAACGCCAATGGGGTCACGCACTGACATGGCGAACTTGTTCGGCAGCTCTGATGGCACGACCTCACCGAGTAGTCTGCGCCCTTCGCCCGCCATGTAGAAGGTCATGTCGATCGCTTCTTGCACATCTCCGCGTGCCTCGGCAAGCACCTTACCCATCTCCTGGGTCATGAGGCGGGCAAGCTCCTCTTTGCGATCAACCAGCATCTGAGCGCACTTGAAGAGGATTTCTCCTCTACGCGGCGCGGGCATAAGCCGCCACTGCTTGAATGCTTTCTCGGCTGTCCCGACGGCCCGATCTACGTCGCTCTTATCTGAGATCGTGAGTACACCAAGCAACTCACCCGTGGCGGGGTTACGGCTCTCGAATGACTTGCCCGTCGAGCCTTCTACCCACTTGCCGCCGATATAGTTCTTTACGAGGTCACGGGCATAGGTCGATTGTTCGTTCCCGCCGTCGTGCCTCTGTTCTGCATACTCCGCCTGCTTGAATCTGGGATCCCCCGGCTCTGCTACCTTATCCCTCGTATCCATCGTATCCATCGTTGTCTCCTTTCGCCTGCTCAACATCGTGCAGTTTGGCGCTTTTTCTGCGCTTCTCATGAGAACCACACACCAAGCCAAGTGTAGCACAGGAGGGTGGGCGGGTCAAGGAATCGCGCATCGCGCATCGGGCATCGCGCGTGGTGGGCTTACCCTGATTTAGTTGACACGGCTGTGCCGAATCAATAGCGCCGAGGAGCTCGGACTTATACGGCCAGCGCTCGATGGATTGCAGAGGACGGTGCCCGCTGTACACAAAGAGCAAGCTAACGAGTAGCTTGCCAGCCTGTGCGCCTGGCTTTGAGTTGCAGCGCGAGCGCGGGAGAGAAGATACCCGCTACCTGCTCTATCTGCTTCCAGCCTTTGGCGCCGACGATCTTGTATAGCTTACATAGCGCTTCATCAGTCGCAAAGAGCGCTATCTCCCACGCCCACTTGAGCAAGCCCCTCGCCCCAAGCACACGCGCTGTAAGAGCCAGCACACCCGGGTAGCGGTGTGCTGTGGCGAGCATAATGTGGATGTACTCTCCGAAGCTGTAGCGGTCCTGCAAAAAGCTGGTGGTAGCGCCTGGGCCCACCTCCTTCAGTGCGCCGCAAAAGATGTTCATCAACCGGTTGACTGATGCGGCATCTCCGCGCGGCCAGGGCTGCATAAAGCGGCTGAATACCCAGGCCACGTGCAGGTTTGCCTGATGCGGGCTGATCGTTCTAAGGTTCTTCTCCTCCAGGAGATTGTTGTTGAGCGCGTAGCTCGCGAGCCAGGCTACGCGCCCGATATGGCGCACAAACGAGCCGAAGCCGCAGAAGGTCAGTGGGGATTGCCCAGCCGCAGAGTCGCCCAGGCAGAGGAGGCCGCGTGCAGCGGTGCGCCCTGAGCGCCCATGCCGGGCAGGTATATAGCCGAAAAGAGGCTTGACGTGGCGCTGTCCTGGCTGCACGGGACGGTACGTTGGAAGCAGTGCGAAATATTGCTCAAAGAGGTCAAGCAGGCTCTGTTTTTTGGCTTGCGCCTTTCCCACACCGTCGTAATAGAAAAGGTAGACTGTTGTCTCCCCGCCCCTCCCCGGAAAGCCTTCCCAGATGAGCTGCTTGCCTCTCTGAATAGGAGCTACGCTGACTAGCACTTCGCCCGTTGAGGCGTCGAACTCCAACCCTTCTATTACTGTGCCCGCCGTAGGACAAACACCGTCGAAGGGGAGACCTCCATTCAACCCCATCGCAATCGGCGACACCGAACCCATTGTATCTATCGCTAACCGCGCGCTGTACAACTCAGTGCCACGTGGGCCACGCAGCTCAAAGACGGAAGCAACTGGGCCATCTTTCGCCACGTGCAGGTGGCAGAAAGACCGGTGCTCCAATACTGTGCCGCCTGCTCGGAGGAAGCGGCGGCGCGCCATCTTTAGCACAGCCTGCGCATCAAGCGCCACGTCGAGAACCCCATCCAGGGAAAGAGGGCACGCTGGCACGCCTGTGCCGTCGGCATCGAAAGAGATCAGGCCGCGCTTGTAACGGTTAGCGACTGTGCCTGCTAACTCGTCTCGTGTGAAGATGCCCCATCGCACCAGCGATTCAAGCTCTCTTTGCGATATGTTCCACTCGCGGTGGGCAGCGCCTACACGCTCACGGTCAAAGACCATAACGCGCAGCCCACGCTGAGCGAGCGCAGCGCCTGCCACCAGCCCAAGCCCGCCACCGGCTATTACCACGTCGTAGCGATTCTCAGGCGTGCTCACAGGCAGCTCCACCTGGTGGGTAACATACCTGAATGGATCAGGCTTATCTGCTCCGCTGTTCAGGCTCACCCAACTGCGCTCAAGCTCATCTACTGCGCGCAGCGCTCTTTCGCCCTCCTCCATAGATGAAAAGGCCGCTACCGTGAGTGGATAGCGGCTCGATAGCTCATCGAATAGAGATAGTCTTCGCATAGCAGGAGTGCGGCTAGCCAACCTTCTTCCTTTCGAGTCGTGCGCGCATCTCAGAAGCGGCGGGCAGCACAAGCATCCCCGCCACAAGGCCGCCCAGGTAGCCCGCGAAGATCATGTAGAACTGGGCACTGGCCCACACGCCGAGATCCCACAATACCACGTCAGCAGCCCAGGGGACAAAGCCGAGCGCCAGTGTTCCCAGCTTGAACTCGACGGACGTGCCTTGCCAGCGCGCCCAGAAGCTGGAGAGGTTGAGCCGTGAGAAGATGCCATACCCTTCGCCCGCGCGCCCGTAGAGGAGGCGTACAGTCCACAGCCCCCAGACCGAAGCCCAACAGGAGTAGCAGACCGCCACCGCCGCGCCGAGAAAATCCATGTGGACGTTAACTTTGGGGCAAACGGTTGCACCGAGCAGGTAAATCGCCTCTGCGAAGGGCTGTAGCACCGACAGCTTCAGCATGACGAAGAGCGGCGCGACAAGTGGCCCCAACAGCAATATCCAGAGCCAGAAGTCCTGCATCCAGGGTGTCGGCGGGCTGGCGCTCCCTGCTATAACCTCGTTACTTGCAGCCTTTGCACTTGCCCTGCTATTCAGCGTACCTATATTTTGCATAATGTTCATGCACCATAACTTCCCGAAGTAATAAACCTCAATATCATTGTATCATCTTTTATGCCACTGTGTTGAGCACTGCCTGTTCAGCTAACAACGCCTGAGCCGCTCTGTGCCCGCTCCGCACGGCTCCTTCCATAGAGGCCATGTAATCTTGCTGAGTATAATCGCCTGCGAGCGCCAGATTGCGAATTGGCGTCTTTTGTGTCGGGCGCATGGCATCGCTCCCTGGTGCTTCGCGGTAAATCGAATTGGGAATTCTTACCACGCTGCTGTGAACCGCTCTGGCCCTGACTGTCTGCGGCCACAACTCCCTGAGTGCTTGCATGCAGCGCTGTACTACTTCCGCGTCCGATAATTGCCATAGAGGCTGAGCCGGGGCGACCGCCATTGAGACCAGCGAGCCACCTGTGCGGTCGTAAAGAGGGCTGGTGCGCGCCAGGTCTGCAAAGACCGAGAAGGGCGCATCTGCTGTAAAAAAGAGGTTATCTCTCTGCGAGATGTAGCGGTCAAACCAGAGTTGCACGTTCATAACAGGCACGCTCTTCAGCCGCCACAGGTTGTCGAAGTATTCTATGTGGCGCAGTGCCCCAGGTATGATCTGGCGTGCGCTGTGCAGTGGCGCTGCCAGCACGAAGAGCTCACCTTTCACCGTTTCACCGTCCGACAGCCTGGCGGCCTTTACAACAGGCTCGCCACCTTGCCGGTCAAGGATGAGACCGGATACACGCGCACCCCTGCGTATTTCTCCTGAATGTGCCTTAATATAATCTGCGAAAGGCTCGTGCAGCCGCTCGGCTGGCGGGCCATCGAGGAAGCCAACGCGCGATGCGCCGGCTGAGCGCGAGAAGTGGTGGAAAACGGTGGTCATTGGCCGGGCCGATATCTCATCAGCACCGAGAAAGCCCATCGAGAGGGCAATGGGGTTCCACCACTTGGTGAGGACCCCTTCGGCTATGCCGTAGCCTCTGTGCCACTCGCCGTACGTGCGGTCGTCCCAGCGTGCTACTTTGTTGAGGGGCGTAAGCCAGGGGCGTATCAGGGCGCGCACGTTGGTCCACTTCTCGTGCCAGGTGAGCAGATCATTACAGGTAAAAGCTACTATGCCGTTGAAAGGCGCAGGCACTTCGGGAAATCTGAAGCGAGAGACTTTGCCCTCTGGCCTTGCCACCTGTATCGTATGCTCTTTCCACAGCACGTGCTTATACGCATCTACTCTCTGCATCATCGCAAGCAATTCGCTATAGCAGCCGAAGAAGATGTGCAGCCCCGACTCGACAGGGTATCCTTCTTCATCTTCCCACGACGAGACTTTGCCCCCAAGCGCCCGCCGCTTTTCCAGAAGCGTTACCTTGTGGCCTGATGCCGCGAGGTCGGCGGCGGCGGTCAGCCCTGCAAGCCCGCCCCCTATGACTACGACCTTCAATGCAGGTCCGCCCAAAGGCCTTGCACTAGCAGTGCCTTGCGTAGTTGCTGTAGAGCTGAGCGGGTGCGCGTCTTGATAGTACCTAAAGGCTCTTGCAGCTTTTCAGCTATCTCTTTTTGTGTTAGCCCTTCCAGGTATGCAAGCTCGATTGCTGTACGCTGGGTGTCGGGAAGCTCACTGAGCACCCGGCGCATAACTCTCCCTTTTTCTTTGACCCATGCCTGGTCGTCCGGGCCAGGAGCCGTATCGGGCAGCAGGTCGGCAAGGCTCACGCCAAACTCGTTGCTCGCATCGATCGGTATCGTGTTGCCATTGAGCTTGCTGCTCGCCCGCCTAAGCTTGTCAACTGAGCGGTTATGTACCAGAGTAAGAAGCCAGCCGGCGAAGTTGCCCCTCTCCGGTGAGAAGACCGTTGGTTGGCTCCAGAGCTTAATAAATACGTCCTGCACGACTTCTTCAGCCACTGTGGGATCGCGCACGATCTTCATTGCCAGGCCGAAGCAGCCACGTACATGGCGGTCGTAAAGCTCTTCCAGAGCACAGGTATCGCAGTTGGCTATAGCGCGCATCAAATTTACATCGTTCATTTTATGCAGTGCTGGCTTCTCTAAGGAGTAACCCAGGCTAGGGGCTTCATCAGTATCATAATTCTTAATCTCTGTTCCCGCGACGCTATCGGGAAATTCCGGCCATAACCCCGAGTTCAAGCTCACTGACAGGTCCATATATAGCTCCTTACGTGCTTTAATTGATCCTCTTTGTATACAGTTCTTCTATCCTTGCCCTTTTGCCTGCCTTCTGTGACTTCCACCATATTGAAGGAAGGGCACGGACCTTCTCGCTCATGCTTACATGTGCTCTATGGCCGAAGACGTTATACTTTGCCTCTACAATCTTCTCTAAGATGCCTCTATATATCGTGGCCGCCGCGCCTACCGCAACCCGGCTGTCAGTGGGCAACATCTCTATGCCTGCCCAGGCGGCATTGTACAGAGCGTGCGCGCGCTCTATCTCAAAGTTCATCAGATTGGTAAAGCTGCCATTGACTTCGCCCGCCATAAGCATCTCTTCTGTGTAGCCGAAGCGTGCCATATCCTCTGCGGGCAGGTAAATCCTGCCTGAACGGGCATCTTCGCCGATGTCGCGTAATATATTGGTAAGCTGTAATGCCACACCTAGCTGCACAGCGTAAGGCACCGCGTCCATCGTGTTCGCGCCTGTGATGTATATACTCATAAGGCCAACAGTGCTGGCGACCCTATAGCAATAAAGCCACAGGCCATCCCACGTCTCGTAGCGGTTTATCGTCAGGTCCATCTCTATGCCGGTAAGTAGCTCAGCAGTTAGCTCATGCGGTATCCCGAAGTGAGCGCGAGTGTCGGCCCAGGCTACTATCACCGGGTCGTCACACCCGCTGACCGGCGTGGAGTTCACTTTAGACCAATGGTTGAGCGCTATTGCGGCTTTGGCCCTGGCGACGATACGGCTCTCGCCCTCGGCCGCCTCATCAACGAGATCATCGCTGAGACGGCAGAAGGCATAAAGCGCCATAATGCCATACCTCTTGGCCGCAGGGAGGAGGCGCGCGCTAAAATAGAAGCTTTTAGAGTGGCGGCGTATTATCTCTGTGCACGCATCGTAGGCCCACAGCTTCTCTGGCTGGGGTTTGTGCGACTCCGCAAGGCAGTGCTCAGCTAATCTGTCGTATGCGCCACTCCGTAGCTGTCTCCTGGCGGGTAGGATGAGACTGTGCGGTGGGGTCAAATAGTCGGCCAGCCTCTCTAGCACCTGCTTGCTTGCCGGTGGGTTAATATGCGGCACGCTTTGCGGCCAGCGAAACGATTGCCCCCCATGCACCGAACTATGTGGGTAGATGGCGGCATCAGGCTCCAACTGCTACCTCTATGCTTCTATGTGCAGCTTCCTTACCTCTGATCCGAGAGGCCACCCGGCAGCCACTTAGCACAGCCCCTTCCATACTCGCCAGATAGTCCTGGCGAGTGTAATCCCCGCAAAGAAAGAAGTTGGGCACGCTTGTCATCTGGTCGGGCCTGTAGCGATCAACACCCGGACGCGCCTTGTAGACCGATTGGGGTATCCGCACTATCGTGCTTTTCAGGAGCTTCGCCCCTGCCGCAGCAGGGTGATGCTCGCTAAACTCTCGCATCACCTCGCCTATCAGGTCATCATCGCTCAGGTGGAACCACTGTGCGGCGGGTGCAATCACCAGCTCGACCATTGAGCGACCGCCCGGCCCCTCATAAAAGTCGGGGCAGATTTGCCCAAGCTCAGCGTACACTGACATATGTGATCTCCTTGAAAAGATCAGATTCCTTACGCCTGTCACAGCTCTATCAAAGTAGAGTTGCACCGTAACAACGGGTACTCCGTGCAGGTGGCGCAGGCCGCAGAAAGGCTCTAGCTTCCTCATGCTGGCGGGAAGGACTTTCCAGAGGTTATGCACAGGCATGGCGGAGATATAGCTATCGGCTGTGATGACAGCGCCGTCGGCCAGTTCTAGACCGGCCACTTTACCTGCTGTGTCGTCGTAAAGAACCCGCTCTACCTTCGTTTCCAGGCGCACTTCAACTCCCTTTCGCCGTAAATGTTTCAGGAGAGGGTGGAAAAGACGCGTCTCCGGCGAGCCTTTTAGAAAGGCGACACGGGAGGCGTCTCTTTCCTTGCCGAAGTGACTGAGCACCGTCAGCAGCAACTTGGCCGATACTTCTTTGCTGGGGCTGAAGTTGAGGGCAAGCGCCATTGTGTCAAAGAAGTCGCCTAACGAACGGCGGCTGAGCCTGTGTTGCAGGTGCCATCTCTCATAAGAGACGTTATCCTGTCTGTTTATATAGCCTTGATTGACAAGGATCGGCCAGAGGAGGCCAAGCCCTGTGCGCATCTTATCGGGGTGGGTCAACACGCCACGACTGCGGGCAATGGCGGTCAGCCCATGCAGTGGGGCCGGTAGCCGCGCGGGGAATGCAAGGGGTGATAAGGCACCGCCGGGGCCGGAAAATGTCAGAGCGTGAGGCATCCAGATTAGATTGTCCTCGGTGCCCGTCTCGCGCATGAAGGCCAGAAGGTTGCGATATGCTCCGAAGAAGACGTGCAATCCACTTTCCAGCCAGTCGCCGTCGGCATCTTGCCACGACGACACTTTGCCGCCTGCTCTGTCCCTCTTCTCAAGGAGCGTCACCCTGTATCCGGCGTCCGCGAGATAGTTGGCGGCGGCAAGGCCCGCCAGACCTGCCCCCGCGATAACGGCACGTCTGCCCTGCTCTGTGCGATTTTGTGCGGCTCTGTCCAGAAGTTGCTTCGCCATTTGCTACTTTCCCGGTCTCTGATTGGGATAGTTGTATATTGTTCGTCGGTGCGGCCAGCGCCCTACTCAGTAAGGATAAAGCTTGGAGCGGGGCTGTGATTTGGTGGAGGGCGAGCATCACGGCCCCAGTCCGCGCTGACACATAATAGCACGATGGCCTGGCTTTGTCAAGGGTTTGTTCAGCAAAGTTAATACATTGGGGCAACACTGTGGTGCCTTCCCTTGCGTTACCACGCAAGATGATCACTGAAGCAAGAATCAAGCCCGCTCCTGCACCCTTATTCAAGATTTATCATTTCGTCAAGCACCATGTCTGCTAACAGCGCCACCACCGCAAGCTCGACGGCGCTGCGGTTGCCGCTTTACTGGCGTGCCTTCTCTGCCAGGCCCGATCTGGCATCTCGAAAGACCCTTTGCGCGAATAACCAGGTACTTTTCTCCTATTTCTTGCCGGTTGCACCCTCCGGCTTGCGCCTGATTGCTGATTTAATACGTTATAGTGTTAAAAGCTCGCCGTTTGTCCTGCCTTCTGCCATCTTCCTGTCACCTCTCTCGCCGCCTCTTGGCACATACTTTGCCCTGATCTTTAGCGACGGCAGCTACCCTTGGAGAACTATGTTCACAGAGATCGCACATACCCTCAAAGAGAATATTGATGAAATTACTCGCAAGTGGGTAGACGAGCTACGCATGAGCGAACGTACCCAGGTGCATAACCAGCTGCTCACCGCCGAGATAGTCAACGGCACAAAGGCAATGCTGGCGAACTTGGCCGAAGCTATTGAAGGCCGCGAAGCCCCCGACCGCGAGACGGTGCCCATAGTCTCGGTCTCGCGAGCAGCCGATGACCAGAGCGCCAATCAAGGCGGCATGAGCGCCATCACTGCTCCTATCACCACCACGCAGAACCTGATCGCAGCTAAAGCTCGCCCCTACAGCACTCGTCCCCTCAGCGGGCCTCTGGCGCGCGCCCAGCAAGCGGCGGCGGCCCATGGTAAGCTGCGCCACACGCAAGATTACCAGCTGCACGAGGTTATACTTGAGTATATCAAGCTGCGGCAGGTGATCTGGACCACCATGCAAGCCTCCAATCAAGATAAGGCCTTCGACGCTAACCTTGACGTAATCGCCTATGTAGACAGACTTTTCGACGAACTGATGTTGATCTCCCTGGAGAACTTTTATGATACCTCGGTCCGTGACCTGGAGAAGCGCGCCGTGCGCGACCCGCTCACGCAACTATACAACAAGGACTTTTTCCACCAGCGCCTCAACGAAGAGCTGCGCCGCGCCGTGCGCTACGCAGAACCTGTAACTGTGGTAATTATAGATATGGACCTGCTGAAGCATATCAACGATACCTATGGTCACCCTGTGGGCGATGCGGTTATCGCGGCTGTCGGGGCGGCTATAAAGGATACCAGCAGGCAAAATGATATACCATGCCGTTACGGTGGAGACGAGTTTGCCGTTATACTACCTGAAACGCCCAAGGACCAGTCGCACGCTTTTGCCGAGCGACTGGTGAAAGCGGTCCAGAATGTCACAGTCGTGGTAGCGCCGAACGATCCTGGTGCTGCCCAGGGCGAAAAAGGCGCGCCGGAGGATGCGCCACGCGATGAGGGTGAAACCAGGATGCCTCTGATGGCCCCGGTGCCCACTCTCTCTATAGGGTTAGCTTCATTCCCCGACGACGCACGCAACCCTGAAACCCTGCTCGCTAAGGCCGACGAAGCTATGTACAGGGCAAAGAAAGAAGGGCGCAACAGAATATCTTTCTGAGATTATGGCTAAAACCGGACAAGTGAAACGCGAAACGTGAGGGATTACGGATGGAACATCTCTAACCTTAAAGCATCGCGCAAGACGCAGTATCTAATACTCACGTTTCACCTACGAAGGAAGCTTACAACTTGACATCAGACAACGAGATACAAAATGGCGGCATAGAGAAGCCTCTTGAGGAACACGTTCCTCTCAACCAGCCGGTAGCGCGCATCGAGGTGGACGTAAATCGCCTTAAGTTGCCGACTGTGATCATGGCGACAGCAGGCATCCTGGGCGTTTTGGTTATCTCCTTTTTGCTCTATCGCACTCTTACTCTCCTGCTGCTCCTTTTCCTCTCCCTCCTCATCGCTACAGCAATTGAGCCTTTAGTGAACTGGCTTCGGCGAGGGCCGCTCAATAGATCGGCTGGCATTCTTGTTGTATACACAGGCATTTTCCTTGTTATCGCCGCGATAGGCTTGCTGACGGTGCCTCTCGCCATCTCCCAGGTGGGTCAGATAGGCACCTCGCTCAATCAGACAGTGGGCGAGATGAAGCAGAGCGTCAATGAGATAGACAAAGGCCAGCCTAACTCGTTCCTGCGCCAGCAAGCCAGCGCCTTCGTTGACGCCGCCAGCACCGCCCTCGGCCAGTTTGGGCCTGCCGCCACGCCGACGGCCACCCCGCCCGCCACCCCTCAGAGTAACCAGCAGAAGGTTGAGTCGGTCACCACGACGGCCCTCACAATCGCTGAGGCTTTCTTCAGCGTGATAACTATTTTTGTTGTGGCTTTCTACTGGCTAACCGAGCGCACTCTTATCAAGCGCGCCGCTATATCGTGGCTGCCGCCCAAGCGCGCCAACAGAGTCCGTCGAGTTTGGGACGACATAGAGGTCAAAGTAGGCGGCTGGGTGCGCGGGCAGCTTACACTGATGTTGATTGTTGGCCTGATCAGCGCTGTTGGCTACCTGGTGATAGGGGTCAAATATTGGCCTGCTCTTGCCCTCTTTATTGCCGTGGCGGAGGCCATACCTCTCGTCGGGCCCTATATAGGCACTGCTCCTGCTGTGCTTGTCGCCCTTACTCAGGGAGTGAACGAGAAGGGCTTGTTCGGTGTGGGTGGCGGGATCGGTCTGGCGCTGATTGTAGTGGTATTTGCCATCCTATTACAGATGGTTGAGGGAAACGTCCTTATCCCACGTGTTATGAAGAACTCGGTGGGCATCAGCCCGCTGACGGTAATAGTAAGCATACTCTTGGGCGCGACGCTCGCTGGCATAGTGGGCGCACTGGTGGCGGTGCCAATCGCCGGGTCGCTACAGGTTATTATCAGCGACATTAAAGCGGCTCATGAAAGCGAAGAGAAGTTTGAAGCGCAAACCGAGGCCGCGCAAGAGACACGCGAGTCCGCCGGCGAGCTGGTCGTAGCGGTGCAGGGCGTTGGCGAAACCAAAACCAGGGTAGAATCGCAAGCCAAAGCCGAAGGATAGATACCTCAGGAGGAATGCGTGGAGGGGACCGGACAGTACGCGCAACGCCTGGCACAGGCACGCGCACTCATGCATGCAGTTGGCCTCGACTACCTGGTAATCGGGCCGTCTGCTGATCTGCTATACCTGCTTGGCGCGCATAATCGCCCCAGCGAGCGGCTCACCCTCCTTCTCCTGCCTCAGGAAGGTCCAGCGCATATGGTTCTTCCCGCTTTTGAGGCAGCGACCTTGCCCGAATTGCCTCAAGAGGTGCAGGTTACTACCTGGGACGAGAGCGCGAACCCTGCTCGTATTGCGGCCAATCTACTCGTTGCAGGCAGTGGCATCGGTCCGGGGGGTATGCACTGTACTGTAGGCGTGAGCGATAGGCTCTGGTCAATCTTTCTGATCAGGTTGCAGGCCGAGCTACCTCGCGCTGCCTTTACTTCAGCCTCCACTGTGCTCACAAGCATGCGGCAGATCAAATCGCCCGATGAAATTTTCTCGCTCGCCACCTCAGGCGCTGTTGCGGATAAGGTCTTCGCGGAGATAGTGCGAAGGCCCTTCATCGGCAGGCAGGAGATAGAGATCGCCCGTGAGATAGCGGATCTCCTGAAGGCTGGCGGCCTCGATGTCGAAGGAGTGCCGATTGTGGCCTCCGGGCCAAACAGTGCCTCTCCGCATCACCACGCCTGCGAACGCGTCATAGAGCGAGGAGATGCGATAGTGCTCGATTTCGGCGGCACATACCAGGGCTACTTTTCAGATATAACTCGTACTCTTTTCGCGGGTGAGCCACCAGGTGAGGAAGCGGCGCATGTCTACAGCCTGGTAGCTGCTGCTCAAGAAGCCGCCATCACCTCGGCGCGCCCAGGCATGACATGCGAGAGCCTTGATGCGGTGGCGCGTGGCATATTGGTGGAGGCCGGCTATGGAGAATACTTTTCCCACCGCCTCGGTCACGGTATCGGCCTGGAAGGGCACGAGCCGCCATACATGGTGGAGGGCAACAAGACCCTCCTGCAACCCAACATGGCCTTCAGCGTGGAACCGGGCCTCTATCTGCCGGGCAAGCTGGGCGTGCGCATTGAAGATACAGTAATCCTCGAGGAGGATGGCGCTCGCCGTCTGAACAACGTTTCGAGAGAGATAGCTGTGGTGCAATAGGCTCATGGAAGGTGGGAGATTGCAGCTAGAGCATTTTTACCCTCGATTCCTTAGGTGATACACCATACTTATCACGTTTCAGGCGACTTATGCGCAAATGTTCAGGTCAGGGGTAGAGTACTCTTCGGAGCGTGTCTGTGGGCGTATCCTCACC
>JADEYI010001768.1_pt1 | contig 13861 bp, 22 predicted proteins | sample 8542331 | NCBI WGS metagenome assembly JADEYI01 (sample SAMN16510988, study PRJNA670497) | mine drainage metagenome | isolation source: biofilm near Copperflume 1 | place: Germany: Marsberg coppermine Kilianstollen | collected 2018-02 | reverse complement strand
ACACGCGATGGACAGGGGCCAACACCCGTCTCCAGCCGCGACCACCCACGAACGGGGCGGGTCGATGCAGCACGGGGACAGCCAGGCGATGAGTGAAATGGCCGGAGTGGAAGCGCGGGAGCCTGGCGCGATGGCGGCGCACGGACAGGCGACGCCCTGGGCGCACTTCTTTGCCGCCATCATCCTGGGAATCTGGCTGATCACAAGTCCCTTCGCGTTGGATTACCGCAGCATCGCGCTCAGCTGGAGCGACGTAATCAGCGGGGCCCTCATCGTCGTACTCGCCGTCGTCACACTCGTGCGCCGGGCGGCGTGGACGCCCTGGGCGAGTGCGCTGGTCGGTGTCTGGCTGCTGGCCGCCCCGCTCATCTTCCAGGCCCCCACGGCGGCCGGCTTCGCCAACGACACGCTCGCCGGCGCGCTGGTAGTCGCCTTTGTCCTGCTCATGCCGGGCATGCCTGTTGTGCCAGGCATGAGTATGAAGCCAGGCCCGGACGCGCCGCCCGGCTGGTCGTACAACCCCTCGTCCTGGCCGCAGCGCGCGCCGATCATCGTGCTGGCTTTCGTCGGCTTCTTCCTCTCGCGGCAGATGTCCGCCTATCAGCTTGGCTACACCAGCATCGTCTGGGAGCCGTTCTTCCATCCCGGCACCAGGGCGGTGCTCACCTCGGCCGTCTCGCGCTCCTTTCCCATCTCGGATGCGGGATTGGGCGCCGTCGCCTACATGATCGAGGCGCTGATGGGGTTCATGGGCGATAAACAGCGCTGGCGCACCATGCCCTGGATGGTGACGTTCTTCGGCATCCTGGTGGTGCCGCTCGGTATCGCCAGCGTCACCCTCATCATCCTGCAGCCCGTAGCGGTGGGCACCTGGTGTACCCCGTGCCTGATCGCCGCCCTGGCGATGCTGATCATGATCGCCCTCACGCTGGACGAAGTGGTCGCGATGGGCTTGTTCCTCGTGCAGGCCAGGCAGGAGGGCCAGTCGCTCTGGCGCACGTTCTGGCTGGGCGGCACGCTGGCAGTCGGCGGTGGAGAGGAGCGCCCGGTGCGTCCGGACGTTGTCTCGTTGCGTGCCATGCTGTGGGGGGTGGCGCTGCCCTGGAACCTGCTCGCCAGCGTGGCGGCCGGGCTGTGGTTGATGGCCTCACCCGCTATATTCGGTACCGTGGGTGCTTTCGCTCACAGTAACCACATCGTTGGGGCACTCGTGGTGACGGTAGCGATGGTCGCGCTGGCCGATGTCGGTCGCACCGCACGCTTCGTCAACATCTTCTTCGGCATCTGGTTCATCGCTACTCCCTGGCTGCTGGCCGGTGGCACGACAGTGGCTGCGTTGAACGATGTCGTCATCGGCATCGCCCTGATCGTGCTCAGCCTGCCGCGCGGCCCGGTCCGGGAGTACTACGGGAGGTGGCAACGGTTCATCCGCTAACACACGGCAGCACTATCGCAGTGGGTCGTACACGGGGTATGAGTATTCATCAGAACAGATAGGAGTGTGAACCCCTATCTGTTCTGCTGCTACTCACACCGGCCTGGAAAAATAATAACAGAGAACGAGGATTCGTATGAACACACAGGGAACGAACTCGACAACAACGCTCGCAGCCTGGCGGGTCAAAGGGTTAGGCATCTTACGTATCGCCTTTGGACTCGTCTGGGCTATTGATGCCTGGTTTAAGTGGCAACCAGACTTTGTCCACACCTTCGTTAATTACCTCTCTGGCGCACTGGAAGGGCAGCCTGCCGCTGTCCAGGCGTGGATTCACTTCTGGATCAATATCGTCAAGGTGAACCCACACTTCTTCGCCTACCTGGTAGCGATTGGCGAGACAGCCGTGGCGATTGGCTTGATCTTCGGACTCCTCAGCAACCTGACCTGCATCGTCGGTATGCTCCTGGAAGCGGTTGTCTGGTCAACGGCAGAGGGCTTCGGCGGCCCCTATGTTGCCGGTTCTGTGGACATTGGAGCGGCGATCATCTATGTGCTGGTCTTTGCCGCTCTGTTCCTGACGAACGCCGGACTGTATTATGGAGTAGATCGCTACCTGACTCCTTTGCTGGGTCGCCTGGGGTTCCTGGCCTCTGGCTCCTTCAGAGCTGGAACGAGCAGAGCGGGATCACACAAAGAACTGACGCGTAAGCGACCGTGAGAGGACAGGAGCAATCGGATGGGGATGGTAGTCGGCGAAGCGGAGAACCTTGACCGAGAGGATATACTTGCTGTCCCGCACCGGAGGCGGCGTCATCAGTCTATCATAGCCGACTACTCTCAGATGTTATGAACCTTGACGAAAACATGTAGTGAGTGACCAGGCACCTGAACCCGCTGTTTTCCCCTTGCGTTCCAAACCGGCAAAGATCTCTGGCGGGCGATAGGCCTCGAAGCGTTGCGCTGCGTCGAACATACCACGGATGACCTGATTTGCTTCGTGCGCCAGGCCGTAGCGCTTGAACCTGGCGGCGATGATGCCGTTGTCGTGGGGCCAGACCGACCCGCGGTGATAGGAGTAGGGGTTATAGGCGGGATTCTTGCTCGAGAGCGTGCGAATGCCCCAGCCACTCCACATATCCTCTTGGCGGAAGGTTTCGGAGAGCACGATCAGGTAGAGGATGGTCGCGTCGGCCGTGCCGTAGTAGGGGGTATGCGGAATCTCGTTGAAATGCGCCAGTTCGTCAAAGCGTATCTCGTGAAGGATCTTGCCAGGCTGCGCATCGCGGTAATCGTCGCGTTCGGTCGGCTGGTAGTCAGTCAGCCACTGACGAGTGTTCGCATCAGCAACCTGAACGGCGTTTGGGCCTGGGTTGTTCAGCAAGAGTATTTTCCTCTCCCGGGGTGATGTCACGCACTACCGTGTCGCGCTCGGCATTGTCGAGGGGCACCACGCGCTGCGGGGCTCCATGCTGGTGGTATGATGGCACGGCACGTTGCATATTGGAAGACCCCTCATCCTGGGTATAGCCCGTCCCCATGCCGTGTCCACCTCTGTGTCCATGCATGCCTCCCCCATGCATACGCAGCATGAGCAGGAAGAATAGACCAAACAGTAACCAAATGCCATAGGTTTGTAGAAATTGCCACATCGTAGTGACCTCCTTTGTGAGAACGTATTTTCTTTCTCGTTCTTCTTCTATAGAGAGTATAGTGTGCGGTTCTGAGGCGCTCCTGAAGCGCAGCTGATGCTCCACTGAGTCCTGGAACCCTGTCTCTCTGTATGACATACCCTTTTCTTCATGACGTCCATGAAGAGTAGTTCACGATACAGAGCATACAATCCAGATATCACAACGCGATTACAGGAACGGAGGTCTTCATCACGAAGACATCACAGAACGCATTTGAAAACAAATGCCGGGAGAGCGTCGTGACGTAGAGGTGAGTACTACGCGAACGAGTCAAGCTGTGGCTGAGAGTTACTGGCAAGGAGCTGACGCGAGCACGAAGGACGGAGTGGTCTTTAGCAGACCCTGGGGCATTAGGCTCGAAGAGTTCACGTTTGAGAAGCTGTTCCTGTGGCAAGGAGAGCAGGATCGGGTCATGCCCGTTGCTGCAGCACGTCTCCTGGCGCAGGCCTTGCCGCATTGCACCGCGACCTTTTATCCCGATGAGGGTCATCTCGGGGCGTTTGTGAACCATGCCCAGGACATCTGGAAAGCCCTCAGCGTCTAACAGCACAGAGCACCGGGCATGCGCGAGAAGGAGTGCCTCCTCTCTTTCAGGGCCAATTCCACTTCTCGTCCAGCACACTGCTGATGGTTTGCTACCTGCCAAGCCGGTAGAGCACAAGGGCACATCCCCACAGGACGGCGAGGGCCAGTAAAAACCACTTGAAACCAGAGTCGATGAGAAAATTGACAACCGCCATCCAACCAACGGATGTGAGCCCTGCAAGTGCGATTACTCCTGAGACGCCCCTGATTCGGGTTCGAACGGACGTGAGTGCCAGATAGAGGGTGAGCAGACCACTGGTAAAGAGAAAGGCACCCATGACCCAAATTATTCGTCTCAGCCAGATGAGGAGCGTTGGAACGTGATCTGGATAGTGGAGAGAGATGCGCCCATAAAACGCAGATCCTCTGGGAGCAATGGTGGGCGCAAGAACACGAAGTAGAGTCCTATGCCCATGAGGATGAGTCCGCACAGGGCTAACACCGTTGAGGAGTAAGATCGATACTTCATGATTTCTTTCCTCTCATAAGGACACCTTTACCAATTTTAGCAGGTGTATGAATCCGGCGGGGGCAAGTCCCGCCAGGTTCATGTACACACGCTCAGGCCCTGACGTGATTGGTGCTCCAACCCAGGCGGTGGTAGAGTGGGCAATAGCCCGTGATGCCCGTCACGACGAAGTCGAGACCCAGCAGGACGAGCACGATTCCCGTCAGACCCAGCAGCAGTGACGCCAGGATTTGCAGGAAGAGGAAAAGCCCGACAACAGCGGCAAGAGAGCCGCCAATGATACGAATCCAACGTTCAACTGTTCCAACATTCTGTTTAGGTTTCATGGTAGTCATTCCTTTCATATCTCTGTGTCTGGCATACGTCGCTTGCTCTCAACGGATACCCCAGGCACCAATTATTATCAGGACAGCAATCGCAATCATGGGCAGGCAGCACAGCAGCATCAGCCCCCAGTGCTTCCAGCCCATCTTGCCCCCATTCTCCTCCCTCTCCATATCCATACCCATATGCGCTGTGCGCTGCTCCTCCGGTAGTTTCGTTGACATCTTTATGCTCCTTTCTAGCTTGCAAAGCTGCAAACGGTTTTCCTGTTCGTCATTCCTGGTGGTCGTCGAAACTGCCACCACTACGAGTTGCTTGAACTTCTATAAAGAGTATCCCTTATCCACCTGAGGATAGGCTGAGTCCTGGCTGATGCTTCGCTGAACATCGAGCAATGCCTTAGATTCTCGGCGCTCGGGCAGTGAGCACCTTTCTGAGCCAGAACGCGCGAAACAGCAGGAACACGCCCAGGACGATGGCATACTGATTGCACCTTTCATACGTGAGACAATGATGCGTGTGGGAGTTGGAGATGGTGAAAGAAGCTTTGCCATCACCATCTCCTCAACCACGTCATGGACTTCCCGTTCCCGGCTTCACCGCAAGCTCGGCAGCCCTGCGCGGAAGCCTGCGCGTTCCACCACTTTGGCGAGGCGATCAGCATCAACCTGCGCGGGATCATACTCGACGTAGGCCATTTCCGTGGCGGGATTGACGTAGACGTAGACCACTCCTGCCGTGCGGGCAAGGGCACGCTCAACGATGAGCGATCCTCCACCACCGCAGCTCAAGTCCTCAATGGGTAAGGTAATCCGTTGGCTCTTCATGGTCATCCTCCTCCTCGTGGTAGCAAAGCAAGCACCACGTTGTCAGACATGTCGCCAGGTCTGAATACGATTCCCCTGGCTCTTCTTGCCTGTTTGTCTTCTCTGTCTTACAGCATGGCATGCCTCGCTGAAGTCAAGCTGAGGCTACGCTGAAGGTTGGCTGAGGAGTGGAAGAGGGAGCGTGCGCAGATTTTGTAGGAAGAGGCAGGTACACACGAACGAGCGTGCCATGCCCCGGCTGGCTCTCAAGCGTGATCGTGCCGCCGTGCTGCTCCACGATCCACTGCGCGATGGGCAAGCCCAGGCCAGTTCCACCGGGATCGCGACTGCGACCGGGATCGGCGCGGTAAAACCGCTCGAAGACGTGAGGCATGGCTTCCGGCGCGATGCCCACACCAGTATCGCGCACCAGGAGTTCAACGCCGGTCTCGCTGTGGCACAATCCCACCGTGACCTGTCCCCCCTCAGGCGTATACTTGAGGGCATTGTCGATGAGGATTAACAGCAGCTGCTTGAGGCGGTCTTCATCACCGTTGACCTGGACGGGTTCAAAGGGATCAAGGACGAGCGTTTGACCACGAGCAAGCTGACGGGCTGAACGAAAGGTATCGAGTACTACTCTATCGAGGTCAATGAGGTGATGCTTGAGCGGCACCCCGGCGTCGGCCCGTGCCAGCGCCAGCAGGTCGGCCACCAGGCGCGTCAGGCGCTCCGCCTCTCGCGTCGTCTCAGAGAGCGCCTCGTCGCGTTCAGCCTCCGGCATGCTTTTGTAGCGATTGAGCAGTTCCAGGTTGCCCTGGATCGCCGTGAGCGGGGCGCGCAGCTCGTGGGAGGCATCGGAGACAAAACGCTGCTGCGCGCGATAGGAGTTTTCGATGCTTGACAGCATGTCGTTAAAGGTAGTAGCGAGGCGAGCGAGTTCATCGCGGTGAGCAGATACCTCGATGCGGCGCGAAAGGTCATGCGAGAGAGCGATAGTTCGCGCCGTATGGGTCATCTTAGCAATGGGGCGCAGCGCCTTGCCCGCGATGGCCCAGCTTCCCACCAGCGCCACGACCAGGCTGGCCAGTCCCAACACGGGCAACAGGATGCGAAACGCCTGAATCGAGGCATCCAGCCGTCCGAGCGGGGTGAGCGCTTCGATGTAGCCCGCAGACATACCAGCGCTGCGTAACGGGAGGACGTACACGCGCCAGCGCTGCCCCTGGGTATTCAGCAGCCCAAAAGCGCCGTTCAGGGTCACGGGCGATGACCCGGTGAAGGAGGGAACCAGTTGGGCAAGCGCGTCATACGCCGGACCAGCTGGCGCGCGCAGAATGGTTCTGGGGTCAACAGAGGGGAGCGTCCCCGTGCCAGGCGTGCTCTCCTGTGAAACGCCAGCGGAGTTGTAGAGGCGGAGGACGATTTCGAGGTCTCCGATTCCCTGTCCGAGGTGCAGTCCGTTTGCAGAGGCGGTAGCCTCTGCTGCCGCGTGACCGGCGCTCACTACCAGGGTCCGATCAAGATCATCGTACTGACCTCTGGCGTGGATAGCATACGAGAGCAGCGTCAGAAGCGGCAAGATAACGGCGAACAGTACCCCGTAGCAGAGCGCCAGGCGCAGGCGGATCGACATGGCTTAGCTCTCTTCCTGGCGCAACACGTAGCCTACGCCACGAATCGTGTGGATCAAGCGCGGCTCCCCCGCGGCTTCCAGCTTCTGGCGCAGTTGCTTCACATACACCTCCACCACATTGGCATCAAAATCGTACCCCCAGATCCGCTCGAGCAATACCCCTTTCGACAGCACCTGCTGCGGATGGAGCAGCAATTCGTGGAGCACCCTGAACTCGAGGCTCGTGAGCGGGACTTGACGCTGACCTCGCTGGACCAGGTGACTGCCGGTATCCAGCAAGAGATCGGCAAAACGCAAAATCGCCGGATGATCGGCCTGTCGCCGGCGCAGCAGCGCGCGGATGCGCGCCAGCAGGACATCGAAGGTGAACGGTTTGACCACGTAATCATCCGCGCCAGACTCCAATCCCTGCACCTGGTCAGTAGGCGCATCCCTTCCGGTGAGCATCAGCACGGGTACTTGCTCGTCGGCAGCCCGCAGGCGCGCTAATACCTCAAAGCCGCCCAGGCCGGGCATCATCACATCCAGGATCACCAGGTCCGAGGGACGCTCACGCGCCATCGTCAATCCTTCAGTTCCACATGTGGCCGTATTGACGGCGAAGCCTTCGTAGGAGAGACCACGCTTCAGTAAGCTGGTTACAGCAGGATCGTCATCAATCACCAGGATATGTTGTTGCATGAGTGCTTTCTCCTCGCGATATATTGCCTGTCGGTTGTCTTTCATTCTCAAAAGCAGTATACTCCAGGGAAGTCACAGGGCAATCACAGGCGGTGCTTCTGATCTCACAGCGATATCACAACCAGCTCAAGAACCGCGGAATGAAATGCTTTCAGGTACCCCTCAGCCTGCGCTCAGCGTATCCTCAGCTTTTCAGACCATACTTCTTTCCAGAAACTCTTCTCATTGGCAATGGGCGAGATGGTGCTCATGCGCGGTGCGCAAGAACACAATGGGCGACGGATCCTGGTGGGTACGCCGGGCAGTCCTGGTCGTGCGCGTGGCACCGCGCGTGTGATCGCCGGACCGGACGACTTCCACCGCTTCCAGCCGGGTGATGTGCTCGTGGCCCATGCCACAACGCCGATCTGGACGCCCCTCTTCAACATTGCAAGCGCTGTGGTCACTGAGGTGGGAGGCCCAATGTCGCATGCAGCGATCGTGACCCGGGAGTTCGGTATCCCCCTGGTAAATGGAGCACTCGATGTGACACAGGTGATCGTAGACGGCATGTCCGTCGTGGTGGATGGCTCAGCAGGCATCGTTGAGCTGTGAGCTGATCGAAGGCGCGCGAGCAGGTTTCCCTGCATGGCGGAAGAAGCACCAGAGAACGAGCTTGTACGCCTTCATCTCACGGAAGGTCTGTGTTTCAACAGGCATCCATCCATCCATCCTTTCTGTATCGTCTTTTTCGTGTACGAGAGTTGTGAAAGCTGATGATTGCTCAGGCACCCATCAGCCATCCCTCAGCAGAGCCTCAGCAAGGGATGGTATGTCTATATCAGAGGTAGTTCGAGGAAATGGAAGCATATGGAATGGAATGATGCCATGCAGGAAGTATGAGGCGTCGCAATGATACCATCGCTACAGAGGTCATCTCCACCTCTTCACAACGGAGTGAGTCAACCAGCGCAAGCGTGGCTCGCACACGTACAGATGTCGCTGCTGAGCGATACCGATGCAGGCCGCATAGCTGCCATGCTTGAGCATACAAAAGCGCTTGTGGACTCGTGGGCATGGGCACAGACGACCGAAGAGGAGAGCAGTCTGCTGCCATGTACTCTGCGGGTGGGAGCGCGGCTCGACCGGGGGATAACACGCAAGAGTCGGCCAAACGAGGATAGCCTCTTCGTCGCGCGCGGGGTCCTGCATTCCTTGTGTGCGCCACCAGAATTGTTCGGCCTCTTCATCGTGGCGGATGGGATGGGAGGCCACGAGCACGGGCAAGAGGCTGGTCAGCTTGCCATTCAGTCTCTGGTAGAGTACGTCTGTACCTCACTTCGCTCACCAGGGATGCTACCAGACGCATTCCTTCCTTTCCTTGCCGAGGGCGTCCGCTCTGCAAACGGGGAGTTGCACCGGCAGAACCAGGAGCGCGATGGCGATATGGGAACAACTCTGACGGCGGCCCTGCTCATCGGCTCTACCGCGTATATCGCGCATGTGGGCGATAGCCGGGCCTATCTCTCTCATGAGCCTACCGGTCTCTCTCAGATCACGCATGACCACTCAATTGCGGCAGCCCTCGCAGAGGCGGGAGTGATAGGGCCAGAAGATGTCTCTACCCATCCCAGGCGCAACGTTCTTTATCGCTGCCTCGGACACAAATCCACGGTGGAAGTAGATACCTGTGTCGTGCCACTGGCAGACGGCGGTATACTGCTCCTGTGTTCCGATGGCCTGTGGGGAATGGTTCGCGATCCACAAATTGCCAGCATTGTCAGCGCTCCCACTTCTGGTGTACCTCAAAAAGCTGACATGCTGGTCCGGGCAGCATTAGCGGGAGGTGGGGAAGATAATGTGAGCGTCATCGTTGTCCAAAGGCAAAATCTTGAAAGGGGGGACTTGTATGAGTTTCGCTAGCGCTTCTGCATATGAAGCACTCTTTCCGCACTTTCAGAAACGTGTCCACCAGCATGAGCCACTGGCGCGACATAGTTCCTTTGGCGTCGGGGGTCCTGCCGACCTGTGGCTCTCCATTGAGACCCGGCAGGAACTGAGCGTGGTTGTCTCTCTCTGCGCCCAGCACGATTGGCCCCTCCTGGTGGTTGGGGCCGGAAGCAATATCCTCTATGCCGATGCTGGCGTGCGTGGCATTGTCGCTCGTTTAGCGTTCCACAGCTACCGCATCGAAGAACTGACGGACGGTTCAGCGACAGTGATTGCCGAAGCAGGCGTGCGCTGGGCGCATCTGCTCCATGATCTTGTTCCACTGGGGTGGGGAGGACTGGAATTTGGTGTGGGCATTCCCGGGACGCTGGGTGGAGGGATCGTCAGTAATGCGGGAGCGCAGAATCAGGACCTGGGGCAGGCGTTGGAGTGGATTGAAGTGCTGGACGCCCGTGGCTGCAACTGCGCAGAGCAAGGGCAGCTAACCATCCCGCTCGAACGCCGCTATCAACGCGACGAGGTCGACCTGGGCTATCGTCATAGCCGCTTTCGTGTGCGGCGATACACACACGTTGATGAATCTGGTCAGCTGGTGTTCCCTCCAAAAAGTCTCATCGAACCTTCAGAAATCGTGCTTGCGCTGGGTCTGCACCTTTCTCATCAAGATCCGAAAGTACTCTGTGCCCAGCTCGATGCGCAGAAACAGTATCGCACATCCGCCGACCCGGCACACCGGCACACCGGCTCGATTTTCAAAGACCCTCCTGGAACCACGGCACAGGTACTCATTGAGCGGGCTGGCCTGCGCGGAAAAACACATGGCAAGGCGCGTATCTCCGAGCAAAACGCGAACTATATCGTGAACCAGGGAGGGAAGTGCGCGGGTGACATTGCGGCTCTGATGGTGGAAGCACACCAGCAGGTTTTTCAACAGTTTGGCATTGACCTGGCACTCAACGTGGATCTGTTAGGGGAGTGGTCGGCTAGCGGTCCGTTTGTAAGTGGATGATGTCCGGTCAACCAGTGCAGAGGCCACGGGTTTCCTCTCCCTCGTGTTCTTTAGCAGCCGACCGTTACGCTGAGTTTCATCTCGGCCTCATGCGGAGGGGCCATGGTAGACGTGCAAGGCAATCTGATCGGTATTCCAACCGTTGCCGCAATTGACCCGGAATTTAATACGCCCGCCAATGGCGTTGATTTTGCGATCCCCTCCAATCATGTACAGCGGACGGTCTCGCAGATTAGTGCGGTCTGGCAGGGCAGGTGACAGCGGTACTCCATCATAGGCGGCTTGCTATGAGCGTCGCGCACGAGAGATCGCCAGCCTCAGCTATCCATCAGGTATGCCTCAGCCAGGACTCAGCAAGAGGCGTTATACTCTGTTGTAGAGAGAACAGAAACCTGCATGCAGACCAGCGTTTCAGGTTGATGTTCTCTCAAAGAGAAGAAGCCTGCAAACGCAAGAAGCAGACACATACAATTCGACGTTCCAGTCAAACGCCGGACAAGTTTGAATGGGATACCTACAGATCATGGAGACCTTGCACGGTATCAAGGAGGAAATCCATATGAAACCCTGGAGAACATTTCAAGATTGGAGCAGCCTTGTGCTGGGAGCTGTTCTCTTCCTGGCTCCCTGGCTCTTCGGGACGGCTGCGAATGCTACCAGTTCGTGGAATGCCTGGATTATAGGTGTGATCGTCGCCGGGATGGCACTGTTCGCGCTGGCCCGCCCGATGGCAGCCACCTATGAAGGAGTCGAGGCAGTAGCCGGTGTCTGGCTGTTCCTGGCTCCCTGGATTCTGGGTTTTGCCGCAGTCGGTGCTGCCGCCTGGACAGGCTGGATCATCGGCGTCCTGCTGGTGGCCCTGGCGACGTGGAAGCTGGCCCAGGTTCGCCGCGAGTCAGTCCATGCAACCGCCTTCTAGCCAAAAAAGACGCGGGGCAGGATATCTCTTCCTGCCCCGCATCTTTTTTTGGCTCTGTCTCTACGCTCTCAGCTTCTTTATTTACATTTTTGAGCAGGACCGCGTTGATGACAGGTAAGATGAGTGCCTCAGCTACCTATCAGCCGTGACTCAGCATAAACTGGTTTGAGTGTATAATGTGATGGAGTTATTTCAGCGTCAACCTGCCGTTTGGCAAACTCGAGATGTCGTACAATGAAATAGTGAAAGAGGATAGCTATGGACATAGATCGCGATTCAGCGACGGCTCCTGGCCCGGTCGAAGCGCGACCGGGAACAAGTACGCAGGAAATGATCCTGAACATGGGGTCGCAGCATCCCAGCACGCACGGCGTGCTTCGCATGGCGCTGACTCTCGAGACAGAAAGGATCATCGGATGAAGCCATCCACGAAAGTCGCCATGCGCGTCTTGATCGCGACGCTTGTTCCACAATTCGCTTTCGGGCTGAGCTACGCCTGGATCGGCCTGGCTCCGCATGTCGAGCAGCAAAGCCAGTGGTCTGCATTTGCTATCGGGGCGATCTTCACGCTTCCCTTGCTGAGTTCCGCGCTAACGCTGCTGCTCAGCGAGTACCTGACGGCTTACATTGCGCCCCGGCGTCTCTGCTGGCTGGGAGTGGGGCTCTTCTGGATTGGACTGGCGGTGGCATTCGTGTGGCCCGGCGAAGCGGTGTTTGTCATCTTCTATGCCATCCTCGCGCTTGGAGTCGGGTATGGGATGACCTTCGCGGCCTCGCTGGCGGCGATCGTCCAGGTCTTTCCCCGCCGCGTCGCAACGGTGAGCGGGATCATCACCGCCGCCTATGCGCTTTCCGCCCTCGTCGAAGTGCCGGTGGTCAACGCGCTGATTGTCGGTCACTCCTGGCTCGACGCGCTGCGGATCGCGGGAGCGAGCGTGGCCGTGCTGGCCGGGATCGCGGTGGTGTTCATGCCACATCTGCCAGTTGTCCACCAGCAAGCCTCGGTGGGAAGGCACACCCTTCACCTGCTCAGGCAGCCGCGTTTCGGCATGATTGTATTGATCACCGTTCTGGTCGCGCCGCTTGGCACCTACGCGACATCCGAAGTCGGCATCTACGCGCAAAGCCTGCATCTGCTCGCCGCGCTCGCGACCGCCGCGGTGGTCGTGGTGGCAGCCGGGACGGTTCTCGGCAGGCTGCTCGGCGGGGTCCTGTCGGATCATCTTGGGGCTGATCGCGTTCTGCTGGTCGTGGTTGGCCTGGATGCGCTGGCCGGGATTGCCCTCTGGCGAGCATCCACCGCTCCCGTGTTCCTCGGCGCGGTAGCCATGATCGGTCTGACCTGCGGCGGGCTGGTTGGCGCGGTTCCTCGCCTTGCGCTGGACAATGCGCCCGGCGCTTTTAGTACGGCCGCCGGACTCCTCTTCGCCGGTTTTTCGCTGGGCGGATTCATTGGCCCGCTGATTGGCACGGCGTTAGGAGGTCGGACGCTGGCCTGGTTCGTCCTGGCGCTGCTGACGACGGTCGGTCTCGTGATCCTGCTTCTTCACCTGGCCCTGTTTGCCCGGCAGGCGCTGCAACCGCGGGGCAGCAAGCTGGCGGAGCAAGGGGAGTATGATAGCGCAGGAAATCGGCGAGCTGTGACCAAAAACCCATCTTGAAGAGCAAGACTTCCCTGGCTGTTCTGGAGCAGATATGCAGACCCTGAAAAGCGACAAAGCTGCCTCCCGGCTCTTCGCCAGAGGCAGCTTTGTCGCATCGTCGCGCATCAAGAAGGGGGCGACGGCGCTGGTTGCACAGCACGTTTACTTGAACATCGTCTTGATTGAATCGACGAGCACGTGGGGGTCATACTGCCCTTTATAGAGAGGCGAAACCTTCTTGTCCAGCTTGAGGAGCGTATACACGGCGATTTGCGCTGACCTGACCGAGTACTCGACCGTGAAGACGACGTCGTCAGGGATTTCGCAGAATTGCGAGGTGAAGGCGAGGTTGGTCGATCCTTCTGGCACCACCTGGGGCCGATCGCCCTTCGCTCTCGTCAAGAACTGGCTGGTGATAAACGGCATCATGACCGGAATGCAGGTCGAGGTCTCGACGATGCGCGGCATAGCTTCTGTGAACCGGAGATGAGAACACAGCTCGGTCAGTATCTCCTCGCCCGTGCAGTCAGACATCTTTTTGTGGACGAAGTCGCCCTTCTTGTCCGGGAATAATCCATAGCTCCAGCAGACCTGGACGTTCTCAGGTTGAGTGAGAAAGTGTGGTTGATGAGGCAGCACCACCGACATCAGCCAGTTCGAGTCCTTGAATGTCACCAACCCTCCTGTCCCAGGTTGATTGTTGGTGAACGCTTCCACCAACTGAAAGAATG
>JADEYI010001767.1_pt1 | contig 13863 bp, 13 predicted proteins | sample 8542331 | NCBI WGS metagenome assembly JADEYI01 (sample SAMN16510988, study PRJNA670497) | mine drainage metagenome | isolation source: biofilm near Copperflume 1 | place: Germany: Marsberg coppermine Kilianstollen | collected 2018-02 | reverse complement strand
ATATTGGTTGGTGGTGGGAGTGTGACCATCGGCGTAGGGGTAGCTTGAGGCTTGAACTTGTTGAGCTTCAGCTTCAAGTCAAGCTTCTTTTTGCCTACACACACCAACCGCAGATCTTTAGAGAATAAAATAGGCTGTGCCAAGAAACAAAAGAGAGATCAAGCGTGGTGCTCCCGTCCTACCCTCAAATGCAGCCAACGTCTCATTGACGGCAGTTTTCACGGCTTCTTTGCCAGCTGTGATTAAATCCAGCTTGGTGCCCTTCAGCCAGAGGGGAAGCCACAAAGAGTCAGGTACAACGTGAATCTCGGTGTTGTTTGTTTGGCAGCCTCATTCACCCTGTTAGAACTAAGTGCTCCAAAAAAGGCAGGGATAGCTGGTAAAAATTGGAAGACAAGTGAATTGAAGAGTTGTCACTCTTCATAGACATTATTCAACAAGGTTTGCCCAGACACAACAGCACCGTCAAGGAAGGAGATCCTTTGGGACCACAACCAAACGAAGATAAGTATCTTAGCAGATGAATTATTCCGGAGGTCCAGATACTCACTTCAGCGCAACTCTGGAGTCCTGCAAGCGGAAACACACAAGACCTCAGATTGGACAAGAAGGACTTGCTGCAACAGGCAGGAACAGGCCTCCAAGAGCATTTTTTATGTCTTAAGCCACACAGATAATGACGCATGCACTTTAAGCCTTACTTTGGGTGCACTGACAACGTTTCCTGTAACGAACTGCCATCCAGCAAATATGACTCATAGGCAAGCTAGCGCGAGGATGTAGGATAACGTGCAAAGGTCTGCGTTCAAAATAAACAGGAGCTTACCGACGCATATGGCACAAAATAGCAGGAGCTGCAGACGGACAGGGTGACTGCAAGCCATGTGCACCCGCGCTCACTGTCCGGTCTGTGTCACACCAAATGGTGCGCTGTGGCAGGAGACAGGGCTCTTCAAGACTTCGCCGTTTTTTCAACATGAAAAGATTGCTCTGCAGAGCACAATTTGCCAAAGTTGGGCTCCTGTTCATTCGCAAGTCATAAGAACGAGTCACACACCGGACCCCAATGCGCCAATTTTGTAATTAGCCAACTCAGGAAACCGGAGGCCAGCCTGGCAGGCGGGACATTGACACGCTGGAAAGGAGGATCATTCACTTTCAACGCTGAAAATTGCAGTTCAAGTGTCACCATAATATGGAAAGATCTCACACATTCAGGACGCGCTTCACAGCCTATAATCTGGTTGGCTGATCAGCCAACTTGAAGTAGCTACTAGCCAGCCAGCCGCTGTCACTGGCCGCAGCAGGCGCCATGGCTAGCAGTAAGCGCTTTACTGGCAGCCTGATCAGATTCCGTCATATATATGCCCCTTTGTACCACGCCAGAGTCATCATAGTCTGAGAACTGGCAGTGTGCAATGTCCAAGGCTAAAAATACATGCATGTTGCCAGCTGATGGAGCCGGCTTACTAATAAGTAATGCAAAACCTGTTTCTATGGTCTTGTGTACAATTGCGGCAGCGCTAGCTAGCCGACTACCAAGGGAAGCATAGTATGCTCAGCATGCTCTTGCAAGTAAGTACAAGTTCTCTGTATACTTATCATTCTGTACTTATTTGCAGTACCCATTTTCCATCCTTCTCCGTGATCAAGCCCATGCCATGCACTTTACTGCGGTGGCCCAGCTGTGGCTCTGGAATATTTGTGCAAGGCTTCAAGCAATTGCAAGATATTCCTTGAAGCCAATTGAAAGCCTTGGCGCAGACTGCGTGGAAAGCATTCCACTGACATATGGAACCCAGTCGGTTTCTAGAGCCACCCTTTTGGCCGAGCAGAGCCCGTTGTTGGGGCCAGCACGCTGCACTTGAGATAAAATGAATATTGTGCAGGCTCAGGTGCCTTCCTGTGTAGGTAATTACGGTCCAATAAGAGCTGTGTACTTCCCAGCCACAGCAGGGGGGCAGGTCTTGTGGGTCCACAGTTCAAGAGCATGCTTCTTCTCAACAATCCCCTGGCTGCAAGGTGCCGCTGGACTATATCGCTGCTAGCAGCCATCTGCACCGCCAGAGAGCATGCCCATGAGCTAGGCTGTATCACATAAAAGCATTTGTGGTGTTTCCAGGTTGAGAAGGACGTGAACAAGGCGATCGGCGTGATGGGAGAGGTGGAGACTGAGATAGTGCGCAAGAAGGAGGTGCGCACAGAAACAGTATCTTAGAACACGGGCGTTTGGGCCTCATTCTTGTTGACTTGGGCCCCAATGGGCCAGAAAATCTAGTGGCCAGTGTCTCTTGCCTTCATGGCAGACAAGCGTGAGAGTCTTTGACTGCTTCCTGTGAAGCTAGGGGAATCTGGTTCAGCAAGGTGTGTAGATTCCCCTGAAGCAACAAGGGTAGGCGCGCACTTACATTGTCAGTGGGCATAGGACACACCAAGCCCTTATGGTGGCCGAGCCAGCCTTTCCTGCAGCATGCGTGCCTGCTGCCGCCATGAATCACTCTTAAGCTTCATGAGCCCAATGTCCGACACAAACTTTCTATCCGATGCACAAAGCGTTTGGTTTGTGTGGCGCAGGTTTCGCGGCGGGTGAAGGGGCTGCAGGAGGCAATAATTGCCGCCAAGCATGACGACGGGCAGCTGACAGCCGAGCAGCAGCGGCGCCGATGAAAGAAAGGGGAAATAACCTGGTGGTGCAGGCGCTGCATGCGTTCCTGCAGGCTGCTCTGCGCCCACCCTCCGCAAGAATGAACTTTCAAAAATCATATGCGTTCTGAGGAGTTCTGCAGGCCTACCTTGGTCTGGCTGCTTCACTTCTCAAGTCGTATGTCATATAAGTGTGACGACCCCCATTTAGATGCTGAAGCACCATTATGGATCAAAAGAAGGTCCTGCTGTTGATGGCGTTGTTAGGGTCAGCAACACCATCATTGTTGCCATCCCTGAATTTAGTCACATTGTGAGGCTTGCAATTTACAATGTCTCACATATATATGTGTATATATATTTCTGTTTACCACCACCAGTAGCCACTCAAATGTCAAGCTTGAGAACATTCAGAAACCACCGGTGCCTTGCACGTGTTGATGGGCTCCTGGCTTCAATGCTAGCATGCACTAGTAGTCTGGCTGAATTCACAGGTGTGCGCTCCTCACTCTGAATTTGGGGTCACCTTGCAAGCATATTCGTTGCAAAACAATATGCAAACACCCTGCACATTGCTTTTTGATCCATGTGTGGGCTGTCTCATTGATTCAATCAAAACACGCGCATGGCAAATTTGCCCCATTGACAGGTCATCTAATTCTTGAGGGTGGGTCCAGAGAATTGCAACATTACAGATTAACCTGCGGTAGGGGCCATCGATGAAGCAATTATCCCTGACAGCAGCAACCAAAGGGGACTACATATTCTTGCAATGATCATGATATTGACTGGAGGCCCCTGCAACCACATCAACATTTGCATTTGCACTGCTGCACCAGCATCTGGCACACTGATATGATATTACTATTATGTGCCATATATGCATGCATCTATGGCAGAAACTGAGCTACTCCACTGCCACCGGTAGCAGCACTACAAAACTGGTATTCGCACCGCTTAACACTAGCTTCCGGGGTTCGAGTTCACGCTCTCAAGTTCTCTCACTGCCCCTCTTTGAACACTTAACCAGGCGCAATTGATGTGCCAGACAGGCCAAGAAGTTGATCTGTATAATGTTCCAAAATTTTTGGGCTTGCCGTTAGCGGCCTGCCAGTAAACAAGAAAAAAATGTTTCCATTTCTGTCATAAAATTCCTGCTCTCGGATACATGAGCAAAAAAGAAGCGGATCTGGGACACCTCATGGTCATCAAGAGCGCAAGCAAAATGTGCCTGTTCTCGCAAAAGGCAGTGCACTCTCTGATTCTGCAAAATTTCCTGAGAAAAAGATGAAAAAAACAGGAGCCTGCACAATTGGACTGTCCTGACGCACGTCTGTTCAAAAGTCTGTGCAGCTGCTCTGGTAATTTCTGCTAGTCTCGAGGGCGTCTATTGCTCTGCATTCGATATAAAGATATGGGCTGATTATTCTCTCTGGGTGCATCACATTGTCAGGAAATTCTGTATCTCTCCCTCTCTCATGCTCCGTACGCACTGTGCCGAGAGTGCAGTCAAAGCGCAAATTATTTGCGTTATCCAAGCAATTATCGCCTGCCGCCCTTGAGACTCACCCTTTCATCTGCTTCTGCTGCGGCTAAAATCTGTATGTGGCGCTCAGCTGTTATCGCCCGCACCCCTTCAGTTGTTTGGGCTTGGGATCAGGCTCTGCCTCTTCTTCGGCGCGGTACACACAATCTGCGCTGCCAAGCTGCTGGCAACGATCAGAGCTATTCTGTACCTCACCCTTGAAAATCTTGCCCCCTCGACGCTCCTTCTGCCTCTGCTGTAGCTGCATCTCTTGATGTGAGCACTTAGCCGCTATCGCCTGCCAGTCTTGAGTTGTTTGGGCTTGGGCTCGGGAACTACCGCTTCTTCGGTGCCCACGATCTGCGCTGCTAAACTGCTGGCAATGATCAGAGCTGCGCCCACCCATCCGAGGCTGCCCCACCGCTCCCCTAGCACCACATAGGCCAGGCCAGCGCCTAAGACTGGCTCCATCGTGTAGATAATGGCTGCATCGGTGGAAGACACATCGTGCAACGCCACAACCTGAGCACAGGCAAGCAAGATCTCTCAGAAACTTTGGTGAGGTGCGACCAGGATTTCAATGTTCTTCCAGATGCATGCTGGGCACACGCTGCATCGGCTGGCTCTATCCTAGGTCAAAGACAGCATCACTTGCTGCGATAAGTCCTGTATTGCGTGTTCCTAATCCAAGTTGTCTTATGGCATATTGGAGTGACCCCATAGCTGATCTGACAAGGGCAGCCAAGCACAGATCCTTGGAAAGTGGCCTCCTGTGTGGACCACTATATGCACGCTCTGACGCAGGTAGGGTTATCTTCCCACCTCTTGTCTTTCAGACCTCAAAGTGACTACTTGCCTTGCACTCCGAATATGACAAGCTTCCAGCACCCAGAGATGTCACGTGATTAACTGTCCTACCTAGAGAATATCTGGGTACTAAAGGCCCGAGACTTACGAACGCAAAACATCTAAGGTCAGACTGTCTGGTGAAGTGCACTTTGGGAGGTGAGCACCCACCTCGATCATGAGCACTGCGTCGGTGGACATGAGCCCGGTGTACATGATCTGCCACCAAGGAATCCCCCCTTGGACCATCGCATGCACCTGGGCTGGCAGCGCCAGCAGATTCTGCACCGCCTGCAGTAAGAGCACAGACCCCTGTGAGGACTACATTGAGTAATCATTATCATTATTATTAATAATGTTATTACTACATTTACAGACCTTGTGGGAGCCACCTGAGGCTCATTGGTCTTGTAGGCAGTCTGTCACTGCCCATCTACATATCAAAAACTTCTGTGTCTGCATTCCGTCAAAAGGTTTAGCAGTCCTTATATTGTCCTGGCCCAAAAATGCATGCAAACAAAGTGGTGCAGAACCAAATAGCTATAGCTCAGGGTAGTTTCTTCTAATCATGAAACAGCACAGCCTGATTGCATCATTTCAAAAACCACAGCCTAAGCACTCCAGGACTCAAGTTTATCAGTTTCTGAAGGCAGAAACCTTTCTGCCATGTGCAAGGTGGCACCATTTGACAAACTTGGTCCTGCTGAGCCATGACTTATCCCATGACACTCATTGCAATTCATGCCATCCCAGCAGGACCCAGGTTACCAAATGACGTCATCTTGAGGCACTGGAAATCAACGCCATGACAGCAAATGAAACAGTTTAGATGGAAGTGCACATCTGCAAAAACATAAGGGCTTGTGGCCGCCGTGACTCTCAACCCATCACTGCAGCACAGCAACACAACAATAACACAGACGTTACTTGTCCACATACAATACTCATGATTGCTGATTACCTGAGGGTGAGTCACGGCCGCGGCGACCAGAGAAGTGCCGGCGACGGTGGTGAGCGCTGCGGCCATCAGCGGAAGAACGGCGTTCTTATTTAGGCGACGGCTGATGATCTCAGTCCGGAACACCTGCAGATTCAATACACTTCATCGTGTGTCCTCCAAAAACAGTGTAATCTGAGCTTGGGCGGACTGTGGCAGACTCTGGTCAACAAGGTCAAATTTGCTCAAACGCCCGTGTGTCAGGGACAAGCGGTTACTGGTGCCAGTACGGCAATATGCATCCACTCAACCAGCACGTGCACGGGTCTTCCACTCGAATGAGTTCCCTTGTTGCATGGGTGCATTTCAGCGAACTACTTCTAAAGGGAGGATCATCAGGCATAGCATGCCGGATAATGATGTGGGTGGCATGCGAAAGGACAGAGTGTAGCTTTGGGCCCTCACGCCTCTCTTCCTTCCCCAACACTCGCGGCACGACACACCTCTGCCTGTCCTCCACCCCAGAAACACAGCACACACCAACACAGGCCTCCTCTACCCATCTTCAAGCCCAAACCACGTGCACCAAACCCATCCCCTTCCTCTTGTGTCCATTCTCCAGCCAAGAAGAATCTGAAGATATGCCCACCTGCACGCCGAAGAAGATAGCGCTTGCGAGGCTCCATGCGTCCCCTTGAGTTGGGTTGAAGGCTCCGCCCTTCTCCACGAGCAGAGCCACCCCCAGAAGAGTCATGAGCGCTGAGAAGTAGGTGAGCGGCTTCACGTGCGCCTTCCCGGAAGCTCCCGCCAGCATAGGGACCACCAGCACCTGCGCGGAAGGTGGCCCGCGCATTTAAACATGTGGCATCACAGCAAGTTGTGACAGAGCTCTACTGGATATGACTGCTTGTGGAAAGGGTGCAGCAATTCCTCCTGCCACAGGAGAAAAAGTCCCTTCAGACAGGTGATTCTGCTGACAGGCAGCATCTTCGCGAGTGAAAAGTACATTCCAGTGACATTGTTGCCCAGGAAAAAAGTAGCAAGCACTCTCTAGCTGGAACCTTGTGTGCTGCAAGGGGCGTGCATGTGTCTACACGTGGTCCATATACGGTAGAGTGACAGTGAGGACAATTTGAAGACTCACTGTGAAGGTTGAGATGAACGAAGCGCGAGAGGCGTCTGTGGTGATCAGACCTTGCGCCTGCGTGAGATACCCTGCGTGAATACACTTGTCAGCTTCGCCTGGCATACTTCTTGAACAGAAAGCGAGATACTTCCTCTGAACACCAAGGACATGCATGCAGAGCATAGTGCCAGGCAACGGGAGAACGCTCTTGCACTACTTGTGATGCAAAGGATCGCAGCTCACCTAGGGCCATCCAGAAGCCCAGCTCGAGGCCACCCCGCCGTATGAGCTTGGAGGTGAGCGCCTTTTTCAAAAAGGGCGAAAATGCGAGCGCGGCCACTGTGAACCTGATGCAAGCATCCAGCACCATTAAGCCATCGCATAAGAGAGAGAGTAGTATTTGGTTTCATGACGTGATGTTGTAGGCAGAATGCCTGCACAATCTGTGTCCAAGCATGTCGGCCCAGGAACCTAAGAGACAGGGTGTCCAGCTCTTGAGCAGTGACACAAACACTACAACTCGCTGCATCTTCCAGGGCTATAAGTTGAGAGAGGAAGCAATAGAGATGCGCAGCGCACATGACAATCCATGGCAATGCTGTTCATGTGCCCATGCATGCGGCACTGGCGGCATCACTTGTACAAGGGAAAATCGCCAAAGCTTTCGACACCAAAAGGCCGAGTAGCCAACTTACAAATGAAGTGTGCAAGGGCCAATAATACGTACCTGAACAGAGCGAAGATAAAGGGGTCGAAGGAGTGCTCGCAGTCCTTGACCACTACCCAGTTGCTGGCACACAGGACGACCTGAGCGGTACAAGAACAGCAATTTTGATGCCTCTCTTGAAAGGACAAGGGCATTTGTACTGGGGATAAGGGAAGAACAGCGAGCCCATGCAAATGTATTACCAGCTGTATGCAATGAGGAAGCTACAGAGGATACAGCCAGGAAGCTACATACTTGATGAGGTCAGATGTAAGTGACTCTGGGCCTTCCCAGCAGCAAGGACTAGCAGGGAGGGACCTCACCAGGAGGTTCAGAAGCACAAGTCCCTTTCCCCGTGGCGTCCACGATCGAAAGTCCAAGGTCTTTCTGAGCTGCTGCACTGCTGCCCAGGCAATCTGCTTCTGCACCTCGCCCTGTGTCTGCACGGCCGCCTCAATTGCGGGCTCAATCTTCTGAACTGCCTGCTTCGTGCGTTCCAGTTGTCTCCTGGAGTAATAAACCAGGCCCTTCCTGAATCGAATATTGCTGAGCTGTTGCTGCCTGCGCCTCGGTCTGACACAGCACGTGAACCGATCTGCCTCCAGCCCAACGCGCGCCATCCTGTTCAGATTCCATCCGACGCTGGAATCTGCAGGGGCTGACTTTCTGAACAAGGAATGCTGCATGGTGTCTGACGAGGAAGCTACCGCAGGGCGGCAGCGGCTACCAAAACGTCTTATCGCCGAGCTGCCTCGAACTCATCCCCGACGCAAATTGCCGTTCCCGACCCACGAGTTCGACCAGTGCACTCCTTTTCTACGAAAACGCAAGCCAATTGGATTGTACTGCGAGAGATGCTTGCCTGCGCGGACAGCGAGGTTAAAATCTTTTGGCCAGCTCAGCCGAGCAAATCTAGTGACTATTTGACAAATACCCTTTTCTATTCCCTCTGATTATCAAGTTGTAGAGAACCCCCTCCCTTGCCTCTTGTGCAAGTGAGGAAGTCCCCACCCAGCTCTGCTTTGCACCAGGATTGAGACATCGAACATTTGCACATACATAAGAAAGAGGAACGGAAATTCTGGCGTCCAAGAACAGGGGCAGCGCGCAAGTCAGTGGGAGATCACTAGTTGCTTGTGAGGGATTCTTTGGAGCACCGACTGTTCCAAACTTCCTGAGATAATAAAAAGACGTATCAGACATGGATCTGTCGACAGGAACCCCTACAGATCCATTCTACCTTGTCAAAGATGACATCCAAGCCTCGGTGAGTGCTTCGCACTTGAGATTGTGCTTCAAACCGTGCTAGTTTTTCCTTGCATGGCAGCATTACTGCTTTTTGTGGTTTTCCGAGTCCATGACTGACGTCAATGAATGGTACCCAATTTTGCCGAGTTGCACCTGACAGCAAGTTGACCAGCTTTGACTTCCCTAGCAGTGCAGGCATCCCGTGCATTTGCGCGGCAAATGTATGTCTGTTGTGCAGTACCTAAACAATTGCCAGACGCGTCTGAAGTCTCACAGGTATTTCGCTGAACCATCAAGGTTGTTGATGCAGCTGGAGAAAGCAAAGTCTCAGCATGCCAGGTGGCAGTCTCTGGGGAAGACGAATCCAGACAAAAAGCGGCTGGAGAGCGAGATCGAGGACGAGTGCAAGAGCATAGCCTGGCAGGCGCGTCCCAGCCCAAATGTACTTTTACTCGTCAGTACTGCACCACTGCTGTGACTCAGTGGTAGCAATGTGGGGAATAGCCTATGCCTTCCTGATGCTTTCTTTGGGAGCTTCAAATGAAGCTCTCACCGCCGTCCTAATCACAGGAAGGGCATTGCTTGATGACTTGTCACACGGACGGAAACTTGCTGACCGCGACCAGGAGGCCCCGGCTTCACAGGATGCCGCATGCTGAGTCACCTTTTAACGATGCTGAGTCACCCGGGCGCAGGTGGATGAAATGGAGAAGGCGGTGGACGTGGCAGAGAAGAACATGGCGCGATTCGGGCTGTCGCAGGCGGAGATCAGCGGGCGGCGGAAATGGGTGCTGCAGACGCGGCGGCAGGTGCGCGCACATGCTTGATGACATAATCATGGGTGATCAGAACATGCTGGAGTTGAGCTCCATTTTGAACCCCCTTGTAGCTCTGAATTGTGGCTCAGTAATTGTTACAGCACTGGGCGGTGCTGCGTCATGCAACGAGAGCAGTCAACCAATCATGCCCCTTTTCTTTTGGCCGCAGTGTTAGCAGGTCATGGGCTTGCTGAAGGGATGATATTAGAACATAGCAATGTTCCTGCTTGTGGCTCCAGTCGAGCAACATCCAGAATTCGCGTAAACCCTTTTCTTTCCCCGCAGTGTGAGGGGGTGATGCGCTCGTTGGAGGCGCAGCACATCGTGTCACTGAGTGTGGGGGACCCGGGCACGCCAACGGGCAAACTGGGCAGCGCGATTGGGCAGGAGAACGACCGCTACATCAACTCGGAAGGGGACCGGCAACAGCTGCTGCTCAGGTGCGGGGACAGATTTAGTCAGACCCAAGTTGACCTGGCTGGCAGGGGGCGGGTATTAGTATTGAGCGTCGTGCCCATGATTGATTGGAACTGGCGAGTCCATCAGGAGGTGCACTGGCGAGTACTTTAAGTGCTTGAGGACAGGATGTGAACCAGCACTCAAAGGTGAAGGTTGACAACACTGCATTTGGCATGCCCAGTGAGAGAACTGGGGAACCTGATCAAAACAAAATTTGCCCGCTGCAGGGAAATGTGCTGGCTTTTGTGATCTTGTGTGCACCCTGCACTGGCGCACAGGCTTGGCAATCTAGGCCTTAAATAAGATTCGCTGTGGTTATCAACTTAACTTGAAACCCTTAACAACCTTAGCTATAAACATTAAAATGCAAAAATGCCTGTTAAATTGGGGTTGGAGACTTATTAAGGTCTCTAAACAAGGTTCTTAAGGGTTCCCTTAACAATTGAGCAATTCAAGGGCTGCCATCCCTGCTGGCGCAGGCAGCAGGACGATGAGCTGGATCAGCTGGGGCAGCATGTGGAGAAATTAGGGGGCTTGGGGCGGGAAATTCATGGGGAGCTTGAATCCCAGAGCCGCATGCTGGACGAGTTGGATGAAGAAGTGGAGACGACACACCACAGGTGACCTTTTGAATCCACCATGCACTGCTCTACACCCAGGAACAACGCCTCACTTGGACTTAGACTTTTAGTATGATCCCAAATGGGCTGCAGACCAGACCTTCAGGCCCCACAGATGTGCCTGCAGACACTCTGTGTGTATGCCCTATGGCCTTCGGGCTTTGGGTTTTGCCGACACTATAATTATAATAATAATAATAATAACCGCAAAATGGCAGGCGACGGAAACAATCAGTCTGCTGCAATACAGGATGCAGCAGACTGCTGCACTGAGAAATCAAAATAGATTGATGCACAAAGCACAGATTTTGTTGGTGGTGGTGGTGAGCGCTCGAAGGGAGCGTTGCCTTGGAGGAGGGCTTGAGCTGGGCCTCTTTTGTGGTGTTTTTGTTCCGGTATCTGTCGGGAGAAGCTTGGATGTCATTCCACCCCAAGTTGAGGGTACACTGGCACTACCCTCAGCAGTGACATCATGTCGTGTCACATGATGTGCCCATGCAATGATGCCTCAAGTGTGAGCCATGAAAGCAACTGACAGCAAGTGCAGGCCAGATCAGGAGTAAGGCAGAGCACTGTCACAAACCTGCAAATGCATGCCAGCAGAGCCTTTAGGAAGGACATTACATGGATGTCTTTTCTGTGGCAGGTTGGCGGCCGCGCAGAAAAAGATGAACAACGTGCTGAAAAAGATGGGCATGCGCGGGCAGCTGTGCCTTATAGTCTTCTTGATTGCAATCCTTGTGCTTTTGCTTGTGCTGATATTCTCGTGAATCATGGGCAAACGTCATCGCTTGGTTTTTATGTCCTCCTTGGACACAATATGCAATGTATCTGCTGTCGAGTCTGTGACCTACGCAGGACCTGTATACAAAGAGCAAGAGGCCTCCAGATTATTTGGTCAGGCTCTAGGGAGGCGGACTTGTAAGACCTGAGTTTGGTTTAACAATCAAACGTACACTGCACACAGCCCGGGCCCGGTCACATTCATTTTGACTATGAGACATGATCAAGATCATCAGGACGACTCCCAACTTAGTGCAACAGTGCATGGTGCGTTGCTTTCCAGCTCTCACTGAGGCTGGCAGGCAGGATGATTCCGAAAACCATTGCGATCCCTGAGATAAGTGTCGGCATCGGACAGACTTCAAGCTTGTCTTAAGTCGGAAGAGTTGCCAGGGGGACCTGTTCTATATCTAATTCCCTGGCATGCATGGGCATGGCATATGCCTTGTAAGGGTGTTTGCGAAAGGTTGTTTGCAAGTTGCACATGTTGTGTGACATTTACTCTGCACAATGCGTACACATGCTTCTTGACAAGAAGTTCTTGTGGATGCGTGTTCTGGCATAAGCCTGCAGACGAGTGTCAAATCACTGTGCAGCTGATCTGACGTCAAAAGGCATTTGCAAACAGCAGGGTTCCGTCTGAACACCCCTGGGTGAAACCCCAAAGCTAGGTCTCAGTAAGGGGGTACTACAGAAAACCTTTAGTACCCCCGGTAATATCGCACCTCGAGGGCGTGCGCTAACAGAATGCGCGAATTCGGAAGAGCATGAAGGTTCAATTCGCTATCTAGTCAACTTCCCGGGCAACTGCCAACAAATTGTAAATGTGAATGGCTGAGCCCGGCACAAGGACTACCGCAGTGCGGCATCGTACGTCTGCAGACAAGCTCAACATGCTGCCAGCAGGCTGACATGCAGTGCATGTCAAGGCTGCCAATTTTGCTCACAAGGCAAATCATTAGTATGGCACAGGCCAGGCTGCAAGTTGCTATATCATTGCAATTCCGAACTGAGTCAATCTCGAATAGCAATTGAAATTCCCATTTTTGCAAATTTGCAAAAGGCATTAATATTCATGCCGGCGCCGCACTCTGCGGCAATGATGCAAATGCCATATGCAGTGTATGGGTCTCGGTGTGACAAATATGTCTGGCTGACAAAAATTGAAGTCTGGCTGACAACTTGTCTTGTTTTGAAAACGTCTACCCAGGTAGGGCTCCCTGGAGCGCGCTTGCGCTGTTTGCCTTGCAGACCACAAAATCATCGAGGGAAATTCTGGCTTCCACCAAGGCGTTAGGGCCGAAGTTTGTTGTGAACAGGGTCAGCGTGTCCACGATGCAAGAATTGCCTGGGTTGGCAAAGAACACTCTGGCGGGGCTGCCGCCGGGGGGACCAACAGGGGTGAGGAGAGGGAAGCTGTTGCTCTGGCAAGTGGGCTGTGGCGCGGTGGCCAGCACTCCAGTCGTGGTAATATAGATACTCGAGCCGCCATTGCCAATGGCATTGAGGTAGGCAGAGACGGCCACGTATGCGCCGCCGGTCAAAATGTTGCCGTCAGTAGCAACCAAGATCTGGGTTGAAAATCTAACACCCCCCGTCCGGCGGCCTTCATAGGTGCCCTCAAGAGCTGCCGCCCCGGACTGAATCTCTGCAAACGTCTCGGTGCTCGGGGTAACTATCTGAAAAAATGCAGTTGAGTCTTGGTTGGTGGCTGAGAAAGACAAGCCGTCATAGGTGAAAGGGTTTCCAATAACTCTCCCGGTAAGCTCCTCAAATCCCAGATTTATGGGGGCGGCCGCGCAATCTTGGTACAGACCTGCATAAGAGCCCACACCAGATATGAATGACCAGATATGAATGAAATAGTTCCTAGGATCACTGAGCAACTGCCAACAAGGAAAACATTTGAGCCATTCAAGATAGCAATATTAGCTGCGAAAGACTGCTAGTAGTACCACTAGTGCTTGTGTGCAGGCTTTAGGCTGGATGATGACAAATTAAGGTTCCTGAACTACTATGGCCCCGGCTGGCGGGGGGCAGTACAAATACTGAGCACCGTGCCCACGGTTCATTGGGTCTTGCTTGGATCTGGCGAGTGCAACAAGGGGTAGGAATTTGGCAGCCTTTACATGCAGCTTGTCTGCAGACGCAC
>JADEYI010001766.1_pt1 | contig 13886 bp, 7 predicted proteins | sample 8542331 | NCBI WGS metagenome assembly JADEYI01 (sample SAMN16510988, study PRJNA670497) | mine drainage metagenome | isolation source: biofilm near Copperflume 1 | place: Germany: Marsberg coppermine Kilianstollen | collected 2018-02 | reverse complement strand
AGCGCATGGCCCATAACGAAATCATAGAGCTCTTTCATGCCCGCCAGGCCGATGTACGCCCCATCAGTGGGAATGCCGCCAATACTGCCATCGCGTTAGGACTATTGCGCGGCAACGATACCATTGTGGCGAATTCTACCGATGCTGGTGGGCATATCAGCCATGGGCCGGTAGGGGTATTTGGTCGTCGTATCCAGAGCCGTGGTCAATCGTTGAAGCTCGGCGGACCAAACTCGGTTCATCTCCATTATTTACCACTGACCGCCGATCACTACCATATTGATGCCCAGAAAACGATTGAACTCATCGATAAGGTCTCGCCGCAACTGGTAGTGATGGGGAAAAGTCTATTTCTCTTTCCTGAGCCTGTCGCGGAGGTGGCCGCCTTCTGCAAAACGAAGGATATTCCTTTGCTCTACGACGGAGCTCATGTATTGGGATTAGTCGCGGGCGGTCAATTTCAATCACCCTTGCAGGAGGGTGCAACCTGGATGACGGGCAGTACGCATAAGACCTTCCCCGGCCCACAGCGCGGCATTATCCTGGGCAATTTGGATGCCGAGGGCGAGAAGAAATACTGGCCAGCCGCGGATCGCGGTGTCTTTCCCGGTTCATCCAGTAACCATCACTTGAATACGTTGCCTGCCCTGGTCGTGGCGACCCGTGAGATGAAGCAGTACGGGCGGGAGTACGCGGCACAGATTGTGCGCAACGCGCAAGCTCTTGGTCGTAGCCTTGACGTGCTAGGCACTCCTGTTGAGGCACGCGATTTTGGCTATACGAGGAGCCACATGATCGCCGTCAATGTCGCGCAAGCGGGCGGCGGTGTTGAGGTGGCTAAACGCCTGGAGACCAATGATATCATCGTCAACTACAATATGGTGCCGGGCGACACTGACCCGCGTAACCCCTCCGGCCTCCGCATTGGCGTTCCCGAAATGACGCGCTTCGGCATGGACGAACGGGCCATGGGCGAGTTGGCCCAGTTGATCCACGATGCCATTCACGGCGAAAACGTGAAAGCCCACGTCAATGCCCTACGCGGTCGCTACGTCGAGATGCAGTACGTGTAATGTTACTAATACTATAAGTTTTTGCTCGAAAAACACCTGTATCCGATAAGGATGCAGGTGTTGTAACTGCCCAGGTGCGCTCGAGTGGATGTGCTGGCAGTGCGGACACCGTTTGTGCTCGGCGCGATATTCCCGCACCAGCAGACGAGGCGATGGCACATCCACCACCTGTCGACGCTCTCTCCCATCTGCGCCAGTTGTTTTCGCAGATCCTTATTCTCTTCTTGTAAAAAGAGTTGTTCTTCTTCAATCGTCATGTCTTTGCTTTACTGAGTTTGACTCCGTTTGGCAAGTCCCCAACGCACCTGGGCAGTTACGTGCTATTATAATGGGGAGTCTACTATTAGCTAGACGGTGTAACTCACGAGAGGTTTTTCGCGCTGAATATTTTGTTTAGCAACTTTGCAATAGGTCAGTAAGATATAAGAGAAGAGGCATATGCATCTTGCTACATTTTGACATATTGACTGCTGTGTTATGTTATTGCTAGAAATAGCTGATCTATATATTTCAATAAAATAAACAGTATCTATTGTAATCACTTTTTCCCAGTCGGAAATAGTAGTCTTGCTGTAGTCGAAGAGGAGAGGAGTGGGAGATGGCATCATTTACAGACTTGATTGCCGAGCGCATACATTCCCAGCGAGAAGAGTTCCTTGCCGGTTTATCGAGCAAACCTGATGATGAGGTTGAATCTCTTCTTGCTAAAGGAATTCAAGCCCACTGGCACCCATTCGAGCCTGAAAATAGCGGGAATATGGATCAAAGTAGATCGCAGGTGGCAGCGGTGGATGGCTCTCGCGCAATACGAGCTTTAAGTAGCGGGGCAGATTGGGTTATCGCACAAGCCTTGCTAATCGGGTCGAATGGACTACGCATGTCTGCCGTTGATACCATTCTGTTGCGAGGTGAAATCGGACGTCCGGCGGTTGAGCGTTGCGCCGCACTTTTGATGCGTTCTCTCGAATTGGATCTGGCAGTGAAATATGTCGAGAGCGGAGAAGGAAATATGCTCATCCTTGATGGTTCGCTCTATGCTGATCTGCCCTACCTGCTCTACAGGCTCGCCATCGGTGGCTACGAAACCTTACCTTTGAAGGTACTGGAGCAATATCTTGAGCTTTTCGACCTTTGCCAGAAACGCGGAGTTCTCTTACTGGGACTTTCTAAGAGTGCCCGCTCGGCAGTCCTGGGACAGGCTCTTCTTGAGGAAAATCGCCCTCCTCTTATACCCCCGACTCCCCAACCATTAGACGCTGGTACATCAAAGCCATCAGGAGCAGATGCGCAGGAAGATGTAGAAGTACCTCGCAGTGATGCGGTAAATAAGAAGAACCAACGACGCGGTATGAGTGGGTTACCAACCGATGGTGAACTCATGCATCGTTGGACGAAGGGTACTGGTCTCACTGATCCTGTACTGCTGGGATCGTCATCTTTTGGCCATGCTGGCGCAATAGCAGATAAGAAATTGACCTCACAGATAAAGCAAGCTTTTCTTGAACCGCAACTATCTTCTGATCTGCAGCGAGTACTGGATAGGCTGTCCAACGCTCCCGCGATTGGTACCTTTTATATACGTCTTGCTCCTGGCGATGATGCTCTCCGCGTTGATGCTCTGGCAAGCACTTTTGGTAGAAATGATCTTCGCTTGCTTGAGTTTACCCGAACACTGGTTCCTCATACTACGGCGTTACCACTCGTCCAACATCTTTTAGGCGAGTATGGCGGACTCTCGGTTTATAATGCGGCACTGTATGTAGTAGATAAAGAGGTTCGTCTTCATACTACGACAGTGGATCACATTTATCTTTCAGTGTTACGACGCCAGCTTGGTCAACCAGTTCAGTATGATCGATCAACCCGACGCTTCATCCAGTAAGCACTTGAATTTGATATCTACTCTTGCGAGGGCAAGGAAAGAAATATGCAAAACACACTTTCATCTATTTACGGTCGTGAGGCTGGCTTTATAGTTGGTGAGACTAGCCCGTTGGAATTCACTTTCGTCAGCAGCCAGGAATTGCTTCCTCCGCGATTAGAATATCTGGTTATTCCGAGAGTTGAGGAAAAGAGCGGGGGAACTGCTCTCTCAAATGAGGTCTCAAGTAGATATGTAGATGTCCTCGCTCAAGTTGTCGAAATTGGCATTGGTTCAGCTATTCTTTCTGATAATCTCACCTATGATGAGACAATGGTGATACTTCGAGGCTCATATGCTCCTCAGCCGAAGATGTATGGACGAGCGCGGGTCATCGGTTATCTGCTAAATGGAGTAGTGCGTACTCCCCGGTGTGCTGCTATCCCAGGCAGTACTGTCTATATTGCCTCTGATGAGATTTTGAAAAAGTTTTTCAGCGCAGATGTGACGGCGGGAGTGGAAATTGGCACACTCATTAATCGCCTGAATGTACCCGTTTTGTTAGATCCCAATGGATTGCGCCGTCACCTGGCAATCATTGCACAAACGGGTGCTGGTAAATCCTACCTGGCAGGAAAATTTTTCGAGAGCCTCTTGCAACTTGGAGGAACTATCCTGGTTTTTGATCCAAATTCGGATTACGTGCAGATTCGAAAGAAAGCCGGACAGGAAGAACGCCCTTATCACAGTGCGGAAAAAACAAGCTTCGCTGATGATGTTCTACTCTATCGTATTCCGGGGATTCAGGGCAGGCGTTTTGTGGACGAACTCATTGGTGATGTGCGCCCATTTACGGTGCGCTTTGCTGACCTGAATCATGATGAGATTGCCGATCTTGCAGGCATTTCTGAAAGAGCCTCAAATCAGCGAAGAGCCATTGAACTTGCCTGTGAGCGTCTTCAACGAGAAGGAGTGGATTACCGGCCTGATGAGTTGATTGCTACTCTGAAGGAACTGGCGGCTGGAGATAACGGTAACAATGCAGTAGAAGAGGCACAAAAGCAAGAAGATAATCAGGAAGAATTTCTGGGAAGTGACGAGCGTCGTGCAGCTCGTAAAGCTGCCCAATATATTGAAGACTTACGTCGGTTCTCCATCTGGGATTATCAGGATATTCGTATGCAAGATTTGTTACAGCCTCAACGGCTCACCGTACTTGATCTTGCTGGCGCCGATAAAGTTGTAGCAGCCTATTCTGCCGAGCGATTGTTACGAGATATCTGGAAACGTGCCATAACAGGAAAACTGCACTATCCTGTCTTTATTGTACTTGAGGAGGCCCATAACCTGATTCCGGCAAATGGTCAAACTCGTGCCAGCCGCATTATCAATACTATTGCAGCCGAGGGGCGTAAATTTCGCGTATTTCTTACTCTGATTACACAGAGGCCCAGTAAGATTAGTCCCGATACACTCTCACAATGTGGAAGCCAGTTTGTAATGCAATTAACGAATCCCGATGATCAGCGCGCAGTGCAGAAGGCTTCTGAAGCGATCTCGGCAGAACTCCTGGGTGATTTGCCGGGATTAAACAAAGGCGAAGCGATTGTGCTGGGACAATTGACACGTATTCCGGTAATGGTACGGATCACCGGACGCGCATCAGCTGAAGGAGGCAGCGATGTTGATATTGTTGCTGCCTTGAAACACGCCAGGCAGGACGTACATGTTACTCGTATAGCGGAAAAGCTCAATAATCAGCCAACAGCGCCACGCCAGCAAGAAGAGTGGTAAGTATTGGAGATACTTTAGTAAGTTCAGTGCAGAGGAATCAGGAGGGAAAATAGTTGGATCAACAGCACGCTTTCTCTACCCTTAGCAGAAGCGTTGGAAATACCACAGGGCAAGATGAGGGTAGTGTACGAGTCATACTGACGGCTGATAACCACCTCTCGGCATACAGTCCAAAACTTTCTCCAACAAAGTTGGCCGAACGAAGAAGACGACTGGGGATGGCATTCAAACAAGCAGTAGACGCCGCAATTGAGCGACGAGCACACCTTTTCATCCAGGCAGGGGACCTTTTTGACAGTGTCGACCCGCGCAATCGGGAGCGCGATTTTGTTGCAGAACAACTCATGCGACTACAAGCGGCAGGCATTCATACCTTTGCTGTAAGCGGCAACCATGACACCCCACGCCAAAAGACTGAGCAGGGAGGATTTGCTCCCCAAAATATTTACCACCGATTAAATGGCATGCACTATTTTGACTCGTCTGATGTGCTAATGCCTGTGAAGATTGATGTAGCGGGACTACGATTGGCTCTCGCTGGACTGAGTTACCATCCGGGTGTCGCACCAGGAGGGGATCCACTGGATCATGTGGAGATTACTGATCCTGATGACGTTCTGAAAGAAGCTGATTTAGGAATACTAGTTCTGCATGCCGCAATAGAGGGCCATGCGTTTCCAGGAGAGAAGGAAACATTCGTCCGGCGAAGTAGCCTGGCTAAATTTGAAGGTTTTCATGTTGTGCTGACTGGTCATGTTCATGCCTATGACCGTTTCTCGATAGGGGACAAAGCGGTGGTGGTTTGTGGAGCTACCGAACGCATGGAATTTGGTCAAAGTGAAGATAAAACAGGTTTTGTGTATCTTGAACTCACGCGTGAGGGATTGCATCACACAGAACAAATATCTATCAATCCGCAGCCACGGCATGTCATCATGATTCGCACACCCGAATTGTGGCCCCTCCAGCAGCCTAATACTGCAACTCCGTTGAATCCTTCACATATACAGGAAAATGAAGCTCCTATTCTCACCGTTGCGGCACGTATCATCCAAAAATTAGATGCCTATTGTACTGAAGATGCGATGGTACGGCTGAATTTAGAAGGACCAATTACGCGCGAGCAGTACCATTTACTCGATTTGCGCGGTATCTGGATGTATGGACAGCAACGCACGTTCTCTTTCGAGATAGATGAGAGTCGCTTACTCTTAATCAATGATCTTTCTCAAGCAAAGGTGGAGCGGGGTGAACGCATCGCGCCTCGCGAAATGTTGGAAGCCGTTGCCCAGGAATGGATGGAGAAGACTGAAACACCCGATAGGCGAGCCATCCTGGCAAAAACACGCCAACGCGTACTTGATTGCTACGATGAGCTTTCTGGAAGGGAGACCGATCGATGATTACATTGAAACGCCTGGAAGCGAATAATTTCAAAAGTCTACGTTCGATTACTTTGCTGTTCCCCGAACATGGAACAGTATTGATTGAAGGACATAACGAGGCAGGAAAATCGACGCTTTTTGAAGCTGTCTACGTTGCGCTTTATGGAAAGCCTCTCGTAGGAGAAGATAAACAAGCAAGGCAGGAAGAAGTAATACAACACGGCCAATCACAGGCTATGGTTCAATTGACATTCAGCGTAGGCCAACAAGAATTAACAATCAGCCGCCACTTCGAGCGAGGAAAATCACAACAGGCTAAACTCGTTATACGACGACCCGGTGTTCAATCAGAGGAGGTCAACCGGGTCAGAGCGGTGGACGAGCGCATTCTCAAGGAATTGGGAAATCTCGATGGAGATAGCCTCCGCAACTCCTGTTTTGTCGAACAGAAAGAATTAGGTCGAATCGAGTCACTGTCACTTGCCCAGCGAGAGCAAGCTATTCAAAAACTGCTTGGGTTGGAACGGCTGACTCAGCTTATGGAACAGTTCAAATTCAGGCGAGAGCAGGAGCGAGAGCTAACCCTGGCGCAAAGCTATTTGAGATTGGCTCGACTACAGGCCGAAGTACGCACAACTTCTGCCGAAGCAACCGAACTTGCAGAGCGACTTGATGGCGTGAAAGTTGCTATCCAGGTGAGCCGTTTGACTGCTCTGGCGGCACAGAATGAAGAGATTGAGAAACGCCTGGCAGTATGCATGGCCCGTGTTCAAGAAGCGCGTGATCGCTTGAACCGTTGTACAGAGATCAAAGAATTTGTAAGCCAGTGTGAAAAGATTACTCATCAGATAACAGATATTGCTCATACTCGTAATGAGATACTCCGTATTGCCGGAGAAATTAAACGTCTGGATACTATCGAACAGGTCGAACTGCCCCAGGCACGGGTCTATCTCAAAGATGTCCTCACGACAGCAGAAGCGGTTACCCAGGCAGTGCAGGCAAGAAGGAAGGTGGAGGCAGCAGTGCAAGCAGTGCGTGAGGCTCAACGCTTCCTCAAAGAACTCGAACAGGCAGAAAATGAACAGAAGCAGAGAGAAGATGAGTTAGCGCACGTGCAGACGCGCATTGTTCAACGTCATAAAGATGCTGAGGTGGAACAGCACCGCTTCATACAGACGTTAAGCGAGTTGGAGGCAAAGAGGCTTCGCATAGAAGAGGCTTTTGCTCCCGTAAAACAGTGGGAAGCTGCAAATAAAGAGCTTGCAGCACTCAGGCAAGAAATTAGCTCAGCTGAAGCAAAAGAGCAGGTGCTTCTCAAACTCAGAAAGCAGATGCAACAGCGAGAGGACGAAGTGCGAAGCTTAGAGATATCTGTAGCTCGCACGGAAAAGGAGATGCAGCAGGCTAATGATGCTGTTCGCCGCGCAACTGTATATGAAGCGGTAAACGCATGGATGAGACTAAAAGGTGTTGAAATGACCCTGGGTGGTTATGTGTCGCAACATGCTGAACTGATTAACAAACACCAGGAGGCCGGGTTAGCACTAACTACTGCTCGGACTAAAACACGTATGCCATTCATTGCAGGAATAGTTCTGTTGGTATTGACAGTAGTAGCATTGCTTCTGGGCTTTCTATGGCCCGCTGGATTCGCTCTATGCGCCTTTTTCTTATGCGGCACTGGCGCATCCTGGCTATGGCACATCCGTACTAGAAAGAGTGCGCAACAGTTTTCCGAAGCTCTAGGTCATTGGACGCAAGAACTTCAACGCCTGGATATGCAACGTCAGGCAGCCATCCAGGTAGGGGGTGATCCAGTGCTGCTCACTCAATATGAGCAGCAAATCCTCGCGAGTGGCCTTGTAGTGCCTTCGAGTCTCGAGGCTGGTCGCAGCCTTCAGGAGGAACTTCGACTACAACCTGGTGCTATGCAGGGACATCAAACTTTGGAAGAAGCTGCTCATATTGCACGAGACAACCATGTCCGTTTAGTTGAACAGCTCAGACAGGCTCACTTTGCTGCTGAAGGAAACAAGCAGGATTTGTATCTTGCTCAACAATCTGGCAATCCGGCGGAACAACTGGCCCAGTTAAAGATGCAAGAGGCAAAACAAGAAAAGATTGTGGCGACAGTTGAGGAAGCAGCCAGGCGATCAATTACAGGAGTTGCGCAATGGCCTACCGATAACAATGCACTTCAAACATCGCTTTCTGCCTGTCAAATTGAGTTACGTACTGCTTGCGATGTGCAGAAACGACAGGAACTGGCATCAGCCAAACTGATTCGGGAAGCAGAAGCTGATAAGGCGAAAGCAGTGTCCGCTTTGCAACTGGCGCGTGAGATAGTTGCAGCATTAAAAGCCGGTAATCCTGCTGCACAATTGTTCAAGGCACAGCAAAACCTGGCAGAAATGGAGACAATGCGCCGCCAGCAAGAGGATGCAACTCACCCACTTTTGAGCAAGCTTCATCTCCGGCTTGAAACAGAAGTAGAGCCTGAACGCGGTCGAGCAGAAGCAAAAATACAGACATTAGAAAATGTACTTAGCACCCGCCTACAGCAACAAGAGAAATATAAAACGTACTGGGATAGTCTTACCAATTCACTGGCAACTACATCAACCTTGATCGGAGACCTTTTAGCAGCATTGAACCACCTGGCTATTGCAGGATTACCGTCTCTTCCTCAATTGCTTAACCGTGTCGATATTTCTTTCCCTTATGAACACAGGTTGACAACCACGCTTAACGAGACCAGAAAAGCGCTTCAGACCTCAATGGACATACTAGATGAACAGGCCAGCAGGAAGAGGCTTGATGAAGCTCTCGGAGAGAAAGGAAGAATAGAGCAGCAGAAGGATGGAGTAGAAAACGACATAAAACAAAGTCAGCAGGTAATTGATGAAATTTTCTCTATGCGTGCTATTGTTCATCCCTCAACTTATGGGTACAATAGCATTGTTACGTACTGGCCCCTTATAGCACAGGTATCTCCTGTCGAAGAGAGCCAGGTAGCAGAGAAGCTGGAAGAGGTGAGAAAGTGCCTTTATGCTGCGCGTCAGCAGGAGAGTCTGCTAGCGACAGAATTGCAACACCCCGGCACCCCGTTAAGTATTGAGACATGCCAGCTAAATGTTACCACAATCCTTGAGAAGCGCGAAATATGTGGATGGGCAACTCAGCTTCTCAGAGAGACACATGATCGCATTGCTCGTCGTGTTCTTCCGATTACGGAGCGCAACATGCAGCCGCTTTTGCAGCAACTCACAGGCGGACGATATCGTGATGTACGATTGACGCCGGAAGACACAGATGGTCAACCCGGAGATATGGATTATCGTATTCGTATCTGGGATCCCATGGCTGAGCGTTATGTTACTAAAAATCTCTTCTCTGGAGGAACTCGCGATCAATGCTCACTGGCTCTACGTTTAGCTTTCGCGCTTGCCACTCTGCCACAGGAGTTGGGTATAGCCCCAGCATTTATCTTCCTGGATGAGCCGCTTAGCGCTTTTGATTCTCTACGCGCCCAGGCCCTTGTTGAACTTATTACAACTGGAACCATCGCACAGCAGTTCAACCAGGTAATCTTAATTTCCCATCAACATGCTTTTGACAGCGAAGCATTTCATTATCATATTCGGATGGAGTCTGGTCAGATCGTCGAATCTGATCTACCTCATTTAGATGACAGCCCTATTGAGACTATTCAGATACAACCTGTCGGTACTAGCAGCGCATAAAACAATTTAGGCATGGTTCAAGAGGAGGTCATCGTGATTGATGCGCTCATTCGTATATCGAAACCTACTGTAAACATGAAATTACCGCGCAAGAGAATATTCTTCTGGGGAGTGGTAGTGGTCTGCCTGGTCGGTTTATTACTCAGTTAAATCCTCACCTCATGTTCCTTCAGCAGATCAATTAGCCACTGCTCATCGTGAATAGGCACTCCGGCTTTCTGCGCTTTAGCTAGCTTGGAGCCGGCATCTTCACCGACAATTAAGTGGCTGAGCGATTTGCTGACACCCGAAGCAATCGTTCCGCCGAGTTGCACAATAGCCTCTTCTGCCAGGGGGCGCGTCATTGTGCTGAGACGACCGGTGAGCAGGAAGGTTTGACCCGCCAGCGGCCCCGTTTGTACAATCTCTGGTTCGGTCTCCATGTTTACCCCGGCCTGCCGCAACCGCTCAAGCAGGGCGCGATTCTTTTCACTTTGCAGCCAGGTGTAGACGCTATGCCCAATAATGGGGCCAATGCCGGGAACTTGCACAATCTCATCTTCGTTTGCCGTGCACAGCTTATCGATGTTACCGAAGGCATTGGCGATAATTTGGGCTGTTTTCTCGCCCATGTAGCGGATGTTGAGACCGAATAGCAGCCGCCAGAAGGTGCGCTGCTTGCTGGCTTCGATGGCGGCCAGCATCTTGTCCGCGCTGCGGTCTTTCACGCCTTCCAGCGCGAGCAGTTGGTCGCGTGTCAGACTATAGAAGTCGGCTACATTCTTGACATAACCCGCACTCACAAGTTGCTCACACATCTTTTCACCGATAGTATCGATGTCCATAGCTCCTCGCGAGACAAAATGGCTGATGCTTTCAAGGTTGCGGGCGGGACACTCCTCATTTGGACAGTAGGCCATGGCCTGATCTGCAATACGGATGATGGGAGTATTGCACAAAGGACAGTTTTCGGGAAGGTGATAGACCTCCTCTTTGCCAGTCCGCCGCTCAATGATAGGCTTGACCACCTGGGGAATGACCTCACCGGCCCGTTGGACAAGCACCCAGTCGCCAATACGCAGGTCCTTGCGCTGAATATCTCCTTCATTGTGCAAGCTGGCACGAGAGACCGTCACGCCGCGAATATTGATCGGCTCCAGGGCTGCCCATGGATTGACCGAACCGGTACGCCCGATATTGACGCGTATATCGAGTAGTTGCGTGGCAACCTGGATGGGCGGATATTTGAATGCAATCGCCCAGCGTGGGTCACGAGCGACCGCACCTAGCTCCTGTTGCTGGGCCAGGTCATTGATCTTGATGACAACACCATCAATCTCATAGGGCAGATTGAAGCGTTCTTTTTCCCACTTCTTGCAGTACTCCAGCACCTCATCCAGCGACGTTGCCAATTGAATATGTGGATTCACTGGAAAGCCCCAGTTTCGGATCAGTTCCAAAGCTTCCCATTGACTATGGAAGTTCAATCCTTGCATATAGCCAATCTGATAACCGAAGAAATCAAGGTGGCGCGTCGAAGTAATGCGGGCATCTTTTTGCCGTAACGAGCCAGCAGCAGCATTGCGTGGATTGGCGAACAGTTTGTCGTCCTTCATCTGCTCGTTCAGTTTCTCAAAATTTTTGCTAGACATATAAATTTCGCCGCGTACTTCTACCTTGTCGGGTATAATGTCGCCACGCAGGTTTTGTGGGATGCTGCGCACAGTGCGTATATTGGGCGTCCAATCTTCACCTACTATGCCGTCTCCTCGCGTTGCTCCAATGGTGAGTTTCCCCTTTTCATAGGTGAGAGCCATGGCTAACCCATCAATCTTTAGTTCACAGACGTATGCAAACCTCGCGTTGGGGAGAATATTGAGGGCGCGTTTGTGCCAGGCCAGGAGTTCCTCTTCGTTACGGGCATTAGCCAGGCTGAGCATTGGAAAAGGATGGTGATGCTGTGACACATCTTGCATCGGGCCAGCCCCGACACGCTGGGTGGGTGAATCGGGCGTTAGCAGCTCTGGATGCTCTTGCTCAATACGTTGCAGCTCGATCATTGACTGATCGTATTCCGCGTCCGTCAGTACCGGATCGTCCTGCATATGATACTGATAGTTCGCTTCCTCTATCTGGTGGCGCAATGCCTCGACATGCGCTTCGAGTTGCTCTGCTGGACTCTTACCCGTTTGTTCCAGGTCTAGCGGTTCTTCATTGGAAGTAGCTTCGTGGTTTTGAGCTTCGTTCTGGTCGTCCATTATCAAAAATCTCCCGGTACGAGTAATAAAGAGTTATCTATGCCTATGCTTTTTGTCTATGCCTATTCTTTTTAATAAGGTTCATAGTGGTAAACTACCGGGTTTTCCTCGAATAATCCCTTGATATGTTCGCGCCACTGTGTGAAGAGTGGTCCACCGCGGAAATCGACGGTATGCGCTTCCAACGACGTCCAGGTAACGAGCAGCGCATATTGTCCTGGTTTCTCAACGCAGCGTTCTGCCCGTGCTGAGATTACCTCTGGGTGTTGGCGAATAGCTTCCAGCCCGTGCAACATCGCCTGGCCCAGGGCTTCCTCTTTGCCAGAGATGGCTGTAAAAGTAGCAATTTCTGTTGTCATCAATAACCTCCATTTTAAAGGGTATAGTATCATGCAATGCAAATTCAGTATACGTCAAAATCCCGTTCTCGGTAACATTTTCATTTGACGGAACAGATGCACATGAGCGCAAGATCAAGCGATTGACCTGGTTCATTGGCCCTCATACAGCATGCGAGTCTCCCCAATCTTGCTGAAACGTCTGTTGTAGCGTGAGCAACACACCCTGGTCCGCTACAATAATGCCCAGTTCGCGGTTCTGGTCAAGCGATTGGGTGGAGATGTTCTCGGAACCGACAAACGCTTTCTGTCCATCTGCCACAATCATCTTGGCATGGATGTAGAGGCGGCTATCTTCTCGTACCTGCACCCCACCCTGTTTGATGGTATCAATACCTGCGCGGTTACTATCGCTTGACGAGCCACTCGGTGACGGTAGAATCACTTGTACCTGCACCCCACGCTTAGCGGCATTCACTAAAGCTTGTTCGATGGCGGAGTCGTTCATCTCCTCTGCCTCGATCAAGAGCGTGCTGTGTGTGCTGTTAATCAACCTGGTGAGGGCGTTGCGCGAATTAACAGGACTAACGACGAGGTTAGCATCATTGAATTGAGCGGTTGTGCGGTTCCAATCGGCCTGGAAGATAGCATTCACGGCCTGTACATCTTGTGCATTGGTATCCACGATGTCATATTCGCGGTTGCTGACATACGTACTGGTACTACCATAGCCGCCCAGTGCCGAGCGAGAGAAATTAGAGGTCATGATATAAGCGGTTGTGCCATCAATAAGCATACCTTTTTCATGGGTCAAGCTAAAAGCTGGATTGGCGTCCTCGACTTTGGCACCTGCCGCTTTCAATTGATCCATGGTACGTGCAGGTGAACCGCTGCCGTAGGGATGTGGCTCCAGCATGACACGCACATCGACGCCATGGTTGACAGCATCTTCCAGTGCACGTATCACATTGCGATCTGAGAGGATATACATCTCCAGCCAGACCGATTTCCTGGCGGCTTCGATGGCATTGGTGATTGGACGTTCACCTGCCGCCGGCTCGACGAATACCTGGACGCCCTGTGTACCTGAACCGGTGGAGCAATTGCTCTGGCATCCGCTGGATGTGCTTGTGTTGGTAGGAGTCACGATGGAGATAGTACAGCCCGCCAGGAATAGGCAGAGCGTTGCTACGGTGAGATACGTTAAAGAGAAAGAGCCGAGTTTATAGCGAAGCATACGTCCTCCTATTGCGGGTTTTAAAGAACATATCTCTTCTGTGATTGTATCAGTTCAGGTGAAGAAAAAAGCCAGGGCATCTTTTCTGATGCCTGGCTCTTCACTTTCCCAATCTGGAGTTTAAGGATGCAGGTAGACGTACAACGGAGCCAACACCAGGGTGATGGTGCTGAGCAATTTGATCAGAACGTGTAACGACGGGCCTGCGGTATCCT
>JADEYI010001765.1_pt1 | contig 13888 bp, 13 predicted proteins | sample 8542331 | NCBI WGS metagenome assembly JADEYI01 (sample SAMN16510988, study PRJNA670497) | mine drainage metagenome | isolation source: biofilm near Copperflume 1 | place: Germany: Marsberg coppermine Kilianstollen | collected 2018-02 | reverse complement strand
GAAACAATGGCCGTCGAATGCTGATGCTCTGCCTCACCTCAGACTACCCACGTTTGATCTACTCCACCGACAACATCAATACTTCGGTGCCTCCAAATAGCTCACTTGCCAGAACCACTCTATTAGCGTTAAGCTATACCTATGGAATAAATGGGATAAATCAAATAGAGGTGTTGAGAAGAAACATATGCAGAGCCAGCCAGCAGCAATCCTTCCAGCCATCATTGGTGTTGATATCGGCGGTACTTTCACCGATATTGTCTATTTCATGCCATCAGTGGAGACAGATGGTAGGGAGGGGCAACTACGCGTTCACAAGGTGCCCAGCACGCCAGAAAATCCTGCGCAAGGATTGTTGACGGGGATACAGGCGGTGGATACCACCGGAAAGTATGTTGTCATTCATGGGTCAACCGTTGCGACCAATGCGCTTTTGGAGCGACGCGGAGCGCGTGCTGTACTCATTACCACGGAAGGCTTTGCCGATGTGCTTGAGATTGGCCGGCAAAATCGTCCGGCCCTCTACGATCTCATGCAACAGCGACCACCTGCCCTCATTTCGCGAAAACACCGCCTGGAGCTTCCTGAACGCCTCGACTACCATGGCACTATTTTGCGCTCGCCAACTTCTGACGACTGGGAAACATTGTTACAACAAGTTGCCGCGTGCGAACCTGAGAGTATTGCCATCTCTCTACTCTACGCTTTCCGTAATCCTGTCCATGAGCAGGCACTGGCGATCCTCTTGCGTGAGCGTTTCCCCGGTCTTTACCTCTCACTTTCCAGCGAGATATTGCCACAGTTTCGCGAATACGAACGCACCAGCACGGTAGCGGTGAATGCCTATGTGCAACCTCTCATGGCGCGGTACCTCGCTAACTTGCAAAAGCGTATACAGGGTCCGTTGCGTATTATGCAATCCTCAGGTGGAAGTATATCCGCGGCCACGGCGGCGAAAGAGCCTGTACGCACGGTCTTGAGTGGCCCGGCTGGCGGTGTTATCGGTGCTTATCATGTAGCTCGCCAGGCAGGGCATAGTCAACTTATTACACTCGATATGGGCGGCACCTCTACCGATGTCGCGCTCTGTCCGGGCGTCATTCCAGAAACGAGCGAGGCGGTCGTAGCAGGTTGCCCTATCAGTGTCCCGACCGTGGCCATTCATACCGTTGGGGCCGGTGGTGGCTCCATCGTGCATCTGGACGCGGGCAACGCACTTACAATTGGCCCCCAGTCCGCGGGGGCTCATCCTGGCCCGGCTTGCTATGGCAAAGGGAATCAGCTGACCGTTACTGATGCTAATGTTGTCTTAGGACGTATCGACCCAGCTTATTTTCTGGGCGGCACATTTCCACTATATCCAGAACGGTCGCGGGAGTTGATGGCCGAACTGGCCCAACACATGGATGTCACTGTACAGGAAGCGGCCCTTGGTATCATACAGGTCGTGAATGCCAGTATGGAGCGTGCTTTACGCACCGTTTCCCTGGAACAAGGCTATGACCCGCGACTCTTTACGCTGCTCCCGTTCGGTGGTGCCGGCCCATTACATGCCTGTGAACTGGCCGAGTCGCTGCACATTCCTGCCGTCTTTATTCCGCGCTATCCGGGCGTTCTTTCTGCCCTGGGTATGATTTTGGCTCCGATCGTCAAAGACTATGTGCAGACGGTAATGCTGGATGCACAAGCTGTAGATACTGACGGACTACAAGCGGTATTTGCTCCACTGGAAACACGAGCTTTAGCCGATCTACAGTATGAGACGAACAATGTCGTGACTCAACCTGGTGGAGATATTGCTCTGCAACGTTTCTGTGACTTGCGCTACAGGGGACAGGCCTATGAATTGACCACACCTATAGTTGATAGCCTTGCCAATACCCTGGTGCAGTTTCATGCATTGCACGAACAACGCTTTGGGCATAGTCATCCAGAGCAGTCGGTACAGATTGTCGCGGTACGCGTCAAAGCAACGGTTCAACCTGTGCAGCCAGCACTGCCAGCCACCCCGTATAGCGGCTCCACGACAGAACATGCTGCCATCGGTACGCGAAGTATGGTGTTTGCATCTGGAGAACTCATGGTGCAGGTCTATGATCGTGCAAAGTTACGGCACGGCAATCGGGTGATTGGGCCAGCCTTGTTGGTGCAAAGCGATAGCACGTTCCTGCTTCCTCCACTTTGGGAAGGAGTGGTCGATGCCTGGGGAAATATCACCGCTACAGTATCCAGTACCAACAACGATACCACTATCAGTCACCATGCTACTGTCGAAACACAACAATCCAATCAGAAATTCAATACAGAAAGCGCAAAAACTTTTGACGCTGTGTCGCTAGAAATATTCAAACATCTCTTTGCCTCTGCTGCGGAGGAGATGGGCGTGACTTTAGGGAGAACAGCGTACTCACCCAATATCAAGGAGCGCAAAGACTATTCGTGCGCCTGCTTTGATGCACAGGGACGCATAATAGCCCAGGCTGAGCATATTCCAGTTCACCTGGGGGCTATGCCAGCCTCTGTGCAGGCAGCCATCGAGCGTTTCACGTCCTTCGAGCCGGGTGATATCGTCATACTCAATGATCCGTATCTGGGTGGCACGCATCTGCCGGATATTACCCTGGTGGCCCCGGTCTTTATCGATGCTGACCCGGACGGATGTGCGGGCGAACTGTTTGGTTTTGTCGCCAGTCGTGCTCATCATGCCGATATCGGCGGTATGTCGCCTGGCTCGATGCCAATGTCCCGTGAACTCTACCAGGAAGGTGTGATCATTCCTCCGTTGAAGCTAGCGAAGCGCGGCATCGTCAATGAAGAGGTATTGGAGCTATTTTATCGTAACGTGCGCACTCCCTGGGAACGGCGTGGAGATATGGATGCGCAAATTGCCGCTGGGCGCGTTGGTACACGTCGGTTACAGGAAATTATTGCACGCTATGGTTCGCGCACTGTGCAGACTCATATCGACGCCTTATGCGCCTATTCCGCGCAGCTTACCAGGGTCGCCTTCCAACAACTTCCAGAGCGAGAAGTGACATTTACTGATTACCTGGATGACGATGGGTGGGGCGTCGAGTCATTGCCGATAACCGTGCGGATGCGGGTCCAAAATGGCGCATTAAGCATAGATTTTACCGGGAGCGCCTCACAAAGTGCAGGCTGTGTGAACGCGGTGCAAGCGGTCACCCGTTCCGGCGTGTTCTATGTCGTGCGTTGCCTGGTGGGTGAGCATGTGCCAGTAAATCAGGGCTGTTTGGAGTATGTGACCACGTTCATACCAGAGGGCAGCTTGCTTAACCCACATGCACCTGCCGCGGTTGCCGCGGGCAATGTCGAGACGTCACAGCGCGTGGTAGACGCGCTCTTTGGCGCATTAGCCCAACTGGCCCCTGACAAGATACCCGCCGCGTCGCAGGGCACGATGAACAACCTGACGCTTGGTGGCTATCTCGCTGAGCAAGACAGAGTATTTGCGTATTACGAAACCATGGGTGGTGGTATGGGAGCACGACCCGGTGCTGACGGGCTATCGGGAGTGCATGTGCATATGAGCAATACGCGTAACACCCCCATCGAAGCTCTTGAGATGGAACTGCCGCTGCGGGTACGGCGTTACGCTCTGCGCTATGGCTCAGGTGGTGCAGGACACTATCGTGGTGGGGATGGCTTGTGTCGCGAACTACAATTTCTTGCTCCTGCCACGGTGACGTTGCTGACAGAGCGGCGTATACGTCGGCCATATGGCTTGCACGGCGGTGAGGCGGGCGCAACTGGTGAAAATTTTCTTGAGCGGTCAGGTATCGTCACAAAACTGCCTGGTAAGACGACGTTTGATGTCCAGATTGATGACGTACTTTGTATCTGTACACCTGGTGGTGGTGGTTTTTTAGCAAAGGAGCAAACCCATGTCGGCTTCAGCAATTGAGTTGCCTTTATTTCCGTTAAACGTCGTGCTTTTTCCAGGTGTTGTGCTGCCATTGCATATCTTTGAGCCGCGTTATCGGCAGATGATCGCCGAGTGTGTCCAGCAAAAGACATCGTTTGGTGTGGTGCTGGCGCGGCCAGATAGCCTGCCGTTACAGGAGGAACCGTATGCAGTGGGGACGATGGCGGAGATTCACAATCTCAGTCAATTGGAGGATGGGCGTTATGTCCTTATGGCGATTGGGTCACTGCGGTTTCGTATCCTCAGTAAGCATCACCTGAAACCATATTTATCAGGAATGGTAGAGTTATATGAGGATGTTGTTGAGCCCAAACATGCGCTGGACGTTGAGGGTCGCAAAGCCTATAGCTTGTTTGGCACATACCTTGAAATGCTGCTGCAAGCGGCAAACGAGCAAGAGAAGGATCTGTGGTCACATTTGCCCAACGACCCCGAAGCCCTCTCACACTTTATTGCCTACTTTTTGGATATACAGGATGAACAAAAGCAACACTTTTTAGAGCTTACCTCAACGATACAGCGTTTGCAGGAAGAGATCGTGATTTTGCGCCGCGAGGTTCCCTTCATGCGCCAGATAATAGCGAAGACTGACGCCGATGATCGCAGCATATTGAACTGAGAATGGGCCCTATCATTACCTGTTCTCTGCTGTTGGTATGGTACTGATGGTGACGAGTTGCATGCTCTGTAAGCGATAAAGTGTTACGTAGACATCGTCAAGAGCGCGTTTGGTCAGTTGCGTTAGATCAATTGCTGTTCGTCGTCCGTTAACCAGTAGAAAGATGGTGCGCTCATGGCGTGGGAGGTGAGCGGCGGGAAAATCTCGTCCTTGCGCAGTTAAGGTGGCCACTACTGTTTCAGCGTTCTCAGGCGTGGATGAGCCATGGTTGGGGAAGGAACTTCGCTGGGGTGATTGAAGTGATACTGCAGGTAATGGCCGAGTAACGGCAGCACGTCGTTGGAAATCCTGTGGCTTGGCGTTGTTGGGAAGGATAGGTGATGATGGTTGCTCTGGTTGCCGTGTATATTGGGTAGGAGAAGGTAGCTGTAAGCGTGTTTCAGTAGCTTGAAACGAGAAATGAATTTCGCCCCAGTTGTTAAACCATTTTAGGATAGATTCGTTTATGTCTTCTATGTATGACGCTCCCCAGAAAACGCATATAGGACGTCCTTGTTCCACCGTTATTCTGACCTCGTCCCGACGCGAAACCGCTGCACGCCATATAGTAAGTACGCCAGTGGGGCGATAAATGAGCAGTTGCTTGACTACGTCTATCAGCGACGGCGCTGAATAAATTCGTTCGCTCTGCAATTGTTACCTCATGCGTAAATGTGGCGTTATTCCCAAATAAGTGACGAATTGTCTGTCTTGTGTTTCTGGAATTGTACGTACTTAAGGGACAAGCGTCAAGGTCTTTGTACACAAGATTAGTACTTATATGGTTTGAAAAGACAAAATCACCACTGTTCGTAAGCAAAGACACTCGTTCTCGCTACAAAAGTTAGCATGAATTTTTTATAGTAGAGACAGTGATTAAGCGGCTGAATGTGGTAGAGAAATATCAGTATATTCGGCCATCGTTTGAGGCACCGGAATAGGCTCTTGATCCTCGACCATCCCACGCAAGTGCAAAGTGATAGCCTCACGCATGTTTCTTTGAACTTCCTCGTATGTTGCTCCAGTAGTGATGCAACCAGGAAGATCAGGAACATAGGCACTATAGTTGTGTTCACCCTTTTCAATGATGATTAGATAACGATACATATCCATCGGCTTCTAACCGTTTGATTATTTCACGGATTTTCAATTGTTTTGCCGCCCCATCCCAATATTTGGTGAGATAATTTTACCATAGGTAATTGTGGCTTTACAACTCAATATGCATAGCAGCCAGGAATGGGGTAAACTATCCACTGTATAGCATACTATTTCAGAGCAGCAACAAGAGGGAAAAAAGCATGCGGCACACCAAAATCGTTTGCACCATCGGCCCAGCCTCCAATAGCGAAGAGCGCATCGAACAACTGATGCGTGCAGGGATGAATGTTGCCCGGCTCAACTTTTCGCATGGCACACAAAACGATCACGCTATCGTCATTGAACGTATTCGCAGTATCTCCGCACGCCTGGGGTGCGCGGTAGCTATTTTGCAAGACTTGCAAGGGCCAAAAATACGTACAGGGCAGCTAAAAGATGGGCAACCAGTCATGCTTGTGGATGGAGCCGAAACCACTATTACGACGTGCCCCATTGTTGGTGATGCCGACATGTTCGCTACCACCTATCAGCCCTTGCCCCAGGATGTGAAGGTAGGGGATCGCATTCTACTGGATGATGGTCTGTTAGAATTGCGCGTCCTTGCTCATAATGAGACGGATGTGCGTTGCCAGGTGATGCATGGTGGATTGCTCAAAGAGCACAAAGGCATCAACCTGCCGGGCGTAGCTGTTAGTGCGCCAGCATTGACGGAAAAAGACCGGGGCGACTTAAAGTTTGGCGTGTTGCATAATGTGGACTATGTAGCCCTCAGTTTTGTGCGCAAACCGGAGGATGTAGTGGAGGCTAAGCAGCTTATCAGACAGTATCAAGCCGAATTGAATGTGGGCACGCTAACACAAATAAGCATTCCCTTGATCGCCAAATTAGAGAAACCTGAGGCGGTCGCACACCTGGATGAAATTCTCGACGTGGTCGATGGCGTCATGGTAGCTCGTGGCGATCTGGGCGTCGAGATGGCTCCAGAGAAAGTACCCTTAATTCAAAAGCGCATTATCAATCGCTGCAATGACCTTGGCTTGCCGGTCATAACGGCGACGCAGATGCTCGAATCAATGATTACCAATCCGCGCCCTACGAGAGCAGAAGCAAGTGACGTGGCCAACGCTATCCTTGACGGTACGGATGCAGTAATGCTCAGTGGGGAAACCGCCGCGGGAGCCTATCCTATCGAAGCAGTGCAAATGATGGTACGTATCGCCCTTGAAACCGAGAGCGGTAATCGCACGGCCCGTCAGCCTCAATGCAAACGTCTCACCCAGGCTCACGCTGTCAGCCACGCGGCTCGTGCTCTGGCGGAGGAGGCCAGCGTACAAGCCATTGTAGTCTTCACCCGCTCCGGTGCTTCGGCTCACCTGATCTCGAAAGACCGTCCTCGCACTCCTATTCTGGCCTATACGCCATCTGAGCGCGTCTATCGCCAGCTTGCCCTCTGGTGGGGCGTCTGGCCTCATACCTTCCCAATGCAGGGTACAACCGAAGAACTGATCTCCGTAGTTGATAAACGCTTGCAGGACGACAAACTGCAAAAATCCGGTGATCATGTGGTTATTATGGGTGGACTACCCGTCGCTAGTCAGGCTCGCACAAATTTTGTCAAGCTACATCGCGTTGGTGGCGGTTGGTAGCCGATAGTAAGCGGTTGTCGATCGCCCAATACGATTGACAATTCGCTTACTCCATGCTATTCTAGGTAGGCCGAAGTTCAGGGATGGTTTTATGCCTCGCCCGAACGTGGTGCTGCTAATAATACAGACCCCTTGTAGAGGCCAATGAAATAGCCCGAGGGGAAGAGGTGAGAACAAGAACGCATGACTGTTAAAATTCGCTTAAAACGTATGGGTAAAAAGAAGACCCCCAGCTACCGCGTAGTGGTTGCTGATTCACGGTCGCCACGCGATGGCCGCATCATTGAAAACCTGGGTTGGTATAACCCTCTGGTAGAGCCATCCGCCATTCATATTAACGAAGAGAAGGCCCTGGGTTGGCTGAAAAATGGCGCACAGCCTACCGAATCCGTAACACAACTGTTGCGACGCTCAGGCATCCTGGCCCATTTCGAGCAAAGCAAGACTCCTAGTGCCGCTAGTGCCGCTGATGACGCTAAGACTGAATAATTATCCAGGCTACAGTAAGGGGTGGGTTAGATATGCGTAAACTAGTTGAATACGTTGCTCAGTCACTCGTGGATGATCCGTCCGCTGTACAGGTACGTGAAGTTCGCAATGATCGCAATGCCCTGGTATTAGAACTGCATGTCGCGCCCGATGATTTTGGCAAAGTGATTGGTCGTCAGGGGCGAGTCGCCAGAGCTATGCGTACCTTGCTCCGTGCTGGCGGTGCGCGTGAAGGTCGGCATACATCACTAGAGATTCTATAGAGGACAGCACAGGTGCCAGAAAAAAGTGAAACTGAATGGGCTACTATTGGTAAAGTGGTAGCCCCTTTTGGCGTGCGTGGCGAATTAAAAGTACTTTCATTGACCGATATCCCCAATCGCTTCGCCGAACTCGCGACCATCCATCTTGGTCCAGATCGCAAACGCCATCAGATCAAAAGTGTTCGCCCCTATAAAGGGGAAATGGTGGTCATGAGACTGGCTGGTATCGAAGATGCTAATGCCGCCGACGCTCTGCGCAACCTCGACTTGGCGATTCCTATCGATCAGCTGGCTAAACTACCACCTGACTCGTACTACCAACATGATATTTTGGGCTTGCAGGTAGTGACGCTGAGTGGACGAACTATTGGCACCATCGTTGATATCATCATAACCGGTAGCAATGACGTGTATGTAATAAAAGCAGCAGATGGTAAACAAAATCTCATACCCGCTATCAAAGACGTTATTAAGCAGGTTGACCTAATCCGCAAGATGATGTATATTGAACCTATACCGGGTTTGTTGGAAGACGATGGAACAACAAACACTGACGAAGGGGAGGATGAATAATCGGCAAGCTGTGTCGATAAGTGAAATAAAGTAGGCATGTTCCTGTGTTCTCACTAATGAAACTATAGCAGCCGCACATTCGTAATATGCGGTAAGAAGCAGTAATCATGAGCATATCGTGATTGAACTGTGGCTATTGGGAATCACAGTATTTTGTAGGGAGGTTAACTCATGGCTGACCGTACCCCAACGTTTGCTGACATATGTAGTGCAATCGCTGAAGGCCACATTGTCTCTACTATTGATGGTGCGATGTACCAGTTAAATGCATTTGAACTGCGTCGTTACCTCAACAAGTTCCGTTCTTTACCGCAAATTGCTTCCACTCTTGACCAGAACTCCTCGCCCCATTCCGATTCTGACACATGGACTGTATCTGTCCAGACTTCTGTTGCTTAGGCCATTGTGGCCGTTTTTTTTTAGCTTTTTCGGAAAAGGGGAGTTGCATAAGCGGCAAACGGGGACTATAATAATGCCTATAGGCGGTATGTTGCCTATTGCCTTGAGGAAGGTTTATTGTCGGTTGCAAGCTTGACAATACTACCTGGCTTGCGACGTCAATACCGTTGCGAAATTGCATACTACACAGGCAGCGTAAACGACAATGCCTGGTGATGTAGAAAGGTTGTTTATGGAGCCTCTCGATACAGACATGGATTATATGGTACGTGAGCCACGACCAATGCGGCGAGAGACGCGTATGAATGCGCTCTTCATACTCCCCATTATTGGCGGAGTCATTATGTTGGTCTTTATCAGCGCGGCCCTTTTCCAGTTTGATTTGTCAGGTGTGGTGGACACGCTGATGGGTTTGATGATTGTCTTCTTCATCATATTTATCGCTTTGCTCTTCTGGGGTATGGCTCCAAGGGCACGGAATTCCTAGCCTTCGCATAAACGACAGACACCTGGCATTCCCAGTGATGCAAGGTGTCTGTCGTTTATTGACCTGAAATTTCCTGCCTTCTGTCAGCAACTATAATCAGTACCCAACAGTACGTCTTCATTGATGGCTTTATTAAGAGCCACAGCTTTTTTGCTGCCAGCAGTCAATCCACCGAGAGTATTTTTGATCGTCGCACAGGAAGGTAAATCTACCTCCAGGTTTAGTCTCCAGTGTGTCCCTGCCTGTCGCTGCATCTCGTACTGGTAATGCCAGCCCTGGGCATCCTTTTTAGCCGCATGTGGTACCATCCACACGAGATGAAGGGTGAAAGTCTGATGGAACTTGAAGGAAATATATCCGGCGATTGCTTTACGCCCATAAGCAGTACTCGTTCCGGCTGGCTGCCATCCTTGCTGCTGCATCACGACGCTACCGATTGGCATATACACGCGAACATAATCCCGGTAGGTTAAGGCCCCATAGACGTTTCCAGCAGCCATCCAGGAGTAGCGCAGCGTCGTCTGGTGAAGAGCGTTCCCGTTCGCGTCAATCGTCACCTGATCGTTTAAGGTAGTAGTAATGAGGCCGCTGGCTTTATTTTGTGAGATGTTGGCATCTACCACAAAGAGACCATCATTCACCGTTGAATCGATGGTTGATGCCAGGTCTAGCTGCTGTAGCGCGGTTTCCGCTGCAGCAGCATTGAAATAAACCTGCAAATCTTTTGTGCGTAAGTCATTCATCATCACTCGTATGAATGTAGCCATCGTTGAAGGCGGCAATTGACGAATACGCGCCATAAAATGCTCAGCTAACAGTTCGGTAAAATGCTTGCGCACAGAAGAATGCCCATCAGGAGAAGGGACTGATGTCCCTTCTTGCCCCGGACCAACCTGATAATAATGGATGAGATCGACCAGATTCTGCGCTGTGACCGTCTCATCATATTCTGGCATAGCAATAGGTCCTGTCACCGTCAGCAGGTGTTGAATGAGAGCGGGCGTAATGGCGATGAGTCCTTGTAGAGGTGTATTGCCGCCTTCGCGTTTATAGTTGAGCTCGCCCAACCGCGCTGAAGTCGGAAAGTCCGCTTCAAGGTTGGAGTCACGCAAACTCCAACTCGCCGGGGCCAGATACCGGCTAAACCACTGATAGGCTGCCGGATAGGGGATTTCCTGACCGGTAGAATGAAATGCCCCGTCGAACAGGTAGCTATCAGTGATACGAGCGTCGATCAATTTTCCCCCGGTCACCGTTGCTATACCAAAATTGCCGATAAAGCCGCCCCCCGGACGCAACTCGGTCGAATCAAGGACTTCAATGAGATAGCGAGACGGTGCGCCTACACCAAGCAAGGTAGGAGCTACTGCCAGCAGAGCATCTGCATTGTGCAGCCACGTCTCTATAGTTGGCAAATACTGTTGGAAAAGCTCTATGACCTTACCGATACGTGGGTCAAATTGACTGTCGCTGGGCTGCAACTGGTTAACCTGTGCTATAGCCTGTCCGACAAGCCCTTTGATTTGGGAAAAATTCTTGTCAATTCCATTGAAATCAGCCAGTGTCAGGCCGCTGCTCTGTATATTCAAAGGGTTGCGATAGCGACCGAGAATTACCCGTAAAATGCTGCAAGACAATACCCCAGCCTGCGATATCTCTACCGCAAGTGGGGCCAACCTCAATGCAGTGCTCAGGCGACTGCCGTAGACGGGAAGAAGCGTTCCCACTGCTGGAATGGATTTCAAATCGCCATTCACCTGGGAAAACGTCGTATAGGCACTGGAAAATTCGCGTTGTGCAAGCACCACCGTCGCGTCGTCCAGAGGGTTTTTCGCCAGTGCTTGCAATGAAGCAGCAGCATTTTTTAGTTGTTGCTCTCCTCCCTGGGCGAGGGATACATCTTTATGGTAAAGCGCAGTGTACGATTGGTACTGCAACACGGAGATAAGTGATCCTACCGAGAGAAGCAGCATACCAACACAAACGAGAAGGAGTACAATTCTGAAAGGTATACCCAGCAATGTACGCCTTGAACGCGAACGACGCTTCCTGGTACCGCGCCGCCGCGGGGGAATGTCCGCCGTTTCCATACCTCTCGCGTTGGCTGTATCCTCATTCTCTTTTTTGTATGGAACGCTTACCTGCGTATTCCATTTATCTTCCATCGTGGTGTTATCCTCCCTATCCATATGCTGACCAACTCAATCGCGTGGAAAGCGGCTATTCTCACCTGGCATATGAAAATCTATGTGTGGCCAGGGCTTTTTCATGGGAAAGAGTCTCTACATCGCTTTCTACCATCATTTTCACCAGATTCTCAAATAACACTGTTGGCTGCCATCCAAGCTGTGTGCGTGCTTTCGTTATATCGCCAATCAAGAGATCAACTTCCGCCGGTCGGAACAGGGTAGTGTCTATCTCAACATAGCGTTGCCAGTCATCGATACCTACAACAGCAAAAGCCGCCATCACAAAATCACGCACACTCCGCGTAACGCCGGTTGCAACGACAAAGTCATCGGGCGTGTCCTGCTGGAGCATCTGCCACATTGCCTCAACGTAGTCGCCTGCGAAGCCCCAATCGCGCCTGGCATCGAGGTTGCCAAGCACCAGCTTTTCTTGCAGACCAAGCCGAATGCTGGCGACACCATGAGAGATCTTGCGCGTCACAAACTCCATCCCGCGCCGTGGCGACTCGTGGTTGAATAATATTCCTGAGCAAGCGAACATATCATAGCTCTCGCGAAAATTGACCGTTATCCAGTGACCATAGAGCTTTGCCACCCCATAGGGGCTGCGGGGATGGAAGGGAGCATCTTCATTTTGTGGAATCGCGTGTACTTTCCCAAACATTTCACTACTGGAGGCCTGATAAAAACGAATGGGCCAATCTACCAGCCGTACCGCCTCGAGCATCCGCGTCACGCTTAGCCCTGTATATTCTCCTGTCGCAATCGGTTGTCGAAACGATGTGCTGACAAACGACATCGCCGCGAGGTTGTATACCTCGTCAGCCCGCGAGGTCCGCAGTGCTTGAATCAGTGCTAACTGGTCCAGCACGTCAGCTTCAATCAACGTGACTTTGTCCAGTAAATGAACGATGCGTTGTGTATTATCTGTACTGGTGCGGCGTACCACACCGTACACATCGTATCCCTTCTGTAACAAGAACTCCGCAAGATAACTACCATCTTGCCCTGTGATGCCTGTAATCAATGCGCTTGGCATGAAAATTGCCTCCCATTTTTTTCAGTATATGTTGTACGCGACAAAAGCTTTACCCAATCGCGGGTGAACCGTAGGGCCCGCTTTAGCGCGGTCATCGCCGATTGATCGGCCTGTTTTCGTACATCACCCGCAAGGACCCAACCCTTGCTTCATTTCGCCAGTACCATCAGACTCATCCCCCCTAAAGTCTGCGCCGCTGCATCTTCATTCATGGCAAATAGAAGCTTTCTCGGCAGTTTCATGAACCTTCTTCTGATTTCGTTTTTGCTTCCAACTGTTGGAAGGTCAAAAGACGGTGTAGTATAGAAGTAGTCAAGCACGTCGTAACCGATATCTTTTAACATCGCAAGGGCGATATCCCTGGTAAAATAGTGGATATGGCCGTGCTCCCGGCGAAGCTCGAGCAATCTGCCATGGAAAAACGATCTCACTGTCAGATCCATGGGAATATGAATTATTTTATAAGCACCTTTCGGTTGTATATCCCTCATAAAAGAAAAATAGTCTTCCACATGTTCAATGACATCGATAATCAAAATAAGGTCAAAGAAGACATCTTTTTCTTCCCTGAAATCGGCTAGTTTAAACTGAAGCCGTTCATTAGCCCTACTTTTGCAAAGCTCAATCGCCTGTGGAGAGATTTCATATCCCCAGAACCTGCATTCATCATTCATGCGTAACTGTAGTTGCTTGAGTATCTCACCAGCCCCGCATCCCACTTCGCAGATAGTTTTAGGCGTAATGCCATTTCGCTTCATCATGCGAAAAATTTGCCTTGCGCTCCAGGGGGATATTTCTACGTGCCAGGTTGGCCATTTATCGAGGTACATGCCTGAGGTATACATTTCTTCAATCATCACTGTCCTCCCTACACATTTCCCTATGTATCACTTCTTTCTATACATGTTACATACCAATGCAAGTCTATCTCTCACTTAACTGGCAGTGTTGCAAAGGGTTTCTCGTTATCGCCGACCAGGGTTATCAGTAGGGGGAGTGTTGGCCTTTCATCTCTGCTTCCCAATGTTTCTGCTCTGTTGCCTCTATCTCTTTGGAGGTGTCACTATAATCGAAGTATGATATAAAAGCCGTTCTTGA
>JADEYI010001764.1_pt1 | contig 13901 bp, 13 predicted proteins | sample 8542331 | NCBI WGS metagenome assembly JADEYI01 (sample SAMN16510988, study PRJNA670497) | mine drainage metagenome | isolation source: biofilm near Copperflume 1 | place: Germany: Marsberg coppermine Kilianstollen | collected 2018-02 | reverse complement strand
ACACACATCTTCTGCTGGCAACCCTTGGTGGGCAGCCGCAGGTGGTCACATTTACGCTTGACCTCTTACTACAACGGAACATACCCATCAGCGAGGTCATTGTCATCCATCCCGACGCCTCGCAACCGCGCTTGAAACACTCGTTAGATTGCTTGAATGCCGAGTTTGTCGGCGACTACTACCGCATCAACAATCGCCGCATCCATTTCCGCTCTCACATCTTACGTCTTGGCAATGAGCCACTGGCCGACATAATTGATGACGTCAGCGCAAACGCCGCCCTCAATACCATTCATAGCCTCATTCGCGGCCTCAAGCAACAGGGCAGGCCCATCATCATCCACCTCTCCGTCACTGGTGGTCGCCGCCTGATGTCCCTGCTCGCCATCTCTGCCGCCCTCCTGAACTTTGAACACACCGACCACATCTGGCACATCTACACATCCGATGCCTTCCGACGAGAGGCTAACGAAGGTGCCATCATGCACGCCCCCTCCGAAGCCGATGTTCAACTTATCGAAGGGCCGTTCGTCTTCTGGGGTACGTACTTTCCCAATTTGCCTCAATATCCTAACGCCAACGCCAACGACGACGCCAACACCATTGTACGCACCCAGAAAGCCCAGATGGATGTCCAGGAACGGAAGCGTTGTGACCAGGTTGCACACTATCCCAGCATCACCAAACGCGAAGAGGCAACCTTGCGTGCTTTTGCCAGTGGACTGAACCCGCAGCAGGTCGCCGATCAATTAGGTGTCTCTGTCAAGACCATCGACACCTATAAAACCCGTCTTCTCGACTACTGTCGCGCCATCTGGCCCGACCTAGGCGAACGCATGGACTACCATTTCATCTACAAAAAGTTCGCACCTTATTTCAACACTAACGAGTATACCCCTTGACCACAGAAAAAACATCAGAAGTTACTTCTGAGTTTTTGGGGACTTTTTCAGAAGTTTCTCTGATGTGCTTTTGGAGATTTGGTGGTATTATTGCTCATAATCTTTATGAGCAGAACAATCATAGAACAAAGTTGTAGGAGTCTATAATGCAACGATATCTCTTTCAGGTCAGCATCGGCCCAGTACAAAACTTCATCTCCGCTGCGCGTCGCACCCGCGACCTCAAATTCGGCTCCGACCTCCTGAGCGAACTATCAAAAGCGGCGGCAAAACAAATTACAGAAACATACGGAACTAAAAGCCTTATTTTTCCTGCTCCTGTAGACTTAGCAATGCTTGAAGATAAGAATTTTAACGTCGCCAACAAAATTGTTGCCTTGATTGAAGCAGATTCACCAGAAGCACTTAGTGAAACAGGAGAAAGAGTTCGTGAGGCAGTTCTCAGGCGGCTTGAAGACATCAGAGATGAAACCTATAAGCAACTAGGTAGCTTTGATAAAGGCACCGCTAATGCACAGATAGAAAAACTTGTAGAATTCTTCTGGGTTGCTCTTCCATATGATAGTAGGCATTACAAAGACATACGCGAAAAAGTTGAAGCTCTGATGGCTGCACGTAAGAATACTCGCGATTTTTCTCGCGTCGAATGGGGTAGTAGTCAGCCAAAATCCTCGATTGACGGACAACTTGAAAGTGTGATACCCAAAGAAGGGTATCCGCATCGTTGGGAAAATCTCACAACGCAGCGCACAAAAGCTGATAAACTCTTTACGAGTTTCCATGCGAAACCTGGAGAACATTTATCCGGCGTAGACCTGCTCAAGCGAAAAGGCCGCTTACCAACGGGTGATAGTTTCCCTAGTACCTCCCACTTCGCAACTATACCTTTTTTGCAAAGGTTAGAAACGCTTGATGATGAAGCTAAAGAACACTTAAAGCTGGCTTGGAGGGCATATTTCCAGAAGATAGATGCAGTTGCAGATCGCATTGAATATATGCCTAACGGTTCGCCACTTCATAGCATCATAGGAAAATGTGAAGGTTCAATGCTGCTTGAGGAACGTTTCCCCGATCTGGTAGACATCAATGATGATAGATCCATCTTTAAAGAGGCCAAAAAAGCTCTACAGGAATTCTTCCAAAAAGTTGACGATCATTTTCCGAATGCTGCTCCAAAGGTGCGCCCTGGTACCTATTACGCAATCTTATTGGCTGATGGAGACTCAATGGGCAAAGTCATCGACCATGAAGCAGAACAAGGTTCAGAGCGACATCAACAACTTTCTCGGAAGCTTGCCGAATTCTCCGAAAGCGTCCGTTCCATTGTTGAAAGTAATCACGGTTCCCTGATCTATGCTGGTGGTGATGACGTTCTTGCCTTCATGCCACTGCATACAGTGTTACAATGCGCTGAGGAACTATCAAAAGCTTTCTATGATGCACTCCAAAACTTCAAAGACGAGGACGGTAAATCTCCTACTCTTTCAGTCGGCGTTGCTGTCATCCATCATCTTCAACCACTTCGGGAAGCACTGGAAATAGCACGAGATGCCGAGAAGAGTGCAAAACATGTGGATGGTAAAAACGCCATGGCTATCACCATTAACAAACGTAGCGGCAGTGACTTTACTATCCAAGGGCAGTGGAAAGATTGGAAGCAAGAAGCCCCTCAATCTCCTGTACGCTTTGCTGAATACCTGAATGAACTCATTGATTTCTGCCGTCAGGAATCAATACCTCAAGGAACCGCCTACGAACTGCGCGATATGGCTCTAAGGCTCGAAATACAAGCAGACAACTCCGAAGACGAGGCCCAAAAAGCCCGAACGAAACAAACGATGCAGGAGATGCAAACTGTCATCAAGACAGAGGCTAAAAGAATTCTAGAACGCAAGCTTACACATCATCGTAGAAATAACCCTGATAACAATGCAGAAGAAACAAAAAAGAGACATGAGCGCATTTCTGAACTGCTTGACCAAACTCACAATGTCATTGATTTTGCCAATGAACTGATAGTCGCCCAATTCTTTGCAGATGCAATGGAGCTTGCCGAACCAACGAAAGGAACACAACAGTGACAATTTGGATTATCGAACCACACGACCCACTCATTGTTCGTGATGGACGTCCCTTTAGTGCTACCCCTGGCGCACAGGCAGTATCGCTCTCTTTCCCGTTCCCATCAACAACAACCGGTGGAGTTCGTACCAGGGCTGGATTGAAGGATGATATCTTTGATATTGCTATGACGCAAGAAGTCAAAAAGATCAAAGTGCGTGGGCCACTGCTCGTTGAACTACTTTCTAACAATGGCACCGGACAGATAAAATGGCTTGTACCAGCACCAGCAGATGCTCTTATCTTTGAGCCAGGCTCAGAAAAAGGAAAATCTGTCCTTCAACGACTTGTTCCACTGTCACGCTACGAAGGTGCGGTGACTGATTTTGATGGGAAACAGCCACATCTTGTAGGCTTATCAGTGGCAGATGCCAGAAAACCATCTAAAGAGATTCCTCATTACTGGTATTGGGACAAATTCGAGCAGTGGCTACTCAAACCAGAGACTCTTCAAGAGCAAGAGAAGCTTCCTGGCAGTTTGGGCCATAAAGGCCCATCACGCGAACATCGCATGCATGTTAGTATGGAACTAGATCAGCGTGTTGCCAAAGAAGAAGCCTTATTTGGCACATCTGGTTTGGAATTCACCTTCACTGAGAAGCGGAAACTCGGAAAAGCAAGACAGCTCGCATTGGCAGTTGCGGTAGAAGAGAACGAAGCACCTGGACTAAAAGAGGGCATTGCTGGTCTCGGCGGCGAACGGCGTATGGTTAGCTGGCGTAAAAGCGATAGCGATTTACCCCTTTGTTCTCCCAAAACACAAGAGGCGATTGTTAAAGATAGGGCATGCCGTATCATCTTGCTCACACCTGCTTACTTTGAACAGGGCTATTACCCAAGTTGGCTCACCCAAGAACAGTTTGGTGTAAAACCACATATAGCCGCTATAGCCATTCAACGTCCACAAGTCGTCTCTGGTTGGGACTTGGAAAAGAGAGGGCCTAAACCAACACGCCGCCTTGCCCCTACCGGTACTGTCATATTCCTAAATTTGGAAGGGAGTAACGACGCCATTAGAGATTGGGTCAATAAGATGTGGATGCAATGCGTGAGCGATGATGATGACCAGAACGGCTCCACTCAAAGCCGTGACGATGGTTTTGGCTTAGCCGTCCTCGGCACATGGTCTGGTCAGCCAGTAACAATGCAGAAGGAGCAACAGTCATGAGAAAACCACTCTCACAATTAGGTTCTCCACCTCCTATCACACCTAAAAAGGATGACACGATCATCACGCAGGTACGTGAGTACGAATTAATTACTCCCCTTTTTGGTGGTGGCGTCATCCCTGGTGAAGCTGATCCTGTAACAGTCATTCGCGGTACTGCAATACGTGGCCATTTGCGCTTCTGGTGGCGTACTTGCCGTGGCGGGAATGCTGAATTCAAAGGCGACCTCGCCAAAATGAAAGAGGCAGAAGGTAAGCTTTGGGGTACTGCCGCCAAAAAAGACGATTCAACAGCCAGGCATAATGAGAGTATACAAATTAGTGTTGATGTCACCGATTCAGGTACAGCGGTCAAGCCTTTTATTATTGCAACAAATCCGAATGGTAGAAAACGCGTTACTCAAAATACCCAACCTGCTACGCCACCAGCTTATGCAGCATTTCCGCTTCAACCAAAAGAAGAAGAGATATATCAACAAGCCCTCAAACTAAAAGAAGTACAAGGCAACATTAAATTCAAGCTCACAATTTCTTTCCCTGCCAATCAACGGCTAGAGGTTGAAGCCGCGCTTTGGGCGTGGGAAACATTCGGCGGACTGGGAGCGCGTACACGCCGCGGATTCGGAGCCTTGCGTTGCAAAAGTATTAAAGTAAATGACCAGACTCAAGAGGTGGTTTTACCAGAGTTTAATCAGGCAAGTATACAACAATGGATACTTGATAATGCCAAAAAGTACGTTGCTGATGGCCCTTGGCCAAGTGATGTTCCCCACCTCACAAAAAATCTGGTCCAAGGTACCCATTTCAAACTAGTCAACTTTCAAAGTAATGAACCCATTCTGGTATGGAGCCGTCTTATTGAAAAGCTTAAAAACTTTCGTCAGAGGCGTCGTACATCCACAAGGCCGGATGCCAGGCACCCTGGACGTAGTGAATGGCCAGAACCCAGTGCTATTCGGCATTTCACTGGGAGGAGCCATCCAGATCACAGGAGTCCCATACCTAATCCAATCATAAATAAATTTCCGAGGGCAGTTTTTGGCTTACCGATCATTTTCCATTTCAAGGACCAAAGTATAGGAGACCCCAAAGATACTACACTACAGGGCGCACAAGAGGGCAAAGAACGCCTTGCAAGCCCACTCATTCTGCGCCCTCTTGCTTGCAAAAACGGCCAAGCCGTTGGCTTAGCTGTCATTTTAGACGGGCCGCGTATACCAGTAGGTGGTGTCGTTCTTATTGAGAACGATACAAAGAGGCAGCATCCAGCTACTACAACGCTCACCTCTAGTGAAACGCGACAAATCTCACCACTTAATGGTCAAACCGACGTCCTACGTGCATTTCTCAACTATCTATAAGGAGTACATACATGAACACACAACTTACCTTTGTTCACGCCCTCTCTCCACTGCATGCTGGCACTGGTCAAGGTGTTGGCGTTATCGACCTTCCCATCGCTCGCGAAAAAGCAACCGGCTTACCATTTTTACCTGGCTCATCACTGAAGGGGTCATTACGCTCACGTTGTGATGAAAAAAATCGCGTAGAAATATTCGGTGCTGAAACTACTGATGCCACTAGCGATGAGTTCAAAGCTAGTGCTGCTCAATTCTCAGATCAACGCCTCCTACTCCTACCTATTCGTAGCCTTGCTGGGACCTTCGCCTGGGTCACTTCACCTTACGTCTTGAGACGGTTTGTGCGTGATTTACAAGATGTTCAGGTTACAACCCCTGCCTCGGTTCCTCAAATTCAAGATGCCAATACATGTCGCGTAGCAAACCAGAACAGTAAAATTGTACTGACCAACTCGCAGGTCTACCTTGAAGACCTTGACCTGACAGCCCATGCAAGCGAGGAAGTTGCTAAGTGGGGACAGTGGATTGGTGAGCAAGTGTTCCCTGATGACACAGCATGGCAAAATATGCTCACAGAGCGTATCTGTATTGTTCATGATGATATCCTTACCTTCTTGTTGGACACGGCAACCGAAATTACCGCACGCATCAAAATGCAAGATAATTCAAAGACAGTTCAAAGCGGCGGTCTCTGGTATGAAGAGGCTCTACCCACCGAAACGATTCTCTCTGGATTAGTGCTAGCCATACCCTCAAATAAAGTCACATCTGAAAAAGTTTTTGAGGTCCTCAATAAGTTTAAGGGACAAACAATCCAATTCGGCGGTAAAGCCACGGTTGGACGAGGCATGTGCCGTGTGCAGTTAACTAAAGGGGAGGCATAAGCAATGCAAACTCGCGATCAAAAATATGCTCTTGACGTTTATAAACGGGTCTCTCAGGTCAAAAAGGAAGATCGTGATAGTTACGGTGGTATGGCTCACAAGTTGCCCATACTTATTCGTACTTCTGGTTTGGCGCAAGCACTAACATACGTAGAATCTCGTGGCAATGCGGCACAAAAACAGTTACTAAGTGACCTTGCCGCAACTCTGCACACACCAAACCTTACTACTACAGCCATCACAGCCCAATTAGCCGACTACATGTACTTAACGCAACAAACGATGGCCGCCTTGCTCTGGTACAAGCGTTTTGCTCAATCTGTGCTGGATGTACAACCTGGCGATACTACAGCCGAACCAGTAACTCAAGCAGAAGGGTAAAGATTAATGACAAGACGCAATCAGCTTACAAGCATACGACCTCAATCTGAAAGAACGAAAGAGACACATGCAGGACTATGGCTTGATAGATATCTTAGCTCGAATCCGGATATGACCAAAATTCGGCATACCCTCACACAAGAAGTAGCCTCACTTCCTATGCCTGTAGCATATCAAGCATTCTTTAATCGTTGGGAGAAAATGCTAGGCGAATATAAGGCAATAACACGCAAGGCTACCGCCAAAGGACGAATGATCGTTGGTCTAGGTGATGAAAGCGTCCTTGAAACATCCATCGCGCTGCATCACACCTATGGCGTTCCATACATCCCCGGCAGCGCACTTAAAGGACTGGCCTCAAGCTATGCCCACCAAAAGCTTGGCGAGAATTGGCAGAAAGGAAGTGCCGCCCACAACATCGTCTTCGGCAATACTGATGAGGCTGGCTACATCACCTTCTTTGATGCACTCTATGTTCCTGACAGTGGGCATCATGGGCAAGCACTCTATCCAGACATCATCACAGTTCATCACCAAGACTATTATAATACGGGCAAAGATAATGCTCCTGCCGATTGGGATAGCCCCAATCCTGTTCCATTCCTCAGTGCCACCGGCAGCTACTTAATCGCTTTAGCGGCTCCAGACCTACCAGCAAATAATGAATGGGTACTTCGCGCTTTCGACATCCTGGAACATGCACTGAAAGAAATAGGCATTGGAGCCAAAACATCGAGTGGCTATGGTCGTATGGTACTTGAAGTAGACCAGAACGGCCCCGGTATGGAAGAGGCACGCAACTTCCAGCAACAGCTTGATACTATACCACCCAATCTTCTGGCAGGTCAATTCAACTCCCTTTTCTCAAAATGGAGAGATTTACCTTTGGATGCCGCAAGAATTTTAGCTGCCAAAGCCATCATTAAGAAGATACAGGACGCCGGAATCGAACATACAATGGCCGCACGCCCCCAATACAAGGTTTTAAGAGAATTTGCAAGTAAGTAAACTACGAGAACTATTGGAGGTTGCTTAATGCTCATCTTAAACTTCACTCACCCCCTCACCGCCCCTCAGCGAGCGCAAATCTCTGCCCTCGCCGACACACCCATAGAGGATGTCATCACCATACCTGTACAGATCGAACAGGCCGAACCACTGGCTCCTCAAATCACCGCCATTGTCAATGCCGTTGGCTTGTCCTCCGAGGATTGGCAAACGCGTGTACTGCTCGTAAACCCACCCGGTTTCGCACCCGCCGCCTTCGTCTTATTAGCAGAACTTCATGGGCGCATCGGCCACTTTCCCGCACTAATACGCCTGCGACCAAAACCCGGTCCCGTTACTACCTACGAAGTCGCCGAAATACTCAACCTGCAAGCAATTCGTGAAAAAGCGCGTCGTCGTCGCTAATCAACTTACACAACAGATAGGAAATATACCATGACGCTTATGATCGCTCTTGTTGGAGCGCAGCCTTTACCTAATCTGCTACCTGTGCGGCATTGCCATTCTGAAAGTGTACTCTTCGTCTATTCAGCAAAGACAAAAAAAGTCTACGGTCAACTAGAAGCTGTACTACAAAAAGAAACCAAGGTTTATGGGCTTGAAACTGATGCATACGATGTCCATGCTATTGTCAAAGCTCTTAATGCGGAACTCGATACACCAGAGCTTGCATTAGAGTCAATGGTTTTTAATATTACTGGTGGAACAAAAACCATGTCCATTGCAGCTTATCAAGTTGCCCAACAACGTAACGCGCCAGTTCTTTATATGGAAAGCGAAGGAAGACGCAACCGCATTTATCGTTATGTATGGGAGCATCAGCAACTAAAAGCACAGGCAAATGAATTGATGACCGAAAATGTAAAACTAAGTGATCTGTTTGACGTCCATCTAGGAGTCGGAAATTGGCAAGAACATAAGCCTGTACTGAGTCCAGGAGGTTACTTTGAAATAGCATTAGCAGAAGCATTACGTTCACATGGATATGAAGTCATGACAGGAGTAAAGACAATGAATAATCAGGTTGATATTGATGTCGCAATACGTTATGAAAATCAACATGGTATTATCGAAGCAAAAATGGGGGATTTAGGCAGAGACCTTAAAGGTGTTCAACAACTAAGTACAGCAGCTCAGTTACTTGGCATTTACACAACAAAGTTCTATGCCATTACAGTTTCCCCTTCACCATCACACACGGCACTAAAGGATGCCGCTAATATTCAGACGACATCTCTTTCGCAATATGATCCTGATTCACATACCCTATCTCCACAAGACACAAAGACGCTTCTCTCCATCGTAGACAAAGCCATGAAAGGCTAGACGAAGAGGTATCGTGTATAGCAGAGGTAACCTTCACAAGCACAGACTTACATCCGAAATGCCCATTCCAGCCACCCCAAGGTACCCGTAAAGGGTTACCTATCCCCCAGACAGGGTTCCCCCATCATGGACAGCTCCCGCTTCCCCGACATGAAGTGGCTGTAGGCACCACTTTGTCCATGGTAGGGGTACCCTTGACGGGTACCCTGGGGTGGGGGTGAGTGGTCTACCTTGAAGTCTTCCCCCGCCCCAATTCACCCCTTGCTTGCTACTCAAAAATATGGTACACTCTTCTTAAGGCTACACCTTGTCAGAACATTTACCGTAGTCCCTCCACTACCAACATCCTCTTCCTTTATTCCATCAAAAAAAGGTGTCACAACCGTCACAAGTGTCCCAAACGTCACCAATATCCCAAATGTTCCGACCGCTACAACCGCTACAACCGCTACAAGTGCTACAACCGAGAACAGGAGTCAAAAAAGCTTGCCCCAAACAACCCTCCGCCCTTATCTATACTTTCATACAACCTCTCCCCCCACCCATTCGTACTAACATAAAAAGCAAAATAAGCCACGCAGGAGGGTTAACAAGTGACCACACCACCAAAGAACTCGAGCGAACCTCTGGACTCCAACTACGGACAATATACCGGAAACCAATCATATGCCCAGCAGCAATACGCGCCATCATACACAGCGCCAACACCAGCGTTTGACGACGATTTTGCCGACGCAGTGGCACAGCGCGTTGTCCAACGCTTGAAGATGGAAGAACCGGGCGGGAAAGTCTATCCCCAGCAGCAGCCACACGACAAAAACATTCTGCGTATCATCATGGCCATAGTTTCTCTGTTCATGTTTTTCCCCTTCGCCTTCTTCTTCCTGATTATGATAGGTGGCACAGCTGGATTGGTTGGCTTCTGTATTACCGGCTTTACCATCTTCGTGGTAGTACTCGTCGTCCTCGACAAGATAAAATAGCAACTCACCTTCGTGATACAATACTAGCTGGAGCTAGCATAGCAATTTTAATGTGAAAGTCGGACCAGCCAACTTGGACAACCGTGTACTGCAACTCTTACAACAAACGGCGGAACATTTTCAAAGCTTGCACCAACAAGCGTACTTAGTGGGCGGCTCGTTGCGCAACATCTTATTGGCAGAACCGTGTAGCGATTGGGACATCGTCACCACCGGCGACGTTCCCAGCATTGCACGCCGCCTGGCTGACAAGCTGCACGGACACTACGCCTACCTGCACGAAAAAGCCAGCCGCGTCATCATCCCCCCGTCCTCAGAAGGCGACAGCACAGAAATCATCTTTGATATTGCACCCCTCAAAGGCCGTACCCTGGAAAACGACCTGCGCCAGCGTGACTTCACCATCAATGCCATCGCGGCCCCACTCGAAGATGTCGTGTACCACCTCACCAGCAATGATCCCACACATGCCATGCACCTCATCGACCCCCTGCATGGCCTTGCAGACATCGCAGCCCACCGTCTGAAAGCCGTCGATAGCCACGTCTTCCAACACGACCCGCTGCGCATGTTACGTGCCGTGCGCCTCATGATGCGCTACCACCTGAGCATCGACAGTGGCACAGAGGGACTACTCATGCGCGACTCATCCCTGCTTCCCCAGGTCGCATCCGAGCGCATCCACGACGAACTATACGCCATCCTGGCACCAGATGGAGCAGCAGAACGCCTTCAATTTCTCGATGCCCATGGCCTCCTGACTACCCTTCTACCCGAATTCATTCCAGCCAGAGGCATGGCCCAACCGCAGCCGCACCATTGGGACGTCTTAGACCACTCGATACAAACAGTCAAAGCCCTTGAACAACTGGCAACCTTGCTCCAACAACCGCCAACCTTGCTCCAACAATCTCCCTTAGAGAACCATGCAACCTGCAACCTCGTCACCATACAACAACTGCTCATCGAAGCCGAAGAGCAGGGCATTTTCCAACGCGCCATGCTCACATCGCCACCCATGAAGCTTGCCACCCTGCTGCACGACATCGGCAAACCCGCCACGTACACCATCGATGAAAACGACCATATCCATTTCTATGGCCATCCACAAGCTGGCATTCCGCTTGTCCAGCACATCATGAAACGCCTCAGTGTCAACACACAGGATCGTCGCCTCGTCCAACAGGTAACATCTCATCACATGCGTCCCGGCCAACTGGGCCAACAAGGTACCGCGATCACCCCTCGTGCCATCCGTCGTTACTTTGTCGATCTCGGCCCGACCGGCATTGCCGTGGCCCTCTTCTCGCTGGCCGACCACATCGCCACCCGCGGCCCCGCGTTCGGCACCCCTGAGCAACAAACCATCACCATCGCCTCCTGGGAACAGCACATCACCACCGTCTGCCTGCTCCTCAGCACCTATATCAGAGATCGCGCCAGCGTCCTACCCCCGCAACTCATCAGCGCGGAAGAACTCATGCGCCGCCTCAACCTCACCCCCGGCCCCCTCATCGGCCAACTGCTCGACCAAATAGCCGAAGCCCAGGCCGAAGGATTAGTGCATTCAAAGGAAGAGGCGTTGTGGCTGGCAGAGGAAAAACTCCAACATTTTGACTGAATATTTTACGTTTCCATACGCTAGCTATGTGTTATCATAGAATATAACTATTTTAAGCGCGGATGAAGGCCGAAACGCCCACCTGACCCCGCCCCAGGGTACCCGTAAAGGGTACCCCTACCATGGACGACCGCCCCGGTGGAGTCGTCTTCGTCCATGGTAGGGACACCCCTTGCGGGTGTCCTGGGGGTGGTTGGGTGCGCCTGGACACCTTTATCCCTTGCGTTATCGTTAGCACAATTATAAGGAAACCCATTCATGGACACAACACATAGCCCATCACCTTCGTCGGCTCTATCTGAAGCGGCTGACGTTGTGCTCACCTCCCGCCATATTGAACTGTCCGACCCGGCTGAAGCTATGGAGTATTTCTACCAGCAGGGTTGGACAGACGGCCTACCCGTTGTCCCACCCACTCCTGCGAAGGTACGAGAATTCCTGGAATACGCTGGCAAACTCCCCGACGACATCCTGGGCATGATCCCCGCACGCAACCGCATCATCAGCGCAGAAAAGGTCGCCATCAACGCGGTCATGGCCGGTTGCCTTCCCAATTACATGCCCGTCATTGTCGCGGCCATCGAGGCCATGTGCCAGGAAGCCTTCAACCTGCACGGCATCTCGGCCACCACTGGCGGCACCGCTCCGCTCCTCATCGTTAACGGGCCAGTCGTGCAGCAGCTTAACATCAATAGTGGCGTCAACTGCTTCGGCCCAGGCGTGCGAGCAAATGCCACCATTGGCCGCGCCATCCGCCTCATCTTAATGAATGTTGGCGGCTCCATCCCTGGTGTCCTCGACAAAAGCTGCCTCGGACATCCCGGCAAGTATAGCTACTGCATTGCCGAAGACGAAGAAGGCAATCCCTGGCAACCGCTCAGCATCGATCGTGGCATCCCGCCCGATGTCAGTGCCGTCACCGTCTTCGCGGGCGAGGCACCGCATTATGTCAACAGCCAGGCGGGCGGCACAGGTGAACGCCTCGTCGGCTCCATTGCCAACGCTATGATGGGCACAATGTACATGGGTGGCAACTGGGTACTCGTGCTCTGCCCCGAACATGTGCGCATCTTCCAGCATGAAAGCTGGACAAAAGCACAGCTTCGCGAGGCAGTTTACCAGCGAGCAGTACGCCCGTTAGCCGAATTCAAACGGCTTTCGGGCCTACCCGACCAGGCCATTACAGAGCAGGATGCCACGACCATCTACCATAACATCGCCACTCCAGATGACCTCTTAATTGTGACGGCTGGTGGCAAAGCTGGCGGCTTCTCTGCCGTCATTCCGCCCTGGGCTGCCGGAGCCGACTCACGACCCATCACCAGAGCCGTTGGCGTATGCATCGATTGTTAAGGAGACAAACAATGCCTGAAAAATTTATCGTCCTTGACCCAACCTTAGAGGTAGAGACACCGCGCGTCGAGCGTGTAGCGCGTCCGGCCCACATTCGCGTGCTTGGACTGCTCGATAATGGCAAACGTAACTCAGATAAGCTCTTACAAGAAATTGGAGCGATGGTCAAAGCTGACAATCCTAACGTAACCATCAACTACTACCGCAAAGTCAGTGCCTACCGCCCGGCTCCCTCCGACCTCCTCGACCAGGTAGCCACCGCATGCGACGCCGTGCTCGTCGGCATTGGTGATTGAGGGTCTTGCAGTTCGTGCAGTGTGTACGATGGACTAATGATTGAACAGCGTGGCAAAGCGGCAGCAGTAATTTGCACCGAACAATTCGCCACCTCCGCCCGTATGACCGCCCAAACCTTTGGCATGGCAGGTTTCCCCTTCGCGGAAATTCTCCATCCCATCGGTCGCGTCACCGACCAGGAACTATCCGAACGCGCCAACGTTGCCTTCCCCCAGGTGATAACCATTCTCACATCCTGAAATAGAGCACGGCCAGAAATCGGGCGTGGATGCTGTCCACTACCGATTTCTGGCCGTGCTCAAAGAATAGTACAGTTGACAACCTACCACTCATGGCGTACCATTACAAAGGCTAGAAGTGCTCATACGGGAGATAGTATTTTCTGTGAAGGCAATTGCAATATTTTATCAGGGCCGCAAACAAGTCACCTCAGACGTTGCGCAACAACTCATCCCCTTTTTACAAAAAGAAGGGTATGAGGTACGCAGCATCGACA
>JADEYI010001763.1_pt1 | contig 13903 bp, 14 predicted proteins | sample 8542331 | NCBI WGS metagenome assembly JADEYI01 (sample SAMN16510988, study PRJNA670497) | mine drainage metagenome | isolation source: biofilm near Copperflume 1 | place: Germany: Marsberg coppermine Kilianstollen | collected 2018-02 | reverse complement strand
CGGCGACGAACACGGCCGCACCGACGGCGACGAACACGGCCGCACCGACGGCGACCGGCACACCGACGACACAGTGCCTCACCTTCGGGCAGAAGATTCAGCTCCTCGTCGGGATCCTGCTGCGGTTCGGGTCGCACGAAGGCGACCGCCGGTACCGGGCGGAGTACGATGTGGACCGCGACGGCCGCATCGACTTCGACGACCTGAAGCAGGTGTTGGAGACGCCGACGTGCCCGAGGCACCACCACGAGTAGGGCAGCGGCAAGCGGGACCATGTGAGAAAAGAGGAGGCGCCGAGCGCCTCCTCTTTTTCTCTTTCCCTCGCGCCGAGGCGTGTCCCGATGACGAGCGGCAGCGATTCTCCGTGCCGGACGGCGCGCCACAGTCGGCGCGAGCGAGGCGGCGCGGAACCGGTTGAAGCGGGCGGCGAGGCCTGGGATCGCAGCGGGTGGGGAGAGAGGACGGCGGCTGCTCGCTGCAACAGGCGGCGGAGCGAGCGTTTTCGTTCGCGCAGGGAGTGGATGAGGAACCGGGCGCCTGCTCGCACCCCGCGGATCAGCGCGGCTCCTCGCCGCCGCCGCCGCGGCGGCGGTCTACCCCGTCGCCTCCGGCAGCGCACGCGGCGAGCCGGCGAGCCGGGCCCAGCGACGATCTGCGGTGGAGCGGAAGGACGCGGCGAAGCGATGTTCACACGCGTGGTGGTGTTCACACGCGTGGGTGATCTTCAACGCAGGGGGCGGCTTGTGTGCGCGGTCACTCGCCCGATACACTCCGAGCGCTTGAGACAGCAGGCGCGAGCCTACGGGCCGCGTAATCCAGCCTGCCGAGGCGCCATACACTGACTGCGGCCGCCCCACCGGCGCCGCCAGCGTGTGCGCCCCTGTCGACGGCAGGGGCCTTTCGTTTGGCCCCGGATTCCGCCGTGATGCGGCAGACCGAAGCGTCCGGGCGGCGGGCCGGACGGGTGCGACCACTGATCCGGGAGTAACCTATGCCAACAGCCAAGAAGCAGGCGACCGTCGCCGAGTTGAAGGGTCTCGTCGAGCGCTCGTCGATCATCATCGGCGCTGAGTACCGCGGGCTGAGCGTGAAGGAGATGACGGCGCTGCGGCGCGCGCTCTCCGCCGCGAACGTCGAGGCGCGGGTGGTGAAGAATCGGCTGTTCGGGCTGGCGGCGCAGCAGGCAGGCGTGGCGCCGGCGGCCGAGGTCGCCGAAGGCCCGACGCTCGTCATCTTCGGCTACGGCGATATCATTGCGCCGTCGAAGGCCGTCGCGGACTACGTGCGGACGGCGCGGAACTCCTTCGCGCCGCGCAAGGCCTATCTCGATGGGGCGATCCACGCCGGCAGCGTCGTCACGGAGCTGGCGGCGCTGCCATCGCGCGAGCAGCTCATCGGGCAGCTGGCGGGCGCCTTCGTCTCGCCGGTGCAGCAGTTGGCGACCCTGCTCAGCGACAGCATCCAGGGGTTCGCGCGCCTCGTCGACGCCCGCGCGACGCAGCTCGAGGAGGCGGCGGCGTAGCGCCAGTCGAAGCGCGGAGCGGCGCTTCAGGTCGACAGTCGGGGCGCAGACTGCGTCCACATCATCGGTAGCGCGCCGCCAGCCGGCGCAGATGTTCGAGGAGGACGGATCATGGCGAAGGTAGAAGAGGCGTTCGAGATCATCAAGGGCATGACGATCATCGAGCTGCGCGATCTGAACAAGAAGATCGAAGACGAGTTCGGCATCACGGCGGCGGCGCCGGCGATGATGATGGCGCCGGCGTCCGGCAACGGCGGCGGCGCGGCGGCGCCTGCGGCGGAAGAGGAGAAGACGGAGTTCAACGTCGTGCTGAAGGACGCCGGCGCCAACAAGATCAACGTCATCAAGGCGGTGCGCGAGGTGACGACGCTCGGGCTCAAGGAGGCGAAGGACCTCGTCGAGAGCGCGCCGGTGAACGTCAAGGAGGGCATCGCGAAGGCCGAAGCGGAGGCCGTGAAGGCGAAGCTCGTGGAGGCAGGGGCGACGGCCGACCTGGCGTGACGCAATGCCCTCGGCCCCGTTGCCGGCGTCCGGGCGATCTCCGCGCGGGCGCCGTCTGGTAGTATCTTCGCGTTGCCCCGGCAAGGACGCGAGGATCGCCGCCTGTGAATTGCTACTCCTGTCACGAAACCGCCGTGAATGCGTGCAAGCGCTGCGCGCGCCCGTACTGCGAGGAGCACGGCAACACGCAGTACTGCGCGGTCTGCCTGGAACCGGCGAGCGCGCTTCCTTCGTTCAACCTCTACCGCGGCTCGCTGCTGGTGATGCTCGTCGGCACGGCGCTCGCAGTCGTCCTGATCATGCGGCCGCCGGGTGAGACGGGCGGCGCCTCGCCGGTGATCGCCGGTCGGCTGAGCCCGACGGCGACGGCATCGGGCGGCACGCCGCAGCCCTCGGTGGCGGCCGCAACACCCCAGGCGACGACGACCGCAGGGACGCCGGCGAGCGGCACGCCGGCGGCGGGCGAGACGCCCGGCGTCGCCGCGACGCCGGCCTTCGGGACGTACGTCGTGCAGGCGGGCGATTCGGTCGCGGGCATCGCCCAGGCGCTGCTGCCGCCGGGCGATGACATCACGGCATTCGAACGGGCAATCATCAATCTGAACAACCTGCAAGGTCCGGACCCGGTCCTGCAGCCGGGCCAGACCCTGCTCCTGCCGCCCAAGAATCCGGCGCGGTGAGTCGCAGTGGACGACCGGGACGGCCGCGCCCGCGGATCGCTGCGGCGCACGGCGCTGATCTACATCCTGCTGCTCGTCGTCGACGTCGTGGCGGCCGCGTACATCATCACGTCGGCGGTGAGCGGCGCGGCGTACGTGACGCTGACGTTCGTCGTGGTGATCGGCGCGCTGCTGGCGTACCAGGTCGTCCAGCACGTCCGCGACTTCGCGGCGCCGCTGGCGGAGTCTGACGGCGTCGTACGGCGCAAATTCCGCCGTGCCGACATGATCATCTTCCGCGACAGCTACTATCTGACCGTCTCCGGCACGGTCTTCCGACTGCCGCCGGAGCAGTGGATCCACATCGACGAGGGGGATTACGTGAAGGTCGTGCACTTCCCCCACACCCTGACCGTCGTCTCCGTACACGCAGCGCGGCGGCCGCCTCCGGAGCCGCCTCCGGAGCCGCCTGAGGGCTGACCGCTGCTGTCGGGCCGCCGCCGGTCAGCACGCTTCGCGGGCGGCGACGGGCTGTGTTAGGATGGCGCCGCCGCCTTGGGCACGAGAACGGGAGTGAAGCATGCGCGTCCTGTCGACCGCCATCGTCCTTGCCGCAGCCGCGGCGATCAGCCTCGCGGCGGCGGCCGCCGGACACGCGTCGGCGGCGATGCTGCCGCTGGCGCATGCGCTGCTGCAGCAGGCGAGCCCGACGCCGGTCGCCGTGCCGCCGCACGAAGGGTCGCGGGTCGGCGTGCAGGTGGTCGTGCTCGGCATCGCCGCCGGCCTCGTGCTGGTGGTCGGGACCGCGGCGTACCTGATTCGCCGGCGCCTGGGCCTGACGCCGCCGCCGCCGGGCGAGCCGCCGGCGGCCGGCCATTAGGGCGGCGCGCCGGGCGCTCCGGGCGCTCCAGTTCCTCCCGCGGGCCGAGCGCGCTCGCCAGCCGTCGGGCGCAACGACGATGGCTGCGTCGCGCACCTCGCCGCCTCGCGCGCGGCCGTCAGTGAACGGCATGCGCCACGACGTCAACCGGCGGTCTCCTGCGCTCGCGTGCGTGGTGATCGCGCATCTCGTTGCAGCCGCTGCCTGAGTCTTGACCTTCCCGTTGGCTGCAGGGTTTAGACTTCACGTGCAAGCAGCTTGCAGGCGATACCGGCGGTCAACGGAACAACAAGGAGGGACGCACATGACGAATCTACGCACACCAGCCACCGCCGCTGATCCGGCGCTGGTGATTCGAGCCATCGATCAGCGCGGTTCGAGCGTCACGCGCAGCGCCGAATGCTGCGGCTGTCCTGCCTGCCCGTGCGGCTGCAACGGCCTCGGCGCGGGTAGCGGCGGGCAGTAGCCGCCGCGAGGTGATGGAGCGCGCGCGAGGAGGGACGGTAGCGGCATGCCGGAGATGCGCATCGGCCAACTCGCGCGCGCTTCAGGCTTCGGCGAACAGGCGCTGCGATACTACGATCAGTTGGGGCTCGTGCGCCCGGTGCGTCGGACCGCGTCCGGCTACCGCATCTATGGCGCGACGGCGCTCGAGCGGCTCCGGTTCATCCGAAGCGCGCGGGATCTTGGCCTCAGCCTGAACGACATTCGCAGCATCCTCGACGTCGCAGATGGGGGACGCGCGCCGTGCAGCCACGTCCGCGCCCTCGTCGAGCGGGATCTGCTGAGGATCGACGGCGAGGTGCGGCGGCTGCGCGAGGTACGGCGCCAGCTCGTCGATGCGAAGGCGCGGCTGGACGATGCGCTGGCCGAGGGCAGCAGCGCCGCCGGGGAGGGGTGCCAATGCCTGCTTCCGGCGCCGGAGCGGCGACGGCCATCTTCGCGCGGAGGCGAGGTCCCGAAGCGGAGGGGAAGCTCGCGGGGCGCGGCGAAGGCCGCGGCGCCCGGCAGATGACGGGCGCGGACGGTCTGCGCGCGCAAACGGCCGGCGGGCCGCGATCGAGGCATCGGCGGCCCGGCCTCCGCTGAGCCGGCGGACACGACGGCGCGCCGTTTCGGGCGTGCGCCCACACACGCTGGCTCGGCGGCGACGCCAGACGTATCGTGCGAGCGGGAGGGCGCATGACCGAGGCGACGTGGTTCGACACAGCTCGCTTCGGGCTGTTCGTGCACTGGGGGCACTCGAGTCAGCAGGGCATCGAGTTGTCGTGGCCGCTCGTCGGCGGCAACTTCGCGCTGCCGCCGTGCGATGTGCCGGTTCCGCAGTACCACGCCTCGGCGGCGACGTTCGACCCCGAGGCCTGGGATGCGCCGGCGCTGGCGCGGGCGGCGAAGCGGCTCGGCATGCAGTACGCCGTGATCACGGCGAAGCACCATGACGGCTACGCGATGTACGACACGCGCCAGTCGGACTTCTCGATCGCGCGCGGAAGGTTCGGGCGTGACGTCGTGCGGGAGTTCGTCGAAGCGGTGCGCGGCGAGGGCCTGCACGCCGGCATCTACTACTCGCTGATCGACTGGCATCATCCGGACTACCCCGCGTTCACGGAGGCGGACAAGCCATACGTCTTCGGGAAGTGGCGCCAGCCCGCGCCGGAGCAATGGGACCGCTTCCGCGAGTTCATGTTCGCGCAGGTGCGCGAGCTGCTCACCGGCTACGGCCCGATCGACCTGATCTGGTTCGACGGTGGCTGGGAGCGCACCGCGCAGCAGTGGGGCGCGGCGGCGCTCGCCTCGATGATCCGCGAGCTGCAGCCCGGCATCCTGATCAATGACCGGCTGCCGGGCGGCGGCGATTTCCTGACGCCGGAGCAGTCCGTGCCGGCGCAACCGCCGGCGCGCCGCTGGGAGACCTGCATGACGATGAACGAGAGCTGGGCGTACAACCCCGCGGACACCGCGTGGAAGTCGCCGCGCGCGCTCGTCCAGACGCTCTGTGAGGTGGCGGGGCGCGGCGGCAACCTGCTGCTGAACGTCGGGCCGATGGGCGATGGCGCCTTGCCGCCGGAGATCGTCGAGCGGATGGCGGCGATCGAGCGCTGGATGGCGCGCAATGGCGAAAGCATCATCGGCACCTGGCCGGGGCTGGAGGCGTGGCAGTGCTACGGCGCTTCGACGCGACGCGACGACACGGTGTACGTCCACCTGCTGCTGCGGCCGTATGACAGCGTCACGGTGCGTGGCGTCCGCGTCCGCAAGCTACGGTCGGTGCGCGCGCTTTCGACCGGCGAGGCGCTCGAGTTCCGCACGCGCACGGGCATCGTTGAATCGCTGCAGTCGGACCCGCTGGGCGAAGTCACGGTCGCCGTGCCGGAGCACGTGATCGATGCCTACGCGACGGTGCTGGCGCTGGAGTTCGAGCCGGGCACGGCGTCGCGCGCGGCGCGGCTGGGGCAGCTGGCCGCAGGCGCGACCGCACGCGGGGAGCGACAGGGAAGCACGGACTGAATCCGCACGTCCCATGGCACACACGTCACCGCCCCACCCGTGGCGGGCCGGAGGCGATGCGCGCGCGCAGCCCGGCCAGGCCGTCCGGCGTCGGCGGCGTCGCCCACATCGCCTCGTTGAACCAGGTGGCGCCCGCGTCCGCCCAGGCCCGGACGGCCGCCGCAGCCGCCGTGTCGTCACCGGGCGGCGTCGTCCCTTCGACAACGATGTCGTACGGCGTATCGCCGCGACGCTCGGCGATCGTGGGCTGCATCGACCGCAGCTCGTCGGGTGTCGCCTGCCGCATCGCCCCGTCGGCGCCACGGACGCTCGGGATCAGGCCGTCGTAGCGGAGAGCGCGGCGCATCGACCGCTCCGCGGGCCAGGCGCCGACGACCCAGATCGGGATCCGCGGCTGCTGCACCGGCGGTGGCGGCGGCTGGAAGTCGCACGGCTGCACGTGGTAGTGCCTGCCGTCGAAGGCGAACGGCTGGCCGCGCCAGAGACCGGTGACGATCGCCAGCCCCTCATCGAGCAGCTCCGCGCGCGTCCTGCGGTCGGTGACCTCGCCGAACTGCGTGAAGCCGGTGTCCGTGGCGCCGAGGCCGACGGCGATCGTCACGCGGCCGCCCGAGAGGTTGTCCAGCGTGGCGGCTTCGCTCGCCAGCTTCCACGGCCGCATGCGCGAGAGGGGCGTCAGCATCGTGCCGAGGCGGATGCGTTCAGTGCGCAGAGCGGCGGCGGTGAGCGACACCCAGGCGTCGACGCCCCACACGGGCTCCCAGACGAAGAAGCCGTCCCAGCCGGACGCCTCGGCCTCGGTCGCCAGCAGCGCGGCGGTGCGGGCATCGCCGAATGGCAGCACGAACCCGAACTTCATATCACCACCGCGATCTCGCAGGATCCTCTCGAAAAACCGCAGGCGGGCGTGGCTGCGTGTGGCATCGAGTCGGTTGTACAGTCGTCGTCTTGCGCAAGAAGAGAGCCTCTCCGGCGACGATGCGCGCGATCCCCCATGGCGGCGCCAGGCCGAGCGAGACCAACGCCATATGAACCGACGCCGACCAGCTGACTGGTGACCAGTCGCCTCACCAGCCCGCCGGGATCAGTATCGAAACCAGACGCGGCCGATGATCGCCGTGCGGGGCACGGCGCCGAACGCGCGCGAATCGCGGCTCGCCGCCGCGTTGTCGCCGAGCACCCAGACGCGCGACGACCCCGCGTCGACTCCTTCCGGCGCCTGGGCGATCCGCTTCACGAGATGGCGGCGCGGCTGGGCCGGGTCGCGCAGGACGACCACATCGCCGACCGCGGGCGGTCGCCGCCGGTACGCCCGGCGGTCGACCAGGAGGCGCTCGCCAGCGCGATACGACGGCTCCATGCTGGCGCCCTCGACGGCGTAGCGGGCGACCGGAAGTGCGGCCTGGAGGCGGCGCCGCGCGGTCGCGAGCCATCGCAGCAACGCCACGCGCGACCTCACGGCGTCCGTGCGTGAGGGCGGTCGCCGTTTACGCCGGCGCCACCAACTCGCCGCCGACAGCCTGGTTCGAGGGTTGGCGCTTCGTCGCGACGCCCTTCGTCTCCCAGAAGATCTCGGCGAAGCGCTGCACCTGCGCCAGCAGGTCCTGCGCTGCCTGCGCATTCACTTCCTGGCGGTTCTTGCCGCCGAGCTTGAGGATGTTCCAGACCAGCGTGTGCAGCTCCGGATACTTCTCCGCGTGCTCTGGCTTGAAGTAGTCGCCCCAGATCACGCGAACCTCGCGCTTGCAGAGCTCACCGTGCTCTTCCTTGACCAGCACGTAGCGCGTCATCGAGTTGTGCCACTTGTCCGCGTCCGCCTTGCCTGCGCCCGAAGGCAGCTCGCCCAGCGCTTCGATCAGCTGGTCCATGCGGACGACCGTCAGCGCGGCGATCTGCGCGTAGTGCGGGTCGTAGATGCCGCACGGGATGTCGCAGTGGGCGTGCGCGGTCTGCGGCGGCGCCAGCCGGTCGAGCGCGCGGAGAGCGCCGGCGGCGAGAGACGGGAGGGTGGTCCGGAACATGATCGACTCCTTCGTTGCGTGCATTCCATTGACGATTGGGTCTGCTGACAGTCTAGTGCGCCGGGGGGAATGTTCAAGCGACGGGCGCCGCGCCCGTCACGGCGCCGCCGCCGTGCCCGTCACTTCGGCGTAGCGCCGGCGTTGCGGTCGAGGTGCCGGCGGAGCGCCGCGTTGAACGCGTCCGGGCACTCGAACTGCGGCGAATGGCCCGCCTCGGCGATCATCGCCAGCTCGGCGCCCGGGATCAGCGCCGCCAGCTTCTTCGACGCGCCGACGAGGCCGGCGTCGAGGTCGCCGCAGATGACGAGCGTCGGCGCCGCGATGCGGCTCGCACGGTCCTCCGTGCCCGGCCAGTCCTCGAGCGCGTACTTCCAGGCGCCGATGAAGGCGTCGGGCGACATGCGCGCGAGGCGGGCGTTCGTCTCCGCCTGGCGCTCCGGCGTGAGATGCGGCGGCGGCGGGGCGACGGGCGGCAGCGCCGCGACCGCCGGCATCCCCTGCTCTTCGGCGAGCCGATGCCGCATCGCCGTCCAGCGGGCGATCTGCTCGTTGCGGCCGAGCCCGAAGCGGTAGCTCGTGTCCTCGAGCGTGAGCGAGATCAGGCGCGCGGGGCTGCGCAGGGCGATCTCCTGGACGATGGCGCCGCCCATCGAGTGCCCGAGCAGATGGTAGCGGTCGAAGCCGACGTCGGCGACGAGCGCCTCCGTGTCGTCGGCCATCCGTCCGACGCTGTAGGACGCGCGATCGGCCGGCGCCTGCGAGCGCCCGTGGCCGCGCAGGTCGAAGATCAGCATGCGGTGCGTCGAGGAGAACGCCGGCAGCTGATGGCGCCAGTCGGTGACGTCGCCCGTGTACCCATGCACGAGGACGAGTGGCTCGCCGGAGTCGCCGTGCCGCTCGAAGTAGATCTCGACGCCGTTGATCGTCATGGTAGGCATTCAGCCCTCCTGTCGCTGGTGCTCCGATGATACGCCTTCGGCCGGGCAGGTGGCAGGGACGATGGGATCGAGGCGCCCTCCCGGGAGCCGGCAGCGGGCTGGAAGGCGCCGGGCGACGCCATCGCACCGGCACCCCGACGATGCCTCCTTCGAGCACACTACTGACACATGCTGGCGAGAATTGCGTGCGTGCGCACTTGACCTCCGGCGGCGGCGAGGTAAAGTGCTTGCACACGCACTTTCCATGGAGCAGCCGATGTCCGCAGCCAACGTTTCCGACCATCTGCCGCCCGCCGATGGCCCGTGCGCCGTCGAGCGCGGCAAGCACGGCAAGGAGGGGCGCCAGCGCGCCCTGATGGAGGCGGCCCGCGCCGTCTTCGCCGAGCACGGCTACGATGCCGCGACCACCCGCGAGGTGGCCGAGCGCGCGAACTGCTCGGAGGGCCTGATCCACCGCTACTTCCAGGGGAAGCGCGGCCTCCTCCTCGCCATCCTCGCGCACGACTCCGAGGACTTCGCCAGCCGCATGCTCGCCGAGATGCCCGAGACCGACTCGCTGGAGCACGACGTGCGACAGATGCTGCTCTGGGCGCTCGACGCGATGTGGGAGAAGCGCGACTTCATGCGCGTCTCGGTCTCCCGCTCGGCGGTCGACCCGGAGATCGGCCACGTCATCGGCCACCACCTCAACAGCAAGCGGGTCGAGCTCATCGCGAGGAAGCTGCGCCAACACCAGGACGCCGGACGCCTGCGCCCGGACGTCGACTGCGAGTCGGTGGCGTACGCGATCACCGGCATCAACCTCGCCGCGGGCTTCTTCTGCCAGGCGGTGTTCAGCCTGGACCGCGCCGACGTGCGCCGCATGACCGAAGAGACGGCGCGTGTGATCGCCCGCGGCATCGCCATACCAACAGACGCCGGCGAAGGAGCCTGAGATGAAGCGCATCGAATACAAGTACATCGTCGGCATCGTCTTCGTCTTCGGGCTGTTCATGGATCTGCTCGACATGACGATCACGAACGTCGCGCTGCCGACGCTCGCCCGCGACTTCGGGTCGAGCACGACGACGATCGAGTGGGTGGTGACCGGCTACCTGCTGAGCCTGGCCGTATTCATCCCCGTCAGCGGCTGGGCGGGCGACCGCTTCGGCACGAAGCGCGTCTTCATGTTCGCGCTGAGCGTGTTCGTCGCCGGCTCGCTGCTCTCCGGCCTCGCCTGGAACATGGAGGCGCTGATCGGCTTCCGCGTGCTGCAGGGCATCGGCGGCGGCATGCTGACGCCAGTGGGCACGGCGATGCTCTTCCGCGCCTTCCCGCCGGCGGAGCGCGCGGCGGCATCGGCGCTGCTCGCCATCCCGGCGGTCGTCGCGCCGGCGACGGGGCCGGTGCTCGGCGGCTACCTCGTCGAATACCAGACGTGGCGCTGGATCTTCTTCGTCAACATCCCCATCGGCCTCGCCGGGCTGCTGGTCGCGTGGATCTTCCTCAAGGAGGACGTCCAGGAGCGGGCGGGGCGCCTCGACGTGCCGGGCTTCCTGCTCTCGGCGGCCGGGCTGGCGTCGCTGGTGTACGCACTGTCGGAGGCCGGCTCGCGCACGTTCAGCGACGCGCGCGTCGTCGTCTTCGGGCTCGCGGGTCTGGCGATCATCGCGGCGTTCGCCGTCGTCGAGCTGCGCACGAAGGAGCCGATGATCGACCTGCGGCTCTTCCGCGACCGGCTCTTCACGGCCGCGAACACCGTGCAGCTCGTCGCCCAGGGCGGGCTGCAGGGCGCGCTCTTCCTGCTGCCGCTCTTCCTGCAGTTCGAGCAGGGCCTCAGCCCGCTGCAGTCCGGCCTGACGACGTTCCCGCAGGCGATCGGCGTCGTGATGATGGTGCAGCCGGCGGGCAGGCTCTACCGGCGCGTCGGGCCGCGGCGGATGATGATGCTGGGCATGGCGGGCACGACGGTGACGACGCTGGCGTTCTTCTGGGTCGGCGTCGCCACGGATCAGTGGACGATCCGGGCGATCATGCTGGCGCGCGGCTGGTCGTTCGCCTTCAGCCTGATCCCGCTGCAGACGGCGACCTTCGCGACGATCCGCAACGAAGACACCGGACGCGCCAGCGCCGTGTTCAACTCCGGCCGGCAGGTGGCCGCCAGCTTCGGCGTCGCGCTGCTCGGCACGGTGCTGACGACGCGGCTGACCGCGCACAACGCGCAGCTCGGCAACCCGCTCGCGGTCGCCGGGGCGACGTCGGCGTTCCAGGAGGCGTTCCTCGCCGCGGCGATCGTCGCGGCGCTCGGCGTCGTCGCGTCGCTGCTCATCGACGACAAGGCCGCTGCCGCGACGATGGCGCCGGCGCGGGCAGTGTCCGGCACCGCGTCTGAAGCGCCGGAGGAGCGGCTGCCTGTCGGCGCGCACTGAGCGGCGGAGGCTATCGTTCGGGCGCGCCCGCACGGTGGCGATGTTGGCTGTTGGACGCACCGGGCCGGTCGCCCCGGCGACGTGCGACCAGCCAGCACCCGTCCGCGGCGCTTCGCCCGTGCTGCCGGCGATGGGCAGCCTGACGTGGATGGATGGGCAGCCTGACGTGGATGTTGGAGGGCCGGGCCGGTCGTCCATGCGAGCGGCCGTCCGCGGCGCTTCGCCGGCGATGGGGCGATGTCAGAGGCGTGGGCCGCTCACGACGTGCGACAGGCAACCCGCGACCCGGCACGTGCCACCGGCTACCGGCGTGCTACACTCGCGCTCGATGACCAGCGAGCTCGCGCCGGAGATCGTCGGTACGCCCGTCGCGCGGCGGCGCCGCTGGCGCGGACGCGAGCGTCCGCCGGCCTTCGCGCGCGGCGACTGGCCGGAGATCGTCGGGCGGCTCCTCGCCCTGCGCGGCGTCCGCGATGCCGACGCCGCGCGCACATTCCTCGACGAGCCCGCGGGCCCGCCGGATGCGGGCGCGCTTCCGGACATCGATGTCGCCATCGAACGGCTGCTGCGGGCGACGCAGGCGCACGAGACGGTCGCCGTCTTCGGCGACTTCGATGTCGACGGCGTCACGTCGGTCGCGCAACTGACGGAGGCGCTGTCATCGCTCGGTGCGGCGCCGCTCCCCTACGTCCCGGACCGATTCAGCGAGGGCTACGGCCTGAACGTCACCGCCGTGGAGCGGCTGCACGCCGACGGCGCGAGCGTGCTCGTCACGGCGGACTGCGGCACCAGCAGCATCGACGAGGTGGCGCGGGCGCGCGCGCTGGGCATGGACGTGATCATCCTCGACCATCACACGGTGCCGCCGCGGCTGCCCGAGGCGACGGCGCTGGTCAACCCGAAGCGCGTCGATGCGCGTCCGGGCGGCCTGCTGGAGTTGGCGACGGCCGGGCTGGCGTTCCATGTCGTCGCGGCGCTGCACGGCGCGGCGGGGCGGCCGTTCGACGCGTCGGCGTACCTCGATCTCGCGGCGCTCGGCACCGTCTGCGACATGGCGCCGCTCGCCGATGAGAACCGTCGCCTCGTGCGGGCGGGGCTGCCGGTGCTGGCGCGCACGCGGCGTCCCGGCGTGCTGGCGCTGATGCAGGCGGCCAGGGTCGAGGCGGCCCGCGTCGGCGCCGAAGACATCGGCTACGCGCTGGGGCCGCGGCTCAACGCCGCCGGACGCATCGCGCACGCGAATCTGGCGCTCGAACTGCTCATGACGCGCGACGAGGAGCGCGGCCGCGAGCTGGCGCAGCAGCTCGATGCGCTCAACCGCACGCGTCAGCAGCGCACGGCCGATGCCGTCGCGCTCGCGCAGCAGCTGATCGGCGACGGCGAGCCGCCGGCGCTGGTGATGGTCGGCCATCCCCAGTTCTCGTCGGGCGTCGTCGGGCTGATCGCCTCGAAGCTGGTCGACCTCCACGCGCGGCCGGCGGTCGTCTACGAGCGCGGCGACGAGATCTGCCGCGCCAGCTGCCGGAGCATCGACGGCTTCCATATCACGGACGCGTTGCGCGCCTGCTCGGACCTGTTCGCCGGCGAACGCGCGCGCTTCGGCGGCCATCGCCAGGCCGCCGGCTTCAGCATCGAGACGGACAAGGTGGAGGCGCTGCGTGAGCGGCTCGTCGTCGAGGCGGAGCGCGCGCTCTCGGCCGCGGATCTCGTGGCGGCGCTGGAGATCGACTGTCACTTGCCGCTGGGCGCGCTGCGCGGCGACGAGATCCGCTGGCTGGCGCGCCTCGGTCCGTTCGGCATCGGCAACCCGCGCCCGACCTTCCTCGCCCGCGGCGTGCGCGTCGCGGAAGCGCGCTCCATCGGCGCCGGCGGCCAGCACCTGCGCCTGAAGCTGCGCGACGGCGCCATCAGCTGGCCCGGCATCGGCTTCGACCTCGGTTCGTGCGCGGTGGAAGAGGGCGACATCGTCGATCTCGTGTACAGCATCGGCCGCGACGGCTGGGCGGGCACGCTCGAGCTGGAGGTGTTGGACCTGCGCACCGGGGAGCAGGCGGCGAGCGAGGCGTAACGGCCCGGTGGCAGCTGCCGGCTCCTGCGCAGGGGGACTTCAGTAGTACGTCGACGGGGCGAGGATGCTGCCCGGGCGTGTGGTGGTGGCGGAGAGGGTGGGATTCGAACCCACGGTACGGTTGCCCGCACACACGCTTTCCAGGCGTGCCTGATCGGCCACTCCAGCACCTCTCCGCGTTCGGCGCAACTCGCCAAGGCGGCCGCCGGGCGCGCCCTCGTTCGGCCACGGCCAACGACGCGCGGCATCGCGCTGGCCAGCGCTCGGGTGCGAACACGTCGTGCCGGCGCGGGCGGAAAGTCGAATGGCGGAGAGGGTGGGATTCGAACCCACGAGGCTCATCACCTACCGCTTTTCGAGAGCGGCACCATCAACCACTCGGACACCTCTCCGTCACG
>JADEYI010001762.1_pt1 | contig 13912 bp, 11 predicted proteins | sample 8542331 | NCBI WGS metagenome assembly JADEYI01 (sample SAMN16510988, study PRJNA670497) | mine drainage metagenome | isolation source: biofilm near Copperflume 1 | place: Germany: Marsberg coppermine Kilianstollen | collected 2018-02 | reverse complement strand
CCAGTGTGACGCCAAACTTACGTACCGAATCCGCCAAACTTTCGTACAATTCGCACCGTGTAATTTCGCGTGGCACTGATTTGCGGATTCAGTTGTCACTGGTTCACACACGAACCATCTTCCGGTTTGAACTGGCGCTGCACGATCATAATCGGCTCCTACGTGTCACTTTTAGTTTGGAGTGTCACTCCGTGCATTTTCGGCTGTCACTCCGTGTAATTTCGCGTGGCACTGATTTGCGGATTCAGTTGTCACTGGTTCACACACGAACCATCTTCCGGTTTGAACTGGCGCTGCACGATCATAATCGGCTCCTACGTGTCACTTTTAGTTTGGAGTGTCACTCCGTGCATTTTCGGCTGTCACTCCGTGTAATTTCGCGTGGCACTGATTTGCGGATTCAGTTGTCACTGGTTCACACACGAACCATCTTCCGGTTTGAACTGGCGCTGCACGATCATAATCGGCTCCTACGGGCTCGGGATCAATCCTAGCTGGAGCTTATTGTCACTTCTAATTTGGAGTGTCCCCGCGTGCAATTTCGGCTGTCACTCCGTGCAATTTCGCCTGTCCCTGATTTGCGGTTTCAGTTGTCACTGGTTCAACTGTGAACCATTTTCTGTTCTGAGCTACCGTTGTGCGCGTGTACACATACACTCCGCTCCTACAGAGGTTCAAGATCGGCCGTATATAGAAGGCTGAATCGGGTGAGCGCTATGACCGCGCAGATATGTAGCTGCAGCCTATCATTCTGCAGTCAAGATGAAGTGCCTTTTCCACCTCAAGGTGTGGAATGCCGAAAGGGAGACTTAGTACTGAACACTGTTGGGGATTACCGAGACGGAAACGGGAGACGCCAGCGGATAGCTAGCAAATAGCTCGGATTACTCTCCAAGCCGAGGATACGGAAACCAATAGGGGCGAAAGCTGGCGTCGACGTTCCTCAGTTCTTCAGCGACCGCGTAGCAGAGAATAGCACCCTTCCAATAGACCAGGATCGCTGCCTCAGCCAGTGGAGAAGGCCTGACCGTCACTTGCGCTCTTGGGAAGTAGCGCAGCAGGTCCTCGTCATGGTCACGGTAGTGCCACCCCTGCCATTCGACAGTTCCGTCTTCTCCTACGGTTGCCGGAAAGGATGGGAGCAGTTCTCGTAAGCCCGGATAGTGCAGTAGAGGGTCGTCCTGTGGAAACATGCGCCAACGCCAGCCTACCTGATGCACCGCCTTCTGCTTGGTCTGGAAGGGAGCATATCCATACGCCCTTTCAACTGCTCGGTCCAGGATACGCAGGTAACGGACAGGATCAAGCACCAGGTTGGTTAGCTCCTTCTCCCACTCCCATCCCCAATCCCCTTCTCTCCCCTGTGCGCAATCGCATTGTTGTGGTGCGGCGGTCGCACTTCGGCCGTCTTTGCCCTCGTTGCCCTCGTTGCCGCGTTGACAGTGTCTGCCGCCTTTGCTGTGCGTGCATTGTTTGCTGTCTTTGCTGTGTTGCGCGATTTCCTCTACCTTGGTGCGCCACACATGGGCTGCCTGTCGGATCGCTTTGGGCATGGGCGACTGCACACGTAAGAGGGTCGGCGGAGAAATATGTCGCCTAAATTCCCCGCGGAATGTGAGTGGGAAGACGAGGGCATCAAACAACGCCAACGACACCGCAGTTTCGATGGCTTTAGTCAAGGTTGGAGGGTCAGCAGTTGTGCGAGGCTTACCGACGTTACCATTATTGTCAGTGTTATTCCGGTCATCCGCGCTGCCTACACTAATTGGGTTACCAGGGTTGCTGGGGATGCACCGGAAGGCCAGTATCTTTCCGCTCGGTTGATATCCAGTGGCTCTATTGAGGACCGTTTCCTCCGTCACGACGACTATGCATGACTTGATGATCCCTTCGATCCCAGAAGGATCACATGATCGTCGCAGTAATTCCTGTTGGCGACTTGATTGTTGAGGAAATCCTGGATGTTGCGTCCGTCGCGAACGTTGCAGCCCTTGTAGTGGTTGAGCTAGTTGGGATGGTTGAGGCCACCGCAGTTTCAGCGGTATCGGACGCCAAGTGATCTTCCAGGTGGCTAAACGGGGGCGGGCCCTATCTCGGCCCATTTCGTCAACGCGTCTGCGAACGAGACTGGCACATACCCCTATCACCACATCCTGTGGCAATGCCTTTGATCCGTCAGCACGCGCCATGCGGCGCAGAATCTCCCAGACAGTAATTGGGTCAGGGAGGAATGGAGAGAGATAGAGAGTCTCGATCATCTGTTCAACAGGCTGAGTTACCCCGGCGAAGAAGGAAAGCAGGGTAGCAGCTGTTGTCGTTGAATGAGATGAGGGCCGTAAGCGTCCTGGTGAAACAGGCTCACGTTCACTAACACGTTCACTGGGGAAGACATCCGGATCCGAGCGGTCTCGAAATTCCCGAACGTCCGAAAGGTTCGGAAAGCGCCCTTCCGCTCCAAGCCGCAGGATCAAGTCCCAGACACTCACATCTGCAAGCCATGGGAGGGTTTCGTGCAATCTGGGAGCGTATTGGGCTACCTCTTGTAACCGATCCACCAGACGCGCAAGGCGTGCAAGCTGTTCGAGATGCTCAGTGGGATCTTCCGAGACCTCAGGGAGGGAGAGCCAGGTGGGGGCATCGACAATACTGAATGGGTTCATTCTCACTTCTCCGCTTTCTCGCTTTCTCGCTGCCTCACCTCCTCACCATTGATACGGGCGGTCTCACGAGCGTAGCATTACGAGGGCAGTGAGTTGTGAGCCTATGGGTATCAGGCTTGGGCTACGAGCGAGGAGGCTTCTGCTCTGACTCAAATTCGAAAGACTTCGCCGAATCTCCTGGTGGGGAGGGCGATGAAGAGGGTGCAGGGGGAGGTGACGAAGCAGAGGAAGCAGAGGCTGAACGCTGTTGACTTTGTACACTGGGCGGAGTATGCGTACCTTGTGGACGTTGCGGACCTTGACGCAGTACAGGTAGCTGGGGGATCAATATCAACCGCAACGTTTCCGTCAGGATCTCCCGAGTGATGCACTCAGCCCCTCGTGCGCATGCTATCTGGCTGGCGTATTGCAGCACCACCCGCAACTTACGGAAGGAGGGGCACACTCGCTGCCACAACTGAGCGCCCATTTCTCGATCGGTTGGGTTGTCGGTGTCGTATTGCCACAGCGGAAGTGTCAGGGCGGGAAGCACCGTAGTCAGCACTTCTTCTTGGGTGAGCGGCAAGAACTCCATATGCAGACCGATGCGGCTCACGAACTTTTCGTGTCGGTTGATCACCCTCAGGATACGAGGCAGCCCCACAACCACGATGGGGCAACCTGTGCGGTCGAAGATATGGCGCAGCAACTCGAAGCTCTCCACGTTCAGCCAATCTCCTTCGTCCACCAGCACCAGGTCCAGGTCGTTGCGCCTGATAGCCTGGGCAGCCGTAGCTTCCATATCGTAGACGTTGTTACCTCCACGTTCGCCATTGAGGGTTGTAATCAGGGTCTTGGCGAGAGCCTTGGCGGTGGAGCGGGGGCTGACTTTGATACCAACGCAGGCGGGGAAGCCGCTGTATGCTCGGGGCTTGAGGTCTTGCAGATACGCCTGAATAGCGATGGTCTTGCCCAATCCTGCGTCGCCTGTGACGATACCCATGGTGGCATAACCGGTTTGCTCGCGCGATTGCATGATGAATTGCATGCAGGCGTGGAAGCGTTTGACGCTGTCGGTCATGATGGGTGCCTGGCCAAAGGGCAGACGATTCTCAAAGTCCAGGTCATCAGCGTATTCGGGAATCATCGAGGTCCTCGTTTCCAATTGTCTTGCTCAGCCTCTTGGCTCCGTTGGGTCTCCTGGCGCTCGTGAGCCTGCTGAGCTAGCTCAACTAGCTGACCTTGTTGGCCTTGCTGGTTTTGCTGAGCTACGAGGAAATCAAATAGGTCCGGCTGATGAGCTGCTTGAGACGCTGGAGCGGGCGAAAGTGTAGTTAGAGCATCGAGAGCACAAGATGGTTGCCCTCTGCCCTGATGTTTAGAGATTGCAGCGGACGTGGTGGAAGAGGTGAACGAGGTTGAGGAGGCAGATTGAGCAGAGAGAGAATGCGACTTTGACTGGAGGGTTTCGTAGATATCGTGGGCAGCCTTGATGCGGCTACGAGCATGTGCGCGCTGGCGGCGTTGCGCTTCGACAACTACCTGGCGTTCGAGAGTTTGCCCTCGTGGTGAGCCGACTGAGAACGCCGTGCAGCGCCACTTTCCCTCGAAGAAGACTTCGATTTCTTCAGGGGCTGTGTAGTGCGGAGCAGCCCGCACTAGCACGTACTCCCCGACAAGGATCGCCAACTCAGGGTGCCAGTAGCGTTCGCCTGCATACTTGATCCCTTCCTTGAGCACCCGCCTGGTGGCGGGCTCCTTGAGCAGCATGTCAAGCAAGCGTAAGAGAGACTCATCTACGGGCAGGGGAGTGGCATTGTGCTCCCAGAACCCGAGAGGTGTCTGACCGGTCTCACTGTGAACTTCCTGGTGGTAACGTTCAATGAAGGCTCCAAAGTGTTCATCGAGTTGGGCCAGTGTCAACTCTGCTTTCGCCTTTGGATTGCGCGCCACGATATTTGGACCCACATAGCCCGGTAAGGTGGACCACAGCCTCGTGTCCAGCGTCTCGTGCAACCGCTCGACGATGCCTCTTACTTGGGGCTGGTGAGGAGGCCCGGGTACCAGCTTGATGCCCAACCCCTCTGCCAGTTGATACACATGGTGGGCGACCAGGTCCTTGCCGTTGTCGATCCAGATCTCGTCAGGCAGACCACCATATGGCTTGTGCTCGTGAGTGAGTATGGCCTCCCGAATAGCAGCAGCCACAGTGAAGCGATTGGGTTCGTCATAGCTGAACAGGCCAGTCATTACAAGCCGAGAAGCGCTGTCGACCGCCAGCGTCAGGAACGGGCGAACCTCTCCGGAAGGTGCAGCATGAGAAGGAGCACGCAAGTCCCTGACCAGCACATGTAGTGGAGCCTTATGGTCGATTTGCCAGACGACGCGATGAGGATCGTGGCGGATGGGGTATGTGATACGATAGCGGTTGCGGAACTCCCCTTCCCGCCCGTCAGCCAGTAACCGCACCGGTGCCGGGATTTGCGCACAGATAGAGCGCACCTGAAACATACTTGGTGCTTTTTCACCTGTTGTGGACGCATGTTGACCGGCCAGCTCGTATATATGGCGGATAGAGGCATCTCGATGGGTCAGACGTAGGCTCTGGACAATCTCGACCATATGGCGGCTGATGATGTAATGCGTTCCCTTTCTTCCCTGTCTACCTTGTCCGCGTCCGCCTTGTTCACCGCCCCTGCCCTGCATACCCCGGCCACCCTTATCGTCTCTCCCGCTATCCCCGATTTGGCTGGTGCGGGAGGATGGGGCAGGTGTGGCAGGGGCGAGGCCCATCAGACCATCGCGTCGAAAGCAGGTATGATAGCGTCGCAAAGTTCGTGACGACACACCTGCCTCTTGCGCACGCCTCGTTAGGAGGGCATTGCTTACGCGCTCCTTGTCGGCAAGTTCTCCGAGCAGGGCGCGCCGGCGAAAGAGTTCGTTTCGCTCCCCGTCCGAGAGGGTGCCAAGGTCTGGTAATGCCCGCACTTGGGAGCTTGTGACGTGGTCCTGAGCAAGAGTGTTCATGCCTTCGCTTCTCCTTCGCTTCTCCTTTGCCCCTCATTCTCCCGACAAGTCTCCTTAGCCTTTGTAAGCCGACTGACTACGAACCGATCGAGTATGGACGTCACTCTCGGCCAGCCACCTCGTCTTATCGTAGATGCAAATCGCATCCCCGCACCGCCTGCGCCCGAAATAAGCTCCCACGACTCTATCCCAATCAGGTGCGTTCGTCAGGGACATCAGGGTATCGACCACGACGAGGCACGGTCGTTCATCTCGTCACCCACGTAAGACGTGCCTGGAGGGCCGATGCATATCCACTTACCTGACAGATCCCTGTTCGGATAGTCGTAAAGAGTGACTCCGCATGGCCCGCTCCACACGGACGAGGTCACATCATTCCAGCCGCCAGGCATGTTGTTCCAGATGTAACACCCGCCGTTGTAGATGGTGAGCGTCGCGCCACCGTAGTTGGCGTGCTCATACAGGATCGCCTGTATGCCGCTCGGATTGGTGCTGCTGCCGAACACCTCTTCATAGGGCAGTGAGCGCGCTGTCTGGCCAGGCGCAAGCTGAATCCGTCCGGCCGAGGCCACACGTAGGGCTTCAGCTTCCGAATCAAAACACTGTACGGCTTGGCCCGAGCCGATACCGCTTGTGATGCAGTGTTGCGGTGCTTTAGACTGGCCAGTCAGCTCGCTAGATGCCGTACCGGGGTAAGGCGTTGGTGTTGATGCCGTTGTCGGTGGAGCCTGCTTGCCGGCCGAAGCGTGGGCCACGTTCACGCCCGCAGTGGAACTCCATCCAGAGCTGGAAGTGATCGCTACGAGCACTAACACTACTATACATCGTATCAGATAATCTCTATGACCTTTCACCTTCTCGCTCCTTTCGTGTAGTGGTTTGGGGAAATCGTTGGGTTGCCGCCAGCATAAGCACGGCAACCTGTGAGGAGTGTAGCAAGGAGCGTATAAAGACCGTGTTAAGATTGAGTGGTCGCGCACTATACCAAAGTACTGGACCCGCTTAGTACCTGGTATCTCTCGGTGCTATAGGAACGACAGCCTCTTTATCCGGTTTATCTGGATAAAGAGGCTGTCATCAATCCACGTTAAGTTTTGGCCTGAGGAAAACGCTGACACCTGGATCGTGCGGGTTAGCTGACGCTTCGCTACAATGTTATCAGATAACCCGCCATGCTTGCGGTTACTGTAATCTCAATGAGTAGCGGAGGCACGAAAGGGATCTTTGAGGATCATTGCCATATGGATTACAAGCAGAGGCACGATAATCTGGGCAAGGGCCGACGAAATGAACATGAGCAACACTCCTCACGTGAGGACAGTGGCTAGAAGCGGTTGCTTGTCTCCTGGCGCAAGGCCTACGCGCTGAGCGGCCAAAGGTCCGATCGTCGGTCTGCGGGAAGTTCACAGCAATGATCAAGCGAGATGGACGCGTGCAAGTCTTATGCGCTAGGCCATTGGCACCTCACATTTCGGTCGCGAAGCCGTGCTTGGAGGTAACGTGTAGCTGCCATTACGTGTCGGTGGCGGAGGGTTTAACTGATCTCCGAAAGAGCCCCCAACCCAGTCTAATCAGCGCAATCGCTCCAAATACTCCTGTGTAATACAAATAGCTCTCCGGGAAATGAGAGCAGCCAGACGATTTGCCACATAGCACGACAAGCTTCCAGGCAGTGCTCTGTAGAGCACTGCCTGGAAGCTCACATCTACTGACCTTGAGTGTTACTTCGGTTCCGGTGGTGCTGGTGTGGCTACACCGGGTGTTATGGTTCCGCCAAGAGCGTTGGTGGCTGAACCAACTGCTGCATCGTACTGCGCCTGCGTGATCGTAGATGCCAGTGATTTCGTGTCTACGCGCAAGTAGATAGCACTACCGGACTGCTCCCTAAGCGATGCCTTGACAAGAGTTCCGGTCTCGTCGCCTGCAAGCCGACCGAGATCTAGCCTAAGCATCGAGGCTTCGCTCCCAAATGTAAAGAACTCTCGGCTTTGTGCTTTTATTGGTGACGCACTGGTCACTTGTCTGATAGGTGTCACGTGCCAAAGTTGCTTGCTTGCACCGGCAGGCATAACGTCAAGACTGATCTCCTGCCCCGGTATGTCTTCACATGGAAGACTAATTACCCCAACTTGCACGCTGCCCACGCTCCCCAGGGACGCAATGCTGTTCACAGTTAGGGATTGGGAAGATGATTGACCGCCTACGGTTCTGGAGGCTAGGACGCTCGGAGTGCCAGTGGATCTCCCTTGTATGCTGTAGAAGAGCAGCATGTCCTTGGGCGTGATTAATGCTGCCTCTACATTGAAACTGCCTAGCTCATTCTGTGCTCTTGAACTACTAGCTTCTGTCTGCCAGACACTGCTGGGGAGTTGCCCCAGTCCATTGGACGTATGCGCAATATTGCTCCTCAATAAGAAGGCGGTTGTCACCAGCGCAACCGTGGCCACTAGTATGGCTAGCATTGCTGCCGCAGATTTGATTGTCTTCATGTAGTCCTCCTGCTTTTGCAAGTCTCACTACTTGCATTGTCAACGCACCAGCTTCGTTTAATAAGCGTTAGGGGTTATAACCGGAGTCCTGGAAAGCGTTGGTACCGAGGCTGGAAAACACATAGGAATAGTCGATGTGGGAATAGTTCCACCCGTTCCACGAGTAGTAACCGGTATGATTCACCATATAGGACAGGTTGGTAAATCCTGAGACCCCCATTGCATTGTGATTACTGCTGGACCAATCCGTTACTTCACCCCCAGCGGTAATCAGCCCGGCACTGACCGACATACTGACGGCGGTCTTCTCGCTGCCATCGATCGAGATATGCCACTTATTGTCGGATGTCTTGTGCTCAATCTGATAGTCGTGCCCGCTCGTGTTGTCGCTCAACCAGTTTATTGGTCCCCCAACACCGCCGTTAGTCACTTCCCAGTACTGCTTGTTGTTGCCACTATTGTCCTTTCTCCAGCCGATCTCAACATAGTCCGTGTACGAGCCTATCCACAGGACCTCGGAAGAGAAACCTCCATCCCGGATCGAAGGAACGGCGTTGCTGATGTACGCATGCACCGCCGTGTAGTTTGTGTTGGTTAATCGAGCATAGGAGTAAGCTCTACAACTGGGGTAGCAAGCAGCGTGAACTGAAGTAACTGGCGCGAGTTCAACGGCGGACCAGATTGTCACCAGTGATGATATGAGCACCAAAGCTAGAAACCTTGACGAGTGCCTCCTCATAGCCATAGCGTTGCTCCTTCGTTAATTTGAGCCCTTCGGGGCTTCTACGTGTTGATGCACAGTCAGCGGTCGCGCAACCAACCATAGCATAGCAGGGAGGGGATAAAGATTCTGTTAAGTTTTGTGCAGCGTTGGCAGAACTGAAACGATGGGTTTAGATTGAATCTACTCTTCTCTCACACCAAGAGCGCGCTTACAGCGCTTACAGAGGCAGCCGAACTGTGAAAGTACTGCCTATATCAGAGGTGCTCTCAACACGAATGCTGCCGCCGTGCATCTGCACTATAATGGTTCGCAATGTACAAACCAAGCCCTGTGTCGCCTTTGTGTCGAGACTTGGACACTTCTACACGGTAGAAGCGGTCGGATCGTGCATCTGCTCTCCTGTGCATCTCACAGTAGCCACCACGAAGTGTGCTTGCCCCAGGAGCAAACACGTTCCGAGCGTCCAGCCCCGACGCCCAATAGAAATGGGCAGTCTGCTCGGTTGGCAGTATTCCACGATGCAGCAAAGCTTGGTACGTCAAAAGGGCCATTTCGAAACCGCGAAATAGCCCTTTGTTCGATCCTTCGTCTTTGGTATCGGGTTAGCCACTATTTCCTTCCAAACGCCTTGGTAAGCATTTGGAAGCTGAAACGCCCATCATCCTTGCCACCTTTGGTTTGCCAAACAAGCCAGTCCCCAGCGATAGCGGGTTCACCCGAGGTATTCCCTCCCGTCACGAGTCTTGCGACACCCTCCTTGTCTTGGAGGTTGACACCGTAGATATCGAAACCTGATGCGCCAGCAGGTGTTGGCGGTGTAATCGCCCAGATCACGAAGCTCCCACTACTAACAAGAGCAAAAGCGGCGCCGTTGTACAGAGTAGCAACCTCCCCGCTACCCAAATTCGCGAAGCGCACCCCGTCATCGTTCCAGACTACGTTCTCACCACTGATTGCATAGCTGGGTGATATCGCCGCAGGTTGCGTGAACTGGGCAACTGTCTTGATCATGCCCGTCGTCCGGTTATAAGCCTGTAGCTGAACGGGACGCGACCTTGTACTCTGGTTCTGCTCCCCAACCTGTGCCCACAGGACGTACTGGTCGCTCATCGCTGGCTGCCGAAGTTCGCTGGGCTTAGGCACGGAAGCAATTTCACTGACGGCATTGGTATCCAGGTTCTTGAGCAGAAGCTTACTAGCTGTCTCGTTGCTCTCCACCCAGATGACGTTACGCCCTGCAATCGCAGGATAAAGTTGATCAGCGGGACCATCAGCAACCGTGAACTCCACTCCCGTCTCCAAGTCTTTCCCCAGGATGTCTCGATCGCACGTGCCACAACTATGTCGGGTATCCTCCCACACAATGAGAGAGCCAGAGAGCTGAGGATTACCCTGATAGCTTGGCGCATCCGACACAGTGAAAACCTTGTTGGTCTTCAGGTCTAGCCCCCTGAGGTCATAGGTGTCCAGGGAAACTCCAGCCTCGTTCCATACGAGGTAACGATCGGATCCACGAGGGCTGAATTGCCGATTGCCCGTAGCGGGCGGGGGCACAGTTGGCATTTGGGATTGGGCGACATAACGCTCCTTATACTTGAACGTGCCTAGCTGGCTCAGCAGCACTTCATATGGTGTGCCCTGGTTCTCTGGGTGTAACTCGAATACCGCTCGCTCAAAATACTGCATCATATATTGCTTGCCGTCTAGGGGGCTGATGGCCTCGAACTCGTCAGAGATCGGGTAGCCTTGCTGCATGAGGCCGCCATGCCCCTGCCAATAAGCCAGGAACGAACCGCCAAGGTGTTTGCCGGTCTGCGAGAAGATCACGGAGCTGGGATCATCGTTCGGCTTCTGGTTAGGAGCACCATTCGGATAGTGTTCCTTGTAGTTCACCGCTCCAAGTAACGAGAGCAGTATATCGTATGGGGGCTGGTTCTCCGGGTGAAGCTCGAAGACCGCCCGCTCGAAGTATTGCACGGTGTACCTCTTGCCGTTTACCTCGGAAACCTCCTGCATCTCCTCGGTGAGAGGATAACCCTGCTGCATCAACCCGCCGTGCTGCTCCCAGTAATCCAAGAAACGACCCTCAACAGTGTGACCCGTCTCTGGAAAAGTCCTAGAGTCACCTCGCGATTGGGTTTGCGCGTAAGCGTGAGCATGCTGATCAGACACGTAGTAGATAGAGGTGAACATCAAGAGCGCCACGCTAAGGTAGGCAATTTGCTGAAGTGCATTGTGTTTGTTCATATCTGCTCCCTTACTGAAGCTGAATTACATCTGGCATTCCATTAAACGTTTGTAGCCGTCACTAGTTGTATGGAGAGCGATTTGCTGAGGAAGTAGCCTCGTAGGAGGGAAGGGTGGGTCAGTTCCCGCCGACCCACCCGAACTTCTAGCGTCCTTAACTCTCAAGCTGCTGCCATTGAATATAGTGCTGGACCTAAGGGTTGGGGGAAGCGCGCTGCCAATTGTAGAGCCACCGCCAGGTCCCTAGAGGGGAGTACCAAAGCGACCCGTTTGGATCAAGACCATCGTTGTCGTTGTTGCCACCGCCACGAATGATAAAGACATGAAGGGCCTCGGCATTGTGGCGTTCTGAGCCATTATTTAGGAACTTGGTAGCATCGTCCGACAGGGTATGGGTCACGCCATCCTGTGCCCTACATAGGCCGGAACTGGGCCAGGTGTGCTGCTGGGTAAGTTGGCAGTTCGCATTTGCCATTGTATATGGGTCCCACCCGAATTCATTGATCTGGGAGTGGAAGGTCGAGGAATGATTCGCGATCTGATCCTGCAACCATGAGTCGAAGCCTGACCAGTCTTCATTGCTCAGCCCGTTGTAGTTCCCTTGATAGTAGGGATCGGCGTAGAGGTTGTAGGTGAAATAGCCATAAAGGCTCAACATCCCACGCACGGTGGTGTACTTGCTCTGACCGCTCGTGCCGAGCAGTGGGGCAAATGGGGGCGTCCACATCTTCATTGTCTGCAAGTTGTTACAACTGGTAGGGTTGACACTGCAGTTCTTGTAGTAGTTAATGGCCCACCATGCACTCACGTACCAGTCGTTTACTGCCTGGTAGAAGCGCAGATCGTCGTAATTATCCCACACATAGTCCGCACTGCCAGGCCAATAGCAGCTGTGACCGGTCTGCGGGTTATAGTAACAAGACGGCTGCCACTCCCGCTCATTGTTGGGTTCATTGTTGACCATGACGTTTTGGTTGATCATCCAATTGCGCCAGGCGAGACCCAGTACGTCTTGCGCGATCTGATCCGGGTAAGCCGATCCGGAGGTGTTCGGGTAGCGCGTAGGGAAGAGGCGAATGGTTACCCGCTTGCCGAGGTTGGACATCTGCCGCATGGCATTCTTTACTTGGGGTCCCCATGGTGAGGTTGGACGGATGTTAGTCCCGCTGCTATTAGTTGTGGTGTAGCGATCCAGGTCGCTGCTCAACGCCGTAACTGCGCCAAAGAATGGCGTGCCTTGCGTCGCGCCTAGAGCATCGACTGCTGGGCAGCCGCCACCACTATCACATGCGGTCGGATATATCCCGTTGTTGTACCACCCAAAGTCACCGTTTGCAGCATGGATCCCTTTGCTGTTGTAATTAGTGTAGTCCGGTATCTCCGGCAGTTGGCCGCCGGGACCTGGCGTAAGGCCAGGCATAGGAGAGACAGGTTGGGATTCCTGGTTAACCGAAGGCGCTCCTTTCCGATCCAACATCTGCTGTTGAGCCACTTTGGCAGAGGCGAACGCTTGGGTAACGGGTATGGCGTTGATGTGACTGTCATCAGGGCCAGACTTGTTCTGCCAGATGAATTGGTCGCCAGCTAGAGCCGCCTCACCTGTTGTATTCCCGCCACTCATGATGATCAGGGCCCGTGGATCGCTAGCTGCCAAGTCGAGACCATAAATATCGAAGCCGTTCGCGCCGTCAGGGCTAACCGCCCACAACGCCTTGTTGCCTCTGATTACGGGCCTGAACGCTCTGCCTTGGAACAAAGCCGAGGTCTGACCGCTCTTGAGATCCGTGAGATTGAGTGATGTGAGGCCTTGCCAGAGCAAACGGTGCCCATCTAGAGCAATCTGTGGGCTGTCCCCAAATGATATTCCGAATTCCGCTATGGTCTTGGTGGTCCCGGTAATGCGGTCATATAGGCGCAACTGTACCGGATAGGACCTGGTATCCTGGTTATCTTCTCCTAGTTGCGACCAGACTATATACTCCTCACTCACCAGTGGCTGTAGAATGCTGTTTGTGGATCTAGAAACCGAGACAATCTCTGTAACCCTGCCTGTGTCGAGATCCTTAGCCATGAGCCGATCGGTTTTGCCGTCACCCTCGACCCATACGACGGTCTTTCCTGCTATGGCAGGCTGAGCTTGGTCTACAGGCCCCGTCGCGACCTGAAACTCAGTGTCGGCTGCAAGGTCTTTAGCCACGATGTCGTATTCGCAGGTGGAGCAACTATGCCTGTTGTCTTGCCACACAACAATGGAGCCGGAGATTTGCGGGTCGGTCTGATTGTTGGGCGCATTTGAGACAACGAAGCTCTTGTTTGTGCGCAGGTCAAGTCCCATAACGTCGAAGGTAGCTCCCATAGTAAATCCCGTATCCTCAATGGGGCGCACTGCAACGGATCTCTCGCTCCATATCAGGTAGGAATCTGAGCCCCGTGGCTCGAACTGGATGCGCTTCGATTCGATGTAAGCAGGAGGCTGCGGGATGTAATCTTCCTGCTGTTTGGGTGCCTGAGATACCTGGGAAGGACGAGCGGCGGTGGCCGATTGACTATCTGCGTGGCTACTCGTTACTGGCACGACCAGGAGTGCGGTGAGCAAGAAGCCGCGTACCAAGCGATCCTTATGAATAGCTTCCATGTAATTACCCTCCTTGAAGCATGGCGAAGAGCGTAAAGCTTGGGTGAATAAGCTGTTCCTCAGACGACCATAGCGTAACAAAGAGGGCATAAAGTTCCTGTTAAGATTCGGCGGTTGCAAGAGTGGAGCAGGCCAACGGCTGAGGAAGGAG
>JADEYI010001761.1_pt1 | contig 13913 bp, 11 predicted proteins | sample 8542331 | NCBI WGS metagenome assembly JADEYI01 (sample SAMN16510988, study PRJNA670497) | mine drainage metagenome | isolation source: biofilm near Copperflume 1 | place: Germany: Marsberg coppermine Kilianstollen | collected 2018-02 | reverse complement strand
AGCAATTCAGCTAAAGGGAATAGAGCTTCCACAGGGATGCATAGCAACGGGCGACCATTGTCAAGGTGGTCGTCCAACCCCGCTTAAGATTGAAGGGTCACTAAATGGATGCGGTTATACCCCACACGCTTGTGAACGTTTCTCCTGGTTTGAGGACGAGGAGTCCAAGGCCGTTATTGAAAGCATCTGTCGCGCAGGTGTATGGCTCGATGGCGATACCACGTCGGCGTTCAGAAGCGGTGGGCAAGGTATCGCCCGTATATACCTGCAAGAATTGGTGTGTGGCATCCATGAATACTGTAACGGATGGGCTGCCGCTACGAGCTGCAAGTTTGACACGGGTAAAATTATCTTCATCAGGGATCAGATCGGTAAACCCCGTGTCCATAAAGACATCGTTGATGGCATGCATGGTTCTAAAATCGAATGGCGTACCCTCTACGCTCTGAGAGGGCAGGATTGGTATAAGTCGTTCATTGGTCGGGAAGTATGAACGAGCCGGAATCAGCAGGTCATCAGTGTCTATTACATCGGCTCCGACGGTGAAGTATGGATGATGGCCGACTCCGTAAGGTAGGGGTTGCGTGCCACTGTTGCATGCGGTGGTATGACATTCAAGGCCCCGGATGGTGAGGGCATAGGTCATTTGCAGCGAAAGAGTGAAAGGATATCCTTCCTGAGGATAAAGCACGATACCTAAATCCAGGCGGTCAATTTGCTGGTTGACGACCTGCCAATTCATCCAACGAGTGAGCCCGTGAATGGCGGTATGTCTGGAAAGTTCACTCAATGGCAATTGCTCGGTCAAATCATTCCAAGTATACCTGCCATGATCGATACGGTTGGGCCAGGGAATTAACGCCTGTCCGCGAGAAGAGCTGGCCATCTCGTTCAGTCCATAGGTATCGAGAAACTCGCACTCGCCGACGGAGAAGCTGCGCAGTCCTGCACCGACCTCGGTGATGACTGCGCGGCTGTCTCCGTGGCGAACCACGAACTGGCGTCCCGACGCAAGCGACATTGTTGCGTCTTCAACGATGTGGGTGTTATCCATGTAGCACATGCTTTCTGACTGAGATAGTTGTTAAGGTTTTACAGAATATCTTCCATAGCTGACTACCTGAACGCGCTTGTCATGAAATAATACATATTGTTCCAACGAATCTCTTTCTTGAATGCGGATACTCCAGTGTCATTGTTGATGAGCAAAAACTCCATGTCGGCCATCTCCGCGAAGTCTTCCAGGTGTTCATGGGTTATAGCCTGGCTAAAGCCGGTATGATGCGCCCCTCCGGCCAGAATCCAGGCGACGGCGGCTATCTTGAGGTCTGGTTGAGGTACCCACATAGCACAGGCGACGGGTAGCTTTGGCAGGGGTGCTTCCGTGGGTACGACGTCTACGGCATTGACAACCATGCGGAAGCGATTGCCCATGTCCATCACCGCTGCATTGACCGCCGCCCCAGCTTTTGCATCAAAGACCAGACGGACAGGGTCAGCCCGTCCTCCGATGGAAAGCGGGTGAATTTCGAGAGAGGGTCTCTGATCTGTGATAGATGGACACACTTCCAGCATATGTGCTCCCAGCACTTTCATGCCTTTCTTGTTCAGGTGATAGGTGTAGTCTTCCATGAAAGACGTTCCTCCCTCCAGACCTGCACCCATCACCTTCATCGCTCGCACCAGTGCGGCAGTTTTCCAATCTCCTTCTGCGCCAAAGCCGTAGTGATCGGCCATCAAGCGTTGGACCGCCAGACCGGGGAGTTGTGCGAGGCCGTGCAGGTCCTCGAAGGTGGTGGTGAAGGCTTTGAAATTACCATCTTCGAGAAAATGCCGCAACCCTGCCTCAATGCGGGCACCCTCACGTAGGGATTGGTGCTGTGTGCCGCCGGAACGGAGAGATTGCGCTACCACATACTGTTCATTGTATTCATGCACAAGCCGAGCAATCTCGCTGTCTGTCACATGATTCACGTAGTGGACGAGATCGCCTATACCGAAGCCTGAGACATCATATCCCAACCGCATCTGGGCTTCGACTTTATCCCCTTCAGTGACTGCCACTCCGCGCATATTGTCGCCGAAGCGGGCAATTTTGGCACCTTGCATGTCGTGCCAGGCGCAGGCTGCACGCGTCCACGTTCCCAGACTCATCTGAACATCTTCATCTTGCCAGTGTCCAACGATCACCTTGCGGTTCAAGCGCATTCGACTACCGATGAAACCGAATTCTCTGTCTCCGTGGGCGGATTGGTTCAGATTCATGAAGTCCATATCGATTTCCGACCAGGGTATATCACGATTGAATTGCGTGTGAAGGTGTGCGAAAGGCTTCTGTAGAGATGTTAATCCGGCGATCCACATTTTGGCCGGAGAGAAGGTATGCATCCAGGTGACCAGCCCGACGCAGTTTTTAGCAGTATTTGCTTCCAGGCATAGTTCGCGAATGGCTTCCGGAGTTGTCAAGATTGGCTTAAAGACGACGTTGACTGGAATCTTATCTGAATGGGAAAGTGCCTGTGCGATCACTCCGGCATGTTCGGCTACTTTCTCAAGAGTCGCTGGGCCGTATAGATGTTGACTTCCGGTAACGAACCACACATCGAACTGAGTAAGATCGATCATTCAAAATATCTCCTTCTGAAAGCTACTGCTTGAAAGTGGCGCAGTCTGCGCTTCTTCACCGATGGCATTACGCGATCCAGCACATTCACGGCCAGGGTGAACAGGTGTGCCAGGTGCGTGGTCACGAAAGCGCATCTGCTGTGGGATGTTGACCGTACACCTGCGTATAGCGTCGGTAGAGCGCGTCGATATGTTCGGGTGCGATTGGCAAAGGTTCGCCCAATTGACGGGCGTACCAGATTGTGGCAGCGACATCTTCGGTCATGACTGCCGCTTTCACGGCGGCCTCGGCGGATTTGCCGACTGTGAAGACCCCGTGATTTTGCATGAGCACAGCGGGGCTACGCGATGTGGCCAGGCAGCGCACAACTTCTTGACCGATCTCATCGCCCCCAATCAAGGCGAAGCCACCACAAGGGATAGTGCCACCAAACTCGTCGGCCATGGCTGTAAGCACGCAGGGAATGCTTTGCCTCAGCGCGGCGAAGGCAGTGGCATAGCGTGAATGGGTATGTACTACGCCTAGCACGTCGGGACGTTGGCGATAAATGTAACAATGTGAAAGAGTATCAGAAGACGGCACGAGATCGCCCTCTACCACCTTCCCGTCAACGTCAACCACCACCATAGCCTCAAAAGTCAACTGGTCGTATTTGAGTCCTGAAGGTTTGATGACAATCAGGCCGGTATCAGGATCGCGTGCGGAAATATTGCCACTGGTCCAGGCGACTAATTGATTTGCAGGCAACAGGGCGTGAAGTTGGCAGACCTCAGCACGCAATGCAGGCAGCAACATCAGTGACCTCCTTTCATCTGAATCCGTAGCTGCTTGAGCCGCTTCATGACAGTATTGGTCCCCCGTCCAAAGGTATCGTAGAGGGTTGTATAATCGGCATACAGCTCATCATATGGGGCCCGATGCGCAGGGTTGGGTAGAACAGGGTCTGGGCGGCGTTTTCCCATGACGTGAGATGCGCTGGGAATGTCGGGATAGAGGTCGGCGGCGACTGCGGCATGGATCGCAGATCCGAGCGCGGGTGCCTGAGACGACGCGGCGAGGTACAAGGGTTTGCCGATGACGTCAGCATAGATCTGGGTGAGTAGCGCGTTCTTCTCGGACAAACCTCCGGCAGCAATCAGTGTATGGATTGGGACGCCAGCGCGTTCATAAGCGTCAATGATGGTTCGGGCCCCAAAGGCAGTGGCCTCGATGAGCGTGCGATAGATTTCGGCAGCAGTGGTGGCAACATTCAGGCCGAGGATAAGACCAGTGAGGTCGGTATCGACCAGGGTGGAGCGGTTGCCCAGCCACCAGTCTAACGCCAGCAGGCCGGATTCGCCTGGATAAAGCCGGGCTGCCTCTTGTTCAAGGTAGGCATGCACCGATATACCTGCGGCTCTGGCAGTTTCATAGACTGTGGGAGGCACAGCGTGATCGAGATACCAGGCAAAGATATCGCCAACTCCGTTCTGTCCGGCTTCATACGCGTACAAGCCTGGAATGACGCCATCCCTCACGACGCCACATATCCCCTCGACAGGTTGTTGTTCGGTTCCAAGCAGGATCGTGCATGTGCTCGTTCCCATAATGAGGACGTATTCACCAGGTCTTACGGCATCGACAGCGGCGTTGGTAACGTGCGCATCAACATTAGCAACAGCAACAGGAGTACCCTCTGGGAGGCCCGTCCACTGCGCAGCTTGTGGGGAAAGGCCCCCGGCACGCGACCCCAATTGCACCAGTTGGGTACTCATGCGCGTCGCGATGATATCGGCGAAGAGTGGGTCAAGAGCAGCGAAGAAGTCCTGGGAAGGGAAGGTGCCATCCTGATACAGTGCTTTGTAGCCTGCCGTACAGAGGTTACGCGTCTCATGTCCAGTGAGTTGCCACACCACCCAGTCGGCGGCCTCAATAAGTCGCTCGGCGGCGTTATAGATTTCAGGAGCTTCTTCGAGGATTTGCAGTGCTTTGCTGAAAAACCATTCTGATGAGTATTTGCCGCCATAACGTTCCAGCCAGGGTTCATTGCGTTCGCGGGCTACAGCATTGATGCGGTCGGCCTGCGGTTGCGCGGCATGATGCTTCCAGAGCTTCACCCAGGCGTGAGGATAGGCACGCCACTCCGGAAGGAAACACAGCGGCGTGCCATCGCGTGTGGTGGGGAGCATCGTACAGGAGGTGAAGTCGATGCCGATGCCTTTGACCTCGCCTGGCTCAATCTTGCTCTGACGCAGGATGGCGGGGATGGTATGCTGAAAAACGCCGAGGTAGTCCTGCGGATCTTGCAAGGCCCAATCCGGCGGAAGAGGTGCATCCGATCCGGGCAAGCGTTCATCAATAACGCCAGCAAGGTAGTGATAGACCTCTGTAGCAATTTCGCGGCCATTCCGCGCATCGACGAGAACCGCTCGCCCCGATTCTGTTCCAAAGTCTATGCCGATAGTATACACTGCCGTACTCCCTTCTCATATCAGTATAAAAACTGACTGCCCATAACGTCCTTTTGCGCTCAATGCTTCTTGAAGATGTCGTAGCCCACATTCATGTTATGTACGCCGTTCGACGCGTTGCCGCTGAAGGCGGCTTTGCAAGAGGACGACAATAAGCAAGAATACGCCACGAATGACATCCTGCCAGAATGAATTGAGATAGAGTCCACCACCGTGATCCAGCGTGTAATTATTCTCGAGTTGGAGAATTTCAACAATCGTGCCTAACAATAGCGTACCTACCAGCGTGCCAAAAACCGAGCCAACCCCACCTGTCAACAGGGTACCACCGACCACCACTGCCGCGATGGCGATCAACTCCCAACCGTTGCCTTCTGTAGCTGAACCGCCATTGAGGTTGATGGCTAATAGCACACCAACGAGACCAGAGAGCGCACCACTGAGCGTATAGACGAGGAAGAGCGTACGCCTGACGGGAAGCCCCATTAAAAGAGCGGCCTCGGCATTGCCGCCAATAGCCAGTACATAGCGGCCAAAGCGGGTATAGCGCAGGACAAACATGCCGATGAGAAAGGCTACCAGCAAGAGTAGGATTGTGAAGGGCAACGGTGGATTGAGAAATCCATTGCCCAGGGTTGTTCCCCCAATGCTATTGAAATCACTCCTTTGATCGACATTGATGCTGGCAGCGTCATTGATGAGCCTTAATGCAATGCCACGCACGATATATAAGGTTGCTAATGTGGTAATAAACGGCGGTACGCGCAACCAGGCGACGACAAAGCCATTCACAATACCCACCAGCGTGCCAGTAACAATTGCAGCGAACAGCGCAAAGAAGAAACCATGCGAGCTGTTGAGTGCTGCGACAACACTGGCCAGAGCTGCAATACCACCTACGGAGAGGTCAATGCCGCCTGTCATGATCACAAAAGTCATGCCCAGCGCGATGAGGCCAAACTGCGCATTGAAACTGAGTGCGCTGAAGATGGTGATCGTATCGAAATTGTCATAACGGATGAAACTGAAGGTCAAAACAACGAAGAGGGCGATGAGCGCACCTTGTTGCTTCAACAAATTGTTAATTGGGGGCAGCCGTGTTTTGATGTGCATGACGTGCGTGATTGTTACTCCCGACTCTACTGGAGTCTTGGTATCTGGGTGTGGTGAAACTTTTGGCATACGTCCTCCAAATTCACAAGCTGTGCCAATTCGCTTTGTGGCACTCAGTTGCCCCTTAATATGTCTTACGCCGACGCTGGAGAAAGACTGCCAGCACGATGAGTACACCGATGATGATACTGGCAATATCATCTGGCACATTGAGTGAGACCACCGTTTGACGAATAAGCTGAATGAAGATGGCACCAATTACTGTCCCCAGGATGGTAGCACGACCACCAGTCAGTGGGGTACCGCCAACAGCAACTGCCGCAATCGCATCAAGTTCCTTGCCAAGACCATCGGTAACCGGATTTGCCGCGGAATCAAAGGCGATAAACGCTAACCCGGCGATGCCGGCAAGTAAGCCACTTATCCCATAGACGATGATCAAGACCCGGTTCACCGGCACACCGGCCAGACGCGCCGCTGATTGATTACCACCAACCGAAAGCAGATAGCGGCTAAATGAGGTGGCGTGCATCAGCCATGCAAAAAACGCGACGATGACAGTCATAAGGATTACTTGCCTGGGGAGGAAGCCGAATATATTGCCACTCAGCCAGCTCACAATGGGAGCACTTAAAAACGCGAACTGGAATCCATTATCCGTGACCTCCGCGATGCCTCGCACGGTAATGAGGGTGATCAGCGTGGCAACGATGGGTTGTACCTTGAAACGAGTAACTAGCACGCCATTGAATGCACCAATCAGCGTGGCAACTGTTAACGCAATTGGTATGGCAACAATGGTACCAAGCACAATGTTCTGGATGCCAAACAATTTTCCACTGAAAATCAGGTAGGTAAGTATTCCTGTGAGGCCCATGATCGAGCCAACTGAAATGTCGATGCCGCCAGTCGCAATCACCAGGGTCATGCCAACACCGAGGATAAGGGTCGGGGTCACATGGACCAGCAAGCCGGTTATCGCAATCACCGAGTTGAATTGCCTGGTGAAGATAAGATTGAAGAGGATAAGTATCACGAGCGCGATCAACGCTCCGTAGTCCTGCCCAATAGTGAGCAGACCTTGCGACAAATTGCCACGCGCTTTGAGTGCAGTCAAACGCTGCTCTAATCGAATCATACGTCTTCTCCTGTGCCTGGATGCGCCTCGCCATGCGCCATAGCGGTTAAGATGGCATCCTGGTTGAGATCCTCACGGGAAAGTTCAGCCACAGTTGTGCCATCACGCAATACAACCACATGGTCACTTCCTTCGATGATCTCTTCGAGTTCGGAGGAGATAAGCAAAACGCCCATGCCTGATTCAGCCAGCTCTTCGACGAGCTTTTGAATCTCGCTTTTGCCACCAACATCGATGCCGCGTGTCGGCTCGTCAAGTAATAACAAACGGGGACTCAAACAAAGCCAACGCGCCAGCAAGACCTTTTGTTGATTGCCACCCGACAACTCGCGCATCTTTTGATTTGGACCGGCTGTTTTGATGTCTAAACGTTGGATGAAGCGATCAACGATTTCTTCTTGCCGCTTGCGATCAACGATGCCATAGCGTGTCAGAGTAGGAAGTGCAGCCAGCGTGAGGTTTTCGCGCACAGAGAGATCCGGAATGATGCCATCAATTTTGCGTTCTTCTGGACAGAAACCGATGCCAGCACGAATCGCATCTTTCGGTGCGCGGAAGTGAACTTCTTTGCCGTCGATGGCAATCATGCCCGTATCGATGCTATCAGCACCAAAAACGGCACGGGCGACTTCGCTGCGCCCAGAGCCGAGCAGCCCGGCCAGGCCAACAATTTCGCCAGCATGCACCTTGAGACTCGCGTTTTGTAACTTGCGCCCCTCACGCAGACCTGTAGCGTTGAGCAGCACTTCCTGTCCGGCGTTGTGGCGGCTTACGTCAAAACTGGTTTGGCCGCTCATCTGTACACTTCCTAAATCTTTGCCAAGCATCTTTGCCACTAACTCGAGTTTGCTGATGGTATTGATAGGCCGCTCATCGACCGTGGAACCGTCTCGCAAAATGGTGACGCCGTCACAAATCGCATACAATTCGTCGAGTCGATGGCTAACGAAGATGATGGCAACACCCTCCGCTTTCAACTGTCGGATAACCGTAAATAAGGTAGCTACTTCATCGTCGTTTAGTGAGGAGGTAGGCTCATCCATAATCACCAGTTTGCTTTTGAAGGAAATGGCGCGGGCAATAGCCACCATCTGTTGTGTTGCAATGTTATAGGAATTGAGAGGTTTTGTCACATTGAGCGAGAGGTGCAACCGCTTAAGTAGAGTGCTGGCCTCGACGTGCATTTTGCGCCAATCGAGCAGCCCCCAGCGAAAGATTTCACGTCCCAAAAAAATATTCTCGGTGATACTGCGAAATGGGACCAAATTGATCTCTTGATAAATCGTGCTGATGCCCTCGCGTTGCGCCTGTTGTGGCGATGGGAAGGCAGCAGTGCGTCCATCAAAGAGAATGGTGCCTTCATCACAGCGATACACGCCCGTGAGGACCTTGATGAGGGTCGATTTACCCGCGCCATTTTGGCCAATAAGGGCATGAACTTCGCCACGAGCCACATGTATGTAGGCATCTGAGAGCGCAACAGAGCCGGTGAAGTGCTTAGTGATGTGCTCCATGTGTAGAAGCATGTTGTTTTCTTGCATGAACTACCTCTTCAAGCGTTGCTATGCGTCCATTGACACAGCAAAACCAGTGTTGGAAAACGCTAGTTCGGCTATTTGAGGCATCGCGTCGGTGCCACTATCCCTTCTGGTGGCACCGGCGCGATGCAAATGCGCTAGAGAAGATTAGAACGCTTCGGGAAGGTAGGCTGCCGCTGAGCCATCAGCTTTCTTGAAGACTTTATCCGGCTGAACGACCCACGCGGGAAGATCTTGGCCTTTGATATATTGGCCCAGAGTCTGGAAGACCAACGGACCAAGGCGTGGATTGGATTGAACAACCGCATACTCTTCACCGGAAAGGACAAGATTGATGGCATCTTTCGTCCCATCGATGGAGACAACCTTGATGTCCTGCCCAGGGCGTTTGCCGGCTGCTTTGAGTGCTGTGATGGCGCCGATAGCCATCTCGTCGTTATGCGCAAAGACTCCCTTGATATTGGGGTATTGCTGGATCAAGGTAGCCATGACCTGCTGGCCCGTGGCACGAGCGAAATTGGCAGTTTGTGAGGCGACGATTTTAATACCGGGAGCTTTCGACGCAAGCTCTCCATCAAAACCACCACCACGCAAAATGGCGGGGGAAGAACCAGTTGTGCCACTTAACTCGACAATGGTCGCATTCGTGTTGGGACCACCTAATGCCTCAATGAGTGCGTCGGCGGCAAGAACACCCTGTTTTTGGAAATCGGAGCCAACGAAGGTGGCGAAATCGCGACCTGGAGAAGCCAGGCTCTCATTGACATTACGATCAACGACGATGACTGGAATGCAAGCCTTACGGGCATCAAGAATCGGCTTGACTTCAGCATCTTCAGTGTGGGGGTCTACCAGCAGGACATCAGGCCGATCATTGATCAAATTTTCGATGTCCTGTCCCTGTTGAACGTCTGAATTGTTCGCATTCGTTCTCAACAACTGGTATCCATTCTGTGCCGCTGCTTGTACGATGCTTGCTTCTTCGGCAAAACGCCATGCGCCATCAAGAGCATTCTGCGACCAGGCAACCTTATGAGCACTCGTCAGTTTGACTAACTGTGTATTGCTGCCAACGGTACAGCCGGGGTGAATGCTTGTAGTGCCACTGCCGCTGCTGCTACCACCACAAGCAGCCAGGATCATTCCCAAGACCGCAATGACGCTTAAGTTCGTCAAAAAAGTCCGTTTCAGCGGAGACCATGAGAAATGCATCAGTAACCAACCTTTCAAATAAACGACGACGTTGTCCGGCGAACAGAGTGAACACTCCTTTCTGTGGAAGATGCTTCACTTCTGTTCTCGTGCGATACGAGAAAGACAATGTTTCTTCAACTGCCTTACGAGAGTGAAAGGATAGGAAAGAACGCTGAGAATGGGTGAGATGGATAGAACGATTGATGGGCTTTAGAGCTTGAAACTCACCTCCTTTGGTTGATACGTTCAAGCATTTCTTGAAGAGAAACTACAAGAGGTTTGCCATTTAAGCGATTAAATTTAATCGGTTAAAATAAGTATAATGATGGGGTAGTGTTTTGTCAAGAGCTTTGAAAAGAATCTATAAAAGAGGCGGAAAAATTGACGTAGCAGAGAAAGTAGCGTATAGTTGAGGGAGATTTATGCGTTTAAACTTGAGAAGGTGCATTTCAGAATGATGACGATTTCCGATGTAGCACGCCGGGCTGGAGTAACGACGGCGACGGTATCCAATGTGATTACCCAGCGTGTGCCTGTGAGTGAAAAAACACGCAAGCGTGTTCTCCAGGCTATCGAAGAATTGGGCTATCGTCCCAATCTGGTGGCACGTGGACTATCGCAGGGCAAGACGTTGACGATAGCGTTGGTGGTGCCAACCATCTCGAATCCTTTTTTTGCCGAAGTTGTGGAAGAGGTCGAGCGTGTTGCTGATCAACATGATTACCAATTGCTGCTGAGCATGACCCATAATTCCCTGGAAGAGGGCAAACGCCACCTGGAACGCATGGCTAGTCGCTGGGCGGATGGCTTCATCGTGATGGGAATGGCTGCTGATATCACTGATGTGCTGGCACTTAAGGATGCTGGCAAGAAGGTAGTGCTATGTGTGTGGAATCAGGATCCACGCACGCAGACCCTGCCTATCGTTGATATCGATTTTCGTTTAGCGGGTGAACTGGCAACGTGGCATCTATTGGAATGCGGCCATCGTCACATCGCGGCGATCGTGGAAGAGCCGGTACAATTGACACGGCGCAAGGGATTTCAGACCGCCCTTACGGAAGCGGGACTTCCCGTCCTACCAGAATACATTCGCCAGGGAGATTCATCATTCGAGAGCGGATATCAAGGTGCATTAGAGTTGCTGGCACTGCCTGTACCACCTACAGCGATCTTTGCAGGGAACGACTGGATGGGACTAGGCGCGATAGAGGCTATCACGAGCCAGGGCTTATTGGTGCCGCATGATGTCGCGGTAGTAGGGGTAGATAATATCAGTCAAGCGGCACATGCGCATCCACCGCTCACAACGATCAGTATTCCAAAGCGGGAGATGGCTCGCGCCGCCACGGAATTGTTACTGAGACATATACAGGAGACGGATATTCCCGAAGAACCCCTTAAGATTCTTGTCAGCCCTCATCTCATAGTACGCCAATCAACTGCAAGGTTTAAACAGAAAACTCATCTGTAAAAGGGTATTGTCAACTTGTTGAGAGAATTGAAGAGCTTTTCTGAGAAGAAAGGCGAGGGAAAGAGAAGAAGCCAAAGATCGGGGAGGATTCGGCATGCTGTTGTTCCGTCTTCCTTTCGGAATCGGGTTAGCCGGTGTTCCTAAAATATCCCTCAAGTTCTAGCCGAATGCATCGGCGATCTCATCATGCGTGACACGGCGCACGTAGCCAACACAGGGCCTCGACGCTACGCAGAGAGCAGCATGGGCTCACCCCACTCGCCAATACGGGTGTGAATCAGTTTCCAGGCGAGCAGGCGGTTTTTCTGGATGGTCAAGCTGAGGATATTGCCTCGCCGCACCACCTCTTCGTACATATTGTCAAAGACAAAATTCCCCAAGCTATAGACGATCAACTTGCCTTTGTAGAACTCGTAGGGTTCGATCACATGGGGGTGCGCACCAACAACCAGGTCAGCCCCCGCGTCAATGGCGAGCTGAGCGAGCGCGCGCTGGTGGGCCGTGAGACTGGCAAAGTATTCGATGCCCCAATGCACAAAGATCAGCACAAAATCGGCCGACTGACGAGCTTGAGCAAGGTCTTGCCGTAGATCGGTTTCATTGAGCCAGGCATGTCCAGGAGTGGTCGCAGTGGCCGCAAAGGAGTACGGGTCAATCTCATCATAGGCAAGGAAGGCAAGCGTGGTTCCGCGCACGGTTTTGAAGATGGGCGTGTGGGCCTGCTGTTTGTTCCGGCCACCTCCAATGGGAGTGATGCCACGGGTGGGTAGGGTGAGGAATTCATCGAGAAAAGCGGCTTTCCCATAATCGCCACTGTGGTTGTTAGCGACCGAGACCAGGTCAAAACCAGCGGCGATCAGACGATCATAGGCGCGAGCGTCGCCGCGAAAGGTATATGCCTTGGGAACTGGCGCACCCAACGTGGAGATGACACACTCCAGGTTACCGATGGTGAGATCGAAGTGACGCAGAACATCCGCGGTGTAGGTGAAGGGGTACAGGTCGTTGGGTGCAGTGGCTAGCATATGGCTATTCACCGTACGGCCTACCATGACATCGCCCGTAAAGGCGAGCGTGATCGGGGCTTCTTGCATGGAAGTGGGTGCTGTGCTGGCTGGGGTGAGAGCAGGCGATCCACTGGGAGGTATCATCCCATGGCTGCTCGTCGTGCGGGCTGGGTTCGTTATCCCACATCCTGCCAGGCCGCACAAGGCCAGGCCGCCTGCAGCCAACACCTCGCGGCGAGTCCAGTTTCTTTTGAGTGCATCGAAGCCGTCCATCTTCTCCATGGCAGTATTCTATCACATTATTACACAAGCGGAGAAGGAGAGGATGCACGGTCTATGATTTTGTATGATGCTTGTAGATACAAGACATGCTCTTGTATTCTTTCACCTGTAATGCTCCTGCGCTGAAAAACAGGAAGAAACCAAGAGCAAATCAGATGAATTTGTGAACGGTGTACCAAGTAGCCACTACAGGTATCCTCTATAAAGAGAGGCAGATTCTTCTGTTTTCATACCGATGAGTTTAGCAGAGATTTCTGCCTCGCCGCAAGTTGACAATACCCTATTTCCCACTACCAAAAAAGCCGCGCAGTCCGGGATAGTCTTTCAAGATGCTATCGACAACTGACGGGGTAAGCGATAAAAACGTTCCCTGTGCATCCGCCAGGATTGTTTGCTCGTCTTCCGCCACTGTGAGCACACCGGTAGCTTGAACCATACGTCGTCGTTGTTTACCCAACGAGGCTCGTACACGCAAAAGTGGGCCATACGGTACATAGCGGCGATAGCGCACCTCCAGTCGCCCGGTCATCGTCCATTCCGGATTTTCGCTCAGGATGGAGGTGCGTCCCAGTGCTTCATCCAGCACTGACGCCACGATCCCACCGTGTATCACCCCGGGAAAGCCCTGGTGTTCCTCCCTTGGCTGAAAGTCCGCTACTATCGTGTCATTTTCCAGGCGAAAGACCAACTGCAGCCCAAAAGGATTACGCTGCCCACAAGCGAAACACTGTTGATAGTCGGTTGTATCGTTCAATTCCATCCGTCAGTTGCCCTTTAATTCTTACTTCATAAACATTGTGACTGCTAGCCATCTTATGATATGCTATCACAAATTAAACAAACTGCCGAAATGTTGAGACGAACCACAGCGATAATTCGTGTTGCTATCAGGAACCTATCTACTTACGTTTAATGAATCGCCGTCACACCATCAGGTGCAAGAGTAGGGGAAAAATTATGGCAAAAACAGCACAAAAAGTGAAATCCGCAACCTCTGTCAGCTCTAACAACCAAAGTAAAAAAGCGAAACCCGCACCCTCTGACAACGAAACCAAAAAGCAGCATAAAAAGCAGGCTAAACAGGAAGCGAA
>JADEYI010001760.1_pt1 | contig 13913 bp, 19 predicted proteins | sample 8542331 | NCBI WGS metagenome assembly JADEYI01 (sample SAMN16510988, study PRJNA670497) | mine drainage metagenome | isolation source: biofilm near Copperflume 1 | place: Germany: Marsberg coppermine Kilianstollen | collected 2018-02 | reverse complement strand
CCCAAGTTTTGTACATTCTCACACGCGAGAATAACTAGCATATCGGCCTACTAGCTTACTCGTATCGCTATGCCTCCCAGAATAACAGAAGAGCCACCCAATGTGAAGGGGACGATGCGTGAAGGGTGATGCGTGAGGGGTCATGGAGGTGAAATCTCATGCCCAAGTATTCACGCAGTACGCGGTACGCGGTACGACCCCTATTGACAGAGGGGGGTATACTTTAGAGGCAGATTTGAGGAACGATAGCCGTCACAGGCAGAAAGCCGGTGTGCTAATGGAAGTCGTAAGGAGCTTGCCTCTTGATCAAGTTACTTTTGCTGTGGTTGATGTAGAGACCACCGGCTTGTCGGCGCGCACGGGCGACCGGATTTGCGAGTTGGCGGTAGTAGTGAGTAGAGGCGGAGAGATAACGAACCAACTGCAAACGCTTATTAACCCGGGGCGTCCGATCTCCTTTGGGGCGCGAGCAGTGAATGGCATCTCCGATAGGATGGTAAGTCAAGCTCCGGCCTTCCACACTGTGGCCCCTGTGCTGTTGCAGACGTTAGATGGCGCTGTGTTGGTGGGGCATAACGCTTCGTTCGACATATCTTTTTTATCGGGAGAACTGCGGTCGGCGGGCTACGAGTCGCCCGATAACCCGGTCGTTGACACGCTGGCGCTGGCTCGCCGATGCTACACCTTCTCGTCGAACAGACTGGGCGACGTGGCGCGCTCCCTGGGGATCAAGGTGCAGGGCTTGCACCGCGCTCTGGCCGACGCTACCCTCACCTGGCATGTGCTCAGGCGTTTTATGCAAGATATGGAGTCGCAAGGCGTACTAACACTGGCCGACCTGATCAGGGTGCAAGGCTCTCTCACACCTATGAGCGGCTGGCGTACGTCGCCACCACTCATGGAGTGGGACGGCACGCAGCCTCTCTGCCCTATTGAGGGCCTCCCTCCTATTATCGAACAGGCAATGCGCGCCCGCGCCGCCCTCCGAATAAGATACCAGGGGGGCGATGGGCAGGATAGCGAGCGGGTGATTGAGCCTCTTAAAATCACGCTGCGAGAGCAGGCTACTTATCTGGTGGCTTATTGCCACCTCAAGCATGAAGAGCGCACCTTCCGAGTGGATAGAATTGTTGAGTTAAGTATCGAGGGAGTGCTGGGCTAGGACTCGATACTTAACTATCAGGTAGCTGGTGAAAACCACTTTTTCTGGTGATTACCCACATCTCGGGGACGGCTGTTTTCGCGCGTAGGAGTATGCCGATAGATGGCTCTGTAAGCCGTGCGTCGCCTCCTTGCCAGTCACGAAGAGATGTGAGAGGTCACCCTAAACTCGAGATGTGGGTAATCACCAGCACTGGGTGCGCGCCACAATTTTGCAGGTTAGGAAGCCTTGGGGGTTTGGAAACGGGCACGGCCAATAGGGGAGCGTCGCCAGGGGTGATCTGGGGCTGGACGCCAGGGTGGTTTTGGCTCGGTTGAGCAGTGGATATGCTGACTGGAAAGGTTGGGTACTGACGAGGGTGGCGCAGGCTCGGGCTTGCTGGCCGCTGTCGCGGTACACACAAGCGCTTTCTGTATGCTCTCTATGTGTAGATGTAGTGCCTGTTGCACCGGCTCGGGCTTGCCCTTGTTTCCCTTGTTGCGTGCTTTGCTCTCCTGCTTATCTACCTTGCACTCTCGTGCTTGCTGGCGCTGCCAGGCCGTGATGATGGGCCAATCCCTCGACCAGCGATCGTTACACACCACAGTGCGCGAGCCGAGCATTGGGTTGACGTGTGCCCCCTCCCAGTGCATGCCTCCTCCCTTGAGCCGCGCCTCCACTACTAGCTTGTTGGCACTCTCCACCACTCCACTGCCTATCGGCCACCCCTCCTTGAGGAAGCGTGGATACTGCATCTGCGCCTCTCGTTTCTCAAGGTACGCCAGGTTTGTCGCTAATGCCTGGCACTCTTGATGTGCCACCCGTAGAGAGCGTAGATGCTCCAACACGGGAGTGGGTCCTTCGTGCTTGAGTTGGTGGCAGCGTTGCTGTAGCCACTCTCTCATCCCACTGATTACCTCCTCGCTCTTCTCTCGCCAGCCCTGCGCCAGCTTCTCACTCTCCATACCATCTCCTCCCTATCTTATCTTATCTTATCTCCTAAAGATGCTGGCTGTCCTACCTCTTTTCCCCTCTCTAGTCAATTCTGCAAAATTGTGGCGCACACCCCATCTGCGCGCCGCGCTTGACACCCATAGTGGCTTGTTGTATAATCATTATCTGTGCGTAATATGCGCTGTGTTTTGGGATAGGAGAAATAATGCCGACTATTAATCAATTGGTTCGCAAGGGTCGCTCTGTCGCCGGTAAGAAGAGCAAGGCCCCGGCGCTCCGTTTTACACTCAATGCTTTCACACAGCAAGCGAAGCGCGGCAAGGGTTCGCCCCAGAAGCGTGGTGTATGCACCCAGGTGCGTACCCAGACACCTAAGAAGCCGAACTCGGCTCTGCGCAAGATCGCTCGCGTACGTCTTTCCAATGGCATGGAAGTAACCGCTTATATTCCCGGCGAGGGTCACAACCTGCAGGAGCACTCGGTGGTGCTTATCCGTGGCGGTCGCGTGAAGGACCTCCCTGGCGTGCGCTACCATATTATACGCGGGACCCTCGACGCTCAGGGCGTGAAAGACCGCAAGCGGGGCCGCTCGAAGTACGGCACCAAAAACCCGGCCAAGGCGAAGGGCGGTAAGAAGTAGATCGTATTGCGTGTTGCGTGAGTATAAGGACGAAGCCAGGCGGCTAAAGAGACACTCTCCTCACCCTATTCACAATACTCAATGCGCGACGTACGTAACAGCATACAGTGTATAACGCACGCCCACGGGCGTGTGGTTACCTGGCAAGGTGACTACAAGTATGGGAACTGTTCCCATGCGCCGTGCGTGATGCTGAGGCAAGCGGCCATGACAGTTCTCATATTTTGTGCCTACAATAGCTGATCTGGGAGGAAAGGTAAATGCCAAGACGAGGTAGATACGATAAGCACCCGCTGTTGCCTGATGCCCGCTACAACAGCCTGCTGGTAGCGAGATTTGTAAACAAGCTAATGTTGCGCGGCAAGAAGGGCGTGGCCGAGCATATCCTCTACAACACTATTGATGAGCTTGAGCGTCGCGCGAAGCGCCCCGGCATCGAGGTGTTCGAGCAGGCAATACGCAATGCCACCCCCGTCATCGAGGTAAAGCCCCGCCGGGTCGGTGGCGCTACCTACCAGGTGCCTGTAGAGATCAAGGGTGACCGCCGCCAGTCGCTTGCAATTCGTTGGATACTCGGAGCCGCCCGCAAGCGGAGTGGCAAGAGCATGGCTGATCGTCTGAGCGCAGAGCTGATGGACGCCGCAAACAATACCGGCACCACCATCAAGCGCCGAGAAGACACACACAAGATGGCTGAGGCGAATAGAGCATTTTCGCATTACAGATTTTAGGGGCTTAAGATCAGGGGTCGAGGCTTCTAGTCATAGAAGCCAGCTATCAATGCCTGTACCGAATCCTTGACCCCTGTATGATGGAGAAATAATATGCCCAGAGCTTTTCCTCTGGATAAAACAAGAAATATAGGGATCATAGCCCACATAGACGCCGGTAAGACTACCACCACCGAGCGCATCCTTTACTATACAGGCCGCATCTACAAGATCGGTGAAGTGCATGAAGGCTCCGCCACGATGGACTGGATGGAGCAGGAGCGCGAGCGTGGTATCACAATCACTGCTGCTGCTACCACCGCAGAGTGGAAGGGCTATCGCGTCAATATCATAGATACCCCCGGACACGTTGACTTTACTGTTGAAGTGGAGCGCTCGTTGCGGGTGCTTGATGGCGGCGTGGTGGTCTTTGACGCCGTCGCGGGTGTTGAGCCGCAGTCCGAGACGGTGTGGCGTCAGGCCGACCGCTATGACGTGCCTCGCATCTGCTTCGTCAACAAGATGGATAGGACCGGCGCTTCGTTCTGGCACACTATAGAGATGATCAAGGATCGCCTCGGCGCTTCCCCTGTGCCCATACAGGTTCCTATCGGCATAGAGGGCGGCTTTAAGGGTCTTGTAGACCTTATCGAAAACCGCGCGCACATCTACACCGACGACCTCGGTACGACGATGGAGTCGAGCGAAATACCCGCTGATATAGTCCAGGAAGCTGCTGCTCATCGCGAGAAGATGATCGAATTGATCGCTGAAAGCGACGATGAGCTAACCCTTCGCTACCTTGAAGGCGAGGAAATCAGCGCTGACGAGCTAAAGGCCGCCCTGCGCCGCGCCTGCATAGACAATCGCCTGGTTCCTGTGCTTTGCGGCTCCTCGTTGAAGAACAAAGGTGTGCAACTCTTGCTCGACGCTGTGCTTGACTACCTGCCTTCGCCACTGGATGTGCCCCCGGTAAAGGGTATAGTGCCAGGGGAGGATGAGTGGACCGAGCGCCCCACAGATGAGAACGCGCCTTTCGCGGCGCTCGTCTTCAAAATTGTAGCCGACCCTTACGTTGGCCGCCTGGCGTACTTCCGGGTTTACTCCGGCAAGTTTTCCTCAAGCAGCTACGTGCTCAACAGCACCAAGAATAAAAAGGAGCGCATAGGCCGCCTCCTGCAAATGCACGCCAACCATCGCGAGGACATACAGGAAGTGTATGCAGGCGATATAGCGGCTATCGTAGGCCTTAAAGAGACCTTCACGGGTGATACCCTCTGCGAGCCCACAAACCCCATTGTGCTGGAGAACATCAAGTTCCCCGAGCCGGTCATCTCGATTTCGGTCGAGCCTAAGACCAAAGTTGACCAGGACAAGATGGACAACGCCCTCATTCGCCTGGCGGAAGAGGACCCCACCTTCAAGGTGAAAACCGATGAGGATACCGGACAGGTGCTTATCTCCGGCATGGGCGAGCTGCACCTTGAAGTGATCCTTGACCGTATGTTTCGTGAGTACAAAGTTGATGCGAACCGTGGCCGCCCACAAGTGGCTTACAAGGAGACGATCACCCAGCCCGTGCGAGCACGCGGCCTCTTCAAGAGGCAGAGCGGTGGTCGCGGTATGTTCGGTGATGCGGTTGTAGAGTTCGAGCCTATGAGTCGCGGTGGAGGCTTTGTCTTCGAGAGCAAGGTGGTGGGCGGCAATATTCCGAGGGAATATATAGCCCCCATCGGCAAAGGTATCCAGAAGAAGATGGAGTCGGGGGGACGCGCAGGTTATCCTGTGGTGGACATCAAGGCTACTGTGGTAGACGGCTCGTATCACGAGGTGGACTCGAACGAAATGGCCTTCGAGATCGCCGGGTCCCTTGCTCTGCAAGAAGCGCTGGAGAAAGGGAGGTCCGTGATCCTCGAACCTATTATGCGCATTGAAATCCTCACCCCTGAGCAGTTCATGGGCGATGTGATAGGCGACCTCAACAGTCGTCGCGGCCACGTCGAGACGACCGAGAGCAAGGCAGGCGCACAGGTGGTGCGTGGCTATGTGCCTCTATCCAACCTCTTCGGCTACACCACAGATTTGCGCTCGATGACCCAGGGGCGCGCGTCGTCCTCGTTCGAGTTCGATCACTATCAGGAAGTGCCGCAGTCCATCGCCAAGGAGCTGACGGAGAAGGCAAAAGCATAAAACAATGAGGAATGAAACCGGATGTTTCATTCCTCATTGTTTTACCTGATGCGTACCGCATAAGTTGAGAACAGAGGTAAAGGTGAGCTTGACGAGTGCAAGCAATCATAAACAGGGAGTCTAAGGAAAATTATGGCCACCAAGCAGAAAATACGGATACGTCTGAAAGCATTCGACCACAGGATACTCGATCAGTCGGCGCAGCAGATCGTTGAAACTGCCGAGCGCACCGGCGCGCTTGTGGCCGGGCCCGTGCCCCTGCCGACACGCATCGAGAAGTTCTCCGTGATCCGCTCATCTTTCATTGACAAGGACTCACAGGAGCAGTTTGAGATCCGCACCCACAAGCGCCTCATTGACATCCTGGAGCCGACCCAGAAGACTATCAACGCGCTGATGAGGCTCAATTTGCCTGCTGGCGTGGACGTGGAGATTAAGTAATTATGAATTATGAATTATGAATTATGAATTACGAGTTGATAGTAAGCTCACATGTGGCTCACAGAAGCCTGGCTTACAATAGCTCATAATTATTAATCCATAACTCATAATTCCCCGAAGGGGTAAGTGCCGAGATGATAAAGGGATTACTGGGTAGAAAGCTGGGGATGACGCAAGTATTTGAAGAGGGCGGCATTGCTACCGGCGTTACCATTATTGAGGCGGGACCGTGCATTGTCACCCAGATCAAAACGACCGGGCGCGATGGCTATAACGGCGTTCAAGTCGGCTGGACAGAAACCGAGGAGAGCAAGCTGTCGCGCTCTGAACGCGGCCATTTACGCAAAAAAAGGCTTCCTCTCGTGCGGCATCTACAAGAGATTCCTTCTGATACCGAGGGCACGGATGTGAAGCTGGGCGAGCGTATTGACGTGACGATCTTCACCCAGGGCGAGCTGATAGATGTGATAGGCACGAGCAAAGGTAAAGGCTTCGCCGGCGTCATGAAGCGCCACAACTTTCATGGCGGCCAGCGCACGCACGGCCAGTCGGACCGGCAGCGACACCCAGGTTCTATCGGCCCCGGCTCCACGCCAGGCCGCGTCTTCAAGGGCACAAGAATGGCGGGGCGAATGGGCAGCGACCGAGTAACTGTGCATAACCTTCGCGTCGTGTCAATTGATGCCGACCGCAACCTGCTGTTGGTAAAAGGAGCAGTGCCCGGCCCAACGCACGGCAGCGTGATCCTTCGCAAGGCAAAAAAGAGTAAGGCGTAGGGATCAGGGATCAGAATGAGCGGACCCCTGGCCCGCGATGAAGGAGCTTACAGTGCAAGCGACAGTTTATAACCTGGCCGGGGGCGAGGTCGAAACAATAGAGTTGGACGATGCGATATTTGGCGTTACGCCTAACATAGCGGTGATACAGCAGGCTGTCTTGCGCCAGCAGGCTAATGCGCGCCAGGGTACACATGATACCAAGACCCGTGCTGATGTGAGCGGCGGCGGCAAGAAGCCGTGGCGGCAGAAAGGCACGGGCCGCGCTCGCCAGGGTTCGACCCGCTCGCCTCAGTGGAGGCATGGCGGCGTAGTCTTCGGCCCCCACCCGCGCTCTTATGTACAGGATATGCCTCGCAAGATGCGGCGCATTGCTATTCGCGGGGTCCTCTCTGCCAAGGCAGCCGACGGCCAGTTGCTGGTGGTGGACAGCTTTGACGAGATCGAGCCGCGCACCAGGGCTATGGCTGAAGCGCTTGTGAAGCTGAATGTCGGCGAGAAGACCGCTCTTATAATGATACCTGTAGGTCACACCAATCTGGAGAAGGCAGCATCGAACCTGCACAAGGTCAAGACGATGAGCGTGCATCTATTGAGCATTGTAGACATGCTCAAGTACGATTACGTAATCATGCCGAAGGCGTCCCTGGAGATAGTCACAGGCATACTTGGCAACCATGGTGGCCGCCGCTCACTCACCCTTGCAGGTGATGGAACGAACGGCAGCAGCCCGGAAGCGGGCGCTGTCATGATGCGGATAACGCCGGAGGTCACACGCGTTGTGTCCACACCGGATATGGCGCAGACCGAAGCAACAATGTCGCCCAGGGGAGAGGAAAGCGCTGCGAGCCCCGCAGTGGCCGAAGAGAGTGTGGCTTTTGAGCCGACCGCTGAAGTGGCCCAAATAGCTGAGGATACAACTGAGGAGTCAGAGAGCTAAGATGCCGCATCTTTATGATATAATCCGCCGCCCGGTCATGACCGAGCGCAACACTGACCTGATGACGCAGGGACGGTACACCTTTGAGGTAGCCCCTACAGCCAACAAAATACAGATCAAAGAGGCCGTTGAGAAGGCCTTTGACGTGAACGTGCTGGCGGTGAATACGTTGAACGTACACCGCAAACGCCGCCGCGAGAAGACCCGTATTCGGGGCTATCGTAACGGCTGGAAGAAGGCTATTGTTACTCTGGCCCCCGGCCAGCGCATAGAAGCATTTGAGCAAGTGTAGCCGGGAATTACGAATTGGCTGTGACCTCATTCACAGTTACTAATTCATAATTCCCCAAAGGGGAAGACCGATGCCGGTAAAGACGTACAATCCAACCTCGCCGGGACGCCGATTGATGAGCGTCTCCACCTTCGAGGAGATAACAAAAAAGAAGCCCGAGAAATCGCTGCTTGTGCCTCAAAAGAGCACAGGTGGCCGCAACAACACGGGCCGTATCACCACGCGGCACCGCGGCGGTGGGCACAAGCAGCAGTATCGCATCATAGACTTCAAGCGCGATAAGTTCAACATACCGGGCAAGGTAGCTGCTATCGAGTACGATCCCAACCGCTCGGCTCGCATAGCCCTCGTCAACTACGCCGATGGTGAGAAGCGCTATATGCTCGCGCCACTCGGCCTCAAGGTAGGCGACAACGTCATGTCGGGCGACCAGGCAGAGATACGTGTGGGCAATGCTTTGCCGCTGCACCGTATTCCACTCGGCACACAGATACACAACATCGAGTTGTCTCTCGGCAAAGGGGGCCAAATGGTGCGTAGCGCGGGCGCTTCAGCACAGCTTATGGCCCGTGACGAGACATACGCCCAGGTGCGCCTTCCCTCCGGTGAGGTGCGCATGGTACATGCCAACTGCCAGGCAACAATCGGGCAGGTAGGCAATGTTGATCATAGCAACGTTCGTATAGGCAAGGCAGGGCGCTCGCGCTGGCTGGGCCGCAGGCCCGAAGTGCGCGGCGCGGCGATGAACCCTGTTGACCACCCTCACGGCGGCGGTGAGGGGCGCGCCCCTCGCGGCGGCCAGCCTCAAACCAAGTGGGGCAAGCCCGCTCAGGGGTATCGTACTCGTAATAACAAGCGGACAGACAAGCTTATTATTCGTGGCCGTCGCCGTGGCCCGCAGGCAGGCGGCAAGGGAGCCAGATAGCTCTGGATAGCGATCTTTGAGCAGGCTTTTACCTGACGCAACTGACCCGCTCCAGGACGCAAGATCGTAGTAAGGGAGTAGAAATGACTCGTTCTTCGAAAAAGGGGCCGTACGTGGACGCTAACCTGGAGGAGAGAATCCGCAGGATGAACTCCAGGAATGAGAAACGGTTGATAAAGACCTGGGCACGCGCTAGCAGCATCACGCCAGATATGGTGGGCCACACCCTCGGCGTGCATGATGGCCGCCGCCACATCCCTGTCTATGTCACCGAGAATATGGTGGGCCACAAGCTTGGAGAGTTCGCCCTGACTCGCTTCTATAAAGGCCACGCACACCACACCGAGAGAGCCACGCGGCTGAAGTAGATTCGTGAAATGCGGAAGGTTCCGGATTGCAGAAACCCTGCGTTTGCGAACCGTAACTGTTGAGGATTAGAGATAATGGAAGTAAAAGCAACATCGAAGTACATACATCGCTCGGCCCGCAAGGTGCGGCTGGTTATGGACACGGTGCGTGGTAAGGGCGTGGACGAGGCAATCGCTATCCTGCGTTTCATGCCGCAGCATGCATCTAAGGAAATTATGAACGTGGTGAAAAGCGCAGCCGCCAATGCTGAGAACAACTTTCAGATGGCTCCCGAAGATCTTTTCATCAAGAGGATATACGCCGATGAAGGCCCAAGCTTCAAGCGCTTTCGTGCCCGCTCGCGTGGTATGGCCGCGCCGATCCTGAAGCGAACGAGCCACATCACGGTGGTAGTTGAGGAGAGGGAGCTTTAATTATGAATTATGAGTTATCAATTAGCAATAAATTCATAACTCATAATTCCCCAACAGGGGAGGCAAAATGGGACGCAAGGTCCACCCGGTAGGATTTAGACTCGGAGTAATCAAAGATTGGCAGTCTCGCTGGTACGCTGACCGCGACTACACAGAGATGCTGCACGAAGATATACGCATCCGGCAGCTGGTGGGCAAGCGCCTGACGGGTGCCTCGCTTTCCCGCATCGAGATTCAGCGCTCAGCAAACCAGCTAGAAGTATCTCTATTCACAGCCAAGCCGGGAATCGTCATCGGCAAGGGCGGCCAGGCTGTTGATCTTCTCCGCAAAGAGCTGGAGACCACCACAGGCAAGAAGGTCAAGATCAATATTGAAGAGATAAAGCAGCCTGAGCTTGATGCCTTCCTCGTTGCCGAGAGCATCGCCGAGCAGCTGAACCGCCGCGTCTCTTACAGACGTGCCCTCAAGCAGGCCGTCATGCGCGCTATGCGCTCAGGCGCTAAAGGGGTGAAAGTGCGCATCTCCGGGCGGCTCGGCGGCGCTGAAATGGCCCGTTCCGTCTGGGAGCGAGAAGGCCGCGTGCCTCTGCACACCCTCCGCGCCGACATAGATTATGGGCAGGTACACGCCCACACCACTTATGGCCGCATCGGCGTCAAGGTCTGGGTATACAGGGGCGACGTGATCGAGCACAAGGGTGACACACTCTTGCAGATGGACCGCCCTGCCGCTGTCGCTCAGCCGAGACCTGAGCGCGAGCGGCGTGAGCGTCGCGATAACCGGCCCGAAGGTGGCGGCGCACGCCCCGAAGGTGGTCGCCGTGAGCGAATGGATGGGGGTGGGCGCGCTCATGCTCAGGGGAGCACAACTCCTCTGCCCCAGCGCATAGCTCCTGCTTCCTCGGCCAGCGACCCGACAGGCGCAGGCACCCAGTACCAGGCCGAGACGCCCGCGCCGCCCGTGATGCCCGCACCGCCCGTGCCTGAGACGCTTCCGGCTACCGAAACAACCAGTGAAGGTGAGGCAGAGTAACAGCCATGTTGATGCCCAAGAGAGTAAAACATCGCAAGCAGCACCGCGGACGGCGTGCAGGATTGGCGCAGCGCGGTAACAGCGTAGCCTTTGGCGAGTATGGTCTGCAAGCGCTTGAGGTCGCCTGGATTGACAGCAGGCAGATCGAGTCGGCTCGTCGCGCCATCACAGGGCACATCAAGCGCGGTGGTAAGGTGTGGATACGCATCTTCCCCGACAAGAGTGTGACAGCCAAGCCTGCTGAAACCCGTATGGGTTCGGGTAAGGGCGCGCCCGATCACTGGGTGGCTGTAGTCAAGCCGGGCCGTATGCTCTTTGAGCTATCGGGGGTGCGCGAAGATGTGGCTGCCGAGGCTATGCGTAAGGCAGGGCATAAGCTCCCGATCAAGACGCGCTTTGTCACGCGTATCGCGGAGGGCGTGGCTGTGGCTGAGGCCGAGCTGGAAGCCATCGAGGGTGAGGAATAAACGATGAAAACTGACGAGATAAGCAATATGTCTGAGGCCGATATCAAGCGCTCACTTGATGAGAGCCGCCAGGAGTTGTTTAATCTGCGCTTCCAGATTTCGACGCGCAAGATTAAGAACCACCAGCGGATCCCAGCAGTAAAGAAGGACATCGCCAGGCTGATGACTGCGCTGCGCGAGCGTGAGCTTATGAGGATGTACGGCGGCGCAGAATTGGAGCCTCAAGAGGCCGCGCCTGTAGCTCTGCAAGAGGCGCCTCGACGGCGTGCATTGTTCGGGCGTAACAAATAACTGGCAAACCAGGCGTGAATGCTGGACTTTGGGCGATGCCCGGAAAGCCAACATCCGATATTTAGGAGCACAACTTACATGGCAAACGAAGATAAGAACTTACTAAGCGGCTTCGCCGATACAGTGGGCGGCGCGCTTGGGTCGGTAGGCGAAGCGGTAAGCGGAGCGGTTGGATCTGTGCTGGGGAACAACGATACCCCCAAGGCGCCCGCCGCTAGAACCAGGAAGCCCAGGAAGGCCGCCGCAACGACCACCGAGGCCGCCCCCCCACCCGTTTCTGCAAAAGCTGCCCCCAGCGAGAGCAGCCTCCCTGAGTATCTTCGCACCCGCCGCGCCGAAGTTGGCCGCGTGGTATCTGACAAGATGCAGAATACAGTGGTCGTGTCGGTAGAGAGGTCGAAGACGCACCCTATATACAAGAAGGTCATCCGCCAGTCGGTCAAGTTTATGGCCCATGACGAGATGGGGAGCGCAATCGGCGATACAGTGCGGATAATCGAGAGCCGCCCTATGAGCAAGCGCAAGCGCTGGCGCGTAGTGGAAATCATACGACGTGCAGAGCGGGTATAAGGAGCCTGGATTTTGGAGCTTTGCCTCTAATCAAAGAGTGCGTATCCGGAATCCCAAAGAGGGAGAGAGAAGATGATTCAGCAGGAAAGCCGGCTCCGAGTAGCCGACAATACCGGGGCCAAAGAGATCCTCTGCATACGTGTTCTGGGCGGCTCGAAGCGGCAGTACGCCGGCGTGGGTGATGTGATCATCGCAGCAGTGAAGAGCGCCACGCCAGGCGGCACAGTAAAAAAGGGCGAAGTGGTGCGCGCGGTAGTGGTACGCACAGCTAAAGAGTACAAGCGGCCCGATGGTTCTCACATCCGCTTTGACGACAATGCGGCTGTTATTATCAATGTGCAGAACGCCCCGCGTGGCACACGCATCTTCGGCCCCGTAGCCCGTGAGCTTCGAGAGCGGCAGTTTATGAAGATCATATCGCTCGCCCCGGAAGTGCTGTAGAAGATACGAGCCGAGTTATGATTGAAGGCCGGGGCCACTGGCCTTCGACGGAGAAGATAATGAAGATCAAGCAAGATGACACAGTGCTGGTGATAACCGGCAAAGATAGAGGGAAGCGCGGGCGCGTGCGCGAAGTACACCCCGCCGACAACAAAATAGTTATAGAAGGTGTGAATATAGTCAAGAAGCACACCAAAGGCCGCTCAGGGGCGCGCCAGGCAGGGGTAATCGAGCAAGAAGCTCCGATGTACGCCGGTAAGGTGATGGTGGTTTGCCCGAATTGCGACCATGGCGCCCGTATCGGGCATGCCTATCTGCCCAACGGACAGAAGGTGCGCCTCTGCCATCACTGTGGTGAGCTATTCGACCGCGACGCCTCGCAAGAGAAGTGGGGCGGCAGGCGGTAAGCATAAAATAGAGGGCCGGGTTCCAGCTCGTTTACACAAGGTGCGAAGCTCGGCAGCAAGGCTGAAACCCGATGGGAGACCAGCCGTATAGCTAAGGAGAATACAAAGAGTGGCAGATCAAGATAACAAGCAGCAAAGTAGTCGTGGTGGCAAACAGGGCCGTGCTGCTGCCCCGCAAGATCAAGGCGCGGGCACTGTTCAGGCACAGGCCTCAGCAGATGGCAGCCGGAATGGGCATGTGTCGGGTGAGGCTCCACGAGTCTCACGCCTCAAGCAGCGCTACTTGGACGAAGTTGTACCCGCCTTGCAGAGCGAGTTTGGCTATACCAACCGTATGCAAGTGCCCCAGGTCAAGAAGATCGTGATCAACATCGGCATGGGCGGCGAGGCGCGTGAGAATGCCAAGGCCCTCGACAACGCCGCCAACGACATCGGCCTCATAACAGGGCAGAAGGCGGTTATCACCCGCGCCAAAAAGTCTATCGCAGCCTTCAAGTTGCGTACAGGGATGCCGATTGGCGTAATGGTAACTCTGCGCGGCAATCGCATGTACGACTTCCTGGACAAGTTCGTGAACGTGGCAATGGCTCGTGTGCGCGACTTCTCAGGCGTGTCGGCCCGCTCGTTCGATGGGCACGGCAACTTCAGCCTCGGCCTGCGTGAGCAGTTGATCTTCCCCGAGATTGACTACGACAAGATAGACAAAATACGGGGCATGGAGATCGTGATTGTGACCTCAGCCCAGAATGATGAAGAAGGGCGTCGCCTGCTTCAGCTGCTGGGAATGCCTTTCCAGAAGGGGCAGTAGCAGACTCTTTTCCACCCCCTAGCTCAAGAGGAGAAAAAATGGCTAAGAAGTCAATGATTGCAAAGGCGAACCGGACGCCCAAATACCCGGTGCGGCAGCACAACC
>JADEYI010001759.1_pt1 | contig 13915 bp, 12 predicted proteins | sample 8542331 | NCBI WGS metagenome assembly JADEYI01 (sample SAMN16510988, study PRJNA670497) | mine drainage metagenome | isolation source: biofilm near Copperflume 1 | place: Germany: Marsberg coppermine Kilianstollen | collected 2018-02 | reverse complement strand
GGCACATACAGTTATCACAATCTTTCCACCGACGATATGATCAGCCAGCTAAAAGCTCTCCGCATTGGTGAGATCGAAGAGTCCCGTGGTGCGTTCATGGTGATGAGTCATCCAAAGGACGAATTGTTTCGCTCTACCCGGGAAAAATTGGACGACGCCGGCATTCGCTGTGTCTCCTATTACTCGGCAACGCTCAAAGGCGACAGAGATGTGGCAACTGCCGTACGATTTGCCAAATTGCTCGGCGCCAGTAACATCACTGGGGATGCGACGGGGAAGACCCTGTTAAAACACATCGACCAAAGCGTTACACAGGCAGGGCTGACATTCGGAATTCACAATCATTTTTTTAAGGGAATTCGCTTCGCGTATGAAAGCCCAGAGGATGTCCTAAATGCCCTGTCAGGCCTCTCTGAAAACTGTGGCGCTACTGCAGATACAGGGCATTTCGCTTCGTGTGGATATGATCCCGTAGACGCGGTACGCAAGCTTGCACCGCGCCTGAAACTTGTGCATCTGAAAGACGTCCAGGCAGTTGGCGGCGAAGTGAATGTTCTGCTTGGCACCGGAATTGCCAAAATACCCCAAGTGATGCTGGAGTTACATCGACAGCATTTCCATCACTTGATTGCGATTGAATATGAAAAAGAAGGTCCTGTCGATGAAGATATGCGGAAGGAAATAACATATGCCAGGAATCTGGCCTCATAAGCCATATTCCATGAGCTTACTACCATTTCATGAATGCGGTGATGGAGGATAGAACGATGAGGAAATTCCTGATATTTCTATTGTTATCTTTGACCTATTGTGGTGCGGAGACACATCCTATCCTTCCGCTCGGCGCCCCAGCGCCGAACTTTGCTCTTCCCGGAGTCGATGGGAAAATTCATAGTTTAGGCGATTATGCAGCCAGCAATGTTTTAGTCGTCATCTTCAACTGCGATCATTGTCCAATTGCACAGATGTACGAGAAGCGAATCATTCAACTTGTGGCTGATTACAAAAATCGGAGCGTGGCCGTAGTTGTCATTAATCCAAACGATCCGAAGGCGCTCCGGATCGATGAGCTGGATTCCTCAGACGTCAGCGATACCCTGGTCGATATGAAAGTCCGCGCCAAGTATAAACACTTGACCTATACCTATCTGTCGGATGCTGCAAACCAGGCCGTGACGCGTGCCTACGGTCCACAGGCAACGCCTCATGTGTTCATCTTTGATCAGTCGCGTCACCTGCGCTATGAAGGCGCTTTTGACAATAGCTATCGTATTGAGCTGGTCAAGCCGCAGATGGAATATGCGCGAAATGCCATCAATGAACTTCTGGCGAAAAAAGATGTCACGGTAAAGCACACGGGAGTTTTCGGCTGCTCCACCAAGTGGAGCGAAAAGGAAGCTGCCAGTGAGCAAGAATTACAAAAGCTGGACTCAGAACCAGTAACGCTGAATATGGCTTCAGCAGCTACCCTGAAGAGATTGCGAGCCAATAAGACGGGCAATATGGTTTTGATCGATTTCTGGGCTACATGGTGCGGTTCATGCCTGCGGGAATTTCCAGATCTAGAGGACACGTATCGGATGTACAGCGACCGCGACCTGAAGCTGGTCACCGTATCGGTTAATATGCCGGATGAGAAGCCCGGGGTTACGCGATGGCTGAATAAAGCACATGCCACCAGTGAAAACCTGCTTTTTGACTCAGACGACACATCTGCATTGCAGGCAGCGTTCGATCCCAGATGGGAATCGGCAGTGCCATATACGGTTTTGCTTTCCTCGGATGGAAAAGTACTCTACAAATCGCTCGGCGATGTCGATATTCTTCAACTTCGCAGAACGATCCTTGCGAATCTGCCTGCCGACTATGTTGGATTCAAGCAATATTGGGCCTCAAAGTGACCATTATTTATAGCGCAGCCAAACATCTACTAGCTGTTATCGTTCTTTGCGCTGTGCTCTTTGGGACGGTCTTGTCTTTTGGTCAGAAGCCTGCTTTCAAAGTAATTGCTTATTATTCGACTGGTTTAGAGGCCGATCACGTCCAGTTTGCGAACGACGCTATCAAGTTTTATACTGCGCTGGCGGCAAAAGACGGATTCAAGTTTAGTTCAACCAGCGATTGGAACAATCTGAATGAAGCATATTTAAAAAATTACCAGTTGGTTTTATGGTTAGATGATTCTCCGCACAAAAAGGAGCAGCAGCTGGCCTTCCAGGCTTATATGAGTGCCGGGGGGCCTGGATGGGCTTTCATTTTGGAGGGTATAACGATTCAACTACCCATTGGCCGTGGTTTGTCAATTTCATGGGCGGAGCTGTATTCTACGGAAATAACTGGCCTCCACTGCCTGCCACGTTGCGAGTAGATGATCGTGCGCACCCAGTGACAAAAGGTATTCCAAAAATCTTCGTCTCGCCAACGAACGAATGGTATGTCTGGAAGCCGGATCCGCGCCTTAACAAGGACATACGCGTCTTAGTCACCCTAGACCATTCAAACTATCCCATAGGAATCAAAGATATTATTCTCCGAGGAGACGTGCCGGTGGTTTGGACAAATACAAAATATAAAATGATCTACATGAATATGGGCCATGGAGATAAGATATTTACAAGCCTGATTCAGAACAGGCTGATCGAGAATGCGACTCTGTGGCTCGGAGCGCCATCGGGGAGATAGACGACCCAATATCCGAGTCGATCTTTTGAATCCAAAAAATGTTCATTTCTTTTGCTTTGCTGAATCGTGGGGTATTCACATGCGCAATCGCCGCTCCCTGTTTGCTGCTAGCAGAGGAAAAATCATCGGCTTGCTGCCATCGTTTGTAGAGTTGTGTGGAATAGCCGTCGTAGCGCTATCTTTATTCGTTTCCCATGCGCGTTCCGAGCCAGCAGGTGAATATGGAGCGGAAGTAAGCCCGCAAGGAATCGCGGTAAATCCGCGAACTGGAAAAGTCTACGAAGTCGATTCACGAGGCACTACTATATCGGTGTTAGACCCGCTGCGTCGTTCGGTGAAAACAATCAAAGTAGGAAATAACCCTGAGGCAGTTGCACTGAATCCTGTTACGAATCGCATTTATGTCGCTAATACGGGCGATCACACTATATCCGTAATCGACGGAGTCACAGATAAGGTTCGGGAAACGCTCGACGTGGGGAACTATCCATATATTATGGCTGTTAACTCCGCTGCAGATAAAATCTATGTGGTAAACACCTATAGCGATGCGGTGACGGTAATCGATGGACTCACAAATTCTATGACAGGGCTGCATCCTCACATCGGTGCAGATGCAGAAGCTTTCGATGCGGCAGGCGACAATTTGTACCTGGAGAGCTACGAAGACCTCCATATAATTATGATCAAGGGGAAGAACGGTTCCATCATTGCCATTCCTACTGGAATACACTCGTGGGGTCTCGCTGTAAATTCGGCATCCGGCAAAGCATATGTGGCGAAGATCGGGAATGCAGAGGTAGCCGTCCTCGACGGCACGAATCCTCGACCGCACAATATTGTCACAGGGAATCTACCTTGCGCAATTGCTGTAAACCCGAAAACGAACAGGATCTACGTCGCTAACTACGGCAGCCAGACCGTGACAGTAATCGACGGCGCTTCAAGCAAAACGACGGCGACAGTCAAGACAGGGGAGAGTCCGGTAGAGATCGCGGTAAACTCCAAAACCGACAGAATCTATGTCGCGAATCTGCACAGCAATGATGTAACGGTCATTGATGGGAAGAGCAACGCGGTACTCGCAAATATATCTGTCGGCTATGCGCCCTATGCCATAGCCGTTGACTCCACGACCGACCAGGCATACGTCGCAACCCTAGGCAGCAGAATCCCAACTGCGATCAATGGATCCACGCTGAAGGTAACGTTTCCGCAGGAAGAATATATACAAAAAACATCTCCATAAGGTCGCCAGATGCCATGCTGGCGATGTCACAAAATGCACCATCCCAGTCGGCGAGTTACACAACCGATAGGACTATCTATCGATAGCATCCTAGCCTTCGAGACAGATTTCCAATCGATCCATCCCAGTGGATGGATCCAAACTGACTAATGTTTTACCGCGATGGCAGAAATTTCAATCTTTGCCCCGCCTATCAAACCTGCAACCTGAACAGTGGCACGCGCCGGCTTGGGATCTGGCATAAGCTTTTCGTAGACCTCATTCATCTTTGCGATATCATTCAGATCGGCGACGTACACAGTTACGGATACGATGTCGCCCATCTGGAAACCTGCTTCTTGCACGACTTTTCTTACTGCGGCAATAGCATTAGTAGTTTGCAATGTGATATCGGTTCCGGTCACCTTGCCATGGGAGTCTGGTCCTTGCTGGCCCGCGACGTAGAGCGTGTTGCCCGCGACGTAACCATTACTGAACGGCATGCCCTTGGTGAAATCTATGGCCCGGTTTTGAGCAATAGCGCTGCTTGAGGTTCCGATGGCAATGACCGTGGCCAGCAATAAGAGAGTTCTTATATTCATTGGGAAATACTTCTTCTTCATTCGTTTGGTCTCCTGTATATAAATAGATTTTTCAGTTCTAAAATACTTCAACATCATTTTGCAGTCCATCCGACAAGCGAAGTAGCAAGAGGTCTATGCTTTCTCAGTAAGTGCCGCCCGAATGCGACGACCCACAATTGCATCTTCGCCGGGCTGCAGCATCCACACACCAACGACCAGCGTATTCGCATTGGACGGGATGCCCTGATTCGGTCCATTGCCACTGTTTGGATTTAGCTCTATCGATGGCTGCTTCTCACGCAGAGTGGCTAAAATCTCTGTCGTTGTAGCGCCGATAATGGCCGGATCAAAGCGGATGAGGAGATGGGGAACGTGATTTGCGATTCCGGGTACGACCGTCTCGGTGGTGACCGAGGGAATACCCTGGACCATTCGGGCAATCGAATCTACGCGCGTTTGGTAATCGCCCTGCATGGACTCTTCTGTGTGTGAGAGAACCCAGTCGACGGCTGCGACCATTCCAACTATCTGCTCCTTCGCTACCTTCATCCCTCGACCGACCACCCCATCGTGCGGATTGTTACTCGTAGCGGCAAGGTCGGTCAGATGTTTCTTTCCCAGCAGCAGTCCGGCATTTTGTGGTCCCCGCATGCCTTTGCCACCCGAGAACGACACCAGATCGAAACCCATGCCCGTGTATTTCCAAAGATTCGAGATAGGAGGCATATCCGCTGCAGCATCCAAGTGGCAAGGGATGTTATGTTCATGCGCCATCTGCAGCCACTCCTCGCGTCCGATCTGCGCGGTTCCCGCGATGCCAGTTTCTTCCTCAGCGGCGTTGAAAAAATTCGTCATCACGGCATTGCCGGCAGCGCAGGCACGCTTATAGTCGTCCATGGTGACGACCTCCGTCACGCGCGCTCCGCAGAAATACATGGCATGGTCATAGCTATAGCGATGCGCCCTCTGCACGATCACATGGTTCTTCATGCCATCCATCGCCTGTGGCATGGCAGTGGGTGGGATGTTGTTCCCATACTGTAGACACGCAGCAGTCGCCAGTGAGATCGCTCCGGTAGCGCCGGAGGTCACGACCGCGCCCTCGCACTTTAGCCGTTGCGCGACATACTCACCAGACTTCACCTGTAGATCGTGCAGACGGACGGGATGAAGGGCGGACTTCTGGACTGCGGCGAGAACGACAGGCGGCATACAAGCTGCTGTCAGCGTGGTGTAGGTGCCAGCCGCGTTGATGATTTTTGGCACGCCGAGTTTGTCATAGTAGTCCTCTCCATCGATTGGAGAATCGGGAGGGATCGCGGTTGCATGTGCCGCCAACAGAGGCGAGGCGCCTAAGCCTGCGACAAGTGAACTTGCCCAGCGGAAGAAACGCCGGCGTGACAGGAGAGAGGCCTTATGCGGATTCAACAATGACATGCGAGCGCTCCATAACTTTCTGCGAACCACAACAGCCAAACGCGGTATGGGTCAACAATGCGAGCTATCACGTTGGAGAGGACATCCAATGAGTTATGTTACACCGTCCCGCCGCCCATTTCCCGTCATTGCCATATGGGTAGAAGATCGGAAGAATCGCTTCGGAGTTGAGCAGACTGCAGATTCGCCAATTGCTATGTTTTACCTATGGTCGATTTGAAGCACCTCCGCGCCGGAGGCCTACATTCACCTCGACATCCCACCGGGTCATATTGCGAAGTGTACGATTCACTGTCGCTTCTTCTTGGACAAACAAGAGAATACAGAGCGAGCTAGCGTGAAGCCAAATCTTCGTTGAAACTGAGTCCATGCGAAGGGCAGTATACCTAAGTCCGAAACTACATCGCGCACATCAGATACTTCAAAAATACTAAGCCATCCGAGCTTCGCTGAATATCTCAACCAGACGGTCCGCGATAATCTTGTCCTCGCCCTCCTTAAGCTGCCAGACAGCAAAGCCGAAGCTGTTCGGGTCATGGTGATAGCCATCATGGCCACCGTGATGGCTGCCAGCAGGAACGTTTGGATTGCGTCCTCGCATGCCGCTGGCGCCGGCGCCCATGCTTCCGATTGCAACGGGCCGGGTTTCAGCCAATTTCTTCATCACCTCCTGTCCCGTGATTTTGAGCCGGGACGGATCCAGTTGCCAGCTATAATGCGGCGTCACGTTGCCAAGGGCCTGAGGATTGAATTCCCTTGGGCGCGCGGTCACGCCGAACTTCTTCACTGCATCGGTAATGACCTGAGCGCGCGCATCGTACATCTTCAGTATGGCGTCATAGTCCTGATTTACGAAGATCTCTAGCGCCTTTAGCAGGGCAAAAATGGTTTCCTTGCCAACCTTACAGCAACGGCCGATTCGATCTTCCTGCGGGCTCATGTTCAGCAAGGAGTAGCGGATCAGATCTTCTTTGCCGATCAGGATGCCGGATGCCTGCGGCCCACAGATGTCCTTGCCGCCGCTAAACGTCACCATGTCGAAGCCGACCCCCGGATATTCCCACAGCCGTTCTTTCGGTGGTACATCCGCGGAGGCATCGTTAAAGGTGTAGATGTTGTGCGCCTTGGCGATGGCGACGGTTTCCGGGCCGCTGACCTGGCCTTTATCGGAGAGAATATTGGTGAAGTGGATCGCCACGGTCTTTGGGTTGATGGCCGCAATCATCTCTTCGCGCGTCACAACCTCGACCAGTTTCGCGCCCGTCTGGCGAATTTGATGGTCGAACGGGTAGCGATGGCCTTTCTGGATGATGACCTCATTCTTGGGAAACTCGCTTACGTCGGGAATTACTTGCATGCGAGGCTCGAGGTCCTCGGTCATCATGCCGGCGTAACCAACTACCATTGCAGCGGCAGCACCGCCTGTCACCAGGCCGGTGTAGCCGGCGGGAGACTTGCATAGATTCGCAATAAATTTGCCCGCTGCAATTTCCAGGTCGTCGATCGAGACGCAGTGCTGGTTGCCCTGACGCATCAATTCCATTACCTCCGGCCTCATTACTGTCCCACCGATGACGGTCAGCGTGCCATTGATGTTGATGAGAGGGGTTACTCCAAGCTCGGCGTAGATGTCACCGGAGCCAAGCCCGCTTGTGATGGGCACAATAGGGTGGCCGTCGAGCGAGGCTACGGACGGCTTGTGTTTCCTGCCAAACATGCCCTCAGCGTTCAAGTCAGTCGGCGCGAACAGGGTCCCAGTAAGGGCGCCAAGTGCAGATAGAAAGGAGCGGCGACTCCAACCAAACTTCAAATTCATTCGTAACTCACCCTCGATGTTTTCGTAAACATTATTCGCCAGCAGACGGTGCTGCTGGATTAACGACCAGTGCGCTACCTACGATTTCAATTAACGAATCGCCAGGAATCCATTCCAGGGCCATGCAGGCGCGGGACGGAGCTTTACCGGGACTGAAGTAGGTCCGGTAGATTTTATTTAACGCGTCGTACTGGGCTTTGTGGGCATCGAACCGCGCCTTGCCGGTCGGCATGGGAACGCCGTCAGCGAGAGGTAAACAGAGAAAAACCTGGAGATGAAGGATGCTGTCCATGGTGCAACCTGCACCCTTAAGCGACTTCTTGAGTGCATCCATCGTACGCGTGACGTGCTTCTCGAAAGGCTCTGTTACGAGAATGTGATCGGAATAGCCATCGTTGGAACCGGTGCCAGAAAAATAGTAAATCCCATCGTGTATGTGGTGGTTGTCGCCGCCAGCGTGGTGGTGTCTTTCATTGACTGGTGTACCGGCAGGCGGGGCAGACTGAGCGAAATCTTTCGGGGCAACGGCTACGACAGCCGCCATCGCACTCATTTTTGCGAAAAAGCTGCGTCGAGTATTGATTTTCACGAAATCCTCCTTTTGCGATCTTAACTTGGAAGTTTATCTTTCTTATTTTGTCGCATTTGTGAAACATACGCTATGGCTGTGTCGGCGTATGTCTAACAAGTGCAGGTCGAGGGCGGCGCACGTCATCGACCTGCCTCTGACAGCAAACCCACAACCTACTTTGCTAAATATGGAACAAACCCGTGTGCTTTCGTGTGAATCTTATACACGGACGTCCCTGCAGTTATGTAAAGTGTCGAGTAATCATTATCCCCCCATGCCAGATTCGCCGGCTGCTCAGGAACTACAATTGTCCCAAGATGGTTCCCGGACGCATCCCAGACCCAAATTCCTTTGGGGCCAACTACATAAAGATTTCCGGATTTGTCAACCTTCATGCCATCGGGAACTCCTTCTTTGGGTCCGCCCTTCTCTATACCAAATATGCTTCCGTTCGCGAGCGACCCATCAGACTTGAAATCGTAGACGCGAATGTTCCGTTGTTGCGAGTCATCCACATAGAACTTTTTTCCGTTTGGAGAAAATGCAAGTCCATTGGGTTGCGACAAATCTTTCGTTAGCAGTTGCACCTGACCGCTCTTTGAGATCCGATACACACCTTGGAACGGAATCTCCTGCTTTTGCCCGGCGACCAAATCGAGGGTCGGATCGGTGAAATATATCGCGCCATCCGGCCCGAGAACTACGTCATTTGGGCTGTTGAAGCGTTTTCCATCATATTTATCCGCCACGGTTTCATAGCTTTTTCCGTCCGGCGACAGCCGGATGATTGCGCGCAATACACTTGCACAATCTAAAAGCCGTTGCTGCTTATCGTAGGTATTGCCGTCAGGATCGCCGAGAGCGATAATCTCCCGTTTATTGCCAGTAGCGAGATCTACCTGAGAGATCTTGTTTAGGGTCTCATCGCTTACCCACAAAAATCCAGCCTTGTCCCAAACAGGACCCTCCGTAAAACCAAAACCAGAAGCGACTTTGGTGAGCTGCGCATTCTTTTTGAATAAATGCCAGAAGTGTGGAGAAATTGCCTGTAGTTCAAATTGTCGTTTGGGTGCCTGTCCCTGCAATGTTGTACCCATGCAAAAAAAAGAAAGCACACACAATATGACTGCGAGCAGCGATATTTTCTTCATACGTTCACCTCTCATGATGCTACATATCTATTCGTTCACGACATCCCGCACTTGAATCGCAATATATGTGGGATCCGAACCTCAGTTTCCAGACGCTCCACCCTCGCGATGCCTGGAGTGCTGCTGCGGAGTTTGAATAGCGTCTTCTTTCCCGACATTTATTACGTAACTAACCAGGTCATTTACTTCATCATTGCCAAGTGTGGATGCATAATTTCCAGGCATAAGCGAGTGAGGACCGACTTCAATCTTCCTTAAATAAGATTTCTTGAAAAAGTGGAATGATCCATCTGATGTTTGCAGGGAAATAGAGAAATTGTCGTCATTCCTAACCACACCGGTTATTTTCTGATCGTCGCTTGTCACTACGGTGACTGGCTTCGATTCAGCCGACAAATATTTGTCGGGCTCAGTAATTATGTTTCGTATTTGATCTGGGGTCTTATCCGTGCCGTAGAACGTGAGATCACTGGCAATAAACCCGCCTTTACCGTTCACCATGTGACAGGATGAACATTGCGCCTTCCCAAAGAAAAGAACTTCTCCAGCGTGGGGATCGCCCGGGAGCTTTGAGCCGCTTCCGCTATCCTGTAAAACTCGCATATAGTCCACGAGTGCTTTGATTCCATCTTGACCTAGGGTTGAGAAACCCGGCATTCCCCCACCGGAGATTCCGTTACGAATAATTCCCATCAAATCACTGTTCGATAGTTGCTGTACTTCGGGAGATATTGCGATATCAGGTGCGCGTTCGCCACCGCGACCGTCGGAGCCATGACATGCCCCGCAGTTTGATTCAAAAAGCGCGTACCCCCGAGAAGAATGCGAAGCGTTAGCCTCAAGCGTCTTTTGAGCAAAAAGTGGGGTAATGCAGAATAGGGTCGCAGGCAAAAGTTGAACGGAACGGAAGCGCCACAACTTTAACATCTACACGTCCTCTCCTTCCGATGAACGGCCTAGCTGAAACTTGGAACCACCACAGCGGCTGTAGCTGCGATCCTTCGCACCGCTTGCCGAAATATTTCTGATTTATAGCTGTTCCGGATAGTTTCCCCAGGCTCCTCCGACAACTCCATCCGACGACGACACTTCTTATTATGAGACCGTATCGGCACTTATTTATGGCACAGTTGTCTGGCAGATACCCGTACATCTACTCGCCTGTTAAGCTGTGTGCGCACGCAGGACCTTCGATAGAGCATTGCCGATGATCTTATCCTCTCCTGGCTGCAATACAATAGCGGTTATCTCGATCGTGTTAGCCCCGGGACGATCCCCGCTGCTTAAAATGATCGATGGCTTCATGCTGGCAAGTTGCCTATTAACTTCATGCGCTTTAATTGATATTTTAGTCGGATCAAGATGTATCTGCATGGTCGGGAAGTTGTTGGCAATCTCTGGGACGTTTCTAGTAATCGAGACACCGGCTATGCTTTTAACTCGGTTCGCAATTGTATCCAGTTGATGCCACTGTTGTTTTGCGAGAGATTCCTCATCTTCTGCCAAGTACAGCTCGATCGTTTTTGTCATGCCCACTATTTCTTCCTTGCCAACCTTAGTAGGCCGGCCCAATGTATCTTCATTAGGACTCATATTTAGCAATGCATTATTTACCATCTCCTGCCGTCCTATCAGCAGGCCAGCACATTGCGGGCCGCGCATTGCTTTCCCTCCGCTAAATGAAATTAAGTCGTATCCCATGTTTGCATAATCCCAGAGGTGCGATTTTGGAGGTGTATCGGCCGCTGCATCAATAAATGCCGGCAGGTTCGCTGCGTGCGCCAACTTCAGCCAATCTTCCCTCTTAATCTGTCCGTCGGGATCGGCTAAATTCAGGAAGTGCATTGCAGCTGTTCGCTCATTAATTGCTTTATGCACGTCCGCAACTGTATCTACCTCGATAATCTTCACTCCTGTTGCTCGAATCTGATGGTTCCATGGGCTGCGATGCGCCCTCTGAATGACGACCTCCGACTTTAGTCCCGTGAGATCTGGAATCTGTTTTATGTAAGTTCTATTGCTCCCTGTCAGGATCCCCGAATATCCATTCTGAATGGCAGATGCGGCCCCCGATGTCACAATCGCGGTATAATCCCTGGGCAGTTTCAGCATCTGCGAAATTCTCTTCCCAGCCGCTGCCTCCAAATCCATGATATTAACGAAATGTAGGGAGGCCAGCTTCATAACTTCCTCCGCCTCAGGCCGCATAAGAGAGCCCCCAAGGTAGGTCATTGTGCCTTGACCATTTATCACGGTAGTCAATCCTAATTCATCATATACATTTCCACTCTGCCCGAACCCCGTTAGCTTTCCGCTCCAGGCGGTCTCCTTTCCGGGGCCGGACGAGCCGTACATGCGCCTGCCCCCGAATAAGGATGCGGATAGCGCTGCCAGTCCACCCAGGAAGCCACGACGATCCATTTTTCTAAGCATCACGTTATCTCCCATTTATTTGCCAGAACGTTAGCTAGCACATAATCTAAAAATGCTAACGCGCACTCGTAAAATGGCTTATAGAGTAGCCCACCTATGTTGTACCACTACCTATCATCAGATTCTCTATAAAGAAAAACTGAACAGATCATTGCCAAACGCAATTGCCACATACTGCTTTCCATTCACAGCGTAACTCATTGGCGATGCATGGGAGGGCTGGCCCACATTAAAATGCCATAGTGCTTTACCTGTTGCTTGATCGACTGCTTCAAGCGAATCAGCATCGTCCGCAAAGAATAACAATCCGGTAGCAGTGGTCATTACTCCGCTCCACGAATGTTTCGTGCCAATCTGCGGGTAGCGCCAGGAAAACGTACCTGTTTCTAAGTCAAACGCAAGTAAAGTTTTCCGTCCACGTTCCCCGGCAAGGTGCTTTACACCCGTAGAGTAATACTTCTTTCCATCTTCAAAAGCTTCTGGCTTAGACCGTTTATAGTAAATATTGCAATTATCAAGAGCCACAAAGTAGAATAAATGTGTCAACTCACTGTAAGAAGGCGAAAACCAATTCGTTGCACCAGCATATCCAGGACAAATTTCAGTGCCATGTTCTGTAGGTTGGATTCCCGTGCGAATTGGTCGACCGGTAGCGTCAATCCCCGCAGCCCAATTCAACTTCTGAGCAAACCGTGTTGCCGACAAAAACTTACCATTTGTCCTGTCTAGAATGTAGATAAAGCCATTTCGATTTGCCTGGACGACTAATTTCCGTTGCCTGCCCTTATACGTCGCATCAACGAGGACAGGTGTCTCGACCCCGTCGTAATCAAATAGGTCGTGTGGAGTAAATTGAAAGTGCCACTTTAATCTCCCTGTATCGGGGGCAATTGCAAGTAGACTCGCCGTGTAAAGGTCATCGCCGGGGCGCACACTGCCATCGAAATCTGGAGAGGCATTGCTTGTCCCCCAATATATCGTGTTCAGGTTCGGATCGTATGTTCCCGGCATCCACGCTGTGCCGCCCCCATGGAGGTATAGATTTCCGGGCCAGCTCGACGATCCGAACTCCTCTGGGCCAGGAATAGTCCAAAAGCGCCACGCTAGTTTGCCAGTAACCGCATCGTAGGCTGCAATAAAGCCGCGAACCCCGTCGTCGCCACCGGATGTGCCTACCACGACTTTGTTCTTAACGATTAAAGGTGCGCTAGTCGCTCCGTAATTCTTATTCCAGTTGGCATATGCAACGTCCCAAAGTAAATGGCCCGATCTAGCATCCAGGCAGAGTAGATGGGCATTGTCCGTCTCCATATATAAACGTAAACCGAGAATTGCGGCACCGCGACTAATATGACCAGATGCATCATCGATCAGGCCAGAGGATACAGGTCGGGAGTAGTGCCACAATACGCTTCCTGTTTCCGCATTCAACGCATAAGCATCATTGGATGCGGTTATATACATAACACCATTGACGACAATTGGAGTCACTTCCAGCGTGCCCGCATTCCGGCTATGAAATACCCATTGCGCATGCAGATCGCCGACATTTCCTTGAGTAATGTTCTTCAGGCTACTATAGCGCCTGCCCGTGTAATCGCCGTTGTATGTAAGCCAATTCGATTTCAAAGTCGGCAAAGTTAATTGGTTGGGTGTTACATTTATCGTTGCGGTAACAGAATTGCGGACATTCTGAGCTAGGCCTGTCCAAGAAAGACACACTTCCACAAAAATCACCAGAACAATAGCGCGGAAGAACTCAATCATGTCAATTCGTTTGCCTTGTTGCTTGCTCGGTGACGGCATCACCGAGGGATCCATAGTCTTTGCCTTCGCTGCCTCTGGCGGCACATCCGTCCAGCCACGGTTGGAGTCCGGAATTGAAATTCGCATATTTCTCGATATTTATCGTCTCTCCTGATTTTATGTAATGAAACCGCTTCTCATCCAAAGCTCTCAAAGTTATGAGCCAACTTAGACCACATATTTTGAGTTGTCAAATCCATTTAATAC
>JADEYI010001758.1_pt1 | contig 13918 bp, 15 predicted proteins | sample 8542331 | NCBI WGS metagenome assembly JADEYI01 (sample SAMN16510988, study PRJNA670497) | mine drainage metagenome | isolation source: biofilm near Copperflume 1 | place: Germany: Marsberg coppermine Kilianstollen | collected 2018-02 | reverse complement strand
GCCCACTCGCTCCCGAAACCACCCGCCTCTGAAAAGCCCTTCGGCAACAACCCCGTCCGATGGTGTCTTTACCACTTGGTCCGCCGCTCTCACGTCAACTCATGGCGCGAGTATAGGTCGAGAGGTCGAAATAGTCGCGCCATTCAGCGATCTTCCCATCCTCTATCCTGAACACGCCGACAACAGGCAGTGCGACGTGCTTCCCCCCGGCTGTGGTCCGATCGATGCGCTCGACGAAGACGACGTGGCCCTCGGCAGCGATATTGGCAATCTCCCATTCAGTTGCGTCCCAGCCCGACAGGAACGCCGCGATCGTTTTGCGGATGGCCGATTCGCCCCGCGCCGCTGGCCCGGGCATGTTTTGGTAAACCGCGTCGTCGAGGAAGTATCGCATCAATTCATCGAGGTCGAGTCTGCTCCAGGCGATGCAGAAGTCGCGGACCGTTTGGATTGCAGTGGTCATGTGCCCCCTCGCTCAAGTGTACACCCGGGCATCCTGGCCACCCCCTGGCAGTGCGTCAACGACAGTCACCTGCAAGCGATCCGCTTTGAGCAGCGATAGTGCGGCCATGCCGGGATACAACCGGCGCTCTGTTCGCTAGACTTTCAACGCTTACTACCAAGGAGAGACCACCCGTGATCGACCTCGAAATCCCCGCGGAAACGAAGGCAGTACGCGAACGCGTTCGCAAGTTCGTGCAGGATGAATGCATCCCCGCTGAAGAGCAGCTCCAGCAGCGGCCCTACAAGGAAGTGCTGGCCGAGCTCCGCCAGAAGGCCCGCTCCCAGGGGCTCTGGTGCCCCTTCATACCACCCGAATACGGCGGCATGGGTCTCGGCCCCCTGGCCAACGCGCTCGTCCAGATGGAACTCGGCGAAAGCTATCTTGGCGCCCTCGCCCTCAACACCCAGGGCCCCGACGATGCCACCATGCTCACGCTCCTCACCTATGGCACGCCCCACCAGAAGGAAAAGTTCCTAAAACCGCTTCTCAATGGCGAAAAGCGCATCTGCTATTCGATGACCGAAAAGGCTGCCGGCGCCGATGCCACGGGCATGCAGACTCGCGCCATCCGCGATGGCGACAACTGGGTGTTAAACGGCGAAAAGTGGTTCAGCAGCGCCGCCAGCGTCGCCGACATCGCTGTTGTCATGGCGAAGACGAATCCCGATGCGCCCCGGCACGAACAGTTCAGCACCTTCATCGTCGAACTCCCCAACCCGGGCTACCAGATCGTCCGCAACATCAAGACGATGGCGATCGAGAGCCCGCTTGGGGAAATGCTTGGCGGCGGTCACGCCGAAATCAAGATCGACAACCTCGTCGTCCCGGCCGAGAACCTGCTCGGTGGTGAGGGCCAGGGCTTCAACATGGGGCAGCACCGCCTCGCCTATGGCCGCCTCCGTCACGGCATGCACAACGTCGCCATGGCCCAACGCGCGCTCGATATGGCCACCGCCCGCGTCACCGAGCGTTCAACCTTCGGGCGGGTGCTCTCCGACCGGCAGGGCGTGCAGTGGATGCTCGCCGATTGCGCCACCGAGCTCTACATCGCCCGCCTGATGCTGATCCATATCGCCTACAAGGCCGAAAAAGGCATGGACCTGCGCCAGGAAAACTCCATTGCCAAGGTCTACCTGGCCAACATGGTCCACCACGTGGTCGATACCGCCATCCAGCTCCACGGCGCGCTCGGCTACAGCCAGGACACGCCGCTCGCGCGCTGGTACACCAGCATCCGCTCCCAGCGCCTCGTCGATGGCCCGGATGAAGTGCACCGCTGGACAGTCGGCCGCAACGTCATCAGGGCCTACCAGAAGTACGGCACCACCGCCTCCGCCGCTGGAGGCGACCTGATCTGAATTGTCCCAATAGCGAGAGGGCTCCCTCGGGAGCCCTCTCATTTAGTTGACTGGACCTCAGCTCGCTCGCGGCCGCTACACCACCCGCAGTGCCAACGCTTGCGCCAGGTCCAGGTGGATGCCCGGGCCCATGGTCGTCGTCAGGGTCGCACTCTTGATGTATTGGCCCTTTGCCTCGCGGGGCTTGGCGGCGTTCACGGCTTCGATCAGGGTGGCCATGTTGGCATGGATCTTCTCGAGGTCGAAACTCACCTTGCCCAAAGGGACGTGGATGTTCGCCAGCCGGTCCAGGCGGAACTCAACGCGGCCCTGCTTCGCATCGGCGACCGTCTTTGCGATGTCTTCGCCGGCCACCACTGTCCCCGAGCGCGGGTTCGGCATCAGCCCTCGGGGGCCGAGGATGCGGCCCAGGCGGCCCACCTTGCCCATCATCTCGCGCGTCGCGATGGCGACGTCGAAGTCAGTCCACCCACCCTCGATCTGCTTGATCAGGTCGTCGCTGCCGACGTAGTCCGCGCCGGCTTCGCGGGCGAAGCTGGCAGGCTCACCCTCCGTGAAGACAAGCACACGGAGCACGCGTCCGAGGCCGTGCGGGAGCACTGTGCTGCCACGGATCTGTTGTTCGGCGTGGCGTGGGTCGAGCCCCGTCTTGATGTGCAGCTCCACCGTCTCGTCGAACTTCGCCGGGTGCACTTCGCACGCCAGCGCGATCGCTTCATCGACGCCATAGAGCTTCGTCTTGTCGATTTTGCTGGCCGCTTCCAGGTACTTCTTTCCCTTTTTCGGCATGGCTACGAAACCTCGATGCCCATGCTGCGGGCGGTACCTTCGACGATCTTCATCGCCTCTTCAATGCCGTTGGCGTTGAGGTCCGGCATTTTCGTTTCCGCGATCTTGCGCAGGTCCGCGAGGCTCACCTTGCCCGCCTTGTTCAGCCGCGGGCTGCCGCTGCCCTTGTCAATCCCGGCGGCCTTGCGCAGCATGTCCGCCGCAGGCGGCGTCTTCAGGATGAAGGTGAACGAGCGATCTTCAAAGATCGTGAGCTGCGCGGGGATGATCTGCCCCGCCTTCTCCTGTGTGCGCGCGTTGTATTCTTTGCAGAACTCCATGATGTTCACGCCGTGCTGGCCCAGCGCTGGGCCAATCGGCGGTGCCGGGTTCGCTTTCCCGGCCTGTATCTGCAGCGTCACCACTGCACGGACCTTCTTCGCCATGAGATTCTCCTGGTGTGTGCAAACGGGACGGCCACGCAGGTGTGGCCTTTCCCTCCACGTCTAACCCGCCGACGCGCACGGCAAACCGTGCCCGCACCGGGCCGAACCACCAGTATCGCCCGGCCGCGCTCCGGCCGCAATCGCGACCAGTGGCGTATCGCGTAAGACACGTCGCAATTGGCACTACGAAAATGGTAGCGCTGGTGCTACTATGAATGAAATCTTATCAGGTGGTGAACGCCATGACGTTCCACTCGCCCTTCCGACGCCTGCATTGCAGCCACTGCTGGTCACTACCCTACCTCGTTGGGCGGGGCGAGCTCAGCGAATCGCGCTGCACGAGGTGTGGCCTGCGCCATCGCGCGCCCATCTTTCGCTAGGCAGCGCCATCGCTACTGCGGTCGCAGCGACGATTCGATGAGCCGCAGCCCGAACTCCACGCCCAGGGCCATTGCGTCTTCATCGATGATGAAGCCGGGGTCGTGGTGCCTCCCCGCGATGCTCTTCGCCTCGTTCCGCGCGCCAAGCCAGAAGTAGCAGCCGGGCCGCTCCCGCAAGAACACGCCCATATCTTCCGCCCCCATGCTCGGCGAACCATAGATATTCTCCGCCCCGAAGAATACCTCCGCTTCGCCAAGCGCCATCCCCGTGACGTCCGCGTCGTTCACCAGGGGCGGGCACGTGGTGTTGTGGACAAACCTGTATGTCGCCCCGAAGGCCGCACAGGTGCCCGCGACCACCGCTTCGACGCGCTCCAGCATCTGCTCCCGCAGGCGGTCGGTGTAGGTTCGGATCGTCCCGGTGAGCCGCGCCGATTCCGCGATCACGTTTCCGCGAAATCCGGCCTTCACCGTACCGATTGTGAGCACGCCCGTGTCGCTTGGGGCGATTGAGCGGCTGACCACCGTCTGCAACGCCACGATTAAATGCCCGGCGACCACGATCGCATCGACCGATTGGTGCGGTGCGGCGGCGTGGCCGCCCCGGCCTATAATTTCGATTTCCAGGGCGGTGGGCGCCGCGAAGAACGGCCCGGCGGCGAGATTGATTGCCCCAATCGGGACGTCTGCACTGATGTGCAGCCCCAACACGCGGTCCACGTGTGGCGCCTCGAGGATGCCCTCTGCGATGCAGCCTTTTGCCCCGCCGGAAGCCTCTTCCGCCGGCTGGAAGACCATCCGCACATTGCCCGCGAGTTGCGCCCGCTGCTTTGTCAGCACTTCAGCGATCCCGAGCGCGATGGCGGTATGGGCGTCGTGGCCGCAGGCGTGCATCACACCTTCGTTGCGCGACGCGAACGGCAGATTCGTCTTTTCCGGGATGGGTAATGCGTCGATGTCAGCACGCCAGAGCACTGTTCGCCCGTGCCGCGCGCCCTGCACCAGCGCCGTCGCCCCTGTGCGGGCGATGGGGCGGACGTCGGCGAGGCCGAAGTCCCGCAACCTTGCCAGGATCAGTCCCTGCGTGCGCGTTTCCTGCCAGGAAAGCTCCGGGTGTTGGTGAATGTCACGCCGGGTCGCGACGATCCGTTCTCGCAGGGCGTGGACGGCCGGCCGGACCCTGGGAAGCTGATGCTGCATGTGCCTAGCGTAGCAGCTTCCTCATCCCCAGCGGTGCTAATCGCCAGGCGGGATCGGCGTGGACACCGCACTCGCGGCGTCCCGTAGCAGGAGCCGCCCCAAAAGTGCTGCGAACGGCGGACGCTGCACGAGGACCACGCCGACGACCACCAGCACAAGCCCACCGGCCAGGTTAAAGCCCACGGATTCGCCGAGGACGGCCCAGCCAAGCGCGACGCCGATTGGGGGCATCAGATACGTCACCACGGCCGCCCGCACGGGCCCCACCTGTTGGATCAGCCACATATAGCCCACCACCGCCGCGCCCGAACCCAGGCCCCCGAGCAACGCTAGGCTGGCGATGGCGCGCGCCCCCATCGCTGGCGTTGGTGCGTCGCCCAGCAAGAGCGCGATCGGCGCGAGATACAGGGCGCAGAAGCCAAGTTGCCCGATCGCCAGCGGCATCGCCGGGACATCCTGCATCCACCGCCGGATGATGACTGCCGAAAGCCCGTAGCAGAAGGTGGCCCCGGTCATGACCAGGATCGCCACCGAGCCGCTGCTCCCCGCCCTGAAGAGTCCATTGCCCATCAACACGATCACCCCGCCAAAGCCCACGAACAGCCCGGCCAGGCGCAGCCCATTGAGCCGCTCCCCTTTTAACAGGAGCGTCGCGAACATCGCCGCCCAGAGTGGTTGGCTGGAGTTCGCGACGCTCGCCGCGCCACTCGGTGCATGCTGCTCGGCGATGGCGAAGAGCGTCCACGGCAGCGCGAAGTTCAGCCCGCCCAGCAACGCCAGCCACAGCCACGGACCCCGCCGGTGGGGGAAACGATGGCGCAGATGGAAGCCCACCGGGGCCAGTGTTAGTGCCCCGATCACCGAGCGCCCCGCGCTCACACCAATCGGCGCGACGCCCGCATCCACGAGCACCTTGATAAAGAGGAACGACGCTCCCCATACGCAGCCGAGCGCGATCAGGACGGTAGTCTGACGGAAGTTCAAGGGGAACGGTTCCTGGCGAGGATGCTCGCGAGATAAAGGTACCGTAAGTTCGCCGTTCCCGGTTGATCCAATCCGGCTATGGGGAATCCTCGAACTGGAGCCGGTACGTCTCCGCGAAGAGCCCGAGCCAGGCCGCGGCGTCCATCGGCGGCCCAGTGAACCCCGGGCATTCATTGTGGCGCACCAACAGCGGCACGTGCCGCCCCGCCGCCTCACCGTCAAGCAGGCGCGCTGCCGCCTCTCGCATCACCGGAAGGTTGCCGGCGACCGGGCGTCCGGTTGCTGTGTCGATGAAGATGATGAAGTGCGGGTAGAGGCGGCAGGCGTTTGGCCGCCCCGCATAGGTGCCGCAGGAGAGGTCCCCGGCGAGCTGGGCGCAGTGATTGTCCGCCCGTCGCAAGAGGTAGGGCTGCGCCATCGGCAGCGTTAGCGGCGCGCCATCTTCCGATTCGAGGAACGCGATCGGCTGCAGCCCACTCGTCTGGTGCATGCGCGCCACTTCACGGTCGCCCAGGCTCACGCTGAAGGCCCGGCAACAGTGCGCATCGCACACCTCTGGCTGGCACACGAATGCGGGGCAGCCCGGGAGGGCAAGCGTATAGGCAGCGAAGCGGCCAGCGACACCCATCCATACCGTACGCAGACGTTCGATCGTCTCGCCCCGTGGTAGCATCGCCGTCATGCTAGCCCGGTGGGCCTCGCCGGCGCCATTCGTCCATTCGGAGCGGCGTTGCCCAAGTCAACCCAAGGCAGTATCCTTTCCGCTCCGTGGCGGTGGACGCACTCAAATTATGACCAATGAAGTATCCGAACTCGAAACCATGTCGCTGGATGAACGCCAGCGATTGCGCAAACAGATGACCGACCAGGCTGTCAGGCTGGCCGTCAATTCCCGTTGGCAGGAAGCGGCGAACCTCAACCGCGACATCATCCGTCTCTTCGGAGACGAGGCCGACGCCTACAATCGCCTCGGCAAGGCCGTGTCCGAACTCGGCCAGATCGCTGAGGCGCGCAAAGCCTATGGCCGCGCCATCGAACTCGATGCCACGAACACGATCGCGCGCAGGAACCTTGATCGCCTCGCCTCGATGAAGGACACCGCTGCCGCCGCTACTGCTCCCAGCCAGCTCGATACCCGTCTCTTCGTTGAAGAGACCGGCACGGCAACAGTCGCCCACCTCCAGGCAACGGACCCCGCCAACAGCGGGTTGCTCGATGCCGGCGACGTCGTTGAGCTGCGCGTCCAGGGCAACGCCGTCAACGTGCATACCGTCAAGGGCGAATACATTGGGATGGTCGAGCCCCGCATCGGCCTCCGGCTCTCCCGGATGATGACCGCGGGCAACCAGTATGCAGCCGCTCTTGTTACCGCTGCCGACGATATCAAGGTGATGATCCGCGAGACATTCCAGCACCCCTCCATGATCGGCAAGGTCAGCTTCCCGCAGTCGCGTAACGCCGACGTCCGCGCCTACACACGGCGCGGCCTCCTCCGCAAAGAGATGGAAGACATCGAATATGGCGATGACGAAGTCGAGGATGAAGAGGAAACCGAGGGCTGGAGCGAAACCGGCGAAGGCAGCGACAACCGTGGCGTGGATATCGACCTCGAAGCTGACGACGAGGGCTTCGACTAGCGATTCGGGAGCAGGATTGCCGGGCGGTCTGCGTCCCCGTAGGATGGCATCCATGCCTCGCTTCAATTTCGGTTGAGTCTCAGCCAGCGCCGCCCGGCCTGAACGCCGCGGTGGCCGCCTGTCCCTGACAGCCGCCCTCCGGCGCGCCAGTGTTGCGCGCGCCGGACTTCGCCCAACGCGATGGCCCAATTCCCCGCTTCGGCCTCTCCGCGCATTCCCGAGGAGCAGCAGGTGACCACGATCCCAATTGAGGCCGCAGGTCTCGTCAAACGCTATGGCTCTTTCACAGCCGTCGATGGCGTGACCTTTTCGGTCCAGCCACAGGAGTGTTTCGGCGTGCTCGGGCCCAACGGCGCTGGCAAGAGCACGACCATCAAGATGATCTCCTGTTTTTCGCCCGTTACCGCCGGCCACCTCCGCGTCGGCGGCTACGATGTCCGCACCGAAGCCCGCGCCGTGAAGCAGATGCTGGGGCTCGTCCCCCAGGAAAACAACCTCGACGAGGACCTCCCGGTCCGCAAGAACCTGGAGGTCTATGCCCGCTACTACAACATCCCGAAGGCCGTCGCGGGGGAACGCATCGACGAGGTGCTCGATCTCTTCCAGCTCTCGGAGAAGGTGAACGCGAAGATCGATGACCTCTCCGGCGGCATGAAGCGCCGTCTCGTCATCGCCCGCGCGCTCGTTCACGACCCCCAGATCCTCGTCCTCGATGAGCCCACAACAGGCCTCGACCCGCAGGCCAGGCACCTCGTCTGGCAGAAGCTCCGCCTCCTCCGTTCGCGAGGCGTGACCATGCTCCTCACAACCCACTACATGGACGAGGCTGCTCACCTCTGTGACCGCGTCGTCATCATGCACCGGGGCAAGATCCTCACCGAAGGCAACCCGCACGCACTCATTGCTGAATTCGGCGGCGAGCACGTGTTGGAACTTCGCATGAGTGCCGAAGAACGCGTGCCCATGCTCGGGGAACTGGCCGGCATCGACGGGATCGCCATCGAAGAAGTCGAAGACATCGTCTACGTCTTCGGTGGTGGCGAAGCCGCCCGGCGCATCGCCGCCGAGGTCGCCGATCCCGGACGCGCCTTCCTGCGCCCCGGCAACCTGGAGGATGTGTTCCTCCGCCTCACCGGAAGGGGACTACTCGATTGAGCGCCTGGACAACCACGCCCGACCTCTCCATCGGCTGCTATCGCGTCTGGCAGCGCGACCGCGACGTCCTCCTGCGTCTCTGGAAGTCCGAGTTCGTCGCACAGCTTCTCGAACCGATCTTCGTCATCCTCGCCCTTGGCCTGGGCCTCGGCCAGTTCGTCAACCTTGGCAACGGCCAGAGCTATGTCTCCTTCCTTGCGCCGGGCCTCCTTGCCATGTTTCCCATGTTCACCTGCATCTTCGAATGCGCCTGGGGCAGCTACACCAAGCTTGAAATGCAGGGCACCTTCCGCGCCGTCATCGCCACACCGGTCAGCATCGACGACGTCATCACCGGCGAAATCCTCTGGGGGACCAGCCGTGCCGTCGTCAATGCCAGCTATCTTCTGCTCGTCGCAACGGTGCTCTCGCCCTGGCTCCACATGGTGCATTCGCCGCTCGCCATCCTCGTCATCCCCGTCGCCGTGGTGCCTGGCCTGATGTTCTCCGCGATGGGCATCTGTTTCGCCTCCATCGCCCGCGCCATGAGCCAGTTCTCCTACTTCTTCAACCTCATCATCAACCCGATGTTCTGGTTCGGCGGGGCCTTCTTCCCGTTCGACAAGCTCCCGCACTGGGCGCAGGTGCTTGGCTGGTTCATCCCCCTCACCCACGCGGTCAACCTCTATCGCGGCCTGCTCGGCGGCCATCTCCACGCCTCGATGGCAGTCGACCTCGTCTGGCTCCTTGTCGCCACCGCCTTCTTCTATTGGCTCGCGCTCGCAGGCATGCGCAAGCGGTTGATCGAATAGGCGTCCACTCCTCCCTCCTCCCTCCTCCCTCCTCCCTGCGTCTCACCGGTCCTTGAGGAGCGAGGCGATGCTGCCGCGCACCAGGCCCGAACCGAGCAGCGGTGCCGCGACAAATGCCGCCAGTGCAGCCGATCCTGAGGTCGTGAGCGCCATCCGCAGCGACCCGCCCGTCAACCCTCCGCCCGTCAGCCGGTGAATAGCGAACGCCCACGCGTCGCCCACCAGCCAGCCGGCGGCCACCAGGAACCCACACTCAACTGCGAGCATGAGCGTGAGCTGCGACCGCGTCGTGCCCAGGGCGAGATAGAGCCCCAGGTCCGCCCGCCGGAACCACGCAACGAGCCCGAAGAGGGCGGCAACGAGCCCGGCAACGGCGATCCAGCCAAAGCGCTGCGGACGGCTGGCGAGCTCCTGCGCCGGTGAGCGCGAAAACTGGTCGCGTTGGGTGTAACGCTGGACCGTCGGCACGTGGTCTCCCGTCGTAAACCGGGCCGCGACGCTGCTCACCCCTGCTTCGAATGTCTGGGGCGTGAACTCCACCCAGCACTCCTGCGCGCTCCCGTTGGGAGGGACGACCTCTATCAGCCAACGCCCTGTCTGTGGCACTCGCGCCGTGCTGTCGAGCACCGCCGCCAGCAGCGCTGGGGGGTCGCCTCGCGGCTGCAGGAACAGCCCCGCGCGCACGCCGAGTTCCGAAGCAAGCGCCGGGCCAGCAAGGACATAGGGGGTCGCCGGCGGCACGAACCGCGTGGCCGGTGCCCACACGCGCACTGCCGGCCACGTCACCTGCGCGGATTGGAACAGCACCCCGGGTGCCGAGGCGAAAGTCGCCTGCCCCGTCATCGAGACGGCCCCGGCGGCGATCACACCCGCGCTGCCATTGAGCGAGTTGCACGTCGCGGCGGAGATGCCGCCATTCTCCCGGACCACGGCCACATACCCTCCAGCCGTGCGATACGAGGCCTCGAACGCGAGCAGGTCGCTCGCCTGCCGCACCTCCAGGTAGGCCAGGGAACCCAGGCAGGACGCAACCACAACGACGAGTGCCAGCGTGCGCACGCGATTCGCCGCGAGGTTGGCGACCGCTTCCCGCGTGAGCGATCCCAATCGCCACGTCACTTCGCTGCCTCCAACCGGCCATCGATGATGCGCAGGATGCGTCCGCAACGCCCGGCCACTTCGGCGTCGTGTGTCGCAACGACAACCGCGGTCCCCGGCGGCCGGTTATCGAGCAAAGCCTCGACGACGCCCACCGTCGTGGCATGGTCGAGCTGGCCCGTGGGCTCATCCGCGAACAGGAAGCGTGGCCGCACAGCCAGCGCTCGCGCGATACAGACCCGTTGGAGTTCGCCGCCGCTCAGTGATCGCGCTTCCCGTCCCGCCAGGTGGCCAACGCCGACCGCTTTGAGCGCCTCGCGTGCGACGATTGCTGCCTCGCGCCGCCCGCTTCCGCGCGTGAGCAGCCCGAGGGCCGCATTGTCCAGGGCGCTCCGGCGTCCGAGGGCATTTGCAGATTGAAAGACCCACGCAAAACAGCTCGAACGCAGGCTGTCCGCGCTTCGGCCGTCCGCGGCGATGGGGTCGCCATCGAGGTAGATGTGCCCGGCCGTGGGTTTCGTGAGCAGGCCGAGGATGGCGAGCAGAGTGGTCTTGCCGGAGCCCGAGGCGCCCATCAGCGCGACGCTTTCGCCGGCCGCGATCGCCAGCGAGACGCCCCGCACCACCACTGGCCGGCCGGCGCCGTAGCTGTGGCTGACGTGGATCAGTTCGAGGGACATTGCGGCCTGGGCAGCACATCGCCCGGGTTCGCCAGCAGCTGCTCGCCGGCCACCAGTCCTGAAGCAACGTCCGTCACGCCCGCGCGCGCACCGCTCAGGGTCACCACATGGGCGCTGTACCCGCCGCCGGAGGGCAGCCAGACGCACAGCTGCCCGAGCGGACCGGTCATCACCGCTGTCGAAGGGATGGCGACCGCGTGCAGGGCGCTGATGCGCTGGATCGTGCCGCTCGCGGACGGAGCGTCGGGCTTGACCACCGCCGCCAGACCGGCGAGGTCCGTCTCCGCCACCGCGGCCGTCCCGCTATCAACGCCGAACGTCTTGCCACCGGTGGCGAGCACCCACGCGACCGCCGGGTCCAGGCTGAGGCTGTCCTGGCCCGTGGAGGATGCCTGGGCGCGCAGCAGCACGGGCACCGCCGCGCCGATCGGGGTCCCCGGCGCGGGCGCGGGATGGCCCACCGCCAGGGTGAGGCTGCCCAGCGGGAACGGGTCTGACGGCAGCCATACGACCCACGCGGGGTCGAACGTGTCCGACACCGGGGCGACGCCGATCCGGGCTTCGAACGCCCGGACCGCCTGTGTCGTAGCGAAGCTCGCAACGCCGGGGTTCGCCGCCACAGGGTCGAGCAGACCCAGCGCGTGCAGCATCACCTGCAGCGCGGCCACATCGGCGCCCCGCATCCCCGAAGAGATGCGCCGGTAGAAGGGCGTCTCCGAGGCGAACGCGATACGCCCGATGCCATCGACCGTGGCGACCGTGTCGCCCGATTTCAGCGGCGTGCCCGCCTTCGCTGAAACGCCGGTAACCGTCCCGCTCCAGGCTGGCGCCACAAGTTCCGCGCCCTTTTGCCACGTGAGCGCCATCGTCACCGGCTTTTGATCCAGCACCTCACGGGCGGTACCAGTGACCAGCAGCGGTTTCGCATCGAACGTGACACCCGCGAGAGTGTCGCTGGAGCCGAGCCGCAGCACCGCCAGCACGGCGAGCGGCGCAGCGAGCAACGCGAAGAGGACGAGCGCCGCGCCGCGGGGCAAGGGCCTCCTCAGACGCTTCACGTGTGCCTCGTCGCGTTGTCCATCAGCGCAGCGTGTCCCGTGCGCCGAAAAACATGTGGCCAAGGTCGAACCGGGATTGCGTTGCAGTGACACACGCGTTGTAGGCCGATTGTGCTGCGGGGCTCGCGGAATTTGAGGATGCCTGGTCCGGAGTGAAGCCTTTCTGGCGCAGGCAATCTGCGGCAAACTGTTCCGACTCCCCTATCACCCGCGCCTGCAGACTCTCTGTCATCTGGAGCCACACGTCATCGACCGCGCTCCGGTACTCAGTGTTGCAGTCGTTTATGAATTTCTGCGCGTTGGGCTCGTCTTTCCGCCAGGTGATCATAAAGTCGTAGCGATACATGCCGTTGAGCCGTATGTCGCCCTTGATGCCCATGCCATGGCTCCGGACGCACGCCACGAATGCCAATACGGCTGACTCGTACTCTGCTGGCGTGAGATAGCCATCTGCGAGCAACTTCTTCTGAAAGCTGCTCGCAGATTGACGCGCAGTGTTGAGGATCCCTGGAGGGATCTTCTGGGACATGACCTGGTCGAGGCTGAGGCCCGCACTGGCGGTCGGAGGTACTGTCCCCCTGCCGGGAGTTGGCGGGGGCGATCCGCCGCAAGCGGCGAGTAGCGCGGACACGATAAGCAGCGCGAGTACAAGCGCCACGTGGCAAGGCCTGCCTGGCGGGTTCACGCGGTGCGTCACCCGGGAATCGCCGGCAGGTCGAATTGCACCGCGATGCGCCGCGCGCAATCGAGGTACCACGCCGGCGGCAGTTGGTTGGCGGTTGGCATACCCGTCGGTGGATACTCTATCCTCGCGAAGTCGCTCCCGGACGGGTGCATCGGTGCGTCGTGGCCCGCGTCGCGGAGGCATGCGCCCAGCGCATCTCGCGCATCTTGCGCGTCCTTCGCCGTTGGCGCCGTTTTTCCCGCCCAGAGGAAGTTGATCGTCGAGGAATACTTGTCACTGCAGCGGTTGAGCATCGGGATGCCAACCCTGGGGTCTGCGTGCGGCGCGGAGACGGGTGCATAGTCGTAGCGGCCCCGCGCCGTCAGGCGCGGTCCCGGCGCCCCGCCCGATGCGGGATCAGCGCTCTGGACGGTGAACCCGGCATCCTCATAGCACTGTATGGTCGCGAATGTCGCCTGTTCGTATTCGCCGAAGGTGAGGACGCCATCCTTAATCAGGTTCGTTTGGAAGGCGCTCAGCCCCTTCAGGGCTACTGCGAGCTGCGCCGGCGGGATCTTCAGGCTGCCGAACCGGGAGTTTCCTCCCGGCGCACGCGAAAGTGTGGGGTGGACAGCCGCAGTCGCACCAGGGGCTGGATGCCTACCACTCCCGCAGCCGGTGAGGGCGAAGACGGCGATTAGCCCGATGCAACAGGCGGCTGTCCGGTAACTCATGAAAAGGTCACGCAAGCGACCGCACCCCCAAAGAGGGCCATTCAGCCACCGCCAAATCCGGGGCCTAGCTTTAGCTCATGGGTGATCTTCTGCGAGCACGCCACGAATCGCGGATCCATTTGGCCTGCAATCGTCGCCACCTTTTGGAAGTCTTGAGCACCGGGGTGAGGGGAGTCGATCTGGATACCACTCTCGCGGAGGCATTTCGCCAGCGCGGCATTGCCCTGTTGAATGACGGCGCGCGAAGGCTGGTGCTCAAGTGACCATGCAGGCATGAGCGGGTCGTAAAACCGGTCGGTGCAGGTGGCTACCGCGGCAGTCACCTTGCCGGCCGGGTCAGGCGGTGTGTAGATCGTGAAGAGGTAGGATCCACCGGCCATCAATTGGTTGTCCTGGATAGTCGCCCCGGCATCGCCGATGCACTGCATGTAGGCGTGGGCGAGGCGGTCGTAGGCCGCAA
>JADEYI010001757.1_pt1 | contig 13921 bp, 10 predicted proteins | sample 8542331 | NCBI WGS metagenome assembly JADEYI01 (sample SAMN16510988, study PRJNA670497) | mine drainage metagenome | isolation source: biofilm near Copperflume 1 | place: Germany: Marsberg coppermine Kilianstollen | collected 2018-02 | reverse complement strand
GCTGTGCGAGTTTTTCACTTTCCCCATAGGCCTCAAAAAAGATCTTCATTCGCCATAGATTAGCGGCAGAGAAGCCATTGGCTCCCGGAAACTCCACTCGAAGGTCTCGGGCAAGATTGGCTACCACCGACTTGCCCCAGGTATCTCTCTGCTGCCGCTCAACGATCATCCGACCGATGTCCATGTAGAGAGTAATTAGTCCCTGATTGACGACGCGCAGCGCCTCGAGCTGAGCAGTGCGGATTCGCTCTTTGAGGGCCCCAAGGAGCTGTTCGTATTCCTGTGGTGAAGCCAAAATATCAGTCAAAGCTGCTGTTCCATTCACAACCAGTTTATCCGCAAGAAGAGGTTTTACCCCCGGTCGACGCCTTCCGCAGGCCCGGTGGACCCTTATCTTCCCCTCACAAGGAAAATCCATGAAACCCTCCAAGCTCTATGAAGCGCTTCACGCGCTCATTGGCGAGCGCGTGCCCCTGCATATCTGGGGGCCATGCGGCGTCGGCAAATCTCAAATCGTGGGACAGGTCGCCGCCGATCTCGACTACAACTTTCTCGATGTGCGAGCCGTACAGCTCGACCCTGTCGACCTTCGTGGTCTGCCCCGTATTGCATCCGATCAGACCGAATGGGTGCCACCGAAGTTTCTTCCGACCACGGGAAAGGGCATCCTCTTTCTCGACGAGCTGACTTCGGCACCTCAGATGACGCAGGCAGGCTGCTATCAGCTTGTCCTCGATCGCAGGCTCGGAGAGTACCAACTGCCCGATGGCTGGGTGGTGATCGCTGCCGGCAACCCCGCCTCCGAGCGCGGCGTCCATTTCGCGATGCCGCGGCCGTTGCGCAACCGGTTTGTCCACCTCGAACTGGAAGCTGATCTCGAGGACTGGTGCAAGTGGGCGGTCAAGGCCGGCGTCCGGCCCGAGATCATCGCCTTCCTGCGGTTCAAGCCAGACCTGCTGCACACTGCCGACGTTTCCTCGGATAGCAACGCATGGCCGACACCGCGTTCCTGGGAGATGGCTTCGAATGTCCTCTGCGGAATCGCCCGGCGGCAAAGAGCGGCACTGCTTTCAGGCACCAGCGAGTTTGAGGCGCAGCTTCTTGACGGAACCGTAGGCGAGGCTGCGGCTTCAGAGCTCGTCGCCTTCCTACGGCTTTTTCGACAATTACCTTCGATCGACGAGATTCTCCTCAATCCTGCGACGGCTCCCGTTCCCACTGAGCCCTCGTCCCAGATTGCCATCGCCACGGCGCTCGGCCGCGTGCTGACCGACAACTCCATCGGCAGGGGGCTCACCTATCTCGATCGCATGCCGACCGAGATGCGCGTGATGGCTATCCGCGATGCGGCGGCGCGAGAGACCGCCATTACCCACACACCGGAGTTCATCCGCTTCGGAGTGAAATACCGGGAGGTAGTTCAATGATTACGGAACGCGCTATGCTCGCGGCCGTCCATATCAGCATCTGGACGGCAGTGAAGCACGATCGCAAAGTCAGCCGGGATGTTGCAGACCAACATGGGGCGCATCAGAGCGCTGGCCGCTACAACAAGCAACTCCTGCGCGGTGCAGACAGATTGGACGAATTGCGCACGCTTGCGGGACAGATACGGCAGTACTTCTATACGATCACTCTGCCCTGGTCCGACGAGGGATTCCGTCTTCTGCCGTCCAACTTCTACTTCGATCTCATGGCGCGGATGCGCGAGTTCGAGGCCGGTTTCGAACAGGGCGTGGAGAGCTTTCTTCGCGTCTATCCGCAGTATATCGAGCAGGTACGGCCGGAATTGAACGGCCTATTCCGAGAGGAGGACTACCCGGACGCCGAGAAGCTGCGGACGAAGTTCGGTGTGAATCTGGAAATTCTGCCCATTCCCTCAGGCACGGACTTCCGCGTTCAGATGTCGGCGGAAGAGCAAGCACGGGTCTCGCGCGAGATCGACGCGAATGTACGCGAGTCGCTGATGCGTGGAACCGAGGACTTGTGGAAGCGGCTCCGCGAGGTGGTCGCTCACATGGTCGACCGTCTTAACGAGCCAGAGTCACGCTTTCACGGCTCGCTGGTCACCAATGTCATGGACCTGGTGGAGATTTTGCCGCGGCTCAACGTCAATGGCGATGCAGACCTAAACCGCTTCGCCGAGCAGATCAAACACAGTCTGTGCAACTACACCGCGCAGGACCTCAAGAAACACGACCTGCTGCGCGTCACCACGGCCGCTGACGCCGCGAACATCGTCGCCGAAATGGACGGCGTGTTGCGCAGCCGTGAGGCCGAACCCGCTCCGGGGCCGACCGCCGCCGACATCTTCAACCGCATGTCCGCGTACATGGAGACGCCCGCGGCCGCATGAGATACGAATCGCCCGCCGTCGTACGTATCCAGAAGGCCCGAACTGCGTTGCTTTTGGACCACCCTTTCTTCGGCTCGCTCTTGTTCCGCCTGAAAGGGCGCGAGAGCCGTTCCGTCAAAACAATGGCGACCGACGGCGTGTCGCTCTACTGGAATCCTGAGTTTGTCGACACGCTCAACGCTGCGACCCTGGCTGGAACGCTGGCTCACGAGGTGATGCACCCGGCGCTTCACCATCATGCGCGGCGTTGCGGACGTGATCTCAGGCGGTGGAACGAAGCCTGCGACTATGCGATCAATCCACTCTTGCTGGATGCCGGGCTCAGTCTCCCAGACGGAGTCCTGCTCGACAGCAGATTCCGCGAGATGAGTGCAGAGCAGATCTACAACCAGCTCGATACCGAGGCTGAACAGGAGCCTGGCGCTCACGACGAAGGGAACGAGTCAAGGGGGGACGGAACGGGGAACGACTCGCGATCGAGCAAACGAGATGAGCCTTCAGCTCCCGTTACCGAAGGTGGGATCGGGCAGGTACTCGATGCGCCATTACCCGACGACAATACTCCGACGATCGAGGAACAGGTCAGGGAGTGGAGTGTCGCGGTCAACCAGGCGGTGACGGTCGCGAAACAAGCCGGCAAAGTGCCGGCCGGGATCGGGCGAACGCTCGAGGGAGTGGCGGAGGCAGGAGTCGACTGGCGGGAGTTGCTGCGCCGACTTTGGTCGGAAACGACTCCAGCGGATTACAGCTGGATGCGCCCCAATCGGCGCCATATCTGGGCCGGACTCTATTTGCCCGGAGTGATACGGGAGGGCGTCGGTGAGGTCGCGATCGCTGTCGATTGCTCCGGCTCCGTGAGTTCGCGGCAGTTGCGGCTCTTCGAGGCCGAGATTCGTTCCATCCTCGAAGACCAGCGCCCGCAGCGCGTCTATGTTCTTTACTTCGACGCGGTGGTGCACAAGGTCGAAACGTTCCAAGCAGGCCAGCGTGTCTCCCTTGAACCCGTAGGCGGTGGAGGCACCGAGTTCGGGCCGTGCTTCGAATGGCTGGATGAACATGGTGTGGTGCCTCAGACGTTGGTGATTCTCACTGATCTCTACGGCTCCTTTCCACCTTCCGAACCTGCGTACCCAGTCCTATGGGCTTCGACCGGGAGCCGCAAAGCTCCATTCGGCGAAGTCATCCCCATGCGGGCTGCCTGATTCGACCAGGCTGGACAGAAGGACGGAGGTCCACGGTGAATCAACACTTTCGTATTTATACGGACGGCTCCTCGATCGGCAATCCCGGCCCCGGGGGCTGGGGTGCGGTCATCATCCAGGGAAACCAGAGACGTGAAATGTTCGGAGCGTTTCCCTGGACGACTATCTCGGAGATGGAGCTCCTCGCGGCGATCGAGGCACTCCGCTCGATGCCAACAGGCGCGCGAATCGAACTGTATTCCGATTCAGAGCTCCTGATTTACGGTATGCGTGGTTTCGTTCTTCGGTGGCAGGACCAGGGATGGCGGAACAGGCGCGGTGCGGCGTTGCAGCACCGGAATCTGTGGACCCAACTCATGCGCCTCAATAGCGAGCTTCATATTCAATGGAGATGGCTCCGAGGGCACAATGGCCATCCACAGCAGACTCGCGCAGACGCTCTTGCATACGGTGCCGCTAAGAGTCTGCTTACCAACCAGCGCCTCGCGGCCTGACACAACCCTCTGTCCCTTTCGCGCCCGAGAGGGAAGGGACGCCATTTCAAGTTGGAGAATTCCCGATGATTACGATTGCTGCATCAAGCTCGTTATTTGAAATCGATATTGAATTGGACGACCTGCTCGAGCAGATCGAGGAGCAGGTTGAAACCGGAGGAGAGCCCTCCGAAGAATTATTGTCACGCTTCCGTCAGTTTTGTCATGCTCACGGAGAGAAGGTCGATCGAATCGGCCGTTTCGTGCGGATGATGGAAGCCCGCGAACAATATTGTCGCGCCGAGGCGGCACGACTCGGAGAGAGGGCTCGTTCTGCGGCGAATAAAGTGGACCGGACCAAGTCAATGGTCCTTTTCTATCTAGTGAGCCGCGAGCTGAGAAAGATCGAAGGCCGTGAGTTTACTCTGCGCGTCCAGAAGAACAGTCAGGACTCGGTACGCGTCCTCGACGAACCGGCACTCCCGATGGCCTATCGCAAGGTAGAAGTCCGGATCGAGGGCGCTCTCTGGGAGACGATTCTCTCGTATCTGCCGGGGGAACTGAAACGGGCCCTCATAGCCTGCCTTCACGAGACCAAGCCCGACACCGAGGCAATCAAGGCAGCGGCGTTACGTCACGAAGAGGTGGCGGGAGCTGAGGTGCACCGCGGGTTTCATCTGCGCGTAGCTTAATCCTTACTTGCAACGGTGCTTCGACCCGACAATGACGCCATCAAGGCAGCGGTGGCGCGCAACGAAGCGGTTCCGGGAGCAGAAGTGCGGCGAGGAACTCACCTGCGGGTGGTCTAAAGGTGATCGACAAGAGCACTAGAAGTGTTCCGGGTTATCTAAATGATCTGGAATCCCTTATGCTGGTCTGGCTACAATGAATCATCATCAGCCTCCGACTTCAAGACGGCGCCGTAGAGCACGCCCTGTTCAGGGGGGGCCTGAATGCCTGATCCACGGGACTTACTAATCTGCCTTCTTGATTACATCAAGGAGCAAGCCAAGCAGATCAATCCGGCGGCTTACCGACTGGCGAATGCGAAGAGCTTTCAGCGTCAGCGGGACGACGTTGCCGGATTACCGGGGGTTGAGTTCGACATCAAGGTTACAGGCGACCATGTTTGGCTGAGAGTTCCCCGACTGGTCGCCGAACCACCTCCCGCTCCCCAGCCCGCACATAAAGCATTGCTCCGCTTCAGCTCCGATCCCAACGGGCCACCACCGTCTATCGATGACGCTGCGTTGGCCACGCAGATCACTCAGCGGATCCAATCCGCGAGATTACGGAATGAGCCGGTCGATCCCGCTGAGGTCGAGGCGCAGGCGAAAGGAGCCGCCGCTGAAGCCCTCTCAGCGTACTCAGCGTCATGGACGAGATGGGTCACAGGGGAGAAGCCACGCCGCCGCACTATTGCGCTCTACGGCGACCTCTTCACGCTGATGCACCAGATGGAGGCCGAACAGACCAATAAGCCTCAGGAACTCGTCTGGGGCATCGGGATCTCATCTTGGCAGTTGAGGGCAGAGAAAGAGACCATCACGTTTGAGTACCCCCTGCTCACTCAGGCGATGGAGCTTTCCATCGATGACCGATCCATGGCAATCGAGATCCGCCCCCGGGCAACAGATACCCGCGTCGAGCTCGATGCGTTCGTTGCGTGCCAGGTTCAGGGAACCATCGAAGTGGAACGAAGCGCCATCGCGCAGTTGGCGCGACAGAAGGACCGACCTGCGATTCCGTTCGACCCCGGAAGCTACTCCGACGTGCTCAAGCTCATCGCCGGCAATCTGGATAGCGAGGGGCAGTACAAGGAAGTCCTGAACCAGAATGGCACGGTGCCGCCTGCCGGCGCGCACCTTGTCGTGACGGACGCCTGGGTACTGCTTTCCCGGCCGCGGACGATCAACTACCTCTTCGAAGATTTGAAGCGATTGCAGGAGAAGCTCGAAGACGGCTGCACCATCCATGAAGGTCCTCTGGCGCTCGTCTCGGAGCCGTCCGATGAGCCGGTACAGTTTGAGGCGATCACGTTCCGCGGGCTATCAGGACGTGGGACTTCGGCCGCGAGCGGCAAGGTGGAGGAGTTGTATTTCCCGCTGCCTTATAACGATGAGCAAGTGACCATCGTGCAGAGGCTGAAGCGAGCTCCAGGTGTGACGGTTCAGGGACCGCCAGGGACAGGCAAGACACACACCATCGCCAATGTCATCTGCCATTACCTCGCGAGCGGCAAGCGTGTTCTCGTGACTTCCCGAGGTGAAGCGGCCCTCTCAGTCTTACAAGAAAAGATTCCCGAAGAAGTTCGTGCGCTTACGGTCGCGCTGCTTACCAGCGACCGGGACGGAATCCGTCAGTTTCAGGGTTCAATCGAAGCGATCCAGCACAAGGTATCTCAGATCAATCCGGCGTTGACCCGTCAGGAAATTGAGCACCTCCGTGGCTCCATCGACCGCGCTCACTTGGAACTGATTACGATCGACCGAAGAATCGACGAAATCGCGCAGCAACAGCTCTCCGCGATCGAGGTCGATGGCGTGGAGATGCGTGCTCAAAAGCTCGCCGAACTGGTGGTATCCGGAAGAGATCGGCACGGATGGTTCGACGACGAAATTACTCTGTCCCCGATGCACGCACCGCCGCTTTCATCAGATGAGGCAAGCCGGCTCCGCGAGGCTCGGCGCGCACTCGGAGCAGATCTTGTGTATGTGACCGCGCGCGTCCCCTCAGCGGATAGCTTTCCATTCGTAACAGCCATCTGCGAGCTGCACGACGTTCTCGTCAAGCGGAGTGCTATCGAAGAGGAGGTGCGCGCCGGCGAACTGGCACCTCTCAGGGCGAACACGCCTGACGTCTTCGAAGCCGCCCGTATCCTGGTCGGAATCATTGGGGAGATGATCGCACTGACCGAGGAGCTACAGGAGGTCGGTGCACCCTGGCCGTTCGAACTGAGGAAGAGGTGCGGCCACGCTTCCTTCGCCTCCGAGCGCTCCGCCTTGGAATCTCTATTCGCAGACCTGGACGCACTGATCGGAGCGCGAGCGCAGTTCCTGAAGTTCCCAATCGTTTTTCCGAATGACGGTCTTCAGGATGGGAAGACGGCGGAGGCGGTGTCGCGTGCCGTCGAAACGGGCAAGCCATTTGGCTTCCTCTCTCTCGGCACCGGCGATGCGAAGGAATACATCGCGGAGGTGCGGATTCAGGGCAAGGCCCCGGCGAGCCGGGAGGACTGGCAGAAAGTGAAGGAGTGGATTGCGCTTCACGAACAGGTGGTGACGTTTGAGACGCGATGGAACGCCCTCCATCAGCTTCTGTCTGTTCCGGCTATGAGTGGCGGAGTCACGGCTCTGCGCCAGCTCGAATTGGTGGGGCTCTCGGCTAGGAAAGCATATCGTTTGGGAACTCACTTTGACGCGCAGTTTGGAAAACGAGCCTCCGAGGTCTTTGAGAAGGGTTTCGAGGTTGGCGCGCGAACTGACCGTGCGGCCCTGGAAGAGACGCGCAACCAGCTTTCCCAGCATCTTGTGTTTGCAGGCCTCGCTAGCGCCGCGAATCAGCTCGGCGACATCCAGGAAAAGCTTGCTGGGAAGTCAGGGCCTGTCTCGGAGGCGCTGCGAACCTTTGTACGCGGTACCCTCGGCAACGAGAAGACCGCCAGAGAGCGCGTCGGAGCTCAGTATGCGGAGCTGCTGGAGGAGTTGCGTCGTGTCGCCGCGCTCGCCAGCAACCTCGCCTATGTGGTCGATGCAGCCAATCGCCTCGAAGCGGCCGGCGCGCCGAAGCTCGCAGCTCGAGTTCGGTCTGTGCCCGTCGCGGCATCGGGTGAGGACATCACATTCCCGACGACATGGAAGGATGCGTGGAACTGGGCGAGGGTGCGGACACATCTCGATCAGATCGAAGCCAGAGAGGAACTACTGACTTTGGCACGACGACGGCGGGATGTCGAGGGAGGGCTGGCGCGCTTCTACCGCGATATGGTGGCTAAAGCAGCATGGCTTGCCACCAAAGAGAACGCCACGCCAAGAGTCCTCCAGGCATTAGCGGGATATGCGACCGCAGTGAGAAGAATTGGCCAGGGCACTGGACCGAACGCCACACGCTACCGGCGGGATGCCCGCGAGATGATGTATGACGCGGCCGGAGCGGTCCCCTGCTGGATCATGAACCACAGCAGGATCTCCGAGGCGATGCCCGCGGACATTGGCGCGTTCGACCTGGTGATCGTCGATGAGGCGAGCCAGTCAGACCTTTGGGCTTTGCCAGCGATCCTCCGTGGCAAGAGGATTCTGGTTGTCGGCGACGACAAGCAGGTTTCGCCCGATGGCGGGTTCATCGAGAGTACCCGCATCCAGGAGCTGCTAGACCGATTCCTCGTCGACCAGCCATTCAAAGCGGAGATGACGCCCGAGAAATCGCTTTATGACTTAGCGGCTCGTGTCTTTGCCGCTGACCAAGTCATGCTTCGCGAGCACTTCCGTTGTGTTCCGCCAATCATTGCGTATTCAAATCGCATCTTCTATCAGAATCAGATTCTCCCTCTCCGTATCCCGCGGGCCTCCGAGCGCATCGAGCCTCCTCTGGTCGATATTTACGTTGAGGGTGGCATGCGCGACGCGCACGACCGAAACGACCACGAAGCACAGGCTATTGCAGATGAGATCACCGCGATCCTCGCCAACGAGAAGCTGGCCGGCCGCACTATCGGCGTCGTCTCTCTCCTCGGAAGTGAGCAGGCAAAGCATATCGATTCGGTCGTAACCCAACGATGCGATGCGGCTGAACTGCGGCGGCGCAAATTTCTTTGCGGAGATGCGCGGGCCTTTCAAGGCAGCGAACGGCACATCATGTTTCTTTCAATGGTGGCCGATGCGAGGAACTGCAAAGCTCTGTCTGGAAGCATGTTCGACCAGCGATTCAACGTGGCGGCAAGCCGAGCCCAGGATCGAATGTACCTGGTGCGCTCCGTCGCTTCCTCAGATCTTTCGGACAAGGACATCCGCGCCAGCCTGCTTTCTCACTTCGACAAGCCGATGGTGCTCAATACCGAAGACACAACCAAGCTCATTGACCTCTGCGAGTCCGGATTTGAGCGCGACGTGTATACCGAGCTCACGCGCCGCGGATACAGAGTCATCCCCCAGGTGAAGACGGGAGCCTACCGGATCGACATGGTGGTCGAGGGCGCAGGCGACGTGCGCCTCGCCATCGAATGCGACGGCGACGAGTATCACGGCCCAGACAAGTGGGCGCACGATATGAACCGCCAACGCATCCTTGAAAGAGCAGGTTGGGTCTTCTGGCGCTGCTTCGCTTCGACCTGGACTTTGCGCAGAGACGAGGTCGTCTACGAGCTTTGCGAGCGACTAAATATGATGGGGATCGAGCCGCTCGGGGCGCTCGAACATACCAGCACGATGGTGGAAAAGCGCGTCTGGCGTGTTCCTGTTGAGGACGTCATTGCGGCCGATTCAGCAACGGAAGGGCTGCAAGCTCACTCACTCTGATTTTCTTGCCGCCGTCTTTGCTATTCCTTGAAGAGACTCAAAGCGGCGGCCCAGTTTGACGGCACGACTAAGTTGACACCGACCCCGTTTGTCGGATCGGTATGGCGCCGCAGCAGGTCGTATGTTTGGTGAGCGATGGGTTTGACCTGTTCTAGCTCGGTGAAGAAGCCCTTCACATATCTCATACAGAATCCAGCGAGGATGTCGGCGACCTGAAGTCCGACCGACTTGGTAGAGTTCGCGAAAGTCAGAGATGCCGTCTCTCTGAAATTGAAGCTGGAATGGGGGGTGAACATCTCTCCCGCCCTCTCCCGAAGAGATTCGGCTCCCTTTTTGCTAACCTCGAGGATTTCGTCGAACTGGAGCTGCTCATCGTGAACGAGGCGGGTGTTGCGGAGACGACCATCCTCGTAGAGATTGATCCGCGCGTAAGTGTTTGTGAACGCTGATAAGTTCGGCAGTACCCACACAGGCTTCTGAAATTTGCTATCGTCGGGGACCGGAAGGTAGTCGAAAAATGCGTCGCCGCGGCCTTCAGCGCGAGCCTCCTCATAGTCTTTCTCGGCGGTCGCTGCCAGGTCCCAAACGATGGCAGCAACATCTCCTCCCCCGGCATCCGTGCGAGCAAATTCGATCAGCGCCGAAAGCTGGGCGCTAACGGCTTCGTGAGATGGCGACAGGCAGGCCTCGATGAACCTCGCAAAAATAACATCCGGTAGACGTTCGAATAGGTAATCTGCGACAAGATTCTGAAAGAAATGAGTCCGTGGGTCCACTGCCAGTCCTCGAATCGGCGGCAACAGCTGCCGCGATGTAATGTGTATGGCCAGGAAATACTTCTTGTCCATGACCTCGAGAAAGAATGGATAGCGATTGGTGCAGAGCAATCTCACGACTTCATACGTGAACTCCGGTCGCTCCCGGCGCGCAGAGGACTTGAGTTCGACAAGCGGGATACGGTGCCTTTCCTTGAGACGGTTGATCTCCTCTTCGAGAGACGGCTCATCCGCGGCGCCGACTGCTGCCAAACAGAAGATGGGCTGGTCACTGAAACCAGACAATGCACTGAGCCTCGCGACGTCGCCGGTCTGCCCACACTCATCGATGAAGTAGTTCAGATCGACTCCGCCGCCAAAAGGCCTTTCAGATTTCGCGCAATGTGGTTCTTGATCTCTTGAGCGGAAGACCTGCGAACCTCGGCGATCGCTTGCACCGTCTGGCCGATATCAGATGGACAGGCCACTCTCTCGTTCATCTGGGTGAACGGACCATCCGTTTCCGTCAAGATTCTGTCGACACCCAGACCCGCAACAAGGCGACAGCCTCGTTCGTTCGAAAGCATCTGAGAATTGATCGAGAAATAGCATCCGAGTTCTGTCGCTCGCCGAGCTTCCGATGAAGAGCCACTGAACCAGTGGAGGATAACCGATCCCTTCGCGGGTGGAAGATGCTCTTCGATCAGGTCCAGCACGATTTTTGCCGAGCGGACGCTGTGAACGCTGAGTACCTTGTTGCCATCGAGGGCGCACCTCTGCAGCACGTGCCCAAACACTTCTTTTTGCTGATCCAGCGAGTGATAGTAGCGTGGGCTCGCGTCGATGCCGACTTCTCCTACATACCGGGCTTCCGTCAGGTATTGGTCCCACAGCGATATTTCGTCTCCTCGCTCGTGGACGAGCTGAGGATGCAGACCTAACGCGGCTCGGACATAACGGGTCCCTTGTGTGACTTCACGGTTTCGAGGCCAAGCCTTCGGCGTAGTCGTAACCGCAAGTGTGTAGACACCTGCCCGTTCCGCATCCTGCACCGCGGAGACGAAATCGGGGTAGAGGTCGAGATGACAGTGGAGATCGGCGTAGTGTGAAAGCATTGGAGGTTCTAGCTGGGTGTTGTTGTCACATGTGCGAGCAGTTTACCGACTTCCTTCATCCCTCTCAGATAGACGCCGGCAAGCGCGCTCTGTCGGCCCGGAGACTCATCGCGAAGAGGTCCAGACTTGTGAATAAGAATAGACGCGAGTCCCGGCCTCTTCGCAAGCCGCGCAATGGCAAGCTGAAAGGATCGGACCTGGACTCCTTCCGCCTGCGTTGAGTTGAGCGCCTCGCTGCGGAGGTCTGCAAGCGTGTACGTGGTCGGGTCGGTGCCGCGGATTCCGCCTTTGATGGCAGCTCTGCGAATCAGGCAAGGCAGACAAAAGCCGCAATGTTCCGTCCCGTGCCCTTTCCAGCGTCCCTTTGTCGGCGACGCGCACGAAAGGCTCTCCGAGATCGCCCGCTTCAATAAGGCCGGATTAGTACATGCAGAAACCATCTCGCCTTTCGTCTTGTCCCAGTACGGATTCTCGATAGTTATCGGAATCCCAAGGTGCTGCAGAAGTTCATTCCAACGTGCGATGTAAAAGGGATGCGTTGTGCGCGTGCTAAGCGAGCCTAACCGCAGCTGGTCGAGCGGCACGTTGAGCGCGATAAGCCCGTTCTCCGGCGCAAAGAGACGACAGGGCTGGCCAAAGCCGCTGCCCGCCAGCGCCCCAGTTGCGAAGAAGAGGAAGGATCGACCGCGAGTGGAGTCCTCTGCAGGAACGTCCTTCACTAGCTTCTTGTCGAAGCTCATCCAAACGCGTAAGCGCCGGAAAGGGCGATTGGGATATTGAGCTTCTAGCCTGCGGAAGAGCTTCTCCTGCGCCGCACTGACGGCTCCCTCGCCCGCATGGCTGACGAAGAGCGGGTTTCTTCCCCCTTCGAGCGCGTCCATGGCGCCGATGAGACTGTCGAGGCCACCAGAAAAGAGAGACACTCTGTCGAACTTCAGCTCCGGCACTAAGAGCGGCCTCGCCGCGACGAATTGCTCGAACCCCTCCGGGCGCGGACGAAAGTCGAAGGCCCATCGGTCTCCGGTCAGGAAATTGAGCATTCGCTGCAGGAGGCCAGAAACACTGTTCCAGCCTGCAACGTCACTGACAGGCACCACCAGTCGAATCTCTCGCGTCCAGCTGTCCTGCGATTCTGTGCTGCGCGAAATCCGCGTGTCCGCGGCATGGATATGAGCAGCGAGGACCAGCAGATCAACTCCGACTTCGGACGGGTAGACTCCCATCGTCGCCAACTCATCGAGCGCAGTCCCGATGCCGTGGTCCAGACGTTTGATCGCCTGGACAAACTCGACGGAAGTTGCGACCTCGTCTTCAGCCGATGGGATCGCGACCTTGTCCTTGAGTCCGAATCTCCCGAAAAGAATGTGGCGGCTCATGATTTGTCAACCTCCGCTTCCGCCGTGTTTTGAAGGATCGAGTAAGCCTGCTCGTAGACCGAATCAATGGTGCGTGTGACCTGCTCTTGGGTCATGGTTGTTCCCATCTGGTTTGCCGCGAACGCATCTGACACGCTGCGCTCGACGAACTCGAAGAGCTGAGCCTGAATGCCCGCAGCCTCCTTGGCGTCCTGGGGTAGTGTGATGGACTGTGCGCCAATGTCGTTACAGAGGCGCGCTTCGATGGCGTGTGCGACATTCAGTTCGAGGATTGTCTGTACCTGAGGTGCCGTGAGCGTGTCGAAATCGGTGATTCCGTTTTCCGCGAGATCGACGATGGTTTCGACGAAGGCCTCTCTGGCAATGCTGTCGTCGATGGCTCCGCCGTCGGGACAGACAACCTCCATGATTCCGAGAAAGATCTCTTCGAGGGGGCGTCCGGCAAGTCGTTCGAGACCGATGGAACGCAACGCCGTTGAGGCATTGCCACCAATGGCGGAGTTGAGGACGCTGGCCAACTGCGCAGTCGACCTGCGCGAAACTGCCATTCTTTTCGCGGCACTCCGGCTTCCGCCGGAGGAGCCTGAAACGTATTGAGACACCGCTCGCCCGAGGCTCTTGCGATCCCGCCCACCCGACGAAATGAAGCGGGTGAAATTGCTCCGAGGGGCGGTATAACGCCGCGGGTCGCCGGCGGGTGGAACGGCAGGGAGAGTCGGTGCTGTTGGTACACCGACTCCGTTCGTCGAGGGCAAGACTCCGGGCAGCGGATTCGCCCTATCACCATCGGGAATGGGGGGTGGAGGCTGCGGCGTTGGTGCAGGCTGAGAACCATCTGGCCCGCCTTCATCATTCAGCCAGGTGGGAATCAGTGGCTTCGAGCCGCCGGAACCGCCGTAGGAGTTGGAAGTGCCCATCACCGCCCTCCCTGGGTACGCGTGCGGAGGGTGCTTGCAGCCGTTGCCTTGAGCATGGTACTTCCATTCTTGCTCCACCCCTCAAGGAGTTTATCGAACCGCTTTACGGCAGCGGGATCTTTGAGCGTACTCGCCCAACCACCACACACCCAGGCACCGAGGCGTTCTGCCGGTAGAGCCTCCAAGAAATCCAGCAGGTTCGACTGCAGAGAGG
>JADEYI010001756.1_pt1 | contig 13925 bp, 13 predicted proteins | sample 8542331 | NCBI WGS metagenome assembly JADEYI01 (sample SAMN16510988, study PRJNA670497) | mine drainage metagenome | isolation source: biofilm near Copperflume 1 | place: Germany: Marsberg coppermine Kilianstollen | collected 2018-02 | reverse complement strand
GCCGCTACTAGTCCATCTCTGTCGAGGGGAGGGATCTAAAGCCTGGGCGCAGGCACAAATCTAGCGACAAGTTATGGTTGGAAGAGCCGAGAGGTTATCTCTCGGCTCTTCTTATTTGTGGGTTAGACACACGCTTAGGCCTACGAGTACGAGTCAAGCTCATTCGTCAGCCATTCGCTGAGGTCATACAGGCTTTCTTCGCTGATGCTGTGGCCTATGGGATACTCACGATAGGTTACCCGGGCTTGGGCTGCCTCCAAGTATTCGTGAGCATCGCGGCCAAAGGTTACGGGTATTACATCATCGTACTTGCCATGCGCTACAAAGTAGCCTTTGCCTGCTATCTTGCCGGGCTGCAAACCCAAGCCGGAATAGGTAGGCACGTAGCCGCTGTGCATTACCACGCCTTGCACCTTCTCCGGCACAACGAGCGACAGCGCCACCGACATGACAGCTCCCTGGCTGAAGCCCATCAGATACAGCCTTTGAGGGTTTATGCCATAGGCAGGTATCATCCCATCTATGAACTCTCGCAGATCACCGACGCTCGATTGCACAGCCTCGGCGTCAGCGTAGCCTACCTCGCCCATAACATACCAGGCGAAGCCGGGCGGCAGCCGGTTAGGAGCGCGGGCGCTCACTACGGTAAGCCTCGGGTCCAGCGCATCCACAAGCCCCATCAAGTCGGCTTCGTCCGAACCTCGGCCATGCAGCAATAGCAAGCCGGGCAGTCCGTTCTCTGCCCCGTCCCTTTCGGGCTTCCCCCGACGCACTATATGTACAAGGTTCAATCGCGCCCCACTACTAGCCATAGCTTTATCAAATCTGGCGTCCGCACTACTCTTCTATCTTTTATACCGGCAGACGCTCTCTCCTATCTCAGGCCATTTTACTATATTTTGCCTTTTCGCCACCCCGCGCTACTTCCCCACCAGCTTTGCCCTGTTTTGTTGCAAAGAGCTATAAGCTTCAGAGCGCGCCAACTGCCAGGAGGGCCAGCTTTGCCAGCCTGTAGAAGTCTCCAGGTCCCTCAACTGACTGCTCAGGTGATCGCGCATGGTGCTCTGGTCGCTAGCTGACAGAGTGTCGAGCGCAGCAACCAGCGTGGACGTAGCATCCTCAGATAAAGTTGTCAGGTAAGTGATGTCTGTCTTGCCTGTGCTTCTGTAGAGATTTAGATTCTCCTGCACGATGAGCGCCTCAGGATTTATGACATTGAGTGTAACCAGGAAACCGATAGCTGCTACGAAGGCCCCGACGGCAAAGTGCCTGGGCCGAAACCACAGGACGATGCCCAGCCAGACGAAGGTAATTCCCAGCCATACCTCAAAAGCATGCACATAGAGCCTCAACTCGGTATAGCCATATGCATCCTCGTAAAGCTGCATGCGCCTGAAAGCCGATGCCAGCAGCACCAGCACGAGAGCCACCATGAGAGTACACATGCAAGTAAAGATCCGCGCCTGCTTTCCAATGTCGCGCAGCGCTACGTGATGCAGACCAAGTATCAGGCCTAACGTCAGCACCGATACGGCTATAAGCTCGAAGAAGCCTCTCCTGGCGTAATCAGCGTAAGTAAGGCCTTCCACGCTGATATTGGAGGCTCCTCCAAAGAGATACGCGAACTGTATCCATCCAAAAACCAGAAACAGAAGGTCCACCAGCAAGAGCAGCGTGGTAGCCTCGACAAAACCTATGTGGAGCACAGTAGGCACCGTCTCCATAGCCTCGTCCCACGCCTCTTCGCCATTCAAGCTATGCCCACGTGTGAGGGCAAAGAACAAGCCGCCCGCCAACAGCCATGCGGAGACAAGCACAATAGCTATCTGCATTGTCACGTCGGCTAGTGCTGTCGCATCAAACTGCACCAGGCCGCGCAAGAAGTTAGCGAAAATCAGGTCAGCCGAGGCAAGCAAGCCGGTAAATACAAATAGGACAGGCAGCGCGAGCAGCAAACCGCGCAGCATAGATACCAGCAGCTTATAGCTGCCCGGTTTGCGAGAAGCGCGTACTCCTATGCCCGCAGAGATAAGAGTCGCCGCCTGAAAGAGGATATTCAGACCGGCCAAAAGTAGCACAATAGGGTAGCCGAGCAGGCCCAACCGTTCAACGCGACTGCCTGCATAGAAGTAAGCCACTAGGCAGAGCAACGCCAATACAGCCACAACATTGAGGAAGGTTAGAAATGAGTTTGCCCGCACGAAGACCATCCCGGCGAAAAACACCATCGGCACCAACAACCAGAGATTGCGCCGGGCCGGGGGCACCCCTTGTATTCTGCCCATGACAAAGAGCGCCCCGACAATCAACAGCGTCATTATGAGCACCGATATACCGAGGGGCTTGCCGTAGAAAAGGACATCCACGCACAACCCCAGCACCAGCCCGGTAGCTAGGATCGGCCCTGACGCGCCACTTCTCAGAGAGGACGCCTTTTGCTGTGCCTCGTTCTCGCCCGCGTACACATCTGTATAGGATACCAAGTTGGGCCTCCTCGTAACAAAGGCTGACTAAAAATAGCACTCTCTCCGGTGATACGCCGCTGGCGGTTCGGTTCTTACAGTTAACACCTGAGAATGGTAAAATATGACTCGAGCTCACACAAACGGACACGTGAAACGTGAAGCATGAGGGATTGCGGCTGTACTATCTTTACCTCCCATAGCTCACGCAGTACGCAGTACGCAATACTCATCAATCTTCACGTCTCACTCGAATGTTTACTCTAATCCCTGGAAAGCAGGTGCCGCCTAATGCCACTGATCCGATTACCAGGCCTGATAGACCCGCACGTTCACTTGCGTGACCCCGGCGCGACTCACAAGGAAGATTTCGCGACAGGCACGCGGGCAGCTATCGTAGGGGGCTTTACTATCCTGCTGGATATGCCCAATAACCCCGGCGACCCTGCAATCAGCCCTGATGCGCTCTCTCGGAAAGCAAGCGCGGCGGCGGGCAAGCTGTGCTGCGACGTAGGCTTCTTTTACGGCGCTACACCCGGCAACACAGGCACTTACAAGCAGGTTCTCGGCAGCGTCTTTGGGCTGAAGCTTTACCTGGACCACACTACCGGCAGCCTCAAGGTAGAGGAGCTTGAAACGATACGCAAGATAATGCTCGCCTGGCCCGCGCATAAGCCGCTATGCGTCCACGCTGAAGATCGCACCGTAGCTATGGTCCTCGGCCTCCTCCCTTCCGTGAATAGAAGCGTCCACTTCTGCCATATCAGCGAGAAGGTTGAAATAGAGCTTATACGCGATGCCAAAGAGCGCGGCCTACCCGTCACCTGTGAAGTAACCCCCCACCACCTCTATCTCACCGAAGACGACCTGCCCCGGCTCGGCGGCTATGGTGTGATGAAACCACCCCTCAAGCGGGCAGAAGATGTAGATGCGCTGTGGGCTAACATCGCCGTCATAGATATGATCGCCACCGACCATGCCCCACATACTCTGGAAGAAAAGAGCGGCCCAAACCCGGCTTTCGGCGTTCCCGGCCTGGAAACCTCTCTACCACTGATGCTCACCGCTGTACACAACAGAAAGCTGACCCTCGACAGGCTGGTAGAGATGATGCGTGCCGCCCCTGCCCGGCTTTTCCATCTGCCTGAACAACCTGAAACACATATTGAAATAGACCCCGACCGCAAGTGGCTCATCTCTTCGGCTAATCTACAAACAAAGTCCGGTTGGACTCCCTTCGACGGCATGGCAGTTACAGGCGCGGTTGCCTCTGTAACACTACGTGGGCAAGAGATAGCCAGAGAGGGCCAACTCGCACCAATGCCGAGCGGCCACCTGTTAGCAGCGGATGAAACGGGCTCATCACATTTCACGTTTCACGAGCCCCCAATGGCATAGAGCTTGCACTTGGTTTACAATAAGGTGTAACGCAACCTTTAACACACCTTGCTGAAGATCTGACCGGGGCGTAGTAGAAGGAGCATATAATGCCCAGAGAACCGAGGAGTGGGGGCAGCCCCGCCAAAGCCAGGGCAGGCAAAGAGACCGGCATGCAAAACGAGGATTCATCACCTTCCAACTCAGTTATCAACTTGACGGCTGTCTGCGGTGAGGACAAAGATATAGATATTGCGCGTGATTATGTGCCTGCCCTCGAACCGGCAGGCACAGCAATCGCTACGTCTGAAAGTCCTGAGGGCGAAAAGCTCTACCGCGACATCAAAGAGATGGAGGTGGAGGCGCTGCAAGACCCCGACCCCGAAGACGCCTTGTTGGGGATAGCAGCAGCCGAGGACATAAACGCGCTGCCGATAGCCGAGCCGATAGAGGCAGGCGGTATCTCCATTGACCACGACGGAGAAGAACAGCCGCACGATGGGCATCAGCGCTCTATGAGAGTAGCCGCTGCCAGGCGTAACTCTGCAAATACAGAAGACGAAGACGGCGATGAAGATAACGAAGATATTGATACAAGCCTAGACAAGCTTTCGAGATTAGATCCGAGCTTCGTCTCCGACCCTGTGCGCCTCTACCTGCGCGAGATCAGCGCCGCGCCTTTACTCTCCGGTGAGCAGGAGCTAGAGTTGGCGCGCAAGATAGGCGAGGGCGATGTAGAAGCCACACAGAAGTTCGTCCTTGCCAACCTGCGCCTTGTCGTGAGCATCGCCAAGAAATACATTGGCCGCGGGCTTACCCTCCTCGATCTGGTGCAAGAAGGCAACATGGGCCTACTGAGAGCGGTGCATAAGTTTGATCCGGGCAGAGGCTATAAGTTCTCCACATACGCCACATGGTGGATACGCCAGGCGATTCTGCGTGCAATATCCGAGCAGGCGCGCACGATCCGGTTGCCCGCGCACATAGGCGAGGCTATGGGCAAAATCGCGCATATAAGCCAGGAGATTTCGCAGAGGCTTGGCCGCCCAGCCCGCGCTGAGGAGATAGGCGAGGCCATGGGGATGTCAGGCGCACGTATACGTGAGATACTACGCGCTGCTGAGACCCCGGTCTCGTTGGATTCGCCTGTGGGTGATGAAGCCGACGAGAACCAGCTGCAAAACTTTATCAGCGATGACGAAGCAGCTACCCCCGAAGAAGAAGCCACCCGCGAGCTACTGAAAGACCAGCTTGAAGCTGCCCTCGAAGATGTGCTAACGCCGCGTGAGAAGATAGTGTTGCAACTGCGCTTCGGCCTCGGTGACGGCCACCAGTATCCTCTGGAAAAAGTAGGCGAGCAGCTAGGCGTCACCCGAGAGCGTGTGCGCCAGATAGAAGCCGAAGCTCTACGCAAGCTCCGCCAGCCCGCCCTAACCGAGAAGTTCAGGGATTATCTCTAAAGAGCGCCCTATGAGCCTTCCTGCTGCACACAAGGCGATCTTGTGTGAAACGACATCACAGAGAGGGGGCGAAAGCAGGGGGGTATCGCTATCCTGATCCTCTTCAAAGCCAGGCCGGCATCCTCCAGATGGTGAAAGCAGATAGGAAATGCGCTTACCTGGTGTATTCCCTATCTGCTTTCATGCTGGAAGGCTTTTACCGACTATAGTTGGCCTTGCGGCCTGAGCAGGTGTAACTATATACCTTCCCTGGCGTTCTATAGATGTACATGAGATGTACATGAGATGTATATGCGCCCGTTTAACGCTGACGAGGAACAGAAAGTGCTCCAAAGAGGAAGTACGAACGTATGTATTAGCAGTAGTGGCGGATAGCTCCCGGAGTTGGTATACTATTATCTAGCGGTTTTCTCAATCTCCATGAGAGGATTTATGACACGACTCCTTGATACTATCAATGATCCTTCGGATCTGCGAGGTCTCTCCAACGAAGAACTTGAACTGCTTGCGCAGGAAGTGCGGCAGGAAATTATCAGCACAATCAATCTCATCGGCGGGCACTATGCCTCGAACCTGGGCACAGTCGAGCTTACAGTAGCCCTCCATAAAGTCTTTAACTCACCCCAGGACAAAATTGTCTGGGACGTGGGGCACCAGGCATACCCTCACAAGATACTCACGGGCCGCCGTGACAGGTTTAACACGATCCGGCAGTACGGAGGCCTCAGCGGCTTTCTTTCGCGGGAGGAGAGCGTACACGACGCTTTTGGCGCGGGCCACGCCTCGACATCTATATCAGCCGCTTATGGTATGGCTGTAGCTCGCGACATCAAGGGCGAGAAAAATCATGTGTTGGCTGTCATAGGCGACGGCGCGATGACAGGTGGTATGGCTTTTGAGGCGCTTAATAATGCAGGGCATTCCAAGCACCGCTTCATTGTGATACTCAACGACAACGAGATGTCCATCGCGCCCAACGTCGGCGCGCTATCCAAATATCTCTACAACGTGCGTACAGACCCCCGCTACAGCCATGCCAAGATGGGCGTCGAGCGCGTGCTTACCCGTGTGCCGATGGGCCATAAACTGCTCGGCTTCGGCAAACGCTTCAAGAACTCGGTCAAAGAGTTCGTGGTGCCCTCCATGATCTGGGAAGAGCTAGGCTTCGTCTATCTGGGGCCTGTGGACGGGCACGATATCGGCCAGCTTATTGAGGTGCTCGAGGCGGCTAAACAGTGCGAGCGGCCTGTCTTTATCCATGCCCTCACCGTAAAGGGCAAGGGCCACGATGTAGCCGAGGAAGATGCGGTGAAGTGGCATGCTGTTTCCCCTCCGAGCAAGCAAGGAGCGCCCAAGCCCACAGCGCCCAGGTTCCAGGAGGTCTTCGCAGACGCCTTGATCGAGATAGCCAGGGAAGATAAGCGTGTGGTGGCGATCACCGCCGCCATGCCCGATGGCACGTCACTCAACAAGTTTGCTGATGTCTTCCCAGAGCGCTTCTTCGATGTGGGTATCGCCGAACAGCACGCCGTGACTTTCGCGGCGGGGCTGGCCTGCGAAAATATCAAGCCGGTGTGCGCTATCTATTCCACGTTCTTGCAGCGCGCTTATGATCAGGTGATACACGACGTTTGCATACAGAAGCTGCCGGTTGTCTTCGCGATGGACCGGGGGGGTGTAGTTGGTGATGATGGGCGCACACACCAGGGCGCATTCGACATCTCATACCTGCGCCCTATACCCAACATGGTGTTGATGGCTCCCAAAGACGAGAACGAGCTGCGCCACATGGTCTACACTGCTATTCAGCACGATGGCCCCATAGCCTTCCGCTATCCACGTGGCAACGGCTACGGTGTCAAAATGGACGATGAGCTACAGGCGCTGCCTATCGGCAAGGCTGAAGTGCTGCGCAAAGGCACCGACCTGGCGATTGTCGCCTATGGTAACCCCGTAAATGCAGCTATGGCAGCCGCCGACATGCTGGCTGCTGATGGCATAGAAGCTGCCGTGATAAACGCTCGCTTCGCCAAGCCTATTGACGAAGAGCTGCTTGCCAACCTGGGCGCTAATTTCCGTCGCCTCCTGACTGTCGAAGAAGGTGCGATACCAGGAGGCTTCGGCGATGCTGTGCTGGAGTTCTTCCACTCGCACGATAACCTACCCGAGCCGAAGATACAATGCATAGGCTTGCCCGATATCTTTGTGGACCACGGTCCGCAGACTATGTGGCGCGACAGGTTCAATATGTCGGCAGAGGGGATAGTACGAGAAGTAAAAAAGCACTTCTCCGACCTTTATCTTGTGCAGCGCACGATAGTAGCAGCCACGCACAAAGATTAGCTGAGCCAGTAACCTGTACAACGCGGTTTGTGAGCAGCATCCTCAAAGGTGCTGCTCTGTTGCGTGAAGAGTACCGCGTACTGCGTGTTGTGTGAAGTTTCGAGGGGTAAGATAAGTTGCACCGCCTACAGATAATGCGCTATCTCTACAGCGCCCCGCCCGGCTTACTACCTTTCGGCACAGTTTCGTCTGGAAGAAGCCGTCCCGAACAGTACGCCACGAACAATACATCACCCCTCCTGCACATAGGCGCGGGCAAACGCAAAATCGCGGGCGCAACCACCCTCGACATCAACCCGCGCACGCATCCCGATGTGGTGTGGGACCTCAACTGCTTCCCGTACCCATTCAACGACTCTACCTTCGGCACGGTTGTCTGCGAGCACGTCCTGGAGCACCTAGACAATGTTATTCAGATTATGGAGGAGCTGCACCGAATCACAGAGCCGGGAGGCCGGATGTGGATACGCGTGCCCTACTTCACCAGCCTCAACTTCAACACCGACCCAACCCACACCCACGCGTTCTCCTCCCGCAGCTTCGACTATCTCTGCCTCGGCACCGACCTCATCAACTACGACTACACAACAGTGCGCTTCCGCAAGCTGGTAGCCCGTATGACCATGAGTCCTCTCACGCCCGCCAATCGCATGCTAATGCGCCTGATAAATCGCTATCTCTCTTTCTACGAAGAGCACTTAGCGTATATAATTCCAGGGCAGGAGCTATTATTTGTGCTGGAAGTGGTGAAGTAGGGATTAGGGATTCGGAGTTAGAAGCTACGCTTGTTAGATGCCAGGGGGATATTATGTCGCCTTGCGAAATTGTCGCTCACAGGGGCGCTACCGCGTATGCTCCAGAAAATACTCTGGAGGCGTTTGAGCGTGCTGTTGAGTTGGGTGCTGATTGGATTGAGCTTGATGTGAGACTCACAAGGGATAGGGTCGCGGTGGTTTATCACTACTTCTACATGCACGTGACCACGCCGCTCCCCGGCCCCATCTTCGACTATAGCTGGAACGAGCTACGGGATATGAAAGTCTCTGGAACGGAATGCAGAATCCCGCTCCTATCCGAAGTATTAGAGCAGTTCGCCGGACGCATCGGACTGGAAATTGAACTCAAAGGGCCGGAGGCTGAAGCCGTTGACATCGTCAGTAAAGCGCTCTACGATTACCGGCAGCGCTGGGGCACTTTTGCGGTTACTTCTTTTGAGCCGTCTCTTCTCTTAGCTATCCAGCAGGCGTGCCCAGAACTCGACGCTGCTTTGATTTATCACCCCGAAAGCTGGATGGCCGCCGACGTAATAGCGTATGATGCTGTACATCGCGCTCAACTTGCTGGTACAAGAACCGTCCACCTGCTGCCGCAGCACATTTCGAGTGACACGCTCGACCGAATACACGCCCAGGGAGTCAGTGTGCGCTGTGGGCCAGCGAACGACAGCGACACGCTGCGTAGAATAATCGAACTTGGAATAACAAGAATATGCACGGACAGCCTGGACGAAGCGCTCGCGCTGCGACTAACCAGCTATGAGGACTGAGCTGCTCCGCTTCGCGAATTATGAGCTAGCAATTGGATTACCACCGCCGTAATTCATAATTCCGCAGCAGTTCGGAGGCAACCATGAGCATAGAGAATCGCAAAGCCGATCATATACGCATCTGCCTGGAAGAGGAGGTGAGCGGGCGCGATATTACATCAGGCTTCGAGCGCTACAGCTTCGCGCATCAAGCCTTGCCTGAGATAAACCTGCGGGATGTAGACACCGCCACCGAGTTGTGGGGTCGGAAAATGAAAGTGCCGCTCCTCATCTCCTCGATGACAGGAGGCGCGCCGCAGGCACAGGAGATAAACCGCAATCTGGCTATCGCGGCACAAGAGCTTGGCCTGGCGATAGGCGTCGGCTCCCAGCGTGCCGCTTTGCAACACCCGGAGCTTGCGCCCACCTACCAGGTGCGCCCCTTCGCGCCCGACATACCTATCTTCGCCAACATCGGCGCGGTGCAACTCAACTATTCCTATAGTTTAGACGAGTGCAGGCGTGCTGTTGACATGATCGAGGCCGACGCGCTTATCCTGCACCTGAACCCTTTACAGGAGGCGGTGCAACCCGAAGGTGACACAAACTTCGCGGGGCTGGCTGCTAAGATAGCGCAACTCTGCCGTGAGATAGATGTGCCTGTCATCGTCAAAGAGGTGGGTTGGGGAATCTCACTCGACGCAGCGTGGTTGCTCTGGGAGGCAGGGGTCTCGGCCATTGACATAGCAGGCGCGGGGGGCACATCGTGGAGCCAGGTAGAGCTTCATCGTATCCCCACAGAGCATGGCCGCCTTGTAGCCGAGGCCTTCGCTGGGTGGGGCATCCCTACCGCCGCCAGCCTCAAAACAATAGCCGACGCAGGGGTCCTACCAGGAAAGAAGCTCGTCGCAAGCGGCGGCATACGCAACGGTATAGACGCCGCCAAAGCCATAGCTCTGGGCGCCGACCTTGCGGGGATGGCGCGGCCTTTCCTCAAAGCTGCCGCTATATCGGCAGAAGCCGTCGTCGAGCTAGGCAGCGTGTTGCGCGACCAGATGAGAATAGCCATGTTCGCAACAGGATGCCCAAATCTACACGAGCTTAGAGGCACGCATCACCTGGTAGAGAAGAGGTAGAGGATGCCTGTAATCGGGCTTGACCACGTGCAGGTGGCCGCTCCGCGCACTCTTCAAGCCGAGGAGCAGGCACGTGCCTTCTACGGTGGGCTGCTGGGTCTGCGCGAGGTCGAGAAGCCGGAGGCTCTAAAAGCAAACGGCGGCGTTTGGTTCGCCACCGGAGCCGGAGAGTTGCACGTTGGACTGGAAGAGCCGTTTGTTCCCTCCCGCAAAGCGCACCCGGCGTTGCTGGTGCGCGATCTGGGTGCGCTACGCGCATATCTGAGCACGCGCAATATGCCTACGACTGAAGCGGAGATTATACCGGGAGTTAGACGCTTTTACGTCTATGATCCGTTTGGAAACAGGATCGAACTGGTGGAGAGAGATGAATAAAGGCGACAAGCCGCAGGGCGAGAAAGCGGGCTGGCGTTTGCTCGATACCACCTACCCTTTTGCCACAAAATGGCTCAAGCTGAGGCAAGATCGCGTGCAGCTGAAGGACAAGTGCGAAATCACTTTCACCTATGTAGATAATCCGGGCGCGGTCGTGATAGTGCCTGTAACCGGAGACGAAAAGGTGGTACTCATACGCCAGTATCGCTACACAGTAGACGAATGGTGCCTTGAAGTGCCTGCGGGCGGAATCCACGATGCGGAGGATGCCAGTCTGGAGCAAGTCGCACGCAAAGAACTGCTTGAAGAGGTAGGTGGAACTTGCTCCGAACTTAGTTATGTCACCTTCTTCTACGCATCTAACGGCAACAGCGCCCAGCCTTTCCACGTCTTTCTCGCCCTGGGCGTAGAACTACAGAAGAGCCAAGCTCTTGAAGAGACAGAACTCATAGAAATCCGCCCTATGCCTTTGGCCGATGCGCTTGATCTTGCTCGTTCAGGCAAGATGCGCGATGGGGCAAGCGCACTCGCAATCCTGCTCTGTGAGAACCGCCTACGAGAACAGGGATACCTGTAGCTACCATTATGCCTGACGATCTTACGCTGCTCGTTGAGGGCGCGGCACGCCTCGGCTTCGCGCTGTCCGGGCTCCAGCAGAGCCAGTTTCAACTCTACTATGAAACTCTGCTCGATTGGAACAGCAGTATCAACTTGACCTCCATAACAGACTACGAAGCGGTGCAGATACGCCACTTCCTGGATAGCCTCACAGTAGGAGCCGCCTTGCTCGATGAGATAACCCCAGGCGAACAGCCGCGCCCGCAGCCGCGCCCACAACAGCCACCCGCAGGCTTCAGTCTTCTCGATGTAGGCACCGGCGCGGGCTTCCCAGGCGTGCCCCTCAAAATAATCTGGCCTGATATTCGGCTTGTGCTAACCGACTCGATAGGCAAGAAAACCACCTTCTTGAAGGCCCTTGCGGATGTGCTAAATCTCAAAGATGTAGAAGTCTTAACAGCACGCGCCGAGGAGCTAGGCTTGAGCAAAGCGCATAGAGAGCGCTACAGCGCCGTGACCGCCCGCGCCGTTGCCTCTCTGCCTGTGCTGTGCGAATACTGTTTGCCACTGGTCAAAGTAGGAGGCTGGATGCTGGCCCCCAAGAAGGGCGACATAAGCGTAGAGCTTCAAGAAGCCAGGAAAGCGAGCAAAATCCTCGGCGGTGGAGAGCCAAAGCTCCACTCATTTCGGTTACCGGGAGAAGAAGAGGAACGTTACGTAATAGCCATCAGGAAGGCCAAACCAACCCCTCCGGGCTACCCGAGAAGGGTCGGGTTAGCGAAGTCTCGACCTTTGGGAAGGGCTGAGTGCGCTTTATGAAACCCAATCCTGTCACTCATCATCCCTGATCCCTTTCAACAATGGGCTTACCCCGCCCCAGTGCTTGGAGAAATGGTCGTAGAAGAGGAAGTTTTGTGCGTAGCCCGCAAGCTCGCCAAAGCGGTCGAGAAATGCCTGGCGAACCATGTTGTACGTTGCATTTGTGATGCTTTTGCTGTCGGTCCAATCTGGGAAGTAGAGCACCCTGGCTAGCTGCCACACATGGGTATCCACAGGCACAGCTTCAGTTTTATCGAGAGAAAAAAGGCAGACGCAATCAGCGATCTTCGCCCCGATGCCATGTATTTCGACAAGCTCTTTGTGCGCCTGCTCGTAGGGCATCTCGCGCAAAGAGTCGGCCCAGCCAGGCCCGCGTTCTTCAATTTGCTGCGCCACACGCACCAGGTTCCGGCCCCTGAAGCCCAATGACGAAATCTCTGTCAGGTGAGCAGGGCCGGCTTTCGCTAACGCCTCTGCTGTGGGGAACGAATAATAGGTCTCCCCGTCCACCTCGCCAAGCGGCTCACCGTATTCCTTGCTGAACCGGCTGATGGAGTGGGCGATACGGGGCACGCTATTGGCTGTAGAGCAGACAAACGAAAGTATGCACTCCTCTGGGTCCTGCCGCACCAACCGCAAGCCCGACCACCGCGCAGCCGCCTCCCCAGCTGAAGGGCAAGCATCTGTGATCCGGCGCACGATCTCCGCAAGGTCTACGTCCATCTGGAAGTAGTCGCTAATCAGCGCCTCGTTAGCAGGCTCAGGAAGGGTCCACCACGAGAATCGCTCTCCCTCCTGCTTTATACCAATTATTGAGCGCCCCACAACGCCATGCCACCAGCCGTCGCGCTGCCGCTTCCACCGGAAGCACTGCCCTGAGGCCAGCGTGTCGTCCAGCGAGAACCATGCAGGATCGTATGTGAGGCTATTCGTTTGAAGTTCAGGCTTGATTATTGTTTCCATGTAGAGAATTATAGCAAATGACGCAGGGCGATGCCTCGACGGTTATCTTCGCCTGAATGCCGGAGCTATAGTCGCGCCAATCTTGGCTCTATCCTGTTGTTAGGGATAACACGCAGAGGGGGTTGGCCGCCATCGCCTGCTTTCCCTTCGGGGTGCGCCAGTGTGTCATCGTCTGCCGCATTGTTCACGGGCATGGTATTTTTGGCTCTGCCAGGCACGTCATGGCAGTGGCGGCAGCGCGCTTCATAGTTCTCTTGCGCGCCAACCATGATTACGGGCTCATCGTAAGCTGCTGGTTGGCCGTCAATCAGACGCTGGGTGCGGCTGGCGGGCGCTCCGCACACAACGCAGATGGCCTGTAGCTTATCTACCATTTCGGCTTCGGAGATGAGCCGGGGCATAGGGCCAAAAGGCTCCCCGCGAAAATCGAGGTCAAGTCCGGCAACAATCACACGTATGCCGCTATGCGCCAGCCTCCGGCAGAGGTCAACTACGTCCTCATCGAAGAACTGCGCCTCATCAATAGCCACCACAGTAGTATCGGGTTCAATGAGAGGCTCTATGTCCGAAGAGCGCGCCACGGGCGTCGCCGAATAGAGGGCGCCACTGTGCGAAGCCACCTGCCCAGCCGAGTAGCGGGTATCAATGCGCGGCTTGAAGACCTGCACCTTCTGACGCGCGATCTGCGCCCGCTTCACACGCCTGATCACTTCTTCGGTCTTACCCGAAAACATGCTGCCGCAGATAAGCTCTATCCAACCGCCGGTATAATGCTTGGGGTGCGGGCCAAGAGGCCCCTGGTTCTCCATAAAGCGCTGTACGTAATCTCCCAAAGGACGGTACCTCTCTCATCTAAGTATGCCCCATTCATTATATAGTGGAAAAGCCCACCCCGACACTTTTGCCC